>JAAUYJ010032994.1_pt1 | contig 13257 bp, 11 predicted proteins | sample 7278031 | NCBI WGS metagenome assembly JAAUYJ01 (sample SAMN14350222, study PRJNA611818) | marine sediment metagenome | isolation source: surface marine sediment (1.8m) | place: French Polynesia: Moorea | collected 2018-08 | reverse complement strand
GAAAAGTTTTCATTTAACATGTAGTCCAACACCTTTTCTGTGACAGACATATTTCTTTTTTTAAAAATTGCTCTAGTTTTGTATATACTTGTACGTTTAGAAAAGCGTGTTTTTCTGCCTTCTGGAGCAAGCTTTGGCTTTGTACATGGAGGCCAATATTGTTTTTCCAAAACATAACTTTCCTTCTCATTAAAAAAATCTTTTCTGCTTTGTTTTTCTATTTCATCATGCAAAAACAATTTGCAACTAAATCGTTCTCGACATGGAAGCTCTTGTAAAAGTGAACAGACAACAGGTGTTTCGTGAACAAATCCGGTTTGGCAAAAAGAGCATATGCTACCTGTAGTGTAGCAATCCTGACATTTTGCAGGGTTGTATCCTGAATACTCGAAGTACAAAAAAGCTAGATTGGTGAACTCTTTTTTTGAAGTAGGCTTTTGAATACTGCAGAAATGATTTTTTTCCTTGAAATGCCCGCAAAAATTGCAAATGCGTTTATTGCAAATGTGTTTTTGGGAAATGTCACTTTGTGAGGTAAAAAACCGATTTCTTGACTGAAATATGCCACATTTTAAACATTTCCAACCCCAACGGCATACTTTTTTTACGTGATAATCTTTGCAGTCTTCTGAATACACTGTTACATGGCATGTGTCACAAATTTTGTTATTTTCAGTACAAATGAGACCATTGCAAAAAAGATTAACTGTTTCAAGGGATGTGTACGTATCTGGAGCTAAAAATACTCTTCGACATGAGAAACATGAATTTGCATTTTTGCATTTATGTTGACATCCCTTTGAAGTAAAGTACTTTTGACAAGAAAAGCAAAAAGTACCAAACTTTTTAAACAGGTTTTTCAAATGCGGAATTACAAAATATTTTGCGGATAAATCTAATTTATATTGAGATGAAGCTAAATAGATTTGTCTTTTTGCAGAATCAAATTCTTTTGGAATATGTTCAAGGAAACTCCCGCTTTGACTGTGAAATATTGTTATTTGAACATCAAGAGATATTATTTGTTGTTCCTTTGTACTTACTGTGCATTTTGTAAGGTTTTTTTGTAAGTTTTCGATCTCTTCATCCTCGGGTCCATTTAAAAACTTAGTATCCAACTGTGCTAGGACCTCATTCAAATTTAAGACAAGTTCAGTATTTCTTGCTTCGGGAGAATGCTTTAAGCATAGGAAACTGTTTTGTTTTCCCTCGTTATATAGCGCGGCATGTAAGGCGTACAAAAGTGTAACAATAAATGTTTTTCTTCTTTCCATTCCATACGTATCCAAAGAAATTACTTCGTGCCGCCAAGAAAAATGATCTGAAACACCAAGCAGTGATGGATTATCAGTTTATTTTCTTCTATTAAAAAATAATGTAACTTTTGCTTTTTCCTTGGGGATCTTCGTAGCTTTTCAACATGCTTAACAGACAAGACCTTTAATTGCACTTTAAATGAAGGGTTTATCCGTAGTGTTTGAAAAGATTTTAGATAGTTGTAAATCATGGAAAGTACCCTATTTGCAATAATACTTGAAGGTGTAGCTATATCATAATTACCAGAATTTAATCCCCGCAAGATATTATTTTCTATCACCGTTACATAGACTTGATGATAGTTTTTATCAGTGTATTGTTTTTTGAGCTCGTCAAGTAATTTAATTAATGCAATTTTTAAACCCCTAGCAATATTAGAAACTAGAGGAGGTAGTCGTCGTTTGCCGCTTACAGATAAATTAAATAAATGGTCGTCTAGGGAAAAACGTGTATTCCTTTTAAAGGCTACTCTTTGCGCGGAAAAAATTGCATGAGGATCTTCGTACATTTCAATACCTGTCATAAAATCGCGCTCATTTGGTTTTGCTTTTTTTGGTGCAGAAGGCCCAGCAAACGTAGGTGAAGACGTTCTTTCCTCTTGTTCCTCATCTTCCTGTGTACCTTCATCATTTTGTTCTACGTTATCATCTGCAAAAATCATTTTAAAATACAAGATCAAAATAGTACTTTTTTCATAGTGTTACCATTCGTAGAGTTGACAGCGCCTCCATATCTCTTTTGTATCGCTCGGAGAAATTCATCTTCGTTCAAGTCCATGGTTGTTGAAACATCAGAATATGTCTGGCTTTCTTTTGAGATATATCGATCGACGAAAGAGGCTTGCAAAAAGAAAGCAAGTGAAGGAAGAGTTCCTAGTAGCGCCATCTTGAACCAGGTAAAAATGCTTGCTCCAAAACGAAATCTGTTAGTTGCTAGGCATTATAATCCTAATTTTTCCGATCTGCCCGTTCAAAGTCAGTACAACTTTACCTTGGGTGGCATTGTAAGACAAAATTCCATCTTTGTTCCACTTCCGATCCATCGAAACAACATTTCCGACATTGAAAAGCAAATGGGGCGTAGCACGAAGCCCATTTTACCGACAACTGTTATCAAACCCATGGATTCCGATTCCGAGAAAATTAAGAGAAAAAGACGAAAGAAGAAAACGCAAAAAGGGGGTTCGAAGGCCTCTGGACAAGAGGTGCTCCCAAATACTTTGGAGGAAAAAAACTCAGCAAGAAAAAAAAGTAAGTTGGGCTATTCATGCTCTCCTACAAACGACGAGGACTCGAACGAATCGGAAGTTTCAGAAGAAGATGAATTTGAAAAAAATATACTCACAACAGCAACAAAATGTGGTAGGACGCAGCACGGTGAGGGTCCAAGCCCAAAAACACACCAATCAGAAAAAAAAGAAATGAAACGCAAACATGAGACGAAAGAAAAGCCGCCTAAAAAAGCAAAAGAGACAAAGAAAAAACAAAGTGGAAATGAGTCACAAAAAAAGGATATTAAAAACAAATCAGGCGAAGAAGAAAATTTGTCAAAAAAAAGTCGCAGCAACAACACTCCTAGCATACAAAAGGAGGCAGAGGCCATGGAAACATCCGAGGATGAACAAGAGGATTTGAATAATGAGAATGGGGACAGCCACGAGGACGAAGACACTGAATTTGATGAAGAAGAGAGTGAAGACGAACTTGACGATTTAGAGGAAACTACTGAATCCGAAAACGAAGACCAACTCACTTTTGAACAGGGGGAAAAAGAAAAAGATGAACAAAATGAACCTAACTCGGAAGATGAAACTCCGGAAATATACAAACAAGCGAGAGATGCGAAATTGAAAACAAAAAAAAATCCTGCAGTACAAAGGGGAGAGGGGAAAAAGGATTCAGAGGCAGAAGACATGGCATTTGATTTGTTTAGCCACCCGCTAAAGGTACACACAAAAACCTTTTCAAAATTTCCAAATTATTGAAATTATAAAAAATATGGGTCTTGCACAGACGCTCCTCGAATTTATTTTCTGGATAAGGCTGACACGCTATCTCTTTTTCTCTCTTTCAGGTTTCAGCGGTCGATCTGCGGACACTTATAAAAAGAGGAAAGGGACTTAAGGGACTCAAGAAGAAGCAAAACTATCAGAAAGGAGGGTTCAAGCTCATTCCATAATAATGGCATCTAGGTAGGTTGAAATATTTCTTATCTTTTCGAAACATTATGTTTTCCCCCCGCTTTCACAGCATCCTCGTCGAGCACGGAGCCATCTTGGCGGAAGACTGGGTTCAAGCCAACTTCGTAGAAAAGTATACAAATAGAAGATATGAAACAGTTGAATTTCAAGAGTTCCTCCCTGTAAACAGTATTGCAAATGCAAAAAAAATTGACTTTTTTCTCCCACGCTATAGTGGTCCGCACATGTACTTACCCCAAGAAATTTACCTAAAATTGGAAGTTGTATTGACAAAACTTGATGGCAATGTTCCCGAAGCAACTGCAGAGATAGCCCCAGCAAATAATGTTCTACATTCGCTTTTTTCGGAATGTAGGGTGTATTTGGAAGATAATCTTATCAATGAGTCCAATGAGAACTATGCTTATAAAGCTTTTCTTATTGACACTTTGTCTTATGATAGCAACGCAAAGTATAGCTTTTTGCAGGGGCAAGGGTTTTACCAAGATGCCCCCTTTCATATGGATGCACGCGCAGGAAATGCCGCTTTTACCTTACGCAAAAAGCTTTTTCGAAATTCTTCCAACACAGCCTACACTCTTGACACCGTTTGTTTGGTAGGAAAACTTCACACAGACTTACGCTCCAGCAGTGCTGGAATTATTCCTGGCCTTTCTCTGCGAGTTGAACTAACACGTGCTCCGGATAATTTTTCCCTTATACGCCCAGTTTTAAATCCGGTCCAAACAGATGACTACAAAATAACAATCAAAACTGCTTCTTTATTCTGCCCTGTGGCATCGCTCTCAAGTGACACCTTTCGAAAATTAGAAAAACACCTCAGTTCGAACGATGCCAGTTTATACTATACAAGAGTCCAAGTCACAAACAGAGCTATTCCTGCAAACAGTAAAACATTTATTTCTGAAAATCTATTCCCAGGAACACAACTTCCCTGCAAACTGATTTTAGGATTTATTCCAACAACCACGTTCTTGGGAGACGTTGAAAAAAACCCATACAACTTTGCAAGAAGTTGGACGTGGGAGGTCAGCGGAGAGAGGGAGCGTGACCGTGAAAGACCTCCTTCTGAGGGAAGCTTTGTAACGATTGGTTCAAATGTCGAAAATGTTGGTGATTCTAAAACAGCCTTTCTTGAGAAAGTAAGCTTAACTTTGAATGGGAAAAGTGTTGATGGATGGGAAAACCGTGCAACTGCAAAAGATGATACCATGATGTTTGTAAGGCTTCATCATTACTTAGGATTAACAAAGTCCCGTACTGGAAACAATGTCACTCTGCGCGAATTTATGGGTGGAGCTTTTTTGTGCGCCTATGATTTGTCAACTAATGGCCAAAGTGCTATTGACACGGTTGTACCGTCTGTTCGTCTCGGAAATCTCCGTCTTAAAGTAGAATTCTCCAATACGACTGTCGAAGAGCTAACTCTTCTTATGTATGCCGAATTTCCTTCCTTGATCCAGATTGATAAATTTCGCCGTATCAAGTCAAGCTTTATCTAAATCTGCCTCCCGTCATAATTCCGGATCAAGATTAATAACATATATTCCTGTTTTAATGTCGCCGTAGAATAAAGAAGTTTTGAATAAAACCATTATCAAAAACTATGTTCCTCTTTATTTGCTGATGAAATTTTTGCATAATGCAAAGGCACATAGTCACACCGGCTCGGTTTTACTCCATAAGAGGTCACCAGCACGTCATGTGAGGGTTTTCGTTAGCCTTCTCATTTTCTAAAGACATACATGGAAACTCGCGTGGGAAAGGGGCAGATGTTGGCAAAAGAACCCTTCCTCTATGTATCCGTAAGCTCCTTTGACGACTTGGAGATCCTTCCGACGACACGCTTTGACTGCCAGTAACCTACAAAGATTGAAAAAGGATACGGATTGACTAAAGGAAAATGATGTTTGAGCATATATATATCCATCTGAGATCTGAGCAACGTGAGGAATAAAAAAACAAGTATGATAAAAAAAAGCGCATAGCTCGAACCAACTCCTGTTCTAGTGAATAGCCTGCTTTTGCTCCTTTTTGTCGAGGTTTTTGGGGCGCTCTCTCTCCGTCCTCTAGCTCTCTTTCCTTGCTCCCCCTCCTCTTGCCTTTGCTTTCTTTTTGCTACTAGGGCGTGGGAGAAGTAGCTTCCCTTCTGCTTTCCCTTTTTCCACGTCTGTCCGGGCCACCCATACCCATCTAGCCCAGGATCGGGGACGACCGCCGCCACGTCTCTTTCCCCAATCATGCAATCTGTTTGGTATCTTTTCTTCTTCTGGTCTCTAGATGGCGATCAGTACATTGTTCACAAGAGCAGTAAGATTAATTTTCTAATATTCACAGACACTACGTGACCAATGGACCTTGTCTTGCTTAGTAATAGTCATTTTTTAGTATGCAAAGTATTGTCTCGGCATTAAAAAAATTATCTGGTTGGGCATAACGAAGGTGCTGTTCTGGGTCAAAGAATTTTTAAGGCGATCTAAACATAAGGCCTAGAGATACCGTCTGGATAGTTAGACAGGAACATGAAGTAAACCGAAATACATACTATATTTGGCGAAGGCGCAATGGCTTGCAATGCCACTGCCTCAAGGGCCTAGGAAGAGTTGTATGGTTCTACCAGGGCACAGGGGAATGCGCCCGGAGAGAAGAAAGTCCCCTTATCCGCCCTTATTTTTTCTACCAGGGCACAGGAAGGCACGGAGAGAAGAAAGCCCCAACCCCCACACTTAGGCCCAAGGCTGGTAGGGCTGCTCGGCGGGCGTCACGACCTGCGGGAAGAAGGGGAAAAAACTTCCACTCGATCTCGGCGACACCGGCAATTAACGTCAGTTCGCTTCCATCCCGAATCGAGCCGAGCCGAGACGCCCATCCCGTGCCTTCTCTTCTTTCCCACCGCACAAAAATATTCGTCTTTTGGTTCCCCCCCCCCTCCTCCAATGTTGCTATTCAGGGAATCGGGGTCAATCTCATCAGGCAGAGTTTATATTTAGCACCACTTCTGTAGCCCTTGCTGGCACGGTGGACAATAGCAGTGTCTCTCTTGAACAGTCCGGCTGACTTCTCTCATTCGCATTTAGCAAGGAAGGAAGGGGATCGAATTACCATTTACCAAGTGGACACTTCTTTTCCTTCTTGGAAGCAGCTGCATAATTATCTTCGTATCAAATTCCTGCTCGTAAAATAATATTTTTGCAAATTAAGAGTAAGAATTCCAAAGCCAAACTGTCCTTTTCAGAAGCACAACATCGACAGACCACACAGTTATGTTTTTCTTTGCCCTCGAAAAGGTTTTTATAGAAACCGCGAACAAATCCTTGGTGGAGGGAAAGAAAGTGATAATCGATGGTGGCTGTTTTCTCCTTAGTACGGTGGAGGAGGACGAGGGGTGGAAGAAGTGTCCTTATTAATGTGACCCCCCCACCTTCCTATACCTGCGGTGGTTATTACCGCAAAACCCCGGTAGCTGCAAGGAGGAGAAGAGGGATGTAAGCGATCGCTGCTGCAGAGACAAGAACAGACTAAGTTCGACGACCTGCGGCGAGGAATTACACAAGATTTTCAAAGAATGTCAAAATTGACTTTGTAAAAAAATTCACGAATTTGAAGCGATTTGCATTTTTGACCTTTTTGGACCTCTAAATGACCTCAAAACTCAAATGTGACTTGATCCGCCCAGCATAATTTTGGGGTGCCCGAGATTTTCAATATTGGAAAATTTTCTGTCTGAACACTCCTTGGACCTTAAATTTGCAATTTAAATCTTTTTGGGTGATTTTTTTGAAACTGGCTGGTCAGTGGTCACAGAAAAAAACTTTTTCAGGTCAGAATTCTTACAATTTGATGTTCTACCTAAGTTATTACTATGACTTTGAGCTACAAGGTTGTCTAGGGGGCGAACAAAAAAATTCCCTCCCCCAACAGCAACAAGTCAAGTATTACTTGACCTGTCGGCTATCGCCGCAGGTAACTAGAGGAAGAAGAGGAGTCATGAAGGGTACAAGGAGGTGAATGAAAAAGAGGAGGCAGAAATTTCGATCCCTCCCTCTTGCCGCACGTCCTAAAGTGTACATAGATGACTGGGGATCGGCAGGAGAGGGAGGGGGAGGGGGAGGGGGAATCGCTTCACGAACTTAGAAGTCATCGAGAAGGAGGAGAAGCTAGCGGAAGCACGTATACGTACGTATGAAGGAGGGAATGGGCCGGCAACTAGACTGCTATGCTTCAAGCCTAGACAAAGTGATGAAAGTTCGCCTACATCCAATCGTCGGGAAAATATAAGAATTTATCGAGCGAAATTATTACACTACACCGTAAACCTGAGGAAAGAAAAGTAATATAATGTCCTAAGATGGGGATGAAAGAAGGTAGGCGATGCTTGCTACGATTGAAAACACAGCGTTCTGTTTCTGCGGTTGTGCGTCGTTCATTTTCATCCTTTGTGCAGGATTTTTGCTTCCTAAAATTCCTTTCCCGCACTGCGTTCATGTGGTTCCTTTACATATCATCGACTTCTGCGTTCGTTCGTTCGTTCCCACCGCCCTATCGCAGCAGCAAAAGTTGCAGGGAAATCTCTCGGGCGCTCAGACTCAAAGTAGGAAGAGGAGGCCTCCTCTTCCCCGCTCTGGGCTGGGCTGGCAAGTCTCCGGTTCTCAGCAGTGGTCCAGCTCCTCCGGCGATCCGCAGCTTTTGCAGCAGTGTTCCTCGGCAGGAACTGAACCCAGCAGCAGCCACCACCAGCAGAAAAGAAGTCATTCAGCAAAGACAGCGGGAAGGACATCAGAGGCGACTACAACGACGAAGACCGCTTCGACGACAAGAAGATAGCCACAAAGGCTTTTCCGCAAGTTGTAGGACAAAGAAATCATCATATTTCTGAATCCGAGAGAAACAGGAGGAAGAAATATAGTGCAAAACCGGGGAGAAAATATCGACCAGTGGTCCTTTTGTCGGCAGTTTTATAAGCGTCAACCCTGAGCGATTTTTGGGCAGAGGCCCCCGTCCTGGTTCTCGATGTAGCAGCGGTCCTCTTCCAAGAATTTTTTTAAAGTTCTTCCTCTCAGGGAAGATGGGAGGACTTTGGTATTCTCCCCATTAGTGGAGAATCCCTCCCCAGTGATCAAGTCTGCGAACCGCCTCCTCCTCCTCCTCCTCTTCGTCATGCGGGAGTTTAAGGTGGTGGTGCTGGGCTCGGGCGGCGTGGGCAAGTCCGCCCTCACCGTCCAGTTCGTGTCAGGCCACTTCATCGAGAAGTACGACCCCACCATCGAGGACTTCTACCGGAAGGAGATCGAGGTGGACCACACCCCGTGCGTGCTCGAGATCCTGGACACGGCTGGGACAGAGCAGTTCGCCTCAATGAGGGACCTCTACATTAAGAACGGGCAGGGCTTCATCGTAGCCTATAGCCTCACCAACCACCAGACGTTTCAGGTATGAACTGGTGACATCTTTCTTTGGAAATTTGTTGCTCCTGATGCTACAAGTACTGTTGCTGCTGCTATATCTGCTACTGCTGCTGTTGCCACTGCTGTTCAGACTAATGTTGCTATTGTTGTGGCTACATCTTTTGTTTCACATGCTCCTGCTGTTGTTACTCCATCTGATATTGCTGCTGTTAAGACTTTTGTTGCTGTTGTATCGGCTGCTCTTGCTGCCTTCCTGTTGCTGCTCTTTAAGACTATTGCTGTTGTTAGTGCTATATCTGCTGCCGTTGCTGTTGTTTTGACTAGTGTTGCTGTAGTAGTTGCTATTACATCTGCTGCTCTAGCTGCTACAGCTGTACGTAGTGCCGCACTAGGTACAACTACAACTGCATCACCAACGCCAGTTGTAGCAACAGCAAGCAGTAACAGCAGTTGTAGTTTCTAGCTGTTGATCTGCATCTTCTCCAGCTTCGGACTATCGTGTATGATTTTTTTCTCAGGATATAAAAACGATGAAGGACCAAATCACGAGAGTAAAGGGCACGGACAAGGTGCCAATCCTCCTGGTGGGGAACAAGGTGGACCTGGACAACCAGCGGGAAGTCCCCACGGTGGAGGGAATGGCGCTGGCGCAGATCTGGGGTTGCTCCTTCGTGGAGAGCAGCGCCAAGAACAAGACCAACGTCAACGAGGTCTTCGCAGAGATCGTGCGGGAGATGAACATGAAGCACACGACCAAGGACAGGGAGATTGTCTGCACGTGCTGCGCGGTGTCGTAGTGAAGGCCTCTTCCTCCCCCCATTCCAGCCCGCCCAGCCCTGAAAAGTGCTACTCGTCCATGACAATTTCCTTTGCAGCGTTGGGCAAAATATTTCCCCATAGAAACGTATTACATGCAACGGCGGAAGAGCAGCGCGGGGCCGGAGGAGAGGCCCAACACTACAACTACTGCAACTACACGTCGCTTGACGTGTAGAGGGAAAACGGGCATGCCAATAAGAAGGTGAAAGCAAGCAGCCGGAAGATGAATGTCGGGGAAGTGAAACGAACGCATAAACAGTGCGCAGCGAAGGTGTGGAGGCGCTGTGACATGAGTGTTTACATGGCCGAATGAGAGAGAAGGACTTTGGCCGCCAGATAGGGCGGTCAGATGAACTACTTTTACAGCACACAAGTCAATTTCGTTGGAATGTGACCCTCTTCCCCTTGTGGTCAGGATGATGAGATACGAGATTTTTCGCATCGATTTTCGTGGTGCTCCACAACATTTCCAACGAAGCTCAAAAAGTCATTTGCTGCATGCCGTTTCTATAAGCGGGGGTTGCAATGTCACTTGCAAATAAATTGCTTGCCTCCGCAGTGCCTTTCCGCATTTTTAAGAGCCAATCTTCCACATCTCAAAAAAAACGTAACGTAGCACGGTGAACAAGAAAACAGAGGGTCTTCCAGATGCCTAAGAAAAATCGGCTACTATCTACCTAAAGTGAATCATGACGGTCGAGTCTGTAAACCTCTTCTCCCCCGTACATCCTTTTCCTTGTACCCCATTCTTGCATGGGGCTCGCCCCAGCCAGACATGTTGAATTGATATGCGGTACCATATCCAAAAAAAGATTTGTACAATAAAACTTTAAAAAGAGAAGATCGGCCTTTCTGTTCATAGCTATGTTACTTCCTATATTTTCAAGAAAGATCTTACTGGTACAATGGGGGAAACGAAGAAATGCATGAGCGACCGTGCAAAAACGATGGTGAAGAAGGCAGCAAGAAAGGAAGGATGCGAATGCCTCTTAGCATAACGAATGACCGATGTCTTGTATCCACGAGCTTATGTAGCCTTCTTCGTCGTCGTCGCGATGGAAGTCTTCGTCGTCGCTATGGCGGCGCCTCCTCCTCCTCTTCCGCTTCTTCTTCTTATGATACCCATCAAAGTCGCTGTCTTCTTCGTCTCCAAACGTTGATCTTCTGAGGTCTTTCGACTTCGGAGGGGAATACTGCGCCCGCATCTCTTCGTGAGCCCTGGTGGTGGTGGTGGGGGAAATGCAAGCGAATTTAAAGTGGAACGATGGCAACACAAAAACGGTAAGGGGCACTTACTTATACTTTCCATACTTTGCTTTCTTCGAGTCCCAGTCCACCAGCTCCCTCGTTCCCCTGCGCGTGAAGCGGAGTTTGGCGTTGTGGTATCCGAGGATGACGTTGGCGGTCTCGGCGGCGAGCGAGAAGGGCTTGTTGGTAATGAGGGCCACGAGCAACAAGACGGACCTCGCTATCAACAAGATCCCGCACAGAATCATGAGTATCGCCGGAACTTTCATGGCCGCCTTCGTGATGCCGTAGGATTCTACCAGTCCTGTCTACTCTATATGGACTGACTACAGAGCCCCAGAGGAATTGAATTGAGTTTTTTTCTAAGATTTCGGTTAAAAGCGTCAAACGAAAGAAAGGGGCTCTGTAGTCGAGGAGAAATATTTCGTGCAGCAAACATTGTCTGGATCCCCCTTGATATGCAGTGCGAAATCGACAATATATTCCGGGGCTTCCGACTGGCTGTACAGGTATCCGGCAAGAGCAATAAGTCCGAGGCCATGAGCAATAGAACACAAAAGAAGAGCGCTGAACAAAATCGGACATGACATTACAAATATTGGAAAACTTACCACTTACAATTTCGCATACTTAAGTGTTTCGAAATCTATATTAAACATTTTTGTGCGTTTTTAAAATCCGTTTTGTGGGAATGGATATTGAAATTATTGATATGTTTTTTTCTCACGCTTGCACTTGACATCTCATCGAATAGAGCTCTTGAGATTCAGAAAGACACAAGTTGTGGTAAGATGGAACACAATTGGACAAAAATGCTTTGTGGGCGAAAATGCGAAGCCAGTGCAAAACTTGGGACACTTCATTTCGAAAATGTTTTTCGTGTGGTGCTATTTTCGAAACGAAAAATGGCCTTTCCCAATTACGTGGTAAATAAAATTCCCGAAAAAGAGGAAAGGTCAAAGTCCTAAAAAAACCCTCAACTTTTTTTACCCGCACAGTTTTTTTGCCTCCTTGCCTCCTTGTCGAAAAAGGAGGAAGCAACTCTTTCTCCCTCAAACGTACCGAGAATCCGAGATAGATCGATGTGTGCAACTAGTAACCAGAATCCAGCGCCATGTTGTTTTCCAAATGTTCGTCTGACGGCCGGGGAAGAAAAAAGTGACACTCGGGCAACTCGGATCAGGTTTCCCCATCACATGTCGATCTATCTACGGTATACATCCATCGAGGCCCCGCAACCCAAGACCGGCGACGTTCTGCTACGGTGGGCGGCAAACAGGTCTCGGTATCTTCCTCTTGACTTCCTCCCAAGGGAGGGAGGACGGCGGCAAAAGCATGCGAGAGCCGACTGCTTGCTTTTTGAATCCTTAGTTCGCGAGGGGGGAGCCCACAGTGCAGACCTCCTTCGCGGACTTGGTCCCACGCGAAACAATTTCCCTTACGTCTATTGTATCATCTTTTTGATATCTGAAGGAAGAATAATCTTTCGTCCGAGTGCCGAAGCATCGGCAATGACAGCGCCGCATTCGGCCTGGGCCTTTGCGGCCCTGGCGGCGGTCGCAGTCGTCGCCCTCATGGGGACACCGGCGGCGGCAGGTAACTACGAGGCTGAATAATTGAAAATGAACAGCACTTTGCAGGGCACATAACCTGCTCCAACTTTTAAAAAATCTTAATTCTTTTAACGGTCCTACATTAAAAGCCATGACTTTTTGTCTGTGGCGAAGCCCAGATCTTGTAATGGTAGGTGTTATTGTTGCTGTTCTTCTTCTTCTTCTTCTTCTTGGTGCTACTTATGTATCATGGGATCTAATCATGATATGGAAAAACTTTAAAAGTGTAGATACTAGTGAGATAAGGTACTGTGCAAAATATCAGCCCTGTGTGACCAATATCTGTGCCAAAAATGGCCAAAACTTATATTGCGCTTTTTTGCGCTTTTGCGTTTTTTGCTTTTTGACCATTAAATTTAAAAACGAGATCAAAATTTAAATTTGACCTGAACCGCCCAACCCGATCTTACTTTTTCAAATCACTTGAAAATGTGTTTAGAGTTACATCACGTCAACTTTTTCAATATTTTTATTTTTTACCTCCATGAATATCAAGTTGAAGAGCTTCTTAGCCCTCCTTGCAAAACTACTTCAACTTTTGCACTTTCTAACTGGGGACGGGTCACATTGTCGAATTCCATGGTACTTAACAATGGCGAAACGACACAGTGGCGAAAAAAACTGAGGCCGTCATACGTAGGTGGGCGTGGGGTCG
>JAAUYJ010207249.1_pt1 | contig 13282 bp, 10 predicted proteins | sample 7278031 | NCBI WGS metagenome assembly JAAUYJ01 (sample SAMN14350222, study PRJNA611818) | marine sediment metagenome | isolation source: surface marine sediment (1.8m) | place: French Polynesia: Moorea | collected 2018-08 | reverse complement strand
CGGCGATCTTCTCGGGCGAGGTGCCCTCGGGGATCACGGCCATGAAAGGCAGGCCCAGCAGGCGCGCGAAATAGGCCTCGGAGATGGCGGTGCTGCCAGAGGAAGCCTCGATCACCGGCGTGTTGCGCCGGATGCGCCCGTTGCACAGGCCGTAGAGAAATAGCGAGCGGGCCAGGCGGTGCTTGAGGCTGCCCGAGGGATGGGTCGACTCGTCCTTGAGGTAGAAGTCGATGCCTTCGAGGCAGGGCAGCTCGAGCTTGATCAGGTGGGTGTCGGAGGAGCGGTTGAAGTCGGCGCGGATGCGCTCGACGGCCTCGCAGACCCAGCCCCGCTCGGCCACCGTGAGGGCGCTCGAGTGAGACAGCAGGCCCGAGGCCGTCTCCAGGTCCATGCCGGTCTCACCCGTACTCGCGCTGGTCGTCGATCACCTTGCCGTCGTTGGGCAGCTGGCCCGGAGCGACGAACTCGACCCCGCCCTTGAGCTTGCAGAGCTCCTGCACCGTGCCGGCGACAGCCTCGGCGAGGCCCAGGTCGCCGTCGGCCACCTCGCAGTGCAGGGTCATGTGGTCGCTTTCGCCCTCGCGCACCACGACCAGGCGGGCGCGCAGAATCTCCGGGTGGCGCCCGACCACGTCGGCCACCTGGCTCGGGTGGACGAACATGCCCTTGACCTTGGTGGTCTGGTCGGCGCGGCCCATCCAGCCCTTGAGGCGCAGGTTGGTGCGCCCACAAGGGCTGGCCCCCGGCAGCACGGCCGAGAGGTCGCCGGTGGCGAATCGGATCAGCGGGTAGTCCGGGTTCAGCGTGGTGACCAGCACCTCGCCGACCTCGCCCTCGGGCACGGGCGTGCCGGTGCCGGGGCGGACGATCTCCAGGACGATCTCCTCGTCGACGATCATGCCGTCCTGCGCCGCGGACTCGTAGGCGATCAGGCCGACGTCGGCGGTGGCGTAGCACTGCAGCACGGCGACGCCGCGCTCGGCGTACTCCTGACGCAGCGAAGGAAACAGCGCGCCGCCGGAGACCAGCGCCTTGGCGATGCTGGAGCAGTCGCGGCCGAGCTCCGCGGCCTTGTCGAGCAGCACCTTCAGATAGTCCGGCGTGCCGGTGAAAGCCGACGGCTTGAGATCGGCGATCGCCTCGACCTGTTGCTCGCTGTTGCCGATGCCGGCGGGGAACACGCTGCAGCCCAGGGCACGGGCGCCGTCGTCCAGCATCCAGCCGCCGGGCGTCAGATGGTAGGCGAAGGAGTTGTGCACCAGCTCGCCGGCGCGGAAGCCGGCGGCGTGCAGCGCGCGGGCCATGCGCCAGAAGTCGCGGCGCTCGACCTGCGGCTCGTAGATCGGCCCGGGCGAGGTGAAGATGCGCGCCATCGCGCCGGGGGCGGCCGCGGCCAGGCCGCCGAAGGGCGGGTCGGCCTGCTGCCGTTCCTTGAGTTCCGATTTGCGCGTGATCGGCAGGCCGGCCAGGGCGGCGCGGCTGTCGACGGTCTTGGGGTCGACGCCCGCGAGGATCTCGGCGTAGCCCGGCGCCGCTGCGACCGCATGGGCGATCTGCCCGGAGAGCGCGGCCATCAGCGCGGCCTCGCGCGCCTCTGGGTCGCGGGTTTCGAGCTGGTCGAAGTATTCGCCGGTGGTCATTTGGTCCTCCCCGGCAGCTTTGGATCGATAGCCTGCGCCCTTCGAGACGCCCGCTGTCGCCGGCTCCTCAGGGTGAGGTGGATCTTGGCTGCATGAAAGACTTTACCTCATCCTGAGGAGCGCCCGACAGGGCGCGTCTCGAAGGACGCACCATGGACTTGCAGCGATCGCCGGCCCGTCAAGCCAGCCAGCGCTTGCGGCGCTTGTAGTGCTTCACGTCGCGGTAGCTCTTGCGGCCGCTCGCGGAAAGGCCGAGGTAGAACTCCTTGACGTCCTCGTTGCTGCGCAGCGTCTCGGCGTCGCCGTCCATGACCACGCGGCCGTTCTCCAGGATGTAGCCGTAGTTGGCGTACTTGAGGGCGATGTTGGTGTTCTGCTCGGCCAGCAGGATCGACACGCCCTCCTCCTGGTTCAGCTTGCGCACCGTCTCGAAGATGCCCTCGACCAGCTGCGGCGCCAGGCCCATGGAGGGCTCGTCGAGCAGGATCATCTTCGGCCGGCTCATCAGGGCGCGGCCGATGGCGCACATCTGCTGCTCGCCGCCCGAGGTGTAGCCGGCCTGCGCGTTGCGCCGTTCCTTCAGCCTGGGGAAATAGCCGTAGACCATCTCCAGGTCCCGCTGGATCTCGGCCGAAGCGCCGCCGCGGGTGTAGGCCCCGGTCAGCAGGTTCTCCTCGACCGTGAGATGCTCGAAGCAGTGGCGGCCCTCCATGACCTGGATGACGCCGCGTTTGACCAGGTCGTTGGGCGTCAGCTTGTCGACCTGGTCGCCCTCGAACTCGATCGAGCCCTTGGTCACCTCGCCGCGCTCGGCGCGCAGCAGGTTCGAGATCGCCTTGAGCGTGGTGGTCTTGCCGGCGCCGTTGGCGCCGAGCAGCGCGACCACGCCGCCCTCGGGCACCTCCAGCGACACGCCCTTGAGGACCAGGATCACGTGGTCGTAGATGACCTCGATGTTGTTGACCGAGAGAAGGGTCCCGTTGGCGGCCATGGCGGTGCGTTTCCTTCGCCGGCTTTTGGGCCGGCAGGGATCACGGCCCCCTCTCCGATTTTGCGGGAGAGGGCCGTGACCGTTGCCTGTGTGCGAGCCGAAGCGATCAGCTGCAGTCGCGCGGCGTGATGCCCTTTTCCTTGGCGTAGGCCGCGGCCGACTCCTCGATCAGCGGGCGCACCACGTCCTTCATCGGATCGATCCAGTCCGAGATGAAGGTCCACTTGGAGCCGTCCCACTGCTGGATGCGCACCGGGTGATCGCCCTCGTGGTCGGCGCAGGAGATCTTGATGGCCGGCATGAAGCCCTCCATGCCCATCTCCTTGAGCCGGTCGGCGGTGATGTTGAGGTTCTCCAGACCCCAGCGGACCTCCTCGCCGGTCAGCGGCTTCTCGCCGTACTTGCCCTGGGCGGTGCGGATCGCCTCGACGATGAAGGCCGCGTTGATGACGCCGCGGTTGTAGAGCACCTCGCCGACCTTGTCGCGCTCGCCCGAGCCCTTACCGGCGTCGTGCACGTGCTTGTAGATGTCCGCGTGCACCGGGAAGTCGTCGCCCGGCGCGTGGAACGCGCCGCCCTTGTAGCCGACGGCGCCCTTGCCGGCCGGCACGACGTCGGGCTCGGCGCTCGACCACCAGACGCCGATGAACTTCTCCATCGGGAAGCCGACCGCCGCGGCCTCCTTGATCGCGGTCGAGTTCATCACGCCCCAGCCCCACATGAAGACCCAGTCGGGACGAAGCTGGCGGCCGATCTGCAGCCAAGTCGCCTTTTGCTCGAGGCCCGGATGCGCCACCGGAAACTTGCTGAACTCGTAGCCATGCTTCTCGGCCAGCACCTCCAGAGTCCTGATCGGCTCTTTGCCGTAGGCGCTGTCGTGATAGACCAGGGCGATCTTCTTGCCCTTGAGATTCTCCATGCCGCCTTCCTGGTCGGCGACGTACTTCACCAATGCGGTGGCCTGGCTCCAATAGGAGGCCGGGGCGGTGAAGACGTAGGGGAACACACGGCCGTCGCCGGCGTCGGTGCGACCGTAGCCCATCGACAGGACCGGGATCTTGTCGGAGGTCGCGCGCTCGATCAGCGCGTAGGTGATGCCCGTGCTGTAGGGGCTGACCACGCTGGCACCGGTCGGGCCCTTGTTCTTGAGGCGCTCGTAGCACTCGACGCCGCGGTCGTTGTTGTAGCCGGTCTCGCACTCCTCCCAGGTCAGCTTGACCCCGCCGATGCCGCCGTCGCGTTCGTTGATCAAATTGAAGTAGTCGTTGAAGCCGTTGAAGATCGGGATACCGTTCGGGGCATAGGGCCCGGTGCGGTAGACCAGCAGCGGCACGAACTGCTCGTTCTGGGCCATAGCCGGCGCGGCCAGCATGGGCGCGGCGAGCACCGCGGCTCCGGCCACCGCAAGCATGGTTGTTCTCAAGCTCATCGTGTCCTCCCTTTGAACCTGTGGGTCTTCAGTCGGTTTCGCTATTCCGGGTTTCCCCCGCCCACGTCCGCGTGAAGCTAGCATCCCCCCGGTACAAGTCAAATCCTTGGCGCGGCTTGGTTAATAGGGGAAAGGCCAGAGCCGCAGCTTCTCCTTGGCGATCTGCCAGAGGCGCGCCAAGCCGTGCGGCTCGACGATCAGGAAGAAGATGATCAGCGCGCCGAAGATCATGAACTCCAGGTGGGTCACCATGTCGACGTCGATCGGCAGGCCGATCATGGCCGGCACGTTGTTGAGCAGGATCGGCAGCAGCACGATGAAGCCGGCGCCAAGGAAGGAGCCGAGAATGCTGCCCAGGCCGCCGATGATGATCATGAACAGCACCTGGAACGAGCGATTGATCTCGAAGGCCAGCGCCTCGACCGACGAGGTGTAGATGAAGGCCCACATGGCGCCCGAGATGCCGATGTAGAAGGAGCTGATGGCGAAGGCCGAGAGCTTGGTGGTGAGCGGCCGGATGCCGATGATCTCGGCGGCGATGTCCATGTCGCGGATCGCCATCCAGGAGCGGCCGATCCGGCAGCGCACCAGGTTCTTGGCGGCCAGCGCCAGCAACACGACGAAGACCAGCAGGAATAGATACTTGGCCTCCGGCGTCGCCGCCGACCCGGTGACGAAGACGTCGCCGAAGACGGCGCGCGGCGGCGCCGAGATCACGCCCGAGGCGCTGTAGTTGGTGAACCAGGGCACCTTGTTGAACAGCCACAGCAGGAAGAACTGAGCCGCCAGGGTGGCGACCGCCAGATAGAAGCCCTTGATGCGCAAGCTCGGCAGCCCGAACAGCACGCCGACCAGCGCGGTGATCACCCCGGATAGCAGGAACACGATGATTATGTTCAGCTCGGGGAAAGCGGTCGAGAGCTTGTAGGCGGCGAAGGCGCCGCAGGCCATGAAGCCGCCGGTGCCGAGCGACAGCTGGCCGGCGTATCCGGTCAGGATGTTGAGGCCGATCGCCGCGATCGAGAACACCAGGAAGGGGATCATGATGGTCCCCAGCCAGTACTCGTTGGCGACCAGCGGGATCACCACGAAGCCGATGATCAGGACGGCGATCAGGCCGACGCGGTCCTGCGGGATCGGAAAGATCGCCTGATCCGAGGCGTAGGAGGTTTTGAACTGTCCGGCTTCGCGATAGAGCATGGCTTACGCCTCCCAAGGCGTCTTGGGGCTGTGCGGGGCCAGCCCGCTCCCCCACACGGCCACCCCCATGGCTTTCCTGGGCCAGTATCCTAGGGGTGGCCGGGTGGGGGAGCGGGCTGGTGCGACTTCGGTCATCAAGGAGGCCCTCTAAATGCGTTCGATGATTCGTTCGCCGAATAGGCCCTGCGGACGGAAGACCAAGAAGATCATCGCCAGCATGTAGGCAAACCAGTCCTCGATCGCGCCGCCCACGAAAGGCCCCAGAAAGACCTCGCCCAGCTTCTCGCCCGCGCCGATGATCAGGCCGCCGATGATCGCGCCGGGGATCGAGGTGAAGCCGCCGAGGATCAGCACCGGCAAGGCCTTGAGCGCGATCAGCGAGAGGGTGAATTGGACGCCGAGCTTGGTGCCCCAGATGATGCCGGCGACCAGGCCGACGATGCCTGCCACCGACCAGACGATGGCCCAGATGGTTTTCAAGGGGATGCCGACCGAAAGTGCCGCCTGATGGTCGTCCGCCACCGCGCGCAACGCCCGGCCGACGCGGGTCTTGTGGAAGAATACCGCGAGCACGGCGACCAGGACGGCGCCGGTCACGCCGGCGACGATGTCGAATTGGTTGATCAGGATGTCGCCGAAGAACAGCGGCTCGACCGGGATGCCGACGTCGAGCGGCTTGACGTTGCTGCCCCAGAGGGTCTGGCCGAAGCCGTCGAGGAAATAGAAGATGCCGATGGTCGCCATGAACAGGATGATCGGTTCCTGGTTGACCAGCGGCCGCAGCACGACACGTTCGATGACGATGGCCAGCAGGATCATGACCAGGATCGTGATCGCAAGCGCGAGCGCGAGCGGCACGCCCCGTTCCAACAGGCCGACCAAGGTCAGCGCGGCAAACAGCACCATGGTGCCCTGGGCGAAGTTGAAGACGCCCGAGGCCTTGAAGATCAGCACGAAGCCGAGCGCGACCAGGGAGTACATGATCCCGGTCAAGAGACCGCCGATCATGACCTCGAAGAAGAAGGGCCAAGAGAAGAACATGGAGCTAGGCCTCGGCGGTTGCTGGGGTTGGGGCCGGCAGGGGTGCTTTAGGTCTGTCATGCTCGGGCTTGACCCGAGCATCCATCGGAAATGCAAGAACACCGGGCCTTACGGCACCCTGGTCCCGGTCTCGCACCCCAATGGACCCTCGGGTCGAGCCCGAGGGTGACATCCAAGACATGAGGAAACTCGCCATCCCTAGTGACTCACCCCGAGGTAGGCGTCGATCACGTCCTGATTGCTTCGCACGTCGTCGGGCGAGCCGTCCGCGAGCTTGCGGCCGTAGTCCAGCACCACGACGCGGTCGGAGATGTCCATGACCACGCCCATGTCGTGCTCGATCAGCGCGATGGTCGTGCCGAACTCGTCGTTCACGTCGAGGATGAAGCGGCACATGTCCTCCTTCTCCTCGACGTTCATGCCGGCCATGGGCTCGTCGAGCAGCAGCAGCTCCGGCTCCATGGCGAGCGCGCGGCCCAGCTCGACGCGCTTCTGCAGGCCGTAGGGCAGGCGGCCGACCGGGGTCTTGCGGATGTCCTGGATCTCCAGGAAGTCGATGATCTGCTCGACGAAGGTACGGTGTTCGATCTCCTCCCTCTGCGCCGGGCCGATGTAGAGCGCCTGCAGCAGAAAGTTGCGGTGCATCTTGAGGAGCCGCCCGGTCATGATGTTGTCGAGCGTCGACATGCCTTTGAAGAGGGCGATGTTCTGGAAGGTGCGGGCGATGCCCTTTTTGGCCGCCTCGTGCGGGCGCATCTGCTGGCGGGTCTTGCCCTTGTAGGTGATGGTGCCTTCCTGAGGGTGGTAGAAGCCGTTGATCACGTTGAGCATCGAGCTCTTGCCGGCGCCGTTCGGCCCGATGATCGCCAAGATCTCGTGCTCGCGGATCTCGAAGCTGATGTCCTCGAGCGCCTTCACCCCGCCGAACGACAGGCTGATGTTGTCCACGTGGATCAGGACGTCGCCGATCTTTTTCTGCGGCTGGCTCATGCGTTCGTGACGCTCAGCTCGCCTTCTTGAGCGGGGGCGGCCCCTCGACCGCCGCCTCCTCGATCCTGAGGTCGGCGGCCAGCTTGCCGGTGCGGCCGTCCTCGAAGGTCACATCGACCTCGATGTAGGCGTGATCGGCGTCGGAGTAGAGGCCGTCGATCAGGGGCTGGTACTTCTCGGCGACGATGCGCCGGCGTACCTTGAGGGTGCGCGTCAGCTCGCCGTCGTCGGCGTCGAGTTCCTTGTGCAGAATCAGGAAACGCTTGATCTGCGAGGAGGCAAGATGGGACTCGGCCGCCAGGTCGCGGTTGACCTGCTCGACGTGCTCCCGGATCGTCTCGTAAACCTGCGGCAGGGCGGCCAGCTCCTGATAGCTGCCGTAGGGGATCCCTTGGCGCTCGGCCCAATTGCCCATGGCCTCCAGGTCGATGTTGATGAAGGCCGTGGCATAGGGCCGGTGGTCGCCGAAGGCCACCGCCTGCTTGATGTTGGGGAAGAACTTCAGCTTGTTCTCGACGAACTTGGGGGCGAAGAGGCCGCCATCGACCAGCTTGCCCACGTCCTTGGCGCGGTCGATGATCTTGAGCTGGCCGTCGTCGCCGAAGAAGCCGGCGTCGCCCGTGTGCACCCAGCCATCAGGCGTCTTGGTTTCGGCCGTGCCCTCCGGGTTCTTGAAGTACTCCTGGAACACGCCGGGGCTCTTGAACATGACCTCGCCGGCCTCGGTGATCTTGATCTCGACGCCAGGCGCGGGCGGGCCGACGGCATCCGGCTTGATCTCGCCGTCGGCCTGCATGGTGATGAACACGCTCGCCTCGGTCGAGCCGTAGAGCTGCTTCAGGTTGATGCCGAGCGAGCGATAGAAGTCGAAGATGTCGGGACCGATCGCCTCGCCCGCGGTGTAGGCCAGGCGGACGCGCGAGAAGCCGAGCGTGTTCTTGAGCGGCCCGTAGACCAGCAGCTCGCCCAGGCCGTAGAGCAGGCGCTCCTTGGTCGAGACCGGTTCGCCGTTCAGCAGCCGGATGCCGCAGCCGCGCGCCACCTCCATGAAGTAGTGGAACATGCGGCGCTTGAGCGCGCTCGCGTCCTCCATGCGGATCATCACGGTCGTCAGAATCCGCTCGAAGATCGAGGGCGGCGCGAAGAAGTAGGTGGGCCCCAGCTCGCGCAGGTCGTGCATCACCGTGGCGCTCGATTCCGGGCAGCTGACGCAGAAGCCGGCGCAATAGCTCTGGGCGTAGGAAAAGATGTGATCGCCGACCCAGGCCATGGGCAGGTAGGCCAGCATGTCTTCCTTTTCGGTCAGCTTGTCGAAGGAGATCGAGTTCTCGGCGGTGCGAATCACGTTCTCGAAGCTCAGCACCACGCCCTTGGGCTGCCCGGTCGTGCCCGAGGTGTAGAGGATGATCGAAACGTCGTCGCCCTTGCCATTGGCGACCTCGGCCTCGAAGAAGTCGGGGTTCGCGGCCTCGTGGTCGCGGCCCATCTGCTGCACGCGCTCGTAGCTGTGCAGGTGCTCCTGCGTGTAGTTCCTGAGGCCGCGCGCGTCGTCGAACACGACTTGCTCGAGCCGCGGCGTGCGGTCCCAGATCTCCAGCAGCTTGTCGACCTGCTCCTGGTCCTCGGCCACCGCGAAGCGGGCCTCGGCGTGCTCGATGACGTAGACCATCTCGTCTGCGACGGAATCCTGGTAGATCGGCACCGGGACGCCGCCGACGGCCTGGGTCGCCACCATGGTCCAGTAGAGCCGTGGCCGGTTGTCGCCGATGATCGCCACCTTGTCGCCGCGCTCCAGGCCCATGGCCTTGAGGCCGCAGGACAGCGCGCGCACCTCGTCGAGCACCTGGCGCCAGGACCAGGCCTGCCAGATGCCGAGGTCCTTCTCGCGCATGGCCGGCCGGTCGCCGCGGCTGCGGGCGTTCTCCAGCAGGATCTTGGGGAAGGTATCCGGCCGCGCGGTCGCGCTCATGACGCCGGCCTCCCGCGACGCGCGGTCACGCCGGGGTGGTCATTCGGATTCTGTGCGGCGACGGGCGTCGGATGCGACGCGCGTCCGGGCGTGAATGCCATCACGCGAGCCTCCCAATCGGTTTGCGCCTTCCTTTTCCAGGAAGTTCAAAGTCCTTGTCCGGGACTTCCGCAAGCGCGCTGCTAGTAAGTCGAATTCGGCAGCGATAATCAAGCGCTTCGGGGCGTGACCGCGGTTGCGTGACGGGCTATCTCGGGGCCGATAGTGCATACGGGGGCGCTTTGCCATGTCCAGTGCCGCGATCGAAACCGAGGATCTCTTCGTCAGCGCCGGTGGGCATCGTCTGGCGGCGCGCTGGCTGCGGCCGCGCGGCGGCGCGGCGCCCGGTTCGCCGGTCCTGGTGTTCCTGCACGAGGGGCTGGGCTCGATCGCCCAATGGCGCGACTTCCCGGCCGCGCTCGTCGCGGCGACCGGCCTGCCGGCCCTGATCTACGAGCGCTGGGGCTTCGGCCGCTCCGAGCCGCTGCATCTGCCGCGCCCGCGCGACTATCTGGTGCGCGAGGCCGAAACGGCCCTGCCGGAGGTCCTGGCCGCCTGCGGCATAGAGCGGCCGATTCTGGTCGGCCACTCGGACGGCGGCACGATCGCGCTGCTCTACGCCGCGGCCTTCCCCGAGCGGCCGCTCGCCTGCATCACCGAGGCGGCCCACGTCTTCGTCGAGGCGGAGACCCTCGAGGGCATCGGCGCGGCGGCCGAGGCCTGGGAGACCACCGATTTCCGGGACCGCCTCACGCGCTACCACGGCGGCCGGACCGACAGCGTCTTCCGCGGCTGGACCGAGACCTGGCTGCGCCAGGATTTCCGGGACTGGAACATGGTCGGGCGCCTACCGGACATCGTCTGCCCGCTGCTGGTGATCCAGGGCGCCGACGACGAGTACGGCACCGCCGCCCAGGTCGAGGCCATCGTGGAGGGCGCGTCCGGCCCCGCCGAGCCGTATATCGTGCCCGACTGCGGCCACGTGCCGCACCAGCAGCAGCGAGAGGCGGTGCTCGAGGCGATGAAGGGCTTCGTGGAGAATCTGCCAGAGTCCGCAAGAGCTTCCTAACGCAATGTGTTACTGTCCTGGCATGAATGAAAACGTCGAGAACCTGATCCTCGAGCACCTCCGGGAGATCCGCGACGGTCAGCGCGAGATCCGGGCCGACGTTCGTGAGATCCGGGCCGATCTGCACGACCTCAAGGTGCGGATGACGGCCGTCGAGGAAGAGCTCGCCGGCGTGCACCGGCGTATGGACCGCATGGAGGAACCGCTCGAGCGCGTCGAGCGCCGGCTCGAGCTCGCCGACGCCTGAGCGCGTCGGCAAGGGCCCGGGCAGCGGGTTGCAGGTCCGCCGATTTCGCTCTCCCCCGTCTGGACAGACCGCCCTATATCGTTAATGTGGCCGCGGCCGCGCGGGCGGCGGCTTCGCCGGCAGTATTTCTATCGCGCAGACATCCCAAGACACGCGGGAGGGCACAGCCGTGAGCGCAGGCACCGATAGCCTCAAGACCCGCCGCACCCTCGAGGTCGGCGGCAGCAAGTACGACTACTACTCCCTCGAAGCGGCGGCCACGGCCGGCATCGGCGACATCTCGCGACTGCCCTTCTCGCTCAAGGTGCTCTTGGAGAACCTGCTGCGCCACGAGGACGGCAACAGCGTCACGGTCGAGGACATCAAGGCGCTCGGCGCCTGGACCCAGGACAAGCGCTCGGACCGCGAGATCGCCTACCGCCCAGCCCGCGTCCTGATGCAGGACTTCACCGGCGTGCCCGCGGTGGTCGACCTGGCCGCCATGCGCCAGGCCATGACCGCGCTGGGCGGCGACCCGCAGAAGATCAACCCGCTCTCGCCGGTCGATCTGGTGATCGACCACTCGGTCATGGTCGACGCCTTCGGCGACGCCAAGGCCTTCGACAAGAACGTCGAGATGGAGTTCGCCCGCAACGGCGAGCGCTACGCCTTCCTGCGCTGGGGCCAGAACGCTTTCGACAACTTCCGCGTGGTGCCGCCGGGCACCGGCATCTGCCACCAGGTCAACCTCGAGCACCTGGCGCAGGTGGTCTGGACCCGGCAGGAGAACGGCGCCGTGGTGGCCTATCCGGACACTCTCGTGGGCACCGACAGCCACACCACCATGGTCAACGGCCTGGCGGTGCTGGGCTGGGGCGTCGGCGGCATCGAGGCCGAGGCGGCCATGCTCGGCCAGCCGGTCTCCATGGTGATCCCCGAGGTCGTCGGCATGAAGCTCACCGGCACGCTGAAGGAGGGCGCCACCGCCACCGACCTGGTGCTGACCGTGACCCAGATGCTCCGGGCCAAGGGCGTGGTCGGCAAGTTCGTCGAGTTCTACGGGCCCGGCCTCGACCACCTGACCCTGGCCGACCAGGCGACCATCGCCAACATGGCGCCCGAATACGGCGCGACCTGCGGCTTCTTCCCGGTCGACGCCGAGACCCTGCGCTACCTCACCTTCACCGGGCGTGATCCCGAGCGCATCGCCCTGGTCGAGGAATATGCCAAGGCCCAGGGCCTGTGGCGCGACGCCGACACGCCCGACCCGGTCTTCACCGACACGCTCGAGCTGGACCTGGGCACGGTCGAGCCGAGCCTGGCCGGCCCCAAGCGGCCGCAGGACCGCGTGGCGCTCTCCGCGACGGCGGCCAACGCTCTGGAAGCGATCAAATCGGGTGGCGTCGACGATCTTTCCAAGGAGATGCCGGTCGCCGGCGGCAACTACAGCCTGACGCACGGCGACGTGGTGATCGCCGCGATCACGTCGTGCACCAACACCTCCAACCCGAGCGTGCTGATTGGCGCCGGCCTGGTGGCGCGCAAGGCGCGCGAAAAGGGTTTGAGCGTCAAGCCCTGGGTCAAGACCTCGCTGGCGCCAGGCTCGCAGGTGGTGACCGACTACCTCGAGGCCGCCGGCCTGCAGGCCGACCTCGACGCCCTGGGCTTCGACCTGGTGGGCTACGGCTGCACCACCTGTATCGGCAACTCCGGGCCGCTGCCCGAGGCGATCTCGGAGGCGATCGACGCCGGCGGCCTGCACGTCGGCGCCGTGCTGTCGGGCAACCGCAACTTCGAGGGCCGCGTCAACCCGCAGACCCGGCTCAACTACCTGGCCTCGCCGCCCCTGGTGGTGGCCTATGCGCTGGCCGGCTCGATCACGAAGGACCTGCTGACCGAGCCGCTCGGCCAGGACGGCGACGGCAACCCGGTCTATCTGCGCGACATCTGGCCGACTAACAAAGAGATCCAGGAGATCGTCGACAAAGTGGTGACGCGCGAGATGTTCGTGACGCGCTACGCCGACGTCTTCCAGGGGCCGGAGCAGTGGCGGGCGATCTCCGGCGCCGCCGGCTCGACCTACGACTGGCAGGACGCCAGCACCTACGTGCGCTACCCGCCCTTCTTCGAGGACATGAGCGCCGAGCCGGGCGCGCCGGAGGACATCGCCGGCGCCCGGGTGCTGGCCAAGCTGGGTGATTCGGTGACCACCGACCACATCTCGCCGGCCGGCGCGATCAAGAAGGAGAGCCCTGGCGGCGAGTACCTGATCGGACACCAGGTGCGGCCGATCGAGTTCAACTCCTATGGCTCGCGGCGCGGCAACCACGAGGTCATGATGCGCGGCACTTTCGCCAACATCCGCATCCGCAACGAGATGGTGCCGGGCGTCGAGGGCGGCGTCACCAAGCACCTGCCCTCGGGCGAGGTCATGCCGATCTACGACGCGGCCATGAAGTACCAGGCCGAGGGCGTGCCGCTGGTGGTGATCGGCGGCAAGGAGTACGGCACCGGCTCGTCGCGCGACTGGGCCGCCAAGGGCACCCGCCTGCTCGGCATCAAGGCGGTGATCGTCGAGAGCTTCGAGCGGATCCACCGCTCCAACCTGGTCGGCATGGGCGTGCTGCCGCTGCAGTTCAAGGACGGCCAGAGCCGCGAGACCCTGGGCCTGACCGGCGAGGAGACCGT
>JAAUYJ010153436.1_pt1 | contig 13285 bp, 15 predicted proteins | sample 7278031 | NCBI WGS metagenome assembly JAAUYJ01 (sample SAMN14350222, study PRJNA611818) | marine sediment metagenome | isolation source: surface marine sediment (1.8m) | place: French Polynesia: Moorea | collected 2018-08 | reverse complement strand
ATGTTGTGCACTTATTTGTCAAACTTAGGGTTCCTTTACGTTATAAACTCGACATACTATTGTCTTGAATTATCAAAGTTGCACGCACTTTTTTCCAGTTGAAACATTGCAAATTTTGGAATATTCCGAACAAGAAAATCTTTGCTACATTTTCCGAGCCTAATGCAACAGCAATAGAAACCCGTCGTTTCAATCATTCCTCACCTTTTGTCGGTTCGACCTCTCAGATGATTGATTATTTTTAAAACAGTGAAAAGTGTCCACGTGCGGCAGCAAGGCCTTTTCAGAGGACAATGCACTGTTGTTGGCTTACTCGATCGCTCTTCTGGTACCGCTCTTTCTGCCGTAGGTGAAGGGAGTGGACAAATGGGCGAAAAGAGAAAGAGGCATCTGAGAGACGCCCTTCCCCTCCCGTCCGCAATTGTCCACCACCGCAGTCCGTCGCTCGGTTAGACGGAGGGGCGCGCCGCTTTCTCTCTCTTCCGGTCTTTGCTTCCTGCCCGCCCTAGGGACTGGGAGCCTCCGACAAATCTACGTACTGTACTTTGCTAAGAGAGAAACAGGGTGAGAAACTTTCAAATTCAAACGTTGAAATAGTTGAAAAAATATGAGGGAAAACGGCAAATGCGACAGGTTATTTTTCTGGAATCATGCGCGCCAACTATTTGTACGTGATTTTGCTGGGGATATCCTGCATCTTGCCCTCCCCGGCTTGCTGCGAGAAGACCCACAACCTAATCCCGCACTTCCACGGCGTCCAGAACCGGCAGGGCGGCAGGGTGCAGGAGGCCAAGCAGAGGGAGGCCAGCGGGCCCAGCAACGGCGGCGGGAAAGGCGGCGGTGGCGGGAAGCAGAACCAGCAGTCCAAGGGCGGAGGCGGCTCACAAGTCAAGAAGTCTGAGGGACCGTTCTGCGACGACGAGTACGCCATGGCCAACCTCCCGTTCTGCATCAATGACGACTACGAGAAGCACGTCCGCCCGCAGCAGGAGGAGGCCACGCACGTGGAGGTCAAGCTCAAGATCACGGAGATAGAGAAGATCGACGACGCCAACCTGACCATGACGTTCCATATGGACTTTGACCTGGCGTGGAAGGACCCCAGGGTGGAAGTCACCAACGACACCGAGGTGTGGAACGCCACAGACCCAATGCAGGAGTGGATCACGATAGACCAGGAGCTGGTGGACAAGTACCTGTGGATCCCGGACATCGCGGTCTACAACCTGAAGGAGTTCCAGATGAGCTGGGTGCTCCACCCCATGGCGACGGTGAACCTCTTCCCCAACAAGCTCATCCACTACGTGTTTGCCGCCAGGGTCACCGTGGGCTGCAACTTCTTCTTTGAGAACTTCCCCCTTGACAAGCAGGAGTGCGAGTTCTACGTGGGCAGCTACGGTCACACCAAGGAGGAGATAATCCTGAACGGCTCCTACGTCCAGCTGCACCGGGACCGGCAGCGTCCGCTCCAGTACGACATCGAGGTGGTGGACCTGGAGGAGGCCAAGAAGATGTACCAGTCGAGGAACGAGCGTGGGGAGGTGGAGGAGGAGTACTCTGTGACAGGGTTCAAGGTCAAGATGGTCCGCGGCTACGCCGTCTACCTCACCCGCACCTACTTCCCCTCCGCCCTTATGGTCATCGTCAGCTTCATTAGCTACCTCATTGGGCAGGAGGAAGTGGTGGGGAGACTCGCCCTACTGGTCACGCTCACGCTAATTGAAATCAACATCATGCAAGTATCCTCTTTTGATAACTGCTATATGATCGCCAACATTTTTTTCTTTTTCGCAACAGGAACCAGACTGACAACTACAAAGTACCGGCCAGATCCACCACAGCCCTGCAGCTCTACGTCTTGGTGTGCCTGATGTTCGTGTGCGCTGGCCTCTTCGAGTACGCCCTGGTGCTGTACAGAGATTCTCCCGTCGAGAGGACAAGGAGGGACTGTATGCGACGCTGCAGGGGGAAATCGCCGTTGCCCAAAGAAAAAGATGAGGAGAAGGACGAAAAGGAGAGTGGCAGCAGGAAGGACAGCGATGACGACGACGAGGACGGCCGTCGCAAGAGCCGGAAGGAGAGGAGGATGAACGAGGAGGCCAAAAACCAGTCGGACGAGCACACCCCCAACGAGGACAGGAGCGACGAGTCGCAGGTGCAGAACAAGCACTCGAGCAAGAGGGGGAGGGAATCTGGCAGGAGAGAGAAAGGGGGAAGGTACTACGTAAGGCCTTCGGAGCAGGACAAGGGCAAGGGAAAGAGCAGCACGGGCGACAAGAAGAAGAAAGACAACGAAGGAAGGAAGTCCAAAAGGGGGAAGTCTGACGGCCCGGAAACCATAGAGGACAAGCTGCAAAAGGCTTGCGACACGAAGAACATTGACATCGTTTCGGGGATGCTCTTTCCCTGCCTCTTTGTAATCTTCAACCTAGTGTACTGGGTGTACTACCTAGCCTAACGGGGAGGAACCGATGAGCGTGATAAATGTGTAAAGTGATTCAAGGTATATTGTAATTAGGCCCTTAGAAGCTCAATCAAACAATATCATCTTTTTCTTAAACAGTGCTCTTTTGACACAGGACAGAAGCGCTGCAGCAAAAATTATTATCACAGATGACGTATTTTAGTACACCACTTTTTGGAAAACATATACCGTGGCTATTAAGAGTAACACTTAAAACCCAAGCTCTTGTACGCTGGGGGGTGGGGGATGACACTCGCAGTTTGCAATAATACTAGAAGTCGGCCCATTGGGCCCTTCGTCCTTTCGTCCCATCCATTATTTTAGGATGATGGAAGGCGGCACTTCTCCTACTCCTGGAGTCTTTGGAGACGAGCACTCTCCTCCGCCTCCTCCGCCGCCGGAAGTGCCCCCTCCGCCCCCGCCCAGCTCCTTGGAGAAGAGGTTGGACCGGTGGAGGATGGGCTCCGAGAGGGAGTGGTGGATCTTTGGCAGCGACCGCATCAAGCTCTCCACCGCGGCCAACACTTGCGGGAAGAGAGGACGCAGGTCGCGGTTGTACTTGATGCAGTTCTCCAGCAGTCGCCGCAGGGCGGGAGGGGTGTCGGAGCGGATCTTGGCCATGTTGGGCACCAGCTGGCCGGAGCCAACCAGCCACATTATCTGAAAAGCGAAGAAGGCGCTCTAGTTAGCATCAGTGGGCAAAAAAACACAAGGATCGTTGTGAATGTCACCTGGTCCACGGTGAGATCTTTGGACCCGTATCCGGTCCCGTTTTTCCGGCATCCTCCGTCCGAGTAAGGGAGGATTCCCGAGAGGAGCTCGTACAGGACGATTCCGAAGGCGTAGACGTCGCTTTGGAAGCTGAAGACGTCCTCCGTCTTGATCTTGATGACCTCGGGCGCCATCCACAACACGGAACCTGAACAGACGAAAATGGTAACTATCTTAGTAGAGTACATAAAAAAGGACCAGACTTCATACCCGTTGGCTGCCTGACGACTTGAGCATCTTTCCAGCGTGCCTTGACTGTGGCGAGGCCGAAGTCTCCTATCTTCACGGTGAAGTTGTCATCGTGGAGGAAGATGTTATTGCTCTTCAGGTCCCGATGAATTATGTTCTTCGCGTGGAGGTAGCTGCAAGTAAGGGAAAAGAATCACGCTGATACAAATTTTCCAGCACTCCGTAATGTTCTTACTCCATGCCCTGCGACGTTTGACGCGCGATTTCGATGGTGTTGAGAAGTTCAAACTTGGACTCCTCCACGTGTATGTGCTTGTGCAGGGAAGACCCTTCGCACCACTGGGTGATGATGGCCAAGATCTTCTTTGTGGAGACACAGCCCATGAAGAGCAGCACGTTGACATGCCTGGAAAACAAGAAACATTCCCGTTAAGAATCCGAAGGAAGGCCAATGCCAAAAAGCCACTTCTCACCTTGTTTTTCGCAGAAGCGCCACCTCGTTCCTGAATGCCTGTATCTGCTCCAGGCTTGGGTTCTTTACGTTGAGCGTCTTTACGGCGACGTTTCCGTGCCAGTATCCGCGGTAGACGGTCCCGAAGGATCCCTGCCCGATGTTCTTCTTGTAGAGGAGGATGTCCTTGGCCGGGATCTCCCAGTCCTCGATGGCCTCCTTCTCCTTTCCGCCCGAAGCAGAGGCGCTGGCGCCCACGTTGGCGTTCTTGATCTTCTTGGAGGCTGAGTCGTCGGCGGAGGACGCCCTCGCCCGTGGCTGGCGGCTAAGCTGCGTAGGGGAAGAAGACACGGAGCGGGACGACTTGTTCGGGCTGTTGCCGCTGCTGCTGCTAGGAACCTAGAAAGAAGAAACCAAATGAACACATCGCGAAGATTGCATTATCTTTCCAAATTACTCACTTGAAATAGCTCGTCCAGGTGTACCATCCCTTGCACGTCCTTCTTTGGCGGTCTAAGTATGTAGTCTGGCAGCATGTCCATGTGAGAGGCGTGATGGATGGTGTGGGACACGTTGGGTGCGGAGTTGGACCGGTCAACCTTTGAGATGGGCGAGGGCTCGGACGAGGACCCGGCACCTCCTATGAAGGAAAAGCACCGTTAAGAACAGATCGTGCAATTTTGTCTAGAGCGGAATACCGTGTTCGTCGTCGTCTCTGTGGTGGCTCCCGTGGTGCGCCGGGTGGTGCGGATGCGCCGGGTGGTGCACGGGAGGGAACTGGAATGTGTCCCCGCCGCCGCCGCCGCCCGACTCGTGCTGCTGCGGCATGATGATGCCAATCTCGCTGATCACCTTGTTGCCCTGCATGCCCGGCCAGCCGGCGTCCACAGCCAGAATACTGAGAGGAGAATTAATAAGAGTAGGTTGAACAAATCCGACATAAGGCAAGAGAGAAGCTGTAGAAATATTCCGACACCGAAAGCGCATAGATCAAGAAGGTTACATGACTTTTCTCTAAGTTGAGCAGTTTGAAACGGTGATGTTAGTTTAAGCTTGATTTCTCCATCCATTGGCCCAAGGCCCGCTAAGTTTTTTTTTTACAGAAAGAAAGAAGGAATCTTTAGAACCAGTAGCCCTCAAGATTTGAAATTGTGGAGGCGCAAGGCAAAGTTGTGGTAAGGAGGGAGCTGTGTACGTACTACTCTTCGATTTGCGTTTCGAACCAGGGCAAAAGCCTTCTGTGGTCGAAATCCCTGTTTTGCTTAAGGGCCGAGCTCCAGCCCTGAACGGAAAACGAAACACAAAAGAACGATAGATTAGTACCGCGGGAAACTTACGTTTGGGCTACGAGTTTCTGCATCCTGACCTGCTGGCATAGCTTAGGTACGCTGTCTGCACATCTCTGGTGGAACTTGTAGCCGCATGTGCGACAGAAAAAACCCTGGAAAATATGAATACAATATTTGATCACCATCGCCAAATAAATTTTGGACAATGTTCCCTACCGTAAACAGAAGCCTTCGACAGCACTCGCAAAAGGCCAGTGAGAAGAATGTCTTTCGGACAAAGTTGTGAGAGATGGAAGTGGTGACTGGGAAGCAGTCCGACATCTCCACCTTGATCTCCTTGCCGTCCAGGTGGGAGATGTCCGTGTCCCAGGAGATGGGCGTCTTGTTGGGGTCCCCCACCTTGTAGACGGCGCAGGTCTCCGGGGCCAGCTTCCGCAGCTTCATTGCTTTGCTGAGGGCCTCCCGGATGGTGATGCCCTGCTTGTTGGGCACGAAGGTGTGGCCGTGATCGTCCAGGTGGACGCGGATGATGCCCTTGGCCGGGGACTTCGGGGCGGACGACGCGCCGCCGCCCGCTCCTCCGCCCGAAGAGGGTGCTAGGCTGCCCGACGCCGTCGTTTTGACGGGGGTCAGGGCGGGGTTGGAAGAGTCCGAGTCGACGTCGTGGTTCTGTTGCTGCTGTCCGCCGGCGCCGTACCTCAGGAGGGGGCTCTCAGGAGGGAACATGGAGGAGGAGGAGGAGGGCACGGTGGTGGAGGAGGAGGCGATGGCGGTGGACGACATGGACCTCCCGCCGACTGCCGCAGCCATTCCTCCGCCGCCGCTAGAGGAGTTGGTGGTCGTGGTGGTATTGGTGGGGGCGGTGGTGAGGGAGGACGAGGAGGCTATGTTGATGGGTGGCAGCGGGGGCGGCCGCTTGCCGGCGGGGACGCTGCTGGGGATGGAGGCGGCGGTGGGAATGACGGGAGGTGGCGGGTGGGGGTGCTGCCCGTTGGAGGCGGAGGAGGCCACGGAGACCGTGACGGCGGAGGAGGACATTGGGGGGTGCTGGGCGGCGGGGGGAATGGCATCGTGGCGGCGGACCACCGAGTTGCTGAGTCGTTCCTGCAACGACTGCTCCTTCTCAGAGAAGTCGTGCAGCTTGCTCGTCAGCTCCTCATACTCCTGCAATGAGGACAACCCAACGTTATTGAAGATAGCTAGCTCTGGCTAAAAAAAATGTTCTAGTCACTTACCGACACACATATGCTGGGGAGCTCCTTGTATGAGGCGAACCTGGCGTTGAGCTCGTCGATGTGCTCTCGGGTCAGCCGCATGTGGTACTGCACGTTCTCCAGCTCCTCCTGGATGTCGTCGTACTCCCGCTGAGAGACTGAGACCACCTCCATCTTGCTTCAAATGGGTTTCCTCCTCCGATGGAGACCCTGCCAGACGGGGGGCGGCAGAACCCGGATGTGGCCCCCTCCGGCAATCTGTCGGGCCCGGGAGGGTCGGGGAGACCCCTGACTAGCCTCTCTTGGTGGCGAGGCGACCGGGCTTGTCGGCCGTCCGGGCCTCAGTCCGGGTGTCCGGGCCTGTCCATGTCTGTGGGGGCCTCTTTCCGTCCTTTTTCCGCTTGGATGTGTGTGGCCTTTTCCACTGTGATATGTCTCATATGCGCGGCGGGGGAGAAGGGGGAGAGGAAGAGGAGGAGAAGGAGGCGGCCTCGCACGCACCAAACAGGCCAGGAGGGTCGGTCGGTCGGACTGGCTGGACCCCTACTCTGGCCCCTGCGTCTCTTTCGACGAGAGGAGCAGCAGAAGATTTGTAGTGGAGCAGCAGTGTTAGAGGCCGCCGCCGCCGGGCAAACAGCCTCCGAGAGAAAGGCCTCTCCTCGGCCCCCCTCGCTCTGGCGTGAGTGGTGTCCGTATCCCCACCTGGGTGCAGATCTTGCGGGAAGATGGCGAGTCTGAGAGAGAGAGTGAGAGGCGAGCGAGTGAGGCCGCCCCTCTGCCTCGGCCCTTGCCCTTGCCCGCCCCTGTTGGTCGGCAGGTAGGAGGAGGCCTCCCCCCTCCCTGCGCCCCTTGCCTCGTTGCCACAGTCTCAATGCTCTCTCCTGCGTGGTACCAGGCTGGATTCTGCTGCAGCCGTGGCCAGGCCCTTGTGTTAAGGCCCGAGGCCGGCAGGGTATGCAGGAGGAGGCCTACAAGGTCTACTTGTTCCCGTCTGCGGCCGGGAGACACCTCCACGGCCCAACATTCGTTGCAACCGTCGATGATTTTTTGACAGGTTTGCCAGGTTTTTGTTTGATACAAATTACAATCATACAATAAAAAAGCAATACTTTAGCAGTCACAATGTAATGTTCTCTAGATAAACCTACAAGCAACTACAACATCCTCCATTGAATTTGCATATGTATTGTACTGTGATACTTTTTGGCTTGCATGTTATAGTTTTTTAATTATCGACTGTGAAAGATAATGTTTTCTCTGTCTACCTGGGCGCTCTGCTGTGTTTCTTTCCTGCTGTCGGAGGAAAAGGCGAGGGAGACAGCTGAGAGCCTGAGACACGAAGCGAAAAGGGGGAGGAGAGAAGAGCCCGGCTCCAAGCCAGAAGAACGGAGGGTACGGAGACACAGTGCACGGACAAACATCGACAAAATCTCTATCGTTCTGGAGAGGGCCATCCATTTGCAGCCACTTTTAATACCGGCACTGTTTTGCGGCAAATGCCACATCTAAAAACAGCCTTCCGTTCCTCTTCGTGAGCAAAAGTATATTATCAATATTACGGGTACCACTTAAATAATGTACGTACTATTGTACGTTGTCTCCTCACAAAAGATCGTAGAACATTTACAAGGCTCTTTGTAGTTCATTGGTTTCTTCCCGTGCGTCTAGGAAGCCTCGACTCGGAGGAGGGCGTGTTGGACTTGGAGCCGCTGCCGCTGCCGCCCCCGGGAGTGGGGATCCTGCTGTTGGGAGTGGCGTTGTGCTGCTGTTGCTGTTGCTGTTGCTGTCTCTGAGGAGTGCCATATGAGGGAATCCTGCTCAAGGAAATTTTTTATGCCCCTAGCTTTATTTTCCCGGCTGATGTTTCCAACATACCTGCTCGATGAATTTCCTCCTCCTCTTCCTCCTCCTCCTCCTCCTCCTCCTCCTCCTCCTCCTCCTCCTCCTCTTTTTCCTTTGCGTTTGCGTGAGCCTCGTCCTCTTCCGCCCGATGAAGGCGGTGCTGCGTTCGGCGAATGGACATCCGAGGGAGTCCTCCTGGGTGCTGGAATCCCTGAGGGTGGAGGAGACGTTATGGAGCTTTCCTCCCCCAGGCTGTTGTCATTGGGATCTGGTGATTGCGGAGGTGGACTTTTGGCAGTGGGGAGGCGACTGTTGTTGCCGTTGCCGTTGAGCTCTTTTGCGCCAGTTGAAAGCCTCGGAATTCCCCTCGCACCTGGAGCCGTAGGGATGCCTGAGACAGAAGACTTTTTGATTTCGTCCCTCTGTGTAGTGAAATCGCCGTTGGGGGGAACAGCCGGAGACTGTTGGGCATTTTCGTCATCCGCAGGGGCAACAGGAGACTTGGCAACGACCTCTGGCTCAAGATCGTCTTCATCCATTGGCACTAGAGCAACCTCCTGGTCCTCCACCAGTGAGCTGGGTCCGGAGGAGGCACCAAGATCCAGAGCCTTCTCTTTATTCTCCCCCTCCTCCTCTTCGATGGGATCCTTTTCCAGCCCTGCTCCAATTTCCTCTGCACCGTCCTTTGCCGCATTGGCAAAGGTCATGGATCTCTCCAGCTCTTCGAATTGCTTCAATTCGTCCGCATCTTCTTTGAACTCATCGGATGTGAATGCTGATTGTGAGAGGACCTCTTCGACTTTGCTGTTTTCTTCCTCTCTTATAGCTATTGTTTTCTCATCTTCTTTGACATCTGTTGCTGTTGCTGTTACTGCTGCTGTTGTTGCTGCTGCTGCTTCTCCTGCTAATGCCGCTTCTCTTTCTTCAAGAAGTACTTCTTCTGTTCCTGCTGCATCTCCCTCTCCTGCTGCATCTCCTCCTGCTGCTGCAGCTTCACATCCCTCTACTCCTTCTGCTAATGTTGCTGTTGCTGTTGTTGTTGCTGGTGCTGCTTCTCCTGCTGGTGGTTCAACGAGTGTTACCGGAATAGAAGCAGATGATTCTACTGCTTTTTCGGCTACAGTTGACGGTTCAACAAATTCCAATATATCCGTATCAGCAGCAGGCACTGTCGCCGACTTGTCCCCTTCGTTCTCAGCTTCGTCGTCGTCGCCTTCTTTCTTCTTTGCTTCCACGTTGGAGGCCTCCTCCTGAACGCTGTTGGCAGCCTCCTCTTCCTTCGGCCTGGATTCTTTCGAAGGCGACTTCTCCTCCACATCGTCCTCCTTCACCTTATCCTCCTCGACTACGAGCGGCTTGCCCGGAGAAGATTCGGCATCCTTCACCTTTTCCACCTCCTTTGTCTTCTCCAGGGGAATCGGAGCAGGAGGCTGAGCTTTCTTCGTACTCGCCAATGGAATTTCCTCCTCCTCCTCAATCGGATCCTTCTCATCCTTCGCTGGCTTGATGCAGGAGAAGCAGGCCGCCAGCGAGGACGAGGCAGACTTCATCCTCTTCTTCTTGGTGGCTGCAGACGCCATCGTGGATGGACGGAAGGTGAACTTTGAAATGCACCTCCGCCGCACCTCAATTTGAACAAGTGTTCCTTTCCCTGCCCCGATTTTACCTGCGCCGCCGCCGCCGCCGCTATGCCGCCGGTGTCCTCTTCAGTCACTCTTCGTCAGCAAAGGTGTCTTTTGAACGGCCGGAAAGGGTGAAGGGGTGGGCGCGGGCGTGGCCCTACCTGCAATACCACGGGATCGCTACTAGTGCCTATCCTTCATATATACTCTGCTACTTCGTGCTGGCTTGGGCTGAGCTCTAAAAAAACTTTGAAACATGTATTTTTTGGAGGGTGGAGGGGAATGCTTCGTACTTCCTGCGTGTACTGTACAAAAAGTGTTTTTATATAAAAAGTCGTTTGGTCGAGCGTCGAAGTCTATTTTTTTGCGTGCATTTTATCTATCTGCAAAATTTACTTTGCATGCAAAAAGCACCTTTCAATCGTACTTGAGAAACAAGGCAAGCATACTGTTAAATGTTCAAGTAGGTAAATTTCCTCTTGTTCTGCCCTGCCCGTCTCGGAATGCGGTTTTGTGGCCGTTGCACATCCCTACCATGTAAAAAAACGGTCGGTTTCGCTTTGCGCCCCGCCCTCCCTGTACCTCCTTCCTTCCCCTTTGTGCCAATGAATCTTCCCGCCCCACAGACGGGGAGACGGGGGTAACGGCGGACCCAGACAGTAGAAAAGCGAGGGAGATGGGGGAAGGGGCTTAGGGAGAAAGGGGACCGTGGAGGGAACGAGAGGGAGGGATGGGGACTCCTCCTCCTCTACCTCTGGGCACTATTTCCCCCTCCCTTTTCCCTTCTAGGCATACTCAGGATTTGCTCTATGTGGTGCAGGGGTGACTCATAGGTCTTCGGCGTAGCAAGCAATATTGAAGGATATTCGTGCCTTCGGAAGGGACCTTTTGTAGCACAGGTGAACGGCGACAATTCAAAGCATGAAGCGAGAGAGAGTGGGGGAAATATCCACTCGCTCGAAAGCCCAACTGCACTCACTGTTCTATGCATACACACGACTCTACATTTCTATTCGTCAGAGGGAAGATACGTATTCCAGTAAATAATGTTGAAAACAATGAAAATCGTGGGGAAGAGAAAGATGGAGCAGTTGTCTATGTAGTCCGTGGTGAGGGGCTTCCTGCACTTGTTCCAGCACATCCGCGACTTGTGCAGTGATTTCTTTAGCCTAGACGCCTCCTCCTCCCTCTCCCGCTTCCTCCTCCTCTTTTCCCTCCACCTCTTGTCGTCGTCCTCGTCCTCCGACCCATCGCCCGAGTGCGATATGTCCTCCCCGAGCCTGGCCATCATGGCCTTGGTGCCGGTGGAGAGGTACTCGATGTCGCTCCTCTGGCAAATGATGAGCCCGTACTCGAGCAGGGCTCCAGCGTTCAGCACCAGGCACACAAGGCAGTACAGCTCGATGGCCGTCATGTACTGGCAGGGGGGAACCTGCTTGGTCAGAGGGGAGAAGATGTTGATCTGCCAGAGGGTGAGGAGGACGAGGAGGGCCAGCCTTCCCGCCATGGCATCCTGGGCGATGGTGAAGCTGATCCAGCTGACAAAGACGGCCAGGCCGGACGGGAAGTAGGTGGTGAAGATGAAGCCGAGGAGGCCCCTCTTGGTGACGATCTTGAAGCCGGTGACGGAGTAGAGCGCCACCACCTTGCCCTTTTTGTCTTTGGCTTGCACAATGCGTTCCTCGTCCTTGAGACTCTGCAGCTTGACCTGGACGGGGAGCGGCCTCTGCGCCTCCAAAGGATGAAAGTAGTCTCCGTCGTAGATCATCTCCTGGCTGGTGGAGCTGTAGCTGCCCATGAGAAAGGGGCACTCCTGCCGGTCCATTGGGTAGTCCTGGAAGAAGAAGGTGCACCCAATGGTGACACGCGCCTGGAAGCTGTAATGGATGGTGGAGTTGTGGAAGATCCTGAGTATGGCCAGCCGCTTCACAATGTGGGCAAAGTCAAACTTCTTCAGGTTGTAGATGGCAAAGTCCGGGATCCAGATGATGCGTACCATATTCTGGTCCACTACCTCCCCTTCCGGAGCGGTCTCGTTGTACCCGTCGTTGACCCTGATGCGCCCGTCTTCCCACTGGATGGTGATCTGGAGCTGCACGGTGACGGTGTTGTCGCTGTCGCTGATGTCCTCAAAGTCGTGGAAGAGGAGCCCGACGAAGACGGTGTTGTTTGGCTGCGGCGGGGTCAGCCGCTCGTAGCCCTCCTCCATGCAGAAGGGGAAGGCAGGCTGCTCCCCGGAGCCGCACTTGGGAAAAGCTTCATCCCCTAATGCGGAGGCCAGCAGCAGGAAAACGACAGCAATAAGTAGTTTTGTCATTGGATATTGAACCAGCTCAAATAATTAAATAAAGTTTTCCCATGAAAATTAGGTGAAAATTGCTCGAATTATTTTGAAAGAAAAACAAGAGCTGCGACAGGATAGGAACCAGCGACAATAGCTGGAGCAGATACATCAGCAAAGGCAGAAGCATTGGCAACATCATGAGCCTCAATAGCAGCAACAGGAGCAGGAGCATCAACAACAGCTGGAGCAGCAACAGGAGAAATTGCGGCAGCAGCAAAAAACTAATTTTAAACATCAAAAGCAGCAAGAGCAGCAAGAGTAGCAAGAGCAGCAAGAGTAGCAACACCAAGAACAGCAGCAGCAGCAGCCACAGGGGCAGGAGAAGCAAGAGCAGCAGGAGCAGCAAAAGTAGCAGCAGGAGCAGCAGCAGGAGCAAGAACAGCAGCAATAGTAGCAACAACAGCAGAGCCCAAATAGGCGAAACAGAAACAGGAGCGAAAATGGTAGCAAGAACACGAGCAACAACAACATGACAAGCAGCAGCTACAGTTCTCTAAGCCAGAAGTGATAATCAAGCATAGTAAGTTACAACGAAAAAATTCAGATACCATCAGCTACGGTAACAACATGAGGAAGAGGTACGTGTTCTATTACAACAACGCCTGCGATGACAAGGATTGTTCAGATCGATATAAATATTTTTCCAGCAAACACCCTAGTTCATCCCTGTAAGTGGACGGTTTCCATTTTTTTCTCTTTATTTGCAAGTGTGTATGTCACGTAACATGCGATCGCGTTCGCTCGTACGATACAGAGGGCACCATTATTCTTTCCCCCTTTCTTGCTGGTTCCTCCCTGTCGGGTGGCAACGGGCAACGACCGGCGCTGCCCTCCTCTCTCTCCGCCGGCGCCGCCTCCGCCTCCGCCCATCCCCGTCCGTCCGAGGGAGGCGAATTTTCCACTCCAGAGGTGCGGACTGCGGAGCCCAGTCACGGGCGAGTCCAAGTCCAAGTCTCGTGGACGCGAGCGCGGACAGTTTTGCATTTCCCGGCCTTTCTTTGAAAAATTCCGTCTTCTTTCGTATGTAAATGGGGTTTTCTTGATAATTGAAAGGCAACCTTTAATATATTTCTAGTAGCTTTCTCCTTTGCTTCGTATT
>JAAUYJ010071505.1_pt1 | contig 13296 bp, 8 predicted proteins | sample 7278031 | NCBI WGS metagenome assembly JAAUYJ01 (sample SAMN14350222, study PRJNA611818) | marine sediment metagenome | isolation source: surface marine sediment (1.8m) | place: French Polynesia: Moorea | collected 2018-08 | reverse complement strand
TTAGATTTACAAGCATTATTTAATGTTAATTCTAGTATTCATACTCACTATCCACAAAATTTTCTGATAATTATTAGTATTATTACGAGTACCTGGAAACAAAATTCTGAATTAATTCAACCAGCAGATAAAGCTAGAATAAATGCGGGATATTTTCATTTAAAACCAATTACTTTGGAACAGGGTGAAGCTATATTGGCAGCTCGTTTAAATCCTTTGCATTCCCAGGCAAAACCAAAGCCGAAATCAGCTATATTTCCTTTGTCAACAGAAATATTAGAACAGAAGTTTCCCAGGGGAAGAACTTTACCTCGGAATATATTAGAGTTGGGACGTAAGGAATATGAGCAGTACAAACTAACATTATTGAATCAGACATGGAATAGTCAAGATTTAATACCAGAAACACAATTGACAACTTTTAAGTTTATTTGGCAAGACAAGTACAACAAGACTCAGAAAAAAATTAGCAAAATTACTGATTTGGCAGCACCAGAGTTGATTAGAATGTTACAAGAAGTATTAAATGCTTTACAATGTCAGGAGGTAAAAACTAAGTTATTAAGTGGGAAGTATGCTAGCCATTCTTTGAGTTATCAACAAAAAAATCAAGAGCAAATTATCGGTGTGGTTTGGACGGAAGATTCCAATATGAATAGTTTTTACAATACTATGAATGCTTGTCAGAAAGTTGTGGAGAAAAAATTGTGTGAAACTTTATATTTAGTGAGAGCTGCTGAGGTAGGAAATGCTAAAAATCTTAGCTATGGAATATATAGAAAAATTTTCAAAGGTAGATTAAAAAATTTTCATATTAAGCCTAATTTAGAATCGCTTTATTTTTTGGCTACATATCATAGTTTGGTGAATGCTGTTCTCGCTAATGAATTAGTAATTGAAGGTGAGATTATTAGTCTCAAGGAGTTAGAAGAGATAATTTGTGATTCACAAATTTTCAATAATTGTAGCTTATTACAAGATTTGTCTGTAGTTTTTCCCGCAGATACTCAAGAACAAGAAAATCAGCCAGATTTAGATGAAATTAAGGATTTTGTGTTAAATTTAATTAGAAAAAAAAGTTTTATGGAATGGAATAGTATCATTGAAAATACACTACATCAATTTGTCAAAATAGACGAGGGAAAAATTGATATAATAATTAAAGAGCTTGAGGGAGAACAAAGAATAAAAATTATCGCTCCTACATCAAAGTTAGATGAACAATTAGTTTGTTTTGTTCCTGGTTAACTAGCTGTCAGCTTGAGTGCATTTCTATTCCGGAATGCTGCGCGACAGGTATCAGCTTGTTGACTGAGTGCTGACCGCTCTTTTCAGAAGAAATGTATAATTGATGATTAGAATGATTAATAATGATTAATTAGAATTAATATAAAGTAGATAAAACTGATAATTCATAAGAATTGCTATAGCACTACAAAAAAGTGTTAGGACATTAAGAAAACAGGACTTACACGGGAGGAACCCGGTTTCTACGGTAAATCATTCTTTTTAACACATAAACATCTACGCTCGTACCGGGTTTCTGAGTTTGCATGGCTTTAGTTCTAAAAACTTAAATCCTTGACAACCAATATTTTTGACTTGAGCTGATAGCTGATAACGCAGTTCCGACCCAGGAAGCTAGCTGAAAGCTTAAAGCTATAGTTATGTTAATTGCTTGAAAAAACAGGAAAATTAAAATAGTCTGTCAATGTCAATAAGTAATAAACCGCAATTACAATCTCCACCATTTAGTATTGATGATGTTAAAGTTGCTTTTAATTGTCCGCGTTTGTTTTATTTGAAACAGCGTTTTGGAGGCGATTATCTGTTTTTACCAAAGGATTATATTCAGGAAATTGATTCTGTTTTTCTTGATTTGGCTAATCAGTTGATAAATATAATTAGGCAAGAATCTAGAATTCAAGTTTTGTTTGCAGGACAATTTGAGGAGTTGGTGGTAGGGGCGATCGCTAATCAAATACAACAGTTATTTTATGAGTTGATTTTCTTTCCTTATTTACAAACAATCATTATAAAAGATATTACTTTAGTAACAGGATTATATCAAGTTTGGCAGGTATTAACTAAACTGATTTTTAATATGTCTGAAATCATTGTTAAAAATCGGCGTTACTGCCATGAAAGTGTTGTGGTTCGTCGCACATTAATTACGGGAGAAATACCTGTAGATTATACTTTTAAAATAGCAGGTGGTAAAAGTCAAAAGTTAACGGGAAAAGTTAATAATTTAATTTTTGATTTTGAGTCTCGTCGTTTGTGTGTGGTTCATTTTCAAACTTATGAAACTGTGGAAGTATCGTCTCAGTTAATAGGGGTTGCTCTCTATAGTTTTTTATTGAAGCAAAAGAAAAAGGTGCCTGTTGATACTGTTTTTTATTGGGTTTTGCCTGAGTTGGGAGAGTATCATTACTCATCGGAAAAGCTGGAGAATGTGGTGGAGGGTTTAGTTCCGGGTAAGTTAGAGGAGATGAGGGAATGGTTGAGATGGGAGGAGTTTCAACCTGACCCACCTCCACAGACTGAGCATGAGTATTTATGTGATATTTGTCCTCAGAGGGAAAGGTGTCAGAGTTTTTTTGATATAGCAGGGAACAGGGAACAGGGAACAGGGAACAGGGAACAGGGAACAGGAGTGAAAGACATTTCCTAGTCTAAGATTCATTACCATTCTATGTCCTAACCAATTCTTTCTTAGCTATAGGACTGATACCATTTCTCCTTGAAGTTGCGCTTAATAAAAGATATAAAACTATCAGTAAAATTCAGGTTTGGGTAATAATTATTAAGCGCATTGTTACAGAGAAATGGTATGAGTAGAGATGATAAAAAGTAGGTTGGGTAGAACGAAGTGAAACCCAAATTATTGATAGGATCTATCCAAAATATAATCTTGCTAAAAGTTAATCTTGGTAGAAGTTGGGTTTCGTTAGGTCAACCCAACTTATGGATATTTGGTATTTTTGGGGATGGGGATGCGATCGCCAGATATTAAACTAAAAGCTGATTATATTAAATCTGATAGTATCGGTGTCAAAAAATATAGAAACCGGGTTGGTTTTAAATATTCCACTATACTCATATTTACCTCTCATCAACTTGGTTTCTGATAGTATTGGTGTCAAAAATATAGAAAGTGGGTTGGTTTTAAATATTCCACTATACTAATCTTTACCTCTCATCAACCCGGTTTCTTATAACACTTGAAAAAAAGCGGATTTGGTATTATTTATTAATCAGGTATATCACCGATCTCTTTTAACTTTTTATAAATACCATCTGAGAATCTTTGTATTTTATCTTGATGACCTTTTTTTGTTGACTTTTCTAAATTTTTCCATGTTAGATTTTTACCTGGTTTTCGCCAATATTTGATTGCTTTCCATGCTTCAGTTCCTCCTGTTGTTGAGTTAAAAACTCGCTTGAAAGCTTGTTTGATTTCATCTTCTGTTTCTACTGTTAATAAGTTTACTCTTTGTAGTTGATTAGATTCACGTTCGATAGCTTTTATTTGTCTACTTAAATCTGTTTGAGTTTGTACTAATATAGATAAAGCTTCTTGCTTAGATAGGTTAGTAATTTTTTGACGTATAGCTTTTAATTGCTCATTCATAATTTCCTCAATTTCTGGTAGTTTTTTGGGTAATAATTGGTCAACTTTACTTTCGATATTCTCAAGTTTTTCCTCTGCAATATTATTAATTTGAGATTGAGTATTAGTAGGAGATGATGTATTTAGTCGATCTAACTTTGTTGTTATTGGTTGCAATTTTTGATCGAGTTGACTATTTAGTTCTTTTGTCAAACTTAATCTCAAATTATTAAACATTTTCGTTAAGTCAACTTGACTATCTTGAATCTCAATAGTATTTTTTGGAGATTCAGTTATTGGAGAATCTAAACCTTTCAAAATTTTCTGTTGTTCTCTGATATTTTCTTCTTGTTCTTCTGTAATAATAAACCCTCTAATCATACCTGAATGTTCTGGGTCTATTTCTGATGCTTTAACAGTTGCATGATACTCAAAATTACCAGTGACTATTTCGCAACTCTCAATACCTGTTCTTTTCAAAATAATAGGTCTAACCACACCTCCTGTTGTCAGAATTAAGTTAGCCATATTCTCGATTTCATCTGCTGAAAACTCAGAGATATCAACCTTGGGTGTGATGTTATCAAGGTATACTAATGAAGTAGATAAATTTATGTTATCGCTCATACTTTTGAAATAATTTCTGTTGCTAAATTTTCAAATTCTTCTACTGAAGGTTCGTCTGATTTGTAGTCAAAAATTGATATAGGATTAGGAACTTCTATATCATCTATTAAAACAGTTTTATCTAGACACTTAGCTAAATCTTCTCTTTGAAAAATACAACTATCCATTAATGGTATATTATAACGTTCTTGAATAATTGCTTTGCGACGGGGTAATGTATATTGAACATATCTACTGTTAGTTGGAATTTTAGATGGTAAAACACCTAGTATATTAATTTCTGGGATACCCATTTCCTCTCTAAATTCATTAACTTCTTCAACGAAATTTTGAACATTAGTCAATCCTGTATTTGCAAAAACTTTCAAGTCAGAAGGTATGATGAGATAGTCTGTACTAATCATAGCTATCCTAGCATAAAGATTCAGAGAAGGCGGAGTGTCAATAATTACAAAATCATAATTATCTTTAGCTTCTAATAACTTTTTTCTTAATCTTGTTTTTGCTGCATCAATTTCTGCTAGTTCTTTTTCCCATTTCATTAAAGTAATATGAGAGGGAATTACATCAATTTCGGGATCATTGAACTGAGATTTATAAACAACTTCAGCGATGGTAAATCGCTTGGGGTTCCTGATGACATGATAAATATACTTGTCTTTTAAATTATCATTTTCTTCATCATCAAATTTAGCTAAACCTAGAGCAAATGTTGTATTTGCTTGACTATCTAAATCAATAACTAAAACTCGATAACCTTTTTTACTCAAGGCAGCAGCTAGATTAACTACGGTTGTCGTTTTTCCAACTCCGCCTTTATTGTGATAAACAGCAATTACTTTCATAGAATCTCTCCTACTTTGATTAATTGGATTATACTCGGTTTCAAGGTTTACTAATTCCCCCTGATTCTCTGGCATCTTACTAACAATTTCTTTCGTCTCAGATTGAGTAGCAATATCCTCACTTACTCCTGCTTCTTCTACTAGAATTTCTAGTTGATTAGACTCGATTTCAATGTTTAACTGATTTGCCTGATTTTCTGGGATATTATTAACAACTTGATTAGTCTCATATTGAGTAGCAATATCCTCACTTACCCATACTTTTTCTACTGGAGTTTCTGTTGTATTAGAACCCGGATTTTGACACAAATAATCTCGACCTACTAATTTTTTAATTTCTTCTATTTTGTCATCAACTTCACTTCCCAAACAACTAAACTCTAACTTAATATCATTTCCTAATCTTTGATAAATCCTAATTTCTTTGGCATTAGTTAACAAGCCATATTTTACATTCATACTTGTTAAATAACGTCTGAGTTTTCGTTGATGGCGATCTAAATTTTGTTTTGGATGTTTTGCCTCCATAACTAAACTTAGTGGAGAATCTTCATCTAAACTAAAAGGTAACTTCTGAGTAGCAAATGATAAAAAATCTAAACGGATACTTCCAAATGTTACTTCTTGATGCCAATGTTCGATACTGTATCCTAATTTCGGCAGTAGATAACTAACAATTAGTTTACTTTCTACTTCGCTTTCGTTGCGACATAAATCTGGATTAAAACTCAAGGTTATTATTCCTTAATTTTGAATTTTTTCCTTGATTAACTAATCCGATCCTATCCAATGAATTAATTGATGTCAATATTGACAAATTGACTCAGTTATATTACTTTATTTTTTCAGTATTTTTACAGTTTTATAGCAATTTATCAAAGTGGTATTATAGATTAATTTTATTTTGCTTGGGGTTATTTTTATAAGTGGGAGCATCTTGCTCCCGTTGAGCATCTTGCTCCCGTTGAGCATCTTGCTCCCGTTGAGCATCTTGCTCCCTTTGAGTATCTTGCTCCCGTTGAGCATCTTGCTCCCGTTGAGCATCTTGCTCCCGTTGAGTATCTTGCTCCCGTTGAGTATCTTGCTCCCGTTGAGTATCAAGATACCCCATAAAAAAATCCGGTCAAAATGCCGGATTATATAAAAGTTGATGAATGAAAAATTATAGGGATTTAAAGACTCCAGTATATACCTTGAAAAGCTAATAGCTGAGTGCTAACTCCTACTTCAAATTACGAGGAAACTTTCTGAGCATCATACTCTTTAAAACTTAAATAAAACTTTTCCCGATCATACAAATGACACTTATCTGTTATCTCTTTCATTAAAGACCAAGAAAACTTAGTTTGATAAAGTTTATCTCCCCATTTATCCTTCAAAAATTTATATGCTTGCCTCAAATTATATGAAGGAATTCCTGTTGAAACATGATGTGGAATATGCACATTAATATCATGGCAAAGAAACTCTACCCAACGGGGATAATCACAATGTACTGTACCAAATAATTGAGCCTCTGCTTCATTCCACTCTTCCGCAGCAGTAAAAGGAATTTCTGGCACTGTATGGTGAACAATCGTAAATGTACTCATCCAGAAATGGTAAACTAACCAGGGGACTAACCAAAACTTGACCAAACCCCACAGACCAACTGTAGCTATTAACAAAGGAAAGGCGATCGCGCTAAACCCAAAAACTACCAATGCAGAAAACTTGACATCTTCACTATCCTTACCCTCAAATTTTCTCCAGTCAAAATGCACAAGTGCCCAGTGAGGAAGAGAAGCTAACCACCAAAGTCTGCCACGCATAACCCTATACACTGACTGCATAAAGCTACCAGCAACCTCGTAATCTTCTGGATACCAAGGTTGCCAAGCATTATCTTCCCCCATCTTATTCGTATGTTTATGGTGATGATTATGGCCTATTCGCCAACCATGAAACGGATAAATTAAGGGCAAAAACGCTAAGTGACCAACTAGATCGTTGACCCATTTACGGTTAGCAAAGGAGCGATGGCCGCAGTCATGGCCAATCACAAAAAACCCTGTTAATGCGGTCCCAGTGAAAACCCAAGCTAGGGGCAATAAAAACCAAGGTGTAATTGTTAGTCCCCAATAACCTAAAACAACCATCAATATATTGGTTGCCACCATTGTCCATGTTTTCCATTGATCTTTAATGAAAACTTCGCGAGGTAGACTTTTCACAATATCTTTGAGCTTTAGTTGCTCGTTTTGACCATTAGAATTTCCATGAGCAGATTCTGCAATTGATACAGTCATAAATTGTTTAAATTTCCCGTTTTTTTTTGATGGTTATACAGTAGATTTATGATTCCGAAAAAAAACGCCAGCTCAAAAATTTTGCTGGCGGTTTTGACCACAGAAAGTTTTTTACAGCCAATGTTAAGAACTAATAGCATTCACTGAATGTTAATGAATTGTGTTCAAAACAACGCTGTATGTAGCAAAACCTTTCTTTTTATATCATAATCTTGTCACTATCCGAGTAAATTAATGAATTTTGTTGCTTTTGCTACTTCTTTTCTGTTGGTCAAGTGTAGCTATAATTATGTTCAAAATTTTTATTGATGGACTTATTTTTCAATCTGTGAGACTAAGTTTCGTTCTCTGATAGTTCGTAATTCTAATAAGAGAGTTTCTATTTCTGCCTCAAGATGAAGCAACTTAACTTGTTGATCTGTTTGATACAAGGACTTCATCTGTTCTAAGGTACGGGTTTGATTGGTTGATTTTCTTGAACCATTTACCCTTGTACCAGGATTTAAAGAACTAGAAGCTTTGGACAAACTAGATGTGCTCTCAGAAATCAGTAAGTTACTAGCCATTTATAATCACTTAAATAGTTTTTCTTTAAGATACATTACAACAAATTAAGCTATTTGACATTATTGAATAAAAACTTAACATTCAAAATTAGGGCTTGGGGTAAGTTAGGCAATACTACACAGTTATCAGGTTAAGTAAGTAAGGTTTTAGTATAGTTCCTAACTATAAATTTGATTAAGTTTTCATCGTTGCCAGGAATTGACCAAAAAGTTATTGAAAAACTCTTGATTAAGTAAAAGTTAAATTGGTAGTGCATCAGCAAAGTGTGGGATAAGTCGCGTATGACTGGCGAATCTAATCTAAAAGCACTGATATATAAAGGTTAAGCGCATTTTTGTCGCGAAAAAAGTGCAAATTTTTCAGCCTTTAAGACGAAAAAGTTAGGACAGCTGGCAAACTTCCACAAAAAGATATAGCTACAATTATTCCTCCAAATGTTCGGACATCTTCCCACAGTTCCCACAGTTCCCACAGTTCCCACACTTCCTTGACGCACTACTGTTAAATTCTTGTCTAGGGTGGGTTTTGTCAGTCGCTGACATAAAAAAAATCTTAAGAACGACAGTTGCTGGTACTCTAGTTGAAATTGTCCCTTGTCACTCACGAATACAGTTAAATTTAGAAGGCGCAAAATTAAATTCGCAGCACGGACTAAATTTGAGAGTAGCGAGAATGTCCTAAACCGGAGCTAAAAACCAGCACTATATTTTAATTAATGATTAAAGTAATTAGGGCTGGCTGAATAAATCTAAAACCATTGATAGAAAAAGGATAAAGCGTTTTTTTTCTGGAAAAAGTGTGCTTGTTTGAGCCGAAAACGCTCAAAAAGTTAGCATCAAAGGTAGACAACAACAAAAAAATTGAGGGACAATTCTTTCTCCTACCACCTCTAAATTCCTTACTTATCCTTACTTATCCTGACTCCTGACTCCTGACTCCTACCTATACCAGAAGACTTTTTCAGCAAACCCTAATTATTTTTTTGTGGTACGATATTTAAAGATGTCTAAAAAATAAAATTGCTACGATTAAGAGTATCAACATATACGGTCAACCAAGCTAGCATAAGTGAAAATACCGTCAAGTAACTTACCCGTATTGATCATTCCCTAATCAATAATCAATACAAATAATAGTAGTTTCGAGAGTATGTCCAACTGGTGAAATATGTTGAAAATCCTGAAAGAGCAATAAATCCTCATCAAATCTATATCTATAGAGTAAGCACAATGCTTATAACTATTTTTGGTAGATTTGAGTGTTTAGGGGTACTTTGACTCGTACCCAAAAAATGTAAATCTGGTCAGCGACAAAGAAGCGAAAAAGAAAAGTTCTAATGCTGATTTATCGCGCTGCAAAGTTTCAGCTTATAATTCCCCTGACTTTAGTCTCGAAAGTAGTCAAATTAAACAATTCAAAACTTGAAAGATGACCTTAACATTGTCCCCTTATCAGTCAAAATTACAAGGTTGGCCAGGTTTGATAGAGGCGTATAGAGCCTATCTACCTGTGACAGAAGAAACTCCTGTGGTGACACTGCAAGAAGGTAATACTCCTCTGATTCCTGTGCCAGCGATCGCCCATCAGGTAGGTAGAAAGGTAGAAGTATTTGTCAAATATGATGGCCTCAACCCCACGGGTAGTTTCAAAGATAGGGGCATGACTTTAGCTATATCTAAGGCCAAGGAAGCAGGGGCGGAAGCTGTAATCTGTGCTAGTACGGGCAATACCTCAGCAGCGGCTGCAGCTTATGCTAGACGAGGTGGGATGCGAGCTTTTGTGTTAATCCCTGATGGTTATGTGGCTTTAGGAAAGTTGGCTCAAGCTTTGTTATATGGGGCTGAAGTGTTGGCAATTAAAGGGAATTTTGACCAAGCCCTAGAAATAGTGAGGGATGTGGCCAATAAACATCCCGTGACTTTGGTCAACTCAGTTAATCCCTATCGTCTGGAAGGTCAAAAAACGGGGGCTTTTGAGGTAGTGGATGCTTTGGGGGATGCCCCAGATTGGTTATGTATTCCTGTGGGAAATGCAGGAAATATCACAGCATATTGGATGGGGTTTTGTCAATACCATAAAATCGGAAAATGCGATCGCCTGCCAAAAATGATGGGGTTTCAGGCAGCAGGGGCTGCACCTATTGTTGCAGGTTATCCTATAGCCCATCCAGAAACAGTGGCCAGTGCTATTAGAATTGGCAACCCTGCTAGTTGGGAAAAAGCTGTAGCTGCTCAAGAAGCTAGTCAGGGAAGTTTTACTGCTGTTACTGATGAGGAAATATTGGAAGCTTATCGTTTATTGGCCTCCAATGAAGGAATTTTCTGTGAGCCTGCTAGTGCTGCTTCTGTTGCTGGTTTATTGAAAGTTAAAGACCAAGTTCCTACAGGAGCAAAGGTAGTTTGTGTACTTACTGGTCATGGTCTCAAAGACCCAGATGTAGCGATTAAACATAGCAACAATCAGTTTAAGCAAGGTATAGAACCAAGCATAGAGGCAGTTGCTCAAGTTATGGGATTTTAAAAAAGGAAAGAAGTTAAGAAGGACAATATTCTGGAATTCACCTTTAAGTTTTTCTCCCTAATCTCTACTACTGGGTAAGGGAGGTAATGGTTTTTGGTTGTGTGGTAATTGGGGAGTATGAGAAGATTTACTCTCCTGTAATTGAATTTGATTTTGATTATTGATTTCTGTTTTGGCCTTAGTGTCAGGAATATTCTCAAATTTTTCTTGTTTGGTTACTTTTGCTTTGGCCAGAAGATCTACTGCATCTGCCAAAGCATTTGTTAAACTTTTACGAGTATTTGCATGATTAGTTTGCTCTTGTTTAAGAGTAGTAGTTAACTTTTGGACTTCTTCAACAGCGCGATCGCGTTCTTGGATCACCTCAATAATTTTGGCCTTAAATTCAGCCAAAGTTTGTAAATGTTCGATTTGGTGTTCAATATTTGTTAAAGTTTCATTCCTATCCTCTTTAACTAAGGAGAAACTTTGTAATTGATGAACTTTGGTCTTTAAGTTATCAATAGTTTCTTGACTCTGTTGACTTTCATTTCTTCGTTGTTGAGCTTCAATATTATAGAGTTGGCGCCACTGAGAGGCACTATCTTGGGCTGAATTTAATTCTGTTTGTAGTTCGACTATTTTTTCTTGAAGAGTTTTAATTTCATTTAACCATGGGGTTATATCCTGAGTCATATCATATTATAGATGATAGAGTGTCCATTTAATCGGGTTATGTTTCCCTACAAGATTGCCTTTGTAATTTTAAGCTAAAATTTTTAACCATAAATATCTTATACTAAATCCGGTTTAGAGTTTGTAGTGTTTTCTGATGTAAGCATTTAGCTATTAGCTGTCAGCTCTCAGCAATAATATCTAAACTCTAAGGGGGAAGTCGGGGAGAAGCAAACATAAGATTAATCTAGGTCAATTAATAAAGCTTTTATCAAAAACTCAAGCAATATAGCAATCCTCTAATATATTTGTGTAGAAAAATATTACCGCTTTTCGGGAATAGGCAATAGGGGATAGGCAATAGGAAACAGGTAAGAGTTTCAGAATTTATTTTTAGTTTTTGAATTGTTACAATCTATTTAGGATTACTATAGCTGATAGCTAATAGTTGATGGCTGAATACTTACTTTCTGATTTTGGTAAAAAAGTTTGACAAAAAAAGTTTCAGCGTTGGTCAAAAAGCTCCTTTGAATAACAGATTTGGTATTAGTTTGATCTGAATTTCCATACCCTAAATTTATCACTAGGTTCTATAGCAATCCTATTTCAATTGTAATATTTTTCTGGTAGTTAGGAGTCAGGAGTCATAATTTTCAAGGTTTTTCCTCAATATTAACTATTATAAAAATTATCACAAATAATTTAGGATTGCTATAGTTATAGAAATCCTAAATAGGTTGCGGGCAATCAAAAAGTAGATAAAAAAACTGAAACTCTTAGCTGTTCCCTTTTCGCTGTTCACTAAAAAGCAGTCTGATTTTTATACACAAATAAAATAGGACTGCTATATAGATTCTTATTTTGTAATTTTGCCTGAAAAGAAGTAATCTACCTTGCTAAAAAGTCCGAAAATTGCTTATTTATAATTGTTAGTTTGAAGTAGTAGTGTAAGTATTCTGTAGGAAATACTTACGTTATTAATTTAAGATTTTAAGGAAGTAGGGAATAGGTTCATTAATGGATACTGGATAATGAATAATGGATAAGTAATCATGCAAATTTAATTACCTAGTCAAGACAGAAAAAAAATGTTGTAATAGCCTGGATTCAAAGAATAGAGCGATTTATTATTACATTAAAATATGTGTAATTAATTTTGCCTATGTACTTAATTACCTTTTTAACAATGGATAATGAATAATGAAAACTCTCTATAATTATCAATTATCAATTATCCATTGGTAAAAAATATACTTGTATAATTTATAAGTATATCCCAAATAATTTGGCTTAACTACTTATATATATTACTTTTGAGCTAAAAGCCATGAGCTTTTTCCATTTTCTACGTCACTTTAATTCTGCAACATTGCGGGAAGTTTTAAAACGCGAAAATAGGCAGCGATTTTTAGATTTATTAACTCCAATCGCTAAAAATGCTTATAGAGTATTATTGACGATACTAAAAATGATCGTCAAGCACATATTAAAACGAATAATTCGCTTTTTTGAATTCATTTTTCATCTAAATTTTAAGACTATTAAGCAAGTATTTAGTTGTTCTGCCAAACAAAGATTGCCAGGTTTATCTGCAGAGATGGCTTATAATGCTATGCTCGCTTTATTTCCTGCTTTATTAACAATAATTGCAGCAATTGGAATGTTTGAATTTTTAAGTTTAACCCTCTTTAACATGGGAGGTTTACTAATAGATATACTGCCCAATCAAGTACGGTTTTTAATTAGCTGGGCTGTCAATGAAATTCATAGTTCCCCCAACAAAGAAATATTTTCTTTTAGTTTTATTGTATCGATCTGGATATTCTCTAGTGTACTTAGTTCTGCTATGGCAGCCCTTGATCAAATTCATCAAGTTCCGGTTGAGAAAAAACGACCTTTTTGGAAAGCCAAATTAGTTTCTTTAGGGCTAACTGTTGGGAGTCTAATACTATTAATTATTGCTTCTGGCTTGGTGTTAGTTAGTGACTTAATTGTAGATATGATTGCTCGGCAAAGTTGTTTATTAGAAACTCTACCTAATTGTCCTCCCGATCAAGTTACTAATTGTTTGTTTCAAGAACCTGTTGATAATTGTGTTTTGAAGTCACAATTATTAGAAACTTGGAGTCAATTAAGATGGCCGATTACTTTAGGAATAGTATCAACAGCTTTTGCTTTTGTT
>JAAUYJ010215260.1_pt1 | contig 13300 bp, 12 predicted proteins | sample 7278031 | NCBI WGS metagenome assembly JAAUYJ01 (sample SAMN14350222, study PRJNA611818) | marine sediment metagenome | isolation source: surface marine sediment (1.8m) | place: French Polynesia: Moorea | collected 2018-08 | reverse complement strand
GCCTTGAGACGCGGCGCAAAATGCTCGAATAGACGGACGAAAGCCCCTCTATCGCGATCTGTTGCGACCGCGGCCATCATCGCCGCAAGATCGGCGGCGGTAGGCGCTCCGTCGAGACCGGCGCTATGTAACATGGGCCTATCAAAGGATATGCGGCGAATTCCTGCAAGTGCGCGGGACTCGCCCCCGGAACCGGGCGGAAAGGCTCCTAACGCGACGGTTTGCATTGCGGTCATAAATCGGTGTACGAAGCGCAATCCTGGGCGGATCACCAATTTGTGGTCCGAATGGGAGTTGGCTGCAAAATCCCGTGACCCAGCAACGCTTGGACTGGTTAAGCAAGTTGGCCTGAATATAATGCCTGCTATGATCCGATCCCACTTTCGCTCCCAACGATCCCTCCTGATGGTCCTCTGGCTGGCCCTGGCGCCCGCGCCCGCGCTGGCGCAGGGCATCGAGCGGCTCGGCGATTTCCAGGACTGGTCGGCTTTCCGCTTCACCGAGAACGGCCAAAAGGCCTGCTACATGGCGAGCCAGCCGGAGAAGAACGAAGGCAAGTACTCCAAGCGCGGCGACATCTACGCCTTGGTGACGCACCGCCCGGCGGAGAACCGGCGCGACGAGGTGAGCTTCATCATCGGCTATAAATTCAAGCCGAACAGCAACGTCGAAGTCGCGATCGGCAGTCAGAAGTACACGCTCTTCACCAAGGAAGACGGCGCCTGGACGGCCAATCCCGAGGAGGACCGGCGCCTGGTCCAGGCCATGATCAAGGGCAACAGAATGGTCGTGAGGGGTACCTCGTGGCGCGACACGCGCACGACCGACACCTATTCCCTACGGGGTTTTACCAAGGCCTACCAGAAAATCAGCCAGACCTGCGGCATCCAGTAGCGGCCGGAGGCATTTACAGCCCGCGACGGTCGCGCTCGCACAGCGTGAGCGATCAAGCGGCGTGACCCAGGGTGCCGGGTGATTCGGCCGCTTGCAGACGCTTTTGCGCCGTGCGCAGAGCCACCCACACGGCATCGGCGCTCAGCCCGTCGCGTCGCATGACGAGACGCACCAACGGGTCCAGCATGACGTCTTCGAGGGAAGGCTCGGTTCCATCCGACGGCCAGGTCGGCTCGGCGCGCATGTTCGTCTCCCTTCGAATGCCTCGCCTTCAACGTAGGCATTCAAACTCTCGACTGCAAACGACGATTCGGTGAAAGCGCGTGTCATTACTATGACTTACCCGGAGGTGCCGGGCGCGCGAGAGGATTCGGGTTGCCGCGCAGCGGGTAATCCCGACTCCGCCCCTTCGACGCCGCTTGTAGTAGCGGGCTACCACCAAAGCGGCGGATTTGTAGTCCAACATATGTTAACCTAGAGCTACTTTTGTACGGCCGCATTGGCGATCGGCGTCCGGCGCGGCCGGGAACCGGCGACGTCAAGCCGGCCCCGTGTTGCGCCGGTGCGGCCTTTACTCGGATGCGCGAAGAGGGGGGCAAGACAGCAGAAACAGAGATACGGCGTCAGAGGCGACCCGCGTCGGCCGGCTCAGCACCCATCGGGACCGGCCGGGCCGAAAGCGCAGCCGCCTGGATGCACCGTGTTGGCGACATCCTTCGTCCTCAAGCTGCGCAGCGACAAGCAGCAGGGTGGCGGATGACAGCAAGTGACAATCTAGGGAGGACTAAAATGTTTTACGTGCCGCGGAACGCCATCTACAGAAGCGTGAGTCGCCGTAAGTTCCTGGAGCTCGGGGGCGCTGCCGCGACGGCGCTCGGCGCCGGATCCATCGCCTTGGGACTCGGTTCCCAGATCACCCGCAGACCGGCCTATGCGGCCGCCTCGGACGCGGCCAAATGGAAGCAGTACGAAGGCTCCAAACTGGTCTTCATGTCGGAGAATACGCCGCCGTCCTTTGCGATCCGCGACAACCTCGCCGAGTTCTACGAGCTGACGGGCATGGAGATCGAGATCCTGACCGACGATTTGCCGGTGGTGCAGCAGAAGGTCGGTATCGATCTTCGTGGCGGTCAGGCCGATTTCCACCTGAATTATGTCCAGGACAAGCCGATCGGTTCGCCCTTCGCGGACTTCTACGAGGACCTCACGCCATACTTGAGCGACGACACCCTGCCCCAGGACCCCGAGGGCTACGGCGAGGAGGTCTGGTTCGAGAACTACCGTGACGCCTGCGGCGTCTACTACACGCGCGATCGCTTGGTGGCCTTCCCCTACGACTGCGCGGTGGCCTGCACCTTCTACCGGCAGGACCTCTTCGAGCAGCACAGCAAGGACTTCGAGGCGGACTACGGCTACCCGCTCGAGTTCACCCGGGATACCACCTGGAAGCAGGTCCGCGATTTCGCGGAGTTCTTCAAGAAGCTGCGCGAGGGCGGCACGGACGTACCTTACGGCTACGCCCAGCACCACGGCTCCTTCGCCTGGACCACCCAGCTCGACATCCAGCGCATGCTCTTTGCCAACGGCCGCTGGATCGATTTCGATCTCGACGACAAGCTCGGCGGCAAGGAGCCGGGCGCGACCAATTGGGGCGACGAGCAGTCGGTCCTGATCATGCAGAAGTTCAAGGAGCAGGCCGACGTCTGCCACCCGGACAACCTGGCCAACGGCACGCTGGAGCTGAACACGGTCTACCAGGCCGGGCAGATCGCCATGCAGGTGCAGTATCACGAGTTCGCCGCCTCGGTGGAGGACGCCTCGACCTCGGTCGCCGCGGGCGGCAAGACCGGCTACGGCCCCTGTCCCAAGGGCGATCCCGAGTGGATCGTCGGCGACGGCCCAGCGGTGAACGGCTGCAACTGCGGCATCGGCGGCATCGGCATCAACGCCAACGCCTCAGAGGACCTCAAGCGCGCCGCCTACATCTTCTCGATCTGGGCGACCTCCAAGAACACCCAGTTCGACGTGCTGAGGGGTGTCGGCGGCACGCCGACCCGCAAGTCGGTCCTCGAGATCCCGGAGGTTGTCAAGGCGCGCCAGCGGCCCACCGACATGCCGAACGCGCTCACCTTCGAGGCGGTCTATGACATCGGCATTAAGGACCCGAACTTCGTTCTGGGACCGAAGATCCCCGAGGCCAACGAGTACCACAGCATACTCGCGGTCGAGACCCAGCGCTGCGTGTCGGGCGAGCTTTCCGCCGAGGAGGCCTGCCAGAGCATCAAAGAGCAGCTCGATGACCTGCATGACGTCTAAGGCCGCCGGCCCGGGCCTGGCGGCCTAGCCCACGGCCGGGGCATGGCGGAGAGCGGGACCGCGGTTCTCGAGTCGGTGCCGGCACAGGCCGGCGCCGCTCGTGCCGCGGCATCGGACATCGGCGCACGGGATCAAACCGCGCGAAGGATCGACTACCAGCCGCAGGCCTTCAACAAGGCGCCGTCGCGCCGCTACTATTTTTACTTGATGGCGCCGGCGGTCGTCGTGCTCGCCTGCATCACGATCTATCCCTTCATTTGGCTGATCTACATGAGCCTGCACAAGGTCGGGCTCGGCGCCGAGGCGGACAAGTGGAACGACTTCAAGAACTACATCCGCCTGACCCGCGATTCGAAGTACCTCGCGGGCTGGCTGCTGCTCTTCAAGTACAGCGCCATGTGCATGATCATGGAGGTCGGGCTCGGCGTGCTGCTCGCCGTGATCCTCAACAACACGCGATTCGAGAAGCTGCTGGTCACGATCTTCCTAATGCCCATGATGATGGCGCCGGTGATCGCCGGCCTGGTCTGGTACTACCTCTACAACGGCACCTTCGGCTGGTACCACTGGCTGTTCCAGAGCGTCGGCCTGCTCGGCGAGACCTCGATCCTCGGCGACACCAAGACCGCCATGTTGGGCATTGTGATCGTCGACGTCTGGCAATGGACGCCGCTGATCACCTTGATCACCCTGGCCGGGCTGAAGCGGGTGCCGCAGGACCAGCTGGAAGCGAACATGGTCGATGGCGCGGGCGCGGTGCGGAACTTCTTCTCGATCACGCTGCCCAACCTCTATCCCTTCTTGCTGATCGCCATCCTGCTGCGCTTCATGGACAACTTCCGCTTCATCGACGCCATCCTGGTGTTGACCGGCGGCGGCCCGGCCAACTCGACCAAGATCCTGCCGACCTACCTGTTCGACGTCTCGTTTCAGTTCTTCAAGCTGGGGCGCGGCGCCGCCATTGCCTTCACGCTGCTTCTGGTCACGATCATTCTCGGCCTTATCCTGGTGCGGCTCTTCGAGGACCCGGCGCAGAAGACGAAGCGCGGCGAGGCCGCGGCGGGCGACGGGGCTTAGGGGGCCGAAGCCATGGCATCGCGCGACATCGTGCAGTACGGCACGGCCTGGCGGCGGGCGCTTGGCGTCGCCACGGTGGTGTTTCTGGCCGCCTACCTGGTCTGGACGGTGCTGCCGATCGCGGTGATGTTCGTTTCCTCCTTCAAGGACCTGCTGGAGGCCTTTCAGCTGCCGGCGGTCGGCGACTGGTCGGGCATCGGCCTGTTCTTCGATTTTTCGCCGACCATCAAGCACTACCTGAACCTCTTCGTGAACCTCAATTTCGGGCAGTACCTGGTCAACAGCCTGGCGGCCTCGCTCGGCTCGGCCCTGGTCTCCGTGGTGCTCGGCTCGATGGCCGCCTACAGCCTGTCGCGCATCGATTTCCGCGGCAAAAGGGACTTCTTCTTCTGGATCATTTCGACGCGCATGGCCCCGGTGGTCGCCGTCATGGTGCCGCTCTACGCGATCTTCCGGACCGCCGATCTGGTCGGCACGCTGCCCGGGCTGATCCTGGCCTACACGACCTTCAACCTGCCCTTCGCGATCTGGATCCTGAAGGGCTTCTTCGACAACGTGCCCTATGCCATCGAGGAGGCCGCGCTCTGCGACGGCGCGACGCGGCTGCAGGCCTTTCGCGAGATCCTGCCGCTGGTCGCGCCGGGCGTCGGTGCCTTCCTGGTGCTCTGCGTGCTTTTTGCCTGGAACGATTTCCTGTTCGCGTCGATCATTGGCAGCGGCGGGGCCAAGACCCTGCCGGTGGCGACGCGGGAGCTGGTCCAGCCGCAGAACATCCAGTGGGGCAGCATCATGGCGGCGGGGGTCGTGACCACATTGCCGATGATGTTCCTGGGCCTCTTGATCCGGCGCTATCTGGTCACGGGATTGACCATGGGCGCGGTGCGCGAATGAGCCGGCGGTCATGTCCGGCGCCCGATACGAAAGGAGCGGGGTGAGAGTTGGTCGCGGTACGGATTGAAAGCGTCTGGAAGTACTACGGCAAGACCGTCGCCGTCAGGGATCTGAACCTGGACTGCGCGGAGAACGAGTTCCTCTGCATCCTGGGCCCGTCCGGCTGCGGCAAGTCTTCCACCCTGCGCATGCTGGCGGGGCTCGAGCATATTTCCGCGGGCGACATCTTCTTCGGCGAGCAGCGGGTCAACGACCTGGCGCCGAAGGACCGCGACATCGCCATGGTGTTCGAGAACTACGCGCTCTACCCGCACAAGACGGTGTTCGACAACATCTCCAATCCCCTGCGCCTGCGCAAGACCGACCCGGCGACGATCAAGGATAAGGTCGCCCGCGCGGCCCGGCTGCTCGAGATAGACGGGCTGCTCGATCGCCGGCCGGCGCAGCTCAGCGGCGGCCAGAAGCAACGGGTGGCGATCGGCCGTGCCATCGTGCGCGAGCCGAAGCTGTTCCTCTTCGACGAGCCGATCGCCCATCTCGATGCCAAGCTGCGCGCCCACATGCGCGGCGAGCTCAAGCACCTGCAGCGCAGTCTCGGCACGACCACGATCTACGTTACCCACGACCAGCTCGAGGCGCTCTCCATGGCCGACCGCATCGCCGTCATGCACGAGGGCGTGCTGCAGCAGTTCGGCACGCCGGCGGAGATCTACAGCAGCCCGGTGAACGAATGGGTCGCGGGCTTCGTCGGCGAGCCGCCGATGAACTTTATCGACTGTACCCTCGAGCAGCGCAGCGAGCGCCTCGCCTTCTGCCATCAGGCCTTCGAGCTGCCGGTCACCGAGGCACAGCAGAGGGTGCTCAACGGCGCCTCGAACGAATCGGCAGTCCGCCTGGGCATCCGGCCCGACGACCTGTCGATCTCGATGGACCCGCGCGAGGGGCAGTCGGTGCCGGCGAGCATCTTCGTCACCGAGCTCCTGGGCGGCGACATGCTGGTCGAGGTCGAATGCGGCGCCGACCGGCTCCTGATCAAGACCAAGCCCGATTTCCGCGGCTCGATCGGCGAGCGCTGCTTCATCGGGTTTCAAAGCGAACGCTGGCACGCCTTCTCCAGCAGCGACGGGCGCGCTTACTTTTAGAAGCTTGCAATGCGAGCGGGTGGCACCAGAGTCACTCGATACCGAGGCAAAGGGAGCTCAGTCGGAGCAACCGAAGACAAAATAAGGGAGGAACCCATCCATGCTTCAAATGAACAGAGACGATCTCGTTAAGGCCTATACCCAGATGTGCACCATCCGGGAGTTCGAGGATCGGGTGCACAACGAATTCGCCACCGGCACGATCCCCGGTTTCGTCCATCTCTATGCCGGCGAAGAGGCGTCGGGCGTGGGCGTCTGCATGCATCTCGACGACCGCGACGCCATCGCCAGCACCCATCGCGGCCACGGCCATTGCATCGCCAAGGGCTGCGACGTTAAGGCGATGATGAAGGAGATCTACGGCCGGCGCGACGGGCTCTGCGGCGGCAAGGGCGGCTCCATGCACATCGCCGACTTGGGCAAGGGCATGATGGGCGCCAACGGCATCGTCGGCGGCGGGCCGCCGCTGATCTGCGGCGCGGCCCTGACGGCGAAGACTCTGAAGACCGGCGGTGTGGCCATCGCCTTCGTCGGCGACGGCGGCTCGAACCAGGGCACCACGCTCGAGTCCTACAACCTGGCCAAGGTCTGGAACCTGCCGGCGGTCTTCGTGGTCGAGGACAACGGCTACGCCGAGACCACGGCGAGCGCCTGGTCGGTCGGCGGCAGCCAGGTCAAGCGCGGCGAGGCCTTCGGCATGCCGGCGACGCAGGTCGATGGCCACGACTTCTTCGCCGTCTACGAAGCGGCTCAAGAGCCGATCATGCGGGCCCGCGACGGCGGCGGCCCGAGCCTGCTGCACGTCAAGCTGAACCGCTACTACGGCCACTTCGAGGGCGACGCCATGACCTACCGCGCCGATGGCGAGGTCGAGGCGATCAAGGCCGAGAAGGACTGCCTCAAGGTCTTCCGTCAGAGGGTCACCGAGACCGGCCTGCTCGAGGCCGACCAGCTCGACGCCATCGAGCAGGAGGCCAAGTCCCTGATCGACGAAGCCGTGCAGGAGTCGGTCGCCGCGCCGCCGCCCGGCGAGTCCGATCTGCTCACCGACGTCTACGTCTCTTACTGAGGGAGGCTGACAATGGCTAAGAAATCATACCGTCAGGCGATCAACGAGGCGCTCATGCAGGAGATGGAGCGCGATCCCACCGTCATCGTCATGGGCGAGGACAATGCCGGCGGCCTCGGCGCGCCGGGCGAGGACGACGCCTGGGGCGGCGTGCTCGGCGTCACCAAGGGCCTGATGCCGAAGTTCGGCCGCGACCGCGTGCTCGACACGCCGATCAGCGAGAGCGCCTTCATCGGCGCCGCTGCCGGCGCCGCGGCGACCGGCCTGCGTCCGGTGGCGGAGCTGATGTTCGTCGATTTCATGGGCGTCTGCTTCGACCAGATCTTCAATCAGGCCGGCAAGTTCCGTTACATGTTCGGCGGCAAGGCGGTGACCCCGCTGGTGGTGCGCATGATGTACGGCGCGGGCTTTCGGGCCGCGAGCCAGCACAGTCAGTGCCTCTACCCGATCTTCACCCACACGCCGGGCCTAAAGGTCGTGCTTCCTTCCTCGCCCTACGAGGCCAAGGGCCTGATGATCCAGGCGATCCGCGATGACGACCCGGTGATGTTCTTCGAGCACAAGGTCATGTACGACGACGAGGAGGAGGTGCCCGACGAGCCCTACACCATCCCCTTCGGCGAGGCCAACCTGACCCGCGAGGGCGATGACGTGACCGTGGTGGCCTTCGGCCGCATGGTGCAGTTCGCCAACCAGGTGGCGGACAAGCTCGAGAAGGACGGCATCGGCTGCACGGTGGTCGATCCGCGCACCACCTCGCCGCTCGACTCCGACACGATCCTCGAGTGCGCCGAGGAGACCGGCCGCGTGGTGGTGGTCGACGAGGCCAACCCGCGCTGCAACCTGGCGACCGACGTCTCGGCCCTGATCACCGAGAACGCCTTCGGCGCGTTGAAGGCGCCGATCAAGATCGTCTCGCCGCCGCACACCCCGGTGCCTTTCGCGCCCGAGCTCGAGGACCTCTACATTCCGACGCCCGAGAAGATCGAGGCGGCGGTGCGCGAGGTCGCGGGGTACAGCAGATGAGCGAAGCCATACAAGCGATCACCATGCCCAAGTGGGGTCTCGCCATGGAGGAGGGCATGGTGGTCGCCTGGCTCGCCGAAGAAGGCGGCCCGATCGAGGCCGGCCAGGAGATCCTGGAGATCGAGACCACCAAGATCACCAACGTCTACGAGGCGCCGGCCGGCGGCACCTTGCGCCGTCATGTAGTGGCCGAGGGCGAGACCGTGCCGGTCGGCGCGTTGCTCGGTCTGCTGGCCGAAGCTTCCGTGGCTGAAGGGGAGCTCGACGCCTTCGTCGAGCGCTTCAACGCGGACTTCGCGGTCAAGGCGGCGGAGGCCGAGGCCGCCGCGCCGGAGCCGGAGACAGTCGAGGCCGGCGGTCTCAGCCTCAACTACCTGCGCATGGGCGAGCCGGGCGGCACGCCGATCGTGCTGATCCACGGCTTCGGCGGCGACCTCAACAACTGGCTGTTCAACCAGCCAGCCCTGGCCGAGGGCCATGACGTGCTGGCGCTCGACCTGCCCGGCCACGGCCGCTCCAGCAAGCGGGTCGGCGCGGGCGACATGGCCATGCTGGCCGGGGCCTTCGGCGACTTCCTCGACGCCGTCGGCGTGGAGCGGGCGCATCTGGTCGGCCACTCCATGGGCGGAGCGCTCGCGTTGCTCTTCGCCACCCAGAACCCGGACCGGGTCACCGGCCTGACCCTGGTCGCACCCGCCGGCCTCGGGTCGGAGATCAGCGCGGACTTCATCGAGGGCTTCATCGGCGCCGGCAAGCGCAAGGAGATGCGTGCGGCCCTGGAGCTGCTGGTCGCCGATCCACAGCTGATCAGCCGCGACATGGTCAACGACGTGCTCAAGTACAAGCGGCTCGACGGCGTCGACCAGGCGCTGTGCGACCTGGCCGAGGGCTTGTTCCCGGGCGGCAAGCAGCAGATCCTGGATGCGGCGGCCCTGGCGCAGATACAGGTGCCGGTCTCGGTGATCTGGGGCCAGGACGACCGAATCCTGCCCGTGGCCCACGCCGAGCGTTTGCCCGAACAGGTCGAGGTCCACCGGCTCGAGGGCGTCGGACACATGCCTCACATGGAGGCCGCGGCCGAGGTCAACCGGGTGATCGAGGCGGCGCTGGGCTGAGCCTCAGCCTAAATGGGGCTAGCCCAGGTCGGCCGAGGCCGGGAGCCTGCGGAAGAAGAGGTTCACGCGCTTGCCGCGCACCCGAAAGCCGGCAACGTCGCCGTTGCCGTTCCGCTCGAAGGTGACCCGTCCGGGCCAGTCCGTCTCCTGGGCGAAATCGTCGCCGAACGCCGCTGCGCTGCAGGACTTGATCGGGCGCAGGCGCCAGTCGAAACAGCGCAGATGGCGGGCGGTCAGCCCGCCGTCTTCGGCGACGAGCGTGTAGACGGTATCCAGAGCCTCACTGATGTATCGTCCCTCGAATGCGGATAGCGCCGCCGAATCGAGTGCCACGCTCTCGAACCTTTCGGCACGCCGGATCGGGCTGTGCAGGCGCGGCGACGCTCCGTCCGCCGTCGCCATCGTCATCTGTATGACGCCGCCTTTGGCGTTTCGATGGAAGGTGACGCGGTCTCCCGTTTCGTCCTCGCGGAAGACGTCAGGCGATTGTTCGGCGAAGGGCCGGCGCCAAAACCAAATATCGATAAAGATGCGGTCACCGTCCCGGTCCACGCGGACCGGCAGTCCCGCCGCGGTGAAGTAGCGGCCCGACACGTCGGCCGCGCCGCGATCACGCAACTTGCTGGGCGGTTTCTCGGACGTCGTCTGGCGAGGGCCGCCGCCGAGCAGCGCATCCAGGATGTCGTTGGCCTGGAGCCAGGGCCGATAGGGGCGCAGGTTGCCCAGAATCGCAATCCCGATGGCGGGCTCGGGGAACCAGGCAATGTGCGATTGAAAGCCCGGTCCCATGCCGCCGTGACGAAACGCTTCGAGGCCACGAACGCGATCGATCTCCCAACCGGCCGCGTAGCGGAGCGGCTGTCCGTTATCGAGACGGCCGGGCGAAAAGAATGACTCGAGCAGCTCGGCATCGGCGCTCCCTTTCGGCGTAAAGCTCTGCATCCAGCGCGTCATGTCGGCGATCCCGGCGAACATCCGGCCGTCGCCGCAGACGTTGCAGGGCCATGACGCGCGGTACAGCCGGCCGTCGTCGTCCCTCACATAGCCTTGGGCCTGATTGGGCAAGAAGTCCTCGGGGTCGGAAAGAAAGGCGGCCGAAGTCATATGAAGCGGCGTGAACACGCGCTCTTGGAGAAAGTCGGGCATCGATTTGCCCGCGACGCGGCCGATGATCCAGGCCAGCAGGACATAGCCCGTATTGCTGTAGCTGTGCGCCTCGCCCGCGCCAAACATGGTGTCGCGAAGCGCGGTAATCGTCCGAAATGCGCGCTCGGACGAGCAGTAATCGGATGCGGGGCCTGCGAGCTCCAGGGCCTCGAGCCAGTCGGTCAAACCGCTCGTGTGATAGAGACAGTGGCGGACTCGGACGGGCGGGTCGTAGGCCGGCAGCTCGGGAACCAAGTTGCGAACGTCCTGATCCAGGCCGAGCTTGCCGTCCCTCACCAGCAGGAGAACGGCAAGCGCCGTGAACTGCTTGGTGATCGAGGCGATGTCGAAGACCGTCTCCGTCGTGTTCGGGACGCCGTGTTCGACGTTGGCGAGACCGAAGCAGCGCGTGTAGAGAGGCTCGCCGCCGCGCACGACGCTGACGGCTATGCCCGGCGCATCGGGCTGGTCCCAGTCTGTAAGGATCTCATCGACGGCGGCAAGCGCCCGTGAATCGGCAGTCATCGCTAGGTCTCCCCATCGGACCCAACGCAGTGGCGACGCGTTGCGGCCCGTCCGTTTCGACCGTCGAGCGGTCGGTCCAAAGGGAGTCGGGCGGCAGCCCGACGATTAGCGATGCTTGATCATTGCTCCACGCGGCCCATGCTGCCGACCCTGGAAACCTATGCTGCCATCGGATCGGAGGCAACAGGGACTAGCTGTAGTACTGAGACCATGATCTTGTCGCGGACATGGCGCCTTACGTCTCGGCCGCGGCCCCGCCGATCCACGCCCGATCTCAGTCGAACTCGGTCGGCAGGTTGGGCTCGGCCCGGTGCGCGAACATGCGCGCGATCTGGAACGGAAGAACGCGTCCCTCCGAGAGTTCGGGCAGGGCGTCCGGCGCGAAGAACTCGACCTCGGTGGTCTCGAGACTGCCGGCCGGCGCGCCGCCGGTGATCTCGCAGAGGAAGAACAGCTTGTACATGTGGAAGGGCAGCGGCGGTTTGTGCGGGTGCAGGCTGCGGTCGTAGACGGCGGCGAGCTTGACCGTCTCGACCTCGAAGCCGGACTCCTCGCGCACCTCCTTGGCGACGGCGGCGCGTGGCGACTCGTTGACGTCGGCCCAACCGCCGGGCAGCGTCCAGCGGCCGTCGCTCGCCTCGCGCACCATTAGGATTTGGCCGTCGCGAAAGGCGGCGCCGCGCACGTCGACCTTGGGCGTGGCGTAACCGGTCTCGCCGTCGAACAGGGCCTGGATCGTGCCGAGCTCCGCGTCCGATCCGGCGGCCATGATCTCGGCCGCGACGGCGCGGACCTGCCGATAGCGCTCGACGTCGTAGCCGTCGCGGGCGTATTCGAGCCCGATTTGGGCGATCGCCTGCAGCTGCTTGGCCCACTTCAGCCATGGCGGTTCTGTCACGGTTGCGCGCTCTCTTGTTTGTCCGGATGCGGGACAAGTTTAGGCAATTCTCGAGAGATCACGTCTCTAGTGGAAACCCTGGCGCGTGGTTTTCCGTAGTGCGTCCTTCGAGACGCCCACTGTCGCGGGCTCCTCAGGATGAGGTCAACTCTTCGTGCCACCAAGGCTTTTCCTCATCCTGAGGAGCGCCCAAAGGGCGCGTCTCGAAGGACGCACGAAGAGGCTGCAGCCACCTCTATTCGCAGGAGCTACAAGACTATGCAAAGGGCTTCGTAGAAAGACTAGATATTGGATTCGCCGTAAGCGGCGGCGCGGATTTGCTGCCAACTCGCCCCCGCGAATTCGGATTGCCGGCCTTCGCCGGGGTAGCTGAGGTCTCGAAGTCGGAACGGGGGATCGCGCCTATGCTCTTTAGTCAGGAGGCGGAGTCCAGCCACGATCAGGGATTGGAGCGAGGTGTTTTCCCGCTCGGCGATTTCGTGGGCTTCTTTCAGCAGCCCCTCGCCAATGTCTACGGTGATCTTCATTCCAGCCCAGCCCATCGTTCGAACTACTGTATCACTCCCACCTGGATCTAATCGAGTCTGCCACGCTGCAGGTATAGCGGGATATTGGATGATCTTGCCCCCACATCTCGGGAAGCGTATCTACAGTCCATGACTTCCAGCCACCATGCCCAGGCCTTCGCGCCGCCGGCCGAGCCGGCGGACGCGCGCGCGAACCTGGTGGGCCTGACCCGCGCCGAGCTCGAGGCCGAAATCGCGGCGCTCGGCGAGCCGGCCTTCCGGGCGCGCCAGCTCTGGCACTGGATCTATCACCGCGGGATCGCCGATTTCGATGCCATGACCTCGCTCTCCAAGGCCTTTCGGGCGCGCCTGGCCGAGCGTTACGTCGTGCGGCGGCCCGATGTCTCGCTGGGCCAGGTCTCGAACGACGGCACCCGCAAGTGGCTGCTGCGCTTCGCCGACGCGCAGGAGGCCGAGTGCGTGCACATCCCGGAGGAGGACCGCGGCACGCTCTGCGTCTCCAGCCAGGTCGGCTGCACCCTGACCTGCCGCTTCTGCCACACCGGTACCCAGCGCCTGGTACGGAACCTCTCGCCGGCGGAGATCCTCGGCCAGATCATGGTGGCCCGGGACGCCCTGGGCGAGTGGCCGAGTCCGGCGGAAGGCCGCCAGATCACCAACCTGGTGATGATGGG
>JAAUYJ010021665.1_pt1 | contig 13301 bp, 14 predicted proteins | sample 7278031 | NCBI WGS metagenome assembly JAAUYJ01 (sample SAMN14350222, study PRJNA611818) | marine sediment metagenome | isolation source: surface marine sediment (1.8m) | place: French Polynesia: Moorea | collected 2018-08 | reverse complement strand
GTGTTGATGCCCGGAAGGAAGTAGATGGGTCTGGAGAAAAAGTAGACGGAAAATATTTGAAATCGATACTTTATTTGTAGCACGGCGATAAGGCTTGTACCTCATCCAGGGATATCCCGTTTCGGAGGTGTCGATCTCGTCCGAGTACTTTGAGATGTAGTACTGGAGGGCGTTCTTGTCCGCGTAGAACCAGACGTTGGTGCTCTGGATGTCGAGAAGGATTAGTTAAATTCAACGTTGCTGTCCGAACTACTGCGCGCCCAAAACTCACGTTTCCGGCTTCCAGGTCGACATCGAACGAGATGGAAGTCCTCGCAGCGACCCCCTCGCAAGCGGCGTCCGCGACGGAGGCTTCCACCTGCCCAACGAAATTCAGTAGGTACTGCGTGCACCGGTGGAGTTCTGTTATATATCAAGTTGCATTATACTCACCCTGAGCGTGTACCCGACGTCGTCCTCCACCCCGAACGGGACCAGGTCGTAGTCGTCGTCGTCCTGCGGCCGGTCGTAGTCGCCGCCGCTGACGCTGAGCCCGCTCATCTCGTCGCCGGGGAACTCGATGCTGAGCTTGCAGGCGCCGTCCGTGGAGAGGCCGTTGTGGAAGCTGATCCTGGCCTCGTCCGACCCCGGCGGGTGCGGGTAGGTGTCCTCCAGCTTGAGCTCCACCAGGGCAGAGGCCACGAAGGCCACGCCAACCAGGGTGCCGCCCGTGATGATCTTTTGCAGCGGAGTCACCAGCAGGCCAAACTTGTCTTTTGAGAAGAAAAGGGAAGTAAAACTCATCTTCATATTTTTTTTAAAAAAAAAGGGAAGGAGTTCTCACTTGCAAGCGGGTAGACTCCCTTGTCGAAGATGGGAATGTAGATAAGGATGAGCGCGGCGTTGACCACCTGCATCTGGTCGGGCAGGAGGTAGATGCTGCCGATCTGGCCGTCCATCCGAGTCGCTTGGAAAGTCCAGCGGGAACCCTAAATTCGCGCATCAAAGTTGGCACTGGAAAAATGGCGAATTTTTTTTTCTTCCCCCACCTGCTGATCGTACAAGGCCCAAAAGACTGGATACATGCAGAAGATGACGCACACGTTGAGCACTGCCTTGACGTCGCCGACGAAACTCTTGCCGAATCGCTCGACGGCGTAGTCCATCCAATGCTCGCGACGCTCGTTCGACTTCCTCTTCTGCCTCAAAGCTTCCTGGAAATTTACACATTTCGTGAAAATTTTTGTTTTCCACGAAAAAAGATGAAGATGAAGATGGAAAAAAACTCCTTACCCACATAGCCTTGAAAAAGTCCAACACCACGTTTCTGTCCGGCAGAGTGATCTTGTACCAGGGACGACCGAGCAAGAAGAATACTGGAAGGCAATGGGGACAAAAGAGTTTACGAACGTAAAGGACCGTGAAGCATTTAAAACAAAATCAAGCTCAACTCACTGACTGCAACGAACATGAGAACGGCCGGGACGCCGAATGCCAGTGTGTAGCACTCGTCCTCCCCGAGGCAAGACTGCTTCCTGAAGATGGGCGTCAGGATGGTGGAGATCATGGAGCCAAAGTTGATGGAGGCGTAGAAGATGCCGAAGAAGGTGGACATCTCGCTCCTCTGCTGCGGGAGGACGAACTGGTCGGCGCCGAAGGAAACCACGCAGGGCTTGATACCGCCGGTGCCGATGGCGATCAGGACGAGGCCGATGTAGGAGATCGCTCTAAAAAAGAGGCAGAAAAAGAAATCATCATTTGTTCGTTGTTCTTCTTTATGTTTCTTACTGTTGCGGCAATCCCGGTATCCCGTTCGCGTCCTCCGACCCCGGCACTGCCCCGAAGGCGAGGGTGGCCTGGCCGATGACATAGACGATGCTGATGTAGAAGATGGTCCTGAACTTGCCAAGGAAGGAGTCGGAGAGGAAGGCGCCGAAGAGCGAGGTGAAGTAGCACATGAAGTTGAAGGTGTGGTAGAGGATGGTGGCGGTGTCCTCTGCCTTGTCGTCCTCCATCCCGTCCAGGACGAACAGGTGCTTGAGGTACAGCGAGAGGATGGCCCTCATCCCGTAGAAGGAGAATCGCTCGCACGCCTCAGTGCACAGGATGAAGAAGACGCACTTGGGGTAGGCGACCTTCTCCAAGAAGGTGGAGGTGGAGGAGCCGGAGCCGCGCCTCTCCTCCAGCTCGCCCCTCCTGCCGCCCTCCTCAGAGGAGGAGGAGGAATCCCTCCGGTCGTCATCGCCGCCGGAGCCTGAAATGTTTGGTTTTGTTTTAAGGTTATAATTAGAGTTTGATGCTTGGGCTTACTTAAAAATTCATTACAATCCCTTTGATCATCAGACAAACAAGTAACAACATTATAGTTTTCCCTCGTTCAGTCCATCATTTTTATTTTCTTAACTCAAACCTTAAGGGCTTATCTCTTCTTACCTTGCGCAAGCCGAGCAAGCTATATCGTCTCGCTCGTACTAAATCCCCCACGTACTTTCAAAAACTCCCATTTTCGCTTCGGCTCGATTTGCGCTACCTGCTTTTGTGCTTTTCAAACGCAGTGACACCTCCCTCCTTTATCTCTTAATTGATTTCGCCTGTGACCTTCTCACAGGAATTTTCACATGGACTCATCCTTTTGATGCATGGTGGGGGTTGGGTGGGGGGGATTCGTAATTGTCTGATCTTCACTACCGTGCATCGGAGTTTGTTCTTATCTGACTCAAGTCATACACTAACAATGGGGAAACATCTTGAGAAGACAATAAAGAATGCTCCTAAGACTTTTTCGCCAAAAGAGGACCAAAAATATGACTTCCACGGAACACAAATGCGTGTGCTGGATTTATACCAGTAGTTAGCACTTTAGCACATACTGCTGACACCTTTGCAATGTATGTACCTTTGCTATTTTCTCCTTCGTTCCTCGTTCGGGGTAGGAGGGGCAATGTTTCTTCATCAGACAAGCTGACCAAATCCATGCCTACTTCTTTGGTATGACACTTTGAGACAACTTTTTACAACTTAGAGACGGATTCGTTCATTTTGTAGAACTAGAAAAAGCCTCTCAGATTTTGCACCGTTGTCAGAGGAGAATTGCCTACTAAGCTCACGACAAAAAACATTATGGCTTATGCCTTCATCCTATCTTTTTCTATTGCGGGATGCCGCATTCTTGCCGAATAGATCTTCCCTATTACACGTTCAAGTAAAGGTAGGGGATGCAGAATGGCCTACTGCTGTGTAGCACCAAATACTTTGCGGTAGACATAGGATGATAGGAGTCTTGTCTACTTCCGGGGTAATTAATTCTGCTATCCTTTGCGGAATCAAAAAGATAAATTGATGAGGTCCTTGTTCTTACCCATGTTGCAGTTGATTTCTGTTCAGGTTCCTATAGTTTTCACTGTGCTATTTCCGCGGTGGAGACCTCTCGCCGCTGCCCCCTCCCACGGCAAGGACGGCACTGGACTAGAGCCGATGGCGGAGTAAGGCTTAGCCTAATCGGACAAGAGGACTGGCCAGACCTCGGCACAATTACAGGTCGATTTGTGTACGTACGATGAAGGGGCAGGAGGAGATAACCAGAATCGGTGCAACTTGGGAGACGAGATTTATGTTCTGTAGTGAAGGTGTAGCGGAAATGTTTGGAGGCAATGTGTACTGAAATAGTTATAAAGCATACTTGTAAGAAAAGTGTGAGTAGCCAAACTGCTGTACTTACGTACTAGTGGCTGATCTACTGTTCCTCCACATCATCATCGTCCCCTTCACTCTCCCCTCGACATGTCAATAGTTTTTATCGCAGGCTACAATTACGGGAGGGGCGGAATTCTGCGCGATACGTAGACTCACGGTGAAAACCGGTGAGCTCGGACCCAGGAGAGACTTGGGCCCCACATTATCTTCTGGGACTTTTTCTCTCTCTCACGAAACTGATATGGCCCCGTCCGTCCACCCCCGCGCCGGTAGCCATCGCCACAGTTGACGGACACATTTACGAGGATGAGGAGCCACGATCTCTGCTGATCCCGTGTGATGTGCGCGCGGAAAGGGAATAATTGATTTCGCCGTTCTCTAATCGTAGTGTTGTTCTTTCTTTACTGATCTCTTTCTCTCTAAGGTTTTTCAGATCATCTTTTTCCGCAGTCCGGACAGCAATTGGTCAAACATCTTTTTGTATAAAACTACAAGAATACTTTCCGTGTCGATTGTTGTAAAAGCACTTTTGGCAAACGCAGGGGCAACTTGGAGCCGCTGATGGCAAAGCAAAAAAAAAAAGAACCTTGCATTCAAAGACAATTACTACTTGCATAGAAGGGTGAAAAAGACTACTTGAAGTCGAGTTTTAAAAAACCCTCTCTGGAAGGGCACTTTCAAATGCGTCATAGTATCATCATATCATGATCACTGTTTTCACGTTGCTTTTTCCTTCCATTTCTTTTTTTGCGTTGGGGCAGAGCCCCACCAAAGTCCTACGCTGAAAAGGGTTCGCGATTGTACCCTCGTTTTCTGTTCATAGTCAGTCATCAGTGGTAGGTCTGCTGACCCCGGACGGAATAGTGCGGATGGACTTGGTGTTCCATGCTGGCGGTGGAGCGATGCTGCCGCGATTGTTGTTGTTGCTGCTGCTGCTGTTGAGGATGTGAAGGCTGTTGTTGCTGCTGCCGCCCGTAGCCGTAAGCGTCTGATGACGGCGCGGTCACCCCGTAGAGGTAAGGGTCCGTTGCTGCAATGTTTGACAGGTGCTGCTGGACTGCCCGGTCGCTCGGCTTCTGGGGCACGGGAGGGGCCCTCGCAGCAGCAGCAGCAGCAGCAGCAGAGGACGGGAGGCCCGCGCCGCCGCCTGAGGCCGTCCACATGTCGTACTCGTAGAAGTTTGACTTTGGCCTCGTTCTAGACGGGTTGCTGTGTGACCTCGGCTGCCGGTAGGGCACCCTCTGAGGGTGGTACTGCTGCTGGTACTGCTGCTGCTGTCGTAAGTGATCGTGTTGTTGTTGTTGTAGCTGCTGGGGTACATGGTACGGCTGCTGCTGCTGTTGCTGGACGGGCACCCTGTTTCGGTGCAGGTGTCTCTGTATGACCTCGTAGTCTGAGGTGGCCGCGTTAGACCCCGGGTCTGCGATCCCCACCCGACTCCCTGGTCGCATTATGGCACTGGGCAGGTAGTCGTAGACCTCCTGCTGGTGTGGGTGGTGGGGAAGGTACCGTTGCTGCTGCTGCTGTAGCTGCTGCTGAGGATGTTGCTGGAACTGCTGCTGTGCTGCCAGCATCTGCTGCTGCTGTCGCCGCCTCTGATGAGACTCGTGCTGGAGATATGCATCTTCCTGCTGCTGGTAGGGCCTGCTAAAGTCTGACGCACTGGTGGAAGTCGCCATCTCCCCCTTGCCTCCATACACCTGGTAGTCCGGCACAGACTGGCTGATGGGCAGGCTGGAGGTGGAGGGGCGGGGGAAGCTGCCAGGGGGAGGAGGTGCGCTACCGACCGGCGTCCGGGGCGTGGGGGTGTTGGGGGTCGACTTGCGGTGAGGGTGGTGCTTGATCCCGCTGCCTCCAGCCCCCAGTCCTCCCCTGCCGCCGCTGCCGAAGCGGAACATGGCGCCGAAGTTCCGGAGGATCTTGGAGTTCTTGTTCTTCTTCTTGGCCGACTTTCCCCCGGCAGCCCCTCCGCCCACGACGTCAGCCACCTCCTCGTCCTCCTCCTCGTCCTCGATCTCGAAGTCCCTGCCCTCCTCGTAGCTTCGGTCGACGGCCTGACGGAAGCTCTCGTTGCAGCCTCTGCTCCGCGACACCCGAACGGAGCTGGCTCTCACGTACTGGGTCTTGAGTGCCTCCCTCTCCTCCGGCGTCAGGTACTCAAGCTGGGCGCTGCCTCTTCCGCCTACGCCGCCGCCAACCTTTCCTGCTTTTCCTCGAGACGCCTCCGCGGCGCCGATGAGGTGCAGGGACTCCACGCTGGCCGACTTCTTCCACCTGAGGGCCTTGTGCTCCTGTTGCTGCAGCCTCAGTCGCTCGTCCCTCGCCTTCTTCCTCTTCTGGTAGGTATCGGTGGACTTGGCGTCCAGGGTGGCATGGCGCTTCTCCGACATGCTCTGCCTTCCGGGCTGGTCTCGGGAGAAGGCCTGGACGCCCTCCGAAAGAGAGCCCAGGCTGCCCTGTGTGGCGTCGGCGGCGCCTCCACCAGCGGTGGTGGAGGTGGCCACGCTATCAGACCTGGAGGCGGCGTCGGTGGCCGAGGCGTCCTGCTCGATCATGAGCGACTCCCCCTTGGGCTGGTGCACGGTGGGGCACTCCAGCTGGCCAGGACGATTCGGGGGAGGAGGTGGAGGGGGGTGCCTGTGGCCGGCGGCCATGGCGGAGGCGTTCCAGGTGTCGTGGGTGGCCATGTAGTAGCTCTCGTTCCGCATATTGGAGGGGACGATGCCGGCAGAGTCATTCCCCATCAGTCGGTCGATGACGGGGTTCCTCCCTGGAAGGCTGGATCCGGCGGACTGCTGCTGCTTGTGGACGACGGAGGCCTTCTGCGGGCTCTTGAAGACGGGGGCGGAGACGGAGTACTCGCGGATCAGGTCGTCCGACGAGCTCGTCACCTGACTGGAGAAGGACTCGCGCTTGCCGTCGCCTCGGTCGAATGGGGCTGGAGAAAGAAACAATGACATACGATGATGCACATTGCACTGCACGACTACGTAAATCGATCAAATTCACTTACCCAGGAATTGTCCCTTCCTCGATCCGTCGTCTCCTTTCGCAGTCAGCGACGAGCTCGCCGCGCGCCTGGCCACCGTGAGCGATATGATGCCGGGCATGGGTCCCTCCTCGTGCATGGCCTTCCTCAGAGTCTCCATGGCCTGCGGGTTGGGCTTGCCGAGGAGGGAGGCGCCGTTGATGTTGACCAGCTGGTCGTTGGTCCGGAGTCGTCCGTCGCGGGAGGCCGCTCCGCCGTGCAGCACGCTCTTGACGAAGATGCCCAGGTCGACGACCCCACCCTCGCTGTTGGTGCTGGTCTTGCCCTTGACGCTGACACCGAGACCGGCCAGCTCGCTGTCGTGGACGGGGATGTCGAAGGTGAGGATCTCGCGCTGCTTCCAGGGAAAGTTGAGGCTCCCGCTCCCGCTGCTGTCGTTCCCGTCACCACCCCGGTCGCTGCCTGCCAAAGGAACGGATGGGAAATCTTCCACCCGTGGTGGAGCGGGGGCCGCGAATGCCGATGCCGATGCAGACGCCCCCGGTTCCTCCTTTCTCATGTCCACGTCGTCGTCCTTTTTCTCTTCAGCTATCCGGACTGTCTTGGCCAAACTAGGTCCGCTCTGAGCCGCTCCCCCCGTTGTCGCCGCCGAGGCCTCCTGGTCCGCCGCCCCCGCGGGGGAGTGTCTCGACACCGTCAGCTGGAGCTTGGAGTTTGGTTCGGCGTTCCTGAGCAGCGCCACCACCTCCGACTGCGACATCCCGTCCACGGCAACCCCGTTCACCTCCAGAAGGCGGTCCCCCGGCTTGAGCGTCCCCTCCTCGATGGCGGCGCCCTTGGGCATGATGTTCTTGATGTAGACCGGGGTCTGGCCGCCGGGGGCGTTGTCCCGCGTGGTGATGCTGAAGCCGAGTCCGCTCGGGCCCTTGGTCAGCTCGATCCTGATGACGCGGCCGATCTTCCTAGTGTTGTTGGCCTGGACGGCGGCGGTCACCTTGCAGCCGACGACGGGAGAGTCCGGGGTCTGCTGCTGGGAGGAAGGGTTGTTCTTGTCAACGTTCTCCTTGTTCTCGGACGCCACCGTCGAGGCGGCGGCTCCGGGCATGCCGGAAGAAGCGGCAACGACATCAGAGATGCCTTTGACGACTCGCAGTTTCAGCTCCTTCGCAAAAAGGGCCTCCTAAAACAACAAGGAAACAAATAACGTATTCGATCAAGTCAACAAAACCGTCGGAAATTTATTACCTTGAAGATTTCCTGCGCCTTGTTGAAGGGAACCGAGGAGAGCGGGTAGCCGTTGATCTCCACGATCTCGTCCCCCACCGCCAGCCTCCCTCCCCTATCCACCCGTCCGCCCGGCTCGATGCCCTGCACTATGAGCGGGCCGGGACCCTCCTCCTTGCTGGGCACGACGTGGATTCCCAGGGGGCCGATCTCGTTCGGGATCACGATCTCTATGCTAGGGCGAACCATCTGCTGTTGCAGTTGTTGTTGCTGTTGCTGCTGGAAGAGTTGCTGCGCCCCCTCCGGCGGGAGCTGTGGCGCCACCGACCACTGGTGCTGCGCCAACTCGCCGGAGGGACCTGCAGCTGCACCACCACCGGCGCCCTTCTTCTCCTGCTTGTTGTTGTTCCCCGCGCTGGCGCCGAGCGGCTCCCGCCTCCGCAGGACGTTCAGGGAGCACTTGGAGTCGAAGGCGGTAGAGTCGGGCAGGGAGTCGAAGGCCTCGCTGTCGCCGCCGCCGCCTCCTGCTCCGCTCTCCACTTCACCGTACTGCTGCTGAGGCACCAGGGTGGAGGCTGACCCGGAGGAGGAGTGCTGCTGGAGCAGGGCGAGGGTCGGCTGGTCGTCGTCGATGGCCATGGGGGTGGGCAGGTGGCGGTAAGACGAAGGCTTGTTCAGCGAGGGCTCAGAGTCGCGTCTCACCTGCATAATTAAAGGGGAGAGGAAAGGAATTCAGTCAAGAGAGAAATTGGGGCAGATACGTAGTTTTTGTTTGCTCAGGGCATTTAAACAACTCGCCCAGCGGCGGCGCAGGGAGGGGAGCCTGACAAAGGGCCCCCTCTTGCAGAAGGAGGATGGCGCACCAGACTTCATTTTTATCGGTCGGTCGAACGAACGAACTCCGCTGCTGCCCTGGATCGAGTGACATTCGATTCCGCGGAAAAACACAGCAGGAACGAAGGGAAGACTCGACGAGAAGATTTTTGAGGAGAGAAATTGAGCGTGTCGGCGGCTGCTGCGAAAGCCTGGCCTCGAATTTGATCGACGAGGGCGCAAATGCAAATCGTCGGCTTGCGCTGAGTGGGACGGGTTGGCATTTACGCATCATTAGCATTCTCCGACGAAATCGCAGGGGAGCAGAATTCAATCGGAGCGCACTTTTGCGGAAAAGCTAGCTCTTTTACGGGAAAGCATGTCGAATTTTCAAACTGACCTGCAACTGCACGCCGGCATCCTGCATCATGAGTGCTTGCTGCTGCTGCTGCATGACCATTTGCGAGTTGATGGATGCCCCGTCCTCCGAGCTCATCCCGTCCCCCGCGTGCCCGCTGCCCTGCTCCTCGAAGACGGCCTCGAGCTGCTCGCGGTCGTCGCAGACGTCGCCGATGAGGTCGTCCGCGTCAAGCATGCCGCCCTCGTGGGACCTAACGATTTGGCATAAAAGAATTAGCTACAATTTTTGAAAATCGAATTTCTGAATGATTTTCCTCACCTGAGGCACGAGACCGAGACCCAGTGCGCCCCATGCCTGTACTTTCCGATGGCCTTCTTGTACCTGGTGCCGGCAAGAGCCGTCAGCTCCCGGACGGTGATGTCCCCGTCGCCGCAGGGCACCACGATCTTGGTGCCGTTGAAGTTGACAGTCACCTTCATCCTTGATTGTCTTGTTGCTGCTGTCCGGCGATCTTAGGACGGATTCGGCTCCATTGTTTCCTGCGACGATGTAGTGAAGCAGAAGGTGCGTGAAAACGGAGGGAGGCACACAAGTGTTCTCCCCCGTGTCTTCTCGAGTTACGTCCTCCTCACACCAAACAAGGGGGGGCGGCACAAGGCGACAGAGAGGAGACCGCCGCTACACTTGGCCGCCGGAGGCTGACTCATCAGTGCAGAGGCACAGGGAAACTTATGGCGGCACTTTTATTTCCCGGTCTCCCAGCAGGACGAAATGTGACCCTTTTAAAATGAGGAACCGCGAGGGAATGGAGGGTAGGTAGGGGTTTCTCCCGGGGGGTTTGATCGATACTGGGAGCGCCGCCAAGGAAGGGGAAGCAGAGAAGAGAAGCCATACAAAATTAAAAGGAAGCGGCGGCGGCCTCGTTCGAGGAGGAAATCCCACTTTGACACCCTTTTTTCACGCAGGGGAGGGATGTGCTGTAATAATAGGCACACAAGCGGGAGAGCTCCAACGCAGCCACGCACTTCTTCCAAAGTCCTGACGTAACTATGATTCACGGTATTACAGCCATTCTGCCTGGAAGAACGGAAGGTCATTCTGGGGAGGGATCTTCAGCCTCTAGCGAAATGAGTCTCCAACCCCACAAAGAACAGGCGCAGGACTATACATTATCCCAATGAATGGCCCTAACAGGATATCAAGGCAGGAGCGCATTCACAGTTGATCACACCTGCGCGCACAGCATGGGGGGGAACCCGCCCGAGAGAGAGAGGTCCAGGCACAACCACACTCACCCAGAGAGGCCGCCCGGATATAGGAACCCGTCGACCCCGAGGAGCCCCCTGCTGGCCCCAAAGGTCCTCAGGGTCTCCTGTGAGGGCGTATTGGCGAGGTCGAGGTCACGGGCGAATCCTCAGGTGCGCCCCCGCTCCACTCGCCCTCTTACCTTCTTTACCTTTTCTTCTTCTTCTTTTCCCTTTCTCTTTTCTTCTTTTCCTGGACGCGAAAAGAAGAGGAAAAAAGTGACCAAAACTGGAGAGGCACAGCGGAAAAGAAATTATCTTTGTGACATGCTCATGAAGTTTGGGGCAAAAACAGAAATAATGCAGTAAAAATTCAACCTTATGGTAAATAAATTATGTATTTGATGCTGAGATAATATTTGATAACGTTCCTCAATGTTATTTTGGAATCGTAATAATGCTTTTTGTTTTTAAATTTTGTTATTTTTGTTTATTTGTAAGTGGTCACAATTTTCCAAATAAACGGCTGCGCAAAGAAGGAAGAGCGGCGGCGGCGGAGACGCTGATTTACTAGGGATGCGAACAATAGGTTTAATTTAAGATAAGCTATACTAAAACATATTCAATAGTTTGATGCTATTATGGAAGCTCTTAATGCTAAAAAAAAGTTCAGAAATACCGAATGACCAAATACCAATTTTAAAATCTTTTTGCGATAAACGTGAAACTTTTCCAGGATTGACTTCGGTCCACGGTGCAAGACTGCGTCCATCCCTACGACTTTTTCGACAACACTTTTTGCGGGATGACGTGGAAGACGTGACGAGCGACGACGACAACCTGTGCAACGGCGTCTAGGACGACAACGACCACATCCTCCTCCACGTGGACGTCATCCTCGCCTCCCAGCTCCTCTCCGCGTGCCTCTCCCACCTTGTCGCGGCCTCCCGGCTCCTCTCCTTGAGTACAGCATCCGTCTCCTCTGAGCAGCATGATCGAGATCACCGACTTTCAGAGTAAGTGCCCGGGGATCTGCACGGCGGGGATGACCTCTCGCGGGGGACGCGCATAGAGTATCTCTTAAAACCGGTCAGAGTCCGGGTTATCGCCCCCCGGCCTCCGGCTCCTCAAGTTGCCTCTCTTGCAGTCCTGACCTCGGGGAGGAGCTAGAGGGCCCCTGGGAGGGGGATGCCAAGAGAAAGAAGTCCTCCGGACTCCCCCACCGGACTGGGCGACCTCTTCCGCATTGCCTCCGTCGTCCTGTGCCTGTTTGCGGCCGCCTGGCGAGTATCCCAGGACGGAGGAGGTGGCAAGATGCGCCGGGCCTCGCTGGCTGCGTCGGTGGCGCGCAGGGTGCAGGAGGACGCCAGGCTGCTGACGGAGGACAAGCACCACGCATGGTATCACGTGGACGCCTCCAAGCTGTCCCCCGCCTTTGCCTCCAAGTTCGTGCCTGGGGAGGAGGACGCGGAGACGAGGGCCTTCGTGGAACAAAGCGTGGAAAAGTCCGACTGGTTCTTCACCCAGATGTGGCACAACCTTGCCAAGAGCGTCCTCGGCATCTTCGGCTACACCCAGACCGACGTCAACGGGATTCTGGGCAGGGGGTCAATGTTCGTCCTGTCCGAGCGGCACTTTCTCGAGCTCCTGAAGACGGGCGGCGCAGAGCGCCCCGGAGGCTGGGACGCGGAGGAGCCCGCGGGCTCGCTAGTGGACCTTGGGGCCGGGGACGGTGTGCCCATGCGCCGCCTGTCGCGACTCTTCCGCCGGGTGTACGCCACCGAGGCTTCTCCGGCCATGAGGCGCGCCCTGTCCCGCTCCGGGGTGGAGCTGTTGGAGGTGGGGGACTGGCACGAGCAGGCTCCCGGGGGAAACGGATTCGACTTGGTGGCCTGCCTCAACCTACTGGACAGATGCGAGCGGCCTCTCTCGGTCCTGTCGCAGGTGCGGAGGGCGCTGCGGACCCCCGGCGGGCTGGCCCTGGTGGCCGTCGTGCTCCCCTTCTCTCCGTACGTCGAGTTCTCCTCCTCCGGCGACAGGGCTCCCGTCGAAAAGATCGACCTGGAGGGGGCCACCTTCGAGGAGGAGGCGGAGAGCCTCTCGCGGCTGCTGGAGCAGCAGGGCTTCCAAGTGCTGTCCTGGACCAGGGTGCCCTACCTGTGCGAGGGGGACCTCGCCAGCTCTGTGTACACCTTGAACGATGTAGTCTTCCTCTTGCGCAGCAAGTCCTAATTTTAGTCATACTATTGCCGTCTAGTTTTTAGTTATTCGCCGACGAGAATAAATCAAAATGTGATACAAATTGCCCCTCAAAGGGTCTTCCTGCGGCGGTAGTATTTTTGGGATTCTTGTTATGGGCGTTTTGATGTACGGTACGCGGTATGAAAAATTCTCTTCGTTCTTTGCTTCTTCTAGAAATCGGCGTTGGCCTGGCGGGATTCGGCGTGGCGTTTCTCTTCCTGGGCGTGCTACTACTCTTTGACAAGGGGCTCCTTGCCATAGGAAACGTGAGCTGCTGAAATCGCGGTTTTTTTAAAAGTTGCCGTGTCGTATCCAAGTGATCGTCTCTCTTCCCAGATCCTCTTCATCAGCGGCCTCGCCTTCGTGATCGGCCTGGAGCGAACCTTCCGCTTCTTCTTCCAGTGGCACAAGGCGCGGGGGTCGGCGGCCTTCTTCGGCGGCATCGTCGTCGTGCTGCTGGGCTGGCCCATCATCGGCATGATCATCGAGGTCTACGGCTTCGTCGTCCTCTTCAGCGGCTTCTTCCCCGTCGCCATCAACTTCCTTCGGAGGATACCCGTCATTGGAATGATCCTCAACATGCCTTTCATCAGCTCGGTAAGACAATTTTTTCTTCTCTTTTTGTTTGTTGTTATTTGTAGTACGGATTTGGAGCATACGCTGTCTGATAACAGATGTTTGGTCACCTCACAAAAGAGACTGTAAAGTAAGATTTTGCTCCCCCCTGCATTTCTTGCAGGTGGTGAGCTACTTGGCC
>JAAUYJ010167624.1_pt1 | contig 13309 bp, 22 predicted proteins | sample 7278031 | NCBI WGS metagenome assembly JAAUYJ01 (sample SAMN14350222, study PRJNA611818) | marine sediment metagenome | isolation source: surface marine sediment (1.8m) | place: French Polynesia: Moorea | collected 2018-08 | reverse complement strand
GCCCTCTCCGCATATACGTACAGCACATGCAAAACATGCTGAGGAGAGCGGGGGAAAGGGGTTAAGTGGGCTGCGGGGGGCTGGAGATCTCTGTTCCGGATAGCGGGCCCGCACGCCGATCTGGGGGACTGTTTTCTTTTTCCTCCACTTCCAAAAGGAAAGTGGAAGGATCTTCCCTTTTTCCCCTGGCGGCCTTGGTGGAAGAGGAGATTTTTATTGCCTCCGACGTCTTCCTCGATCTCTGTTTGGCGAAAGTTGAGGGTAAAGAAAAAAGGCATAGAGAGGCATACGAATGTTTTCCAGGAGGGGGAGGGAAATTTATGGTGCGGTTGTCCCTTTAATTAGGAGAGGAGTTAGTCGGTGGGTCTGCGCATGAAGTGGAGTCGGGTCGTAACTCTTTTCGCCTCCTTCTCTACGTATGACTCCTGGCTTGGGCTTTTGTACCGCGGCAGGAAAGGGATATTAAACGGGCACGACCGCGCGGCGTGCAGCGGCGGAAGCCTCATTATTCACTTTTCCCGTCTTCTCGCATAGCTCGGCCTATTAAAAAAATGCACGAATAGTTTCAAAATTCAAATCTTTGATTTTTAGCTACAATTTTTTTCCAGACGTTGTTGGGGAAAGCATCATGAGGCACAGCCGCGAAAACTCAGCCATCTCGCTGGGCAACGGACACATCACCTCCTCCGCTGACGTCACGGTGTCGCCAAAGTTCAACAACAGGTGCGTCTAAAAGGGCAAAAGAAACATCAAAGCAAGAAAAAAGTTTTTTGGCTTGAATAAAAAGCTCGTGGGGAAGTCAGTCTGCATGTGTGTGTGTGTGTGTGTTGTTTTAAAAGGGAACAACCCCCCCTGGGGAGGGCGGAAGACGGGGGAAAGGGGAGGGGAAGCAAAAAAAGCACTCCGCCTTTTGGGATCGACTGACACTTTTCGGACCCCCAAAAGCCTCGATCGTTCGCCCGTGCGAGTTTGGGCAGCAAAGGGGGGAGAAACGTAAACGAAGAACTTTCAACAGAAAGCAGCAGGGCCGCGGTGGGAAAAAAAGACCTCAGCAGGATAGTTCTCTTTTTCTATTCAGTCGATTCAGGACTGTTGTCCGTGCAGTTCATCATGGAAGACGAAGTTTTACTTAGCAGCAGTGAAGAGGAGGACGAGGAAAAAGGTGGCGGCGACTCCTCTGGAGAATCCGACGACACGCTTAAGTAGCGCATAGTTGCTGACACTGGAAAAAAATATTTTTATTGCTCTTTCATTTTTTCTTGGGAATTCATTCATCAAAACTTTTTTTTTCGTTCGATAAAGGGACCTGGAGCTGACGCGAACAACCTCAGCCGGATCGCTCTCCGGCGTCGGATTGGCTAACACTGCACAACAGCAGCAGCAGCAGCAGCAGTTGCACGTGAGGAGCACCAGCAACATAGCGCCGCCCAACGCCTCCAGCGCCGGTGGAGGAATGGCGTCTGAAGACGGATACGCCACCCTGAAAAGGGACGGAGACCACCACGTTGAGCCGTCAGATGCGCCGGCGCACCCGGCGCACCCGGCGCACCCGGCGGCGTCGGCTCTGGAGGACATGCACGAGCTGCTGGAAGAGCCGGTCGAGGAGGAGCTAGAGATGGTGAGTGAAGACTTTACAAAACATAATTACAAACCTCAGAGCGGAGGTCCAGCATATATCCCGCTGCAATGAAGAGAAGTAGCTCCGTTTTGTCCGTGTTGTTGCTGACATTTCGAATTGTGAACTGATGTCTTCATGTCAGAGAGTGGGGATGGGAAAAGAGAAATAGAGCTCGGCTTCCATTTCTGTAATTCCCGGATCATTACTCTTGAAATTTGTGCACAAAGGGCAAAATTATTCCAGCGTGGCCTCTACGTATATGTGGGAACCCTTTCAGCCCAATCTGTAGTGCTGACACTATTATTACCATTCTCTTTCTTTGGGCTTTGTGAGGACGATGGGACGAAATCACTGCTTATTCAAGCCCTCTTCTCATCTCCTCTTTCTTTCCCATAATATCGTGTCACGCAGCGCTAAAAGCGCTTTTGCATGCGTGTAAGTGCCGACGGCGTCGGCGACTTTAAATATTTGCGCTCACTCCCCCGTTCTTTTCCCTTTCCTCCCATTTTTGCCTTGCCAAAAAATTGTGGGAACCCGAGATGAGTGAGGGAGAGGCGTGGGGCTGCCCGTGTCCTTCACTGCCGGCCAACTATACCTAGAAAGAGAGAAAGATGGGAAATGCATATTCTGTCTCCCCTATCCTATTATGCAAAATGGAAAAAATCCTCCAAGGTTGTTCTACTCTCTGGAGTGATGCTTCTTCATCCTATCTCGTCTCGGAATGAATGGACTCGATCCCTTGTTGTCTGATACAGAAAAATCTGCAGTCAAAACATAGGCGGGATCTCCCCCTTTTTTATCGTCCGAAATTTAGGGGGAAAAGAAACGGTGCGTTATCGCAGGGGTGGGCTGCTTGCGTTATCGGGAGCCCCCCTTCAAAATACACACACCTCACAATCTCACGCCTTTATTCGCCAGCACCGCATGGGGTGTTCGAACTGAAACCCGATCCTTCAACACCGTTGGCACCCTCCTCACTCTCTCCAGCTCTTTTATTTTTCTGACCCCGTCATCATGCGGCAAGCGTGCGTACGTACGTATAAAACGGGAATTGCCCTCCCTCCACCTTCAATTATCCGGACCGTCAGTTCCGTCAGAAATCCCGTGCTGAAATAGTAGTGGGTACGTATAGGTGTTGAATCTGCTTATATTTGAAAATGGGCCTGCTGAGCCTCCGCCGCTCCGCGTCCGCGGGCGCGTCTTCCCGCTCTCGTCGCCGGGGGAGGCGCCACGGGGAGAAGGCCTCCAGGGCCTCCTCCGCCTCCATTATCAGGAAGAGGGACAGGCGGAGGAGGAGGAGCAGGAGCAGCGACTCTGTCGTTGCGGCGGAGGAGAGGAGGCCTAGGTCCAGGGCGAGGACCAAGGTGAGGTCTCGCTCCGCGTCGGCCTCGCCGTTGGCAAGGAGAAGAGGGGCTGTGGTGAGGGGAAGGAGCAGGAGGAGGTCGGGGGAGGAGGAGGACAATGAGAGGCGGAGGAGGGGGAAGAGCAGGAGGTCACTCTCCGCAGGGGATGAGAGGAGCAAAAGGAGGGCGGCGGAGGGGAAGAAAAAGGTATGGGATTTTTTTACAGAATATTTTCATTGTGTGGCGTCCTGTCTTGTTTTGAGGGGAATATGGAGTTTGCCCGATGCCCTCCTTCCTTCTTTCACCTCTCGTTTTCGTTGCACCATTTTTGGCGAGAGGCAGATTATGATGGCGAGGAGGGGAACGAGGGGGGTTACGGCCGCCGCCGGAGAGAAGAAAAGGAGGAGGGAGGGAGGGGGAGAATGGCCAATTTTCTCTTGTCGGTCTAGAGAAGGTGGGCGTAGCGTAATGGCAGATTCGAGAGGAGGAGGAGAAGGAGACCAAAATTGCGTTCGGCTGGAAAAGGAGGCGGTGGCGTCGGCGGTGGAAGAGAAGGAAGGAGGCGGCAAAGGAAATTATCATTTCCGAAGAGGGGAAGTCGTCTCTGTTCCGAGAGATGTAGCAGGGAAAATGGACGATGATGCACTTTACTACCTAGCAAGCATTTTTCCGGTTCCCGGTTTTTACACCTTCCGAGCGAGGTGTCCAACCTTCGATGAAAGATGCTCCACTTTCCAGAGCACTAAAAGGAAGGAAGGAAAACAGCATTTCTCCAACGTGGTCCTCCCCACTCCCGTCACTCAAAAGGCCGCCTTGAGGGAGGAGAGTGATTTATCTGCCGGAAAAATCTCCCCCTAGATGGCGCATAAGAGGAGAGCGGAGAGTGGGGCTTCCAATTTTCCCTCTCTCTCTTTCTCCTCCTCTGCCACTCCATATCTAATCTTGGGGGATTTGAACGAACGCAGCGGCGGAGCGGGCAGAATGTCAGGAATCCAACCGGGAGGAATGCCTGGACCGCCGCAACAATAACAGCAACAAGAGGAATCTTCTTTCCTCGTGGGGCGAAGGGGGAGGAGGGGGCGCTGAATATATCTTGAGCCCCCGCCGAGGATGGATGGAATATAAGGAAGGAGGGAAAGAGGAGGAGGAGGCACACTACTACAGACAGAATTGGGCACCACCAAGCAACCACCACCACCTCTACCCAAAAATCTTTCGCCTCCTCCGACGCCCAGAAAAGGGAGAGAGGAAGAGGAGCCCAATTGACTTTCGTGCCAGCAAGGAGGGAGGCTCGACCCACTGCCGGAGCAGCAGCGACTGTTCCTTCTCCTCCCCCATCTTTCTTGGGGAACAACCCGCCGCCGCCGGCTTTTTGTTCCCCCCTGCTCTCCAACTCAAGAGGGAACGGGGGAGGGAGGGCTTCTTTGGTTGTTTGCTCCTCCCTCTCTCCCTCGTCTTCCACAGGTGGTTGCCCCCCTGTTCACGCAGCAGCGATTCCCCCCCCCCTGGATATGTTGCCTCCTTGCTTTTTCCTCAGGGGGTTTCTCCTCTGTATCCAACGCTGCTGCGAAAGAACAAAACGGGCAGTGGAGGAGGAAGGAACCGGCGGGGAGTGGAACCGTCTTTTCTTTTGCCTGAGCGCACGCCTTTTGCGGAGACGGTGGCTGTGTGCCGGATGGTGGCGGTGGTGGACTGACGGACGGACGGGGGAGCCGACCGACCGACCGAAGTCGACCCACGGAACGACGTCGTCGTCGACGCTCCCGCCTTCTTCCTCCTCCTCCTCCACTTCACGATCTCTCTCGTGCAACGGGAAGAAGGAGGCAAAGCAAACCTTTTCACCCTCCCCCTCCTCAACCCTCAACCCCCCTTGCTTCTTTCTTTCCGCCTTTTAGTTAGTCGTGCTTTTGCCCGCCGCGAAGGAGAGAGACGAAGGAGGCGGATCGGAGTAATCTGCGAGTGCCATCTCCGTTCTATAGGGGAGGAAGTCAGAAGTCCATCCCATTCACGCTGCCGGCCGCCGGACCCCGTTAAGAAGGAAGATCTGCAGATAAAAGTCGGATGATCCCCCTTCTCATTCGCTTAGGCCGGCGGAGCGGAGGGGTTTAAAGCTGCACCTGGAATTAGTTTGGGACCGAAGCGCGTGCTTGCCTCTCCAAAACGGAAGGAAGATATATTCCCGACTTCCGCCAGTTCATAAAAAGAGGAAGACTGAATTAAGCAACGGGTGCATTCTCCGCCCCTCGTAAAAGGCGAATGCGGACGTGCTCCTCCTTTAAAAAAATCTGGAAAGGGGAAAACTCGTGCCGCAGCAGAGAAAGTTTGGAAGGGAAAGCAAAGCTTTGTTCGTGCGAGGCATTCCCGATCTAGCTCCGAAGAAAAGAGGTTTCTCGTGTTGTCATAAGCGTGTGTGAGTGCCGTACCGTCTCTTCTCTGAGGCCTTTGCACCGTAGAACTACGTGTCAGACCCCCCCCCCAAAAAAAATGGAAGAAACATCCCGTCTTTTTTGCGACGTACCTCGTTGACGTGGGAGGGAGTGACAAACTTTTTCCATCACCTTTCCTCTTCTCACGCCGCCGCGTTTTGTATCATCTCGTAATGATGAGAACCTGCGGCGGGAACTTAGACTGAGTGAAGCGGGGAATGCATGCATGATTGCCGCTGTTGTATTCCCTGTGGCGGCTGGGAAAAAGAGAATTTCAAGCAGCCACAGATCTAAGCAGCGTTTCCCCTTCGTCGTTGTTGGAAGGAGAAGTGCGACAGAACATCCATTTGTCAGGAGGAAGGAAGAAAAAAAGTTGGAAGATACGAAACGAAAAGAGACTTCCTCCTCAGGCAAAAACGGATTTCAACTCATGTGTGGTCGAGAGATGGAATGGAAGGGAGGGGAGGGGCGATGATTGATGCGCACATCCTCGCCGGCGGATCCTGAACGGAAGAAGAGACGATCCACGCAAGCTCTGATCATCAGGGAGAGGTCGAGCAAAAAAATCAGAGTGAGCATTAGCCATGGAGCGCCGCAGCCGCAGCACCACCCGCGGCCACCACCATGGCCACCATGGTGGAGGAAACGGGAACGATTTCGGCCCGCGAGGCTCCTCCGCCAGGTTCGCCTTTGAGAACGGCGGCCCTATGCCTCCCCCGCCTCCCAGCCTGGCCAACCGCCCTGGTGGCGATGCCCGCACGCTCAGCCCGGACCGGAGGAGCGGGAGGATGAACGGAGGGGCGCCCCCGGCGGCCTCCTCCTCCTACATGCACAAGAGCAGCTCCTACAACCACTACACCATGCGGGAGCCGCCGGCGTCGCTCGTCCTCAACGGGCTCCCAAACTTCCCCCGGGCGAGTATGCCGCACCTGCCGCAGTCGCAGCAGCAGCCTCAGCTCCCGCCGCCGCCGCACCTGTCTCCCCACCCGCCGCCCCCGCCGCGTCCTCCGCCGCCGGCAGGGTCGACAGGAAACAACAACAATAGCGGCAACAACAACCGCACCACGTCTACCCCACAGTCGACGCCAGTCGGCTATGAGGACTTTGCCGAGGGCCTCAACAGCAGCCTTAGGGCGGCGCGGCAGCAGTCGAAGTCGCCGCAGAAAAACGGCAGCAACAACAGTAGCAACAGCAACAATGGACAAAGTGACAGTGCTCAGACGGCGCTGACGAACGGGAAGACCACGGTAAGAAAGGAAGCATTTTAGACATTGACGAAAAGATTCTTTCATCTACTCTTTTTCCTTGGGGTCTTGCGTTGAGTTTTGGCAAAGGATTGCCTCCCCGCTCGCCCTCTTTTGCATCCGCCCTCTTCGATCCTCCTCAACCCCCTCCCTCCTCCTCATCTGACTGTTGCAATCACATCATCATCACCATTGGAGGTCTTGGCTCACGGGTAGGAAAGGAAGGTCCTTTGGCAGAGAGCCGGAATTTTCCCCGCACCCATGTGTGTGTTGGGACTTTGGGGGGCCGCGGGCGGCGTCGGCGTTGTAAGCAGGCGTGCTTGCTTCTCCTTCTCCCCCTTCACCTCCACCGACCGGTCGAGGGTGAAGCCGACGCATGATTAATGAGAGTTCTCGTTCGTGATGATTTGCATGTGGGGAAGAGAGTGAGGGAGAACAGATAGCGGTTGTTGTACTACAGGTATAGGAAAGGTGGTGTTTTAGCTGTTAGAAGTCGCCGACGGACGCCGCTTATGGTAATGCTCGGCGGCGGCCGACGTTTTTAAGGTCTTCAAGAAAGCGGCGCCGGCCGGCTGTGGCGGCTAATTTCCCGCTTGCCCTTTTCTGTTCTTTCTTTCTATTCCCTCCCCGTCCGGTCCCCGTCTATCCGATTTCGGAGCCTGTCTGTTTTCACGCCTCATGAGTCAAATTCGTTTTTACGACCAATTGCCTTTTTCCTCCCTCCCTCCTTCTCTCTCTTTGATTCCGACCTGCCTTTGCCCCTTTTTCGCGGGCACGTTCCATTCCCGTATCCGATGGTGGAAAATCACACACACCGATCCGGGCAAATGCACGGAGAGGAGTTTCTGTTTTAGTGCTCCGTCCGCTCTCCTCAGCCGTGAAAGTGGCGCGGAAAGGGAGAATGAAGGGCAAAGAGTAGTCGAGCGGGGATGAAACAAAAGCCTTCACGCACGATAGGAGAAAATTGTCCGCGGGCAAGGTGCTCATTAATTTCAAATTTAAAAGAGGGCAATAAAACTAGGATTTTTGTGTGTAAGCTGTACGGGAAGTGTCAGTGTTTCGGTTCGGCTAAATTTATTGTGAACGATGACGAATCGCGGCTGGGGAAGAAAGTCTCCCCCGCGGCCTCTTCGGACCCAGCGGCGCGGATTCCGTCCCTACACCGACAGCGAGGAGCAGCGCAGCCGGGTCGGGTACGGTCGCCGTCGGGACAAGGGCCTCTGGTGGTGGTGGCCAAACATGGGCCCGGCAGACGACTTCGCCGAGGGTCCGCCCGGGGCGCCAGTAGGAGGCCGCCGGAGGAGGCTCCGGAGGAATCGAACGGGCGCCGGGGGAAGGTACTACACCGCTAGCAAGAAGGGCAAGGGGAGCAAGAAAGGGTCGGGCGGAAAGAGGAGCGCCGGGCGAACGGAAAAGAAGAGCGGAGTCAAAAAGTCCGGGGGAAAATCTGGGAACGGCAGTTCAAAGTCCAAGTCGAGCAAGAAGGCTACAGGGGAATCCAAGTCTTCCAAACGTGCCGCATCGAAGTTCAAGTCGAGCAAGACTGCAGCATCAAAGTCCAAGAAAGCTTCCAAGAGCAGCTCGTCGCTGACTTCGAAGAAAACTCCCAAGAAGTCTACAACGTCTACGTCCAAAAAGTCGCCAAAGAAGTCTTCGCTGGACTCATCCCCCACGAAGACTTCTTTTAGTACTGTCGCAGCCTCCAGGAATCCTTCGCCTAAATCTAGGAAGACGTCCAAGGGGACATCGTCCTCGAAATCCAGAAAGATGTCCAAGGCGTCTAATTCTAGAAAGGTGACGAAGATATCCTTTCCGAAACCAAAAAGTAGGACTATCAAGAAGTCAACGCAGAAATCCACGCCCAAAGAGTCTGCTTCGAAGACAGGGTTTAAAATGGCAAAAACAACAAAGCCTCTCTCGGGGAAGACAAAAAAGGGACCTTCAAAATTAACCACCTCGGCGAAAAAATCGAAGACTGAGAGGAGGTGAAGGAAACCCCCTTCGGCCAATGTGATATTTATGTTCCGTTGCTTGAAAGTGTAATTTGGTTTACGGTGATAGCCATAACAGAACTTGCCTAACTTGCCCTTGTCGGAAAGAACAAGAAATCCGTCGCTTGCTAGTTGCTACCGCCCAAATATTAAATGGGAACACTTGCTGTCCCAGATTTTGTTCGGAAGAATATTACAGCAAATGCATTTACTTTTTTTTCTTTTATGGCAAATCCGGGTCAAACAGCAAATGACATCACATAACTTACTTTCCCAGAGTAACGGAAAAACAAATGTTTCAATCATATGATTTTTTGGGTTTTCTTGTGTCAAATCCAGTTTGTCGAAACAAATTTAAATGGAAAAGTAATGTTCAAGTCGGTCTGAAAAAGGTTTTCTTCCTATGGGACGAAAGCGGAAGAAAAAGAAGAAGAAAGCTCTTAACAAAGAAGCCAAGCGTGGAAAACGTAAAAAGGGAGATCTCGGAACCGAAATAGCGGCCCCAAGGAAGCAGCGCGGGAAGCGCAAAGGTGGCGGAGGCCGCGGGCGTGGAGGCGGCGGCGGTGGCCGACGGAAAAAGGGAGGTCGCGGCGGCGGCGGTCGTCGGAAGAAGGTGGGCCACTACAAGAACGTGGACCGCATCGAGACCGAGACCGGAACCCCCGTGGCAGTGTGCGGCAAGGGGGAGCAGAGGGTCATCGTCATCCACAAAAAGCGCGCCACCCAGAAGGCCAACTATCGCACCAAGCCGCTTATGTCCGCCGAGAACAACGCCAGTGGGAAGCGCACCTGGAAGCTGGAGCACCGAAACCAGCGCAAGCGGAAGACGCCCAGGCTGACCTACAAGAATCGTGCGGGACCCGAAATCGAGGTCTTGGCCGTCGTCGACGACGACTTGCCGGAGTCGCCGGCGGCGACGAAAAAGTTCGAGAGGGTCTACCGACAGATCCCGGAGATGTCTTCCGTGAAGAACAGCAAGGCGGTCGTTGGGCTGACCTCCCCGCCATCCCAGTGGCAGAAGGCGGAGTCCAAATCCAAGAAGAAGCCCTCCAAGGAAGAGGGGAAGAAGAAAAAGTCGTGAAATAGCTCCCTTTGCTGCTACTCATTAATATAAGTTTCTCCTCATTCCGTTTTTATTCGACTCTTTATGAGAGCCACAGTGCGATCTGAACATGTTAGTGAAGTCGAATGAAGGGGAGGGGAGGAGGGGGCTCCCATTTCTCTCGGTCCGGCCGTTATCCCCACTCTTCCATCTCCTCCTCAACTTGATGATTCTCCGTCTGTTGCCGTTTTTATTAGTAGGCTGCCATGTGTGTGGTGGCGGAGGGGCTTGGGAGGGAGGAAGATTGGTAATTGACTCTCTTCCTCCTCTTCCACCACCGCCTGCTGGCCCATTCCGTCTATCCGGCGGCTCCCCTCTCCCTCACTAGCCAGCTCCACTGCCTTTAGAATGATGCGATGATACCTAATAGTTCCCGTATCCGCCGCCGGCCTCCTTCCTGCCCTGCTTGCTGTCTGACTTGCCTGCAGACCTCAAGTCTTCCTCTTCTTCGATACACTTCAGAATTTCATCTTTCTCTTCGTCTTCTTCCTTGCCAAAGTGGTAGTAGGCGGAAAGGAGGGCGCAGGGAGCCTTGTAACAGGCGGTCGGTCGGTCTGTTTTCCTCTGCTAGGGGAAGGGGAAGAAGAGGGATCGAGAAATAGGTTGTGCACCGGGTTGGGGAGGCGGCGGCCATCGTCGGTATTTCTGCCGCGACCGATCAATAACCTCCTGATTCGGTTTTGACTTGAGCTTCCATATCGTGTTTGTCTTTGCTCTCCTTCTGAACGTTTCTTCTACGTAGGTCGATGGCGACGAGGAGGATACTTTTTTATGCCTCTGTTCTGCCTCATTATAATATGGAGTCACGTTCTTGCCACGCGAAAACAATTTCGAGGGCGGGAAAAGAAAGACCCTTTCTTTCCTCTCCCTCTTCGCCGCCGGCGATGCACGAATGCCTCTCTTTCTTTGAGCTGCACGGCAAGGAAGGAGGAGGGAGAAACGATGAAAAAGACCCGTTTTGCATTCCGCGCTTCCGCGTGAAAGCGATCCCCCTCCCTTTCCTCCTACAACAACGCCGCCTCCATGCAAGGAAGCCGACTGGCTGCTATCGGGCCCCAAGATCTCTCCCCCCCCCTCCTGTCTTCCCGCCTGGGGGAGGAAGAAGAAGTCTCGAAATTCCACTCCCCTCCCTTCAACCACGTCCGAAAAGTATGATGCATCATCGCCATCTCCCCTGTCCGCATTTCTCTTTCCCCTTCTTGGCGGTAGGTGCAGCCCGCAGGGAAATGCGAGTGTGTGTGGTGAGGGGGACGACATGGGATGACGTGCAATGACCCCAGGGCCCGGTAGTTATGAAGGAGGAGAGCCTCTCTTTCTTTCTTCCCTTCCACTCTCTTTTCTCCCTCCCCCGCCGCAGCGGCACCTAATTGCTCGCCATTATTGCCCGCCGCCCGGGAGGGCCAAGGAATTTCGGTGGGTGATGGGTGAGGGAGGGAGAAAAGAGAAGGGCTGATAATGGACCTTGCTCTGCCGAACTGGGGCGAGGGAGGGAGGGGAGGAATTGTGATGGGTCAGCCCCGCACGTCGGCGAAAGAATTCATCATTGGTGGAGCATCCTCACTCTTATGTGTTGCTGTAGACGGAAAAGCGCTTGGCTGAAATATTATTTCGCAGAATTCGAGGGAGATCTGGAAACATCCACTTCCTCTCCTCACGGATTTTTTTTTGAATTGACATGACAGGAAGGCCGACCGACATGGTGGATATCGCAAAGTCGAATTCTCACTCCAGCCTTTCGTCTCCTCTTTCCCGTATTCTTCACCTACCCTTCAATTCCAAGGTGGCCGAACCGAACGGAAGGAGGGGTGGTAGTAGTCAGAATGAAGAGGAGGGAGGAAGGGAAGAGAACATTTTTTGCTCTTCCTCCTCCTCCGATTTGCTTGCTTGCATGATTTCCCGACAGGCTTCTTTCCCTCCCCCCTATTTCGTCAGAATTCGTACCTCCACTCTCGCCACTTTTGTTACAACCTCTCGAGAATGTACTAAAAAACTTCCTCTCTCCCCCTGTCTCCCTCGCTTGATTGCACCTTCTCTTTTGCTTCAGAAGCAATCATCCCCCTCCTTCTCTCCCTTTTCCGTTCTCTTCTCTTCCTCTTTAATCCGGGAGAACAAATGAAGTTTGAACCCCCGCGCGCCCCTCAAGAGAAGCCCTTAGAGGAAGCCAATTTGCGACCTCGAAAAAAATTCCTTTTCGCCGACCGACCCCCTCATGTGGCGCCACTCTTTTTGCGAATACCGTACGAGTAGAGTGGCTTGAGCGAGTGCCTCCCCCCGCCCCCTTTTTGCTCACGTTTTTTTTTTTTGCAAAAAGAGGGAAATCCTTGGCTTTTCACTCGCCGACGGAGTGGAGTGGAAACCCTCCCTTACTACCAGCCTACTCGTATTCGCCGACCCATGCATCATGCATGCAAGATTGCTTGCTTGCTTGCCCCTCTTACCTGTTTGGCCCCCATCTACTCAAGTCAAGACCCACAAGTTGTGAGCTGGCTCCCCGGGGCGTGATGATCCCCGTTCTGACATGTCTTGCGGAGCAAGTGGGGGATTGCTGTCAGATAGCACGCGCTACGTATGCGTACTGCGAAGACGTTTTGCGGGTCGACTTTGCGAGGAGTGAGTCGACCGCTTAAATTCCAACCCGGCCGCTCCCGCTCGTGCGCCTTTGTCCATTTCGCAAAAAGGCACAATGGCGGAGGAGGAAAGGGTTCCATAGAGCGAGACCCGAAAAAAGAGAAAGAAGAGGAGAGGAGTTGGAGGGAAAAAAAAGAAGGGGCATAAAGATGCCTCAAACGCTTTTTCCTCCGCTAAGTTTGACGAGCACTTTGGCAAACTAGGGAGAATGGGCAATTCCGCGGCGCCCACCAACGAAGAGGAGAAGAGGGCAAAAATGGGGAGGAATCTGAGCGGAGAGGAGAGGAAGATAAATGCCTTTGGCATGATCTGCTCCTCTCTTGCGGCCTGGCCTGTTATTGAGGTGTGGGCAGAAGACAACAGCAAGAGTGAGGCCTCCTCTCCTCTCCCGTGATTCCGTGTGTGCGGAGGCGGAGGAATGCCTAGTAGCGGCGGCGGAAGAGGAGATAGAGGTGGAGGTGGTGGGACCGTTGACCCCCCAGCTCCATTGAAGCCTAGGCGAAGATGAGAAAGTCTTGGTCTTGGCCGTGTGACCAACAGAAAAGAATGGACGGCGACGGTGACGGAGAAAACGATGATTGGACGTGGGAAGATGCCAGAGGACGGGGAAGGAATTCGCCACACTGGGTTGTTCAATACTTTTTGAGAGGGATTTTGTTCTCGTATAATCGCTTTGTGCAATTGATTTTTCTTCGAAAAAGTTTGGCGAATCCCGCGCCAAATCCGTTGGTAAGGAGGAGAAAACAAACAGCTCTTCTCCTCCTGGCCCTAAAACCGGCGTGGGGTCGACGGACATCAATTTGGGGATTGGCACCATCTTCACATCTTTTCGCGAAGGGGGAGGGGCAGCGGCGGTGGCTGCGTGCCTTGCATGGCGGTTGGCGAAAAAAACCTGCCCTCCTCTCTCCATTTTCGAAAATTGCTAACGTAGCCGGGAGCAAATTTTTGCAAGACACG
>JAAUYJ010098434.1_pt1 | contig 13313 bp, 15 predicted proteins | sample 7278031 | NCBI WGS metagenome assembly JAAUYJ01 (sample SAMN14350222, study PRJNA611818) | marine sediment metagenome | isolation source: surface marine sediment (1.8m) | place: French Polynesia: Moorea | collected 2018-08 | reverse complement strand
TAATTTGATCAAATGTAGCAATGTCGGCATATTGACATATCATTTAATTGCAGATTACCAAGTTTTTTAATAAAGATTTAAGATTTTGTGACATTGGCCACTAGACAAACAAAAAGAACATATTGTAAAAGAATAGCAAGTATAACTGATCAGACTATCAGATTAGTTTAGCTGTATTAACTGGGAGATGGCCACAGTGTCTAACTTATTTCGTTCCCTATTCTTAAGCGTCTTACTCAGCTTTGTTAGCCCTCTGTTGATTGTTGGCAGTATTTTGGGGGCTTTCTTAGCGGTTAGTTATGTTCCTGGAATCGCCTTACTCGGACAAATAGGACAAGATCAGATTTTGGGATTTCTGTCGGTGTTTGGGGAAGGATACCCCATACAGGGATTATTAACCATTGGCATCACTTGTGGAATGGTTGGCGGTTTATTTGATGTCTTCAACTTCTACTTGTATCAAGATATCCGTAGTCACTAAGTTTGGGTATCCTAAACTATCACAACGTTTAAGCTGACCCTTTACACGGGACACTCCTAAGATATTACCCAATTTTTGAGAAGTTTGATGACATCGAACTCAGATATGTGGTGGAAAAAAGCTAATTGAAGCATATCGATAAGGTTGAGATGTAATTTATTCTAGACACCCTTTCCCTCCTCTAGAAAATCTTATAGTGGCACTGAAAATATCTTTTGATTGCCAAACTCTACAGCTTTGACCTGCACGATCATAACCTACTTCTATGAAATATGCTTTCTCAGGTCTGTCATAAAATTGACGTATTACTTTGATGGCAACACCACCACTAATCAGTTGAGTTGCTACAAGTTCTATATCCGCGTCTGAAACTTCAGAACCAAACCAAATTGCATTGGTTGAATTTGTACAATCTCTTCCTGAACACTCTACATCTTGTACTGATTGAAATCCATGGTCTTGTGTTTCTAATTGTCTTAACTTAGTAAATAATTCTGGCCTATCTATCTTAGAAGCCTTTTTAAAATAAAATATTGATATCTTTTTTCTGTTTTCTTTTGCTAACAAGTCTTCCGCAGCTTCTGAAGTGGAGCTTCGTGGTTTTTCTACTGCTAGAAGAAGGGTCTCTAATTTTGCATTAGCATCATTTAATTTTTCAGTTGTAGTGTTTAATTGGCTATTAGTTTCTTTTAATTTTTCAGTTGTACTGTCTAATTGACTATTAACATCATTTAATTTTTTATTAATAGAATCTAGTTCAGCATTAGCTGTGTCTAATTTTCTCTGAGCATCATCTGTATTTTGATTATTTTCCTGATTTTGTTTAATTTGGAAACCACAAATTATGAGAGAAATGATTGTTATAAAAACAATCATTATATATTTCCGATTTTGATTAGATTCATTTGAATCTAAATATGTACCTAATGCACCTATTAGACCAAGCAAGCACACAAGTATTGGTAAAGCGAATGTTGTCATTAATCCATTAATAATTGTGAATTCACATTAAAATATAATCGATTTTACTTTTTTAGTCAATATATGTTATTTAGAAGAACTAAGAAATGAAATAGATAAAAAAGAGGACAATGATCATTGCCCTCATGCTCGTAGATAGTTATAAATGACTTTTGTTAAATTTCTCTGACAACAGGCTGATTGTCAATAATTTCCCCCACTAAAACAACATCGGTGACACCGACAAATAAGCCATTTTCTAAAACGCCAGGAATATTATTAATGGTTTTTTCCAAACTTGCTGGATCGTCGATACTGTCAAATTTAACATCGATCACCAAATTTCCTTGATCCGTCACTACAGGACCAGCTTTTTTTACCCCCATGCGTAACTCAGGCTTGCCCCCCAATTGCTCTAACTTACGCATCACTGGAACAACCGCTTTAGGAATCACTTCAACAGGCAATAAGAAAGTCGAGCCTAACCTATCAACCAATTTACCGGCATCAACTACCACAATAAATTTTTCAGCTAGACTGTCAACAATTTTTTCTTGGGTGTGTGCTGCCCCACCCCCTTTAATTAAATTTTTCTGGGGATCAACTTCATCAGCCCCATCTATGGCCACATCAATGCGAGCTACAACGTCTAAGGTACTTAGGGGAATATTGTACTTTCTGGCTAACACTTCGGCTTGAAAAGAGGTTGTCACCCCCACAATGTTCTTTAAATCTCCCGATTGCAATCTTTCACCAATATACTGTATGGCGTAGGCAGTGGTCGAACCTGTGCCTAACCCGACAATAGAATCTGATTTAACCAGGGCGGCGGCTGCTTTACCCACCTCTTGTTTCATAATCACAACCGAATCTGACATGGATAGTTTCCCCAATAACAAATAGTTTGGTGTTATTTTATCCTAATGTCGCCAGAATACCTTATCCTTCTACAAGGTAGGCGATCGCTAATCTGAAAACGTGAGTTGGGTGTTATGATTTTTTAAAGGATAGTGTAAATATTATCTTAGGATCGGGTTTTTCTGATTTAACTAAAAAAGTTGTTAGAATAAAGCAGTTTTTAGAATTAAAAATAGGGGATGATATAGCCTTCAATTAACTATCTCCAGCTACACAATCTATCCCTTATTTTTTTTCTATTCCTTAATTATTAGCAGCAGCCAGCATTTCTTTGATTTCGGCTAACTTATCAGCCCAACGAGGATCGGGTTGAAAGCCTTCATTTCCAGAACTGCCACTTGAGGAAGTTGAACGATTAGAGCGTTTTTTCCCAGCACCTTTTTTGGACTTAGTGGGTGCCGGTTTGCTCTGTGTGTTGCCTTCTTCTGCGTTCTCTTTTCCTTTAGCACGGGGCAGTGCTTTCTCAATTTTAAGCTCATTTTCCATAAAGGATTGGCCATTGTATTTCTCGATAAATGCGTCAGCCTTTTCATCGTCAGGAACGGTGACAAAGGCAAAGCCCCGACATTTACCAGTCTTACGCTCTTTAATAACCTTAATAGAGACAATTTCGCCACCATCGGCAAATAATTCCTCTAAGGTTTGGCGTTCGAGATTGTCTTTAGGCAAATTACCTACATATAAGCGAATAGGCATTTAAGAGATACCTCCTGTAGTTGAGTTGATAAAAAACTTGCTTAACTTCCCTTTTGGGAGTTGTGTTGGCTGATAGGTTAAGTGCGGTAGAGAAGTAACTGTAGCACGAATCCCTACGCAACAAAAAAGACTTGTCAGCCCCTTTTTGGCTTGTGCCATGAAAATCGATTTTCTCTGAACGATACTGCGATCACGGAATTGAATCATTGAGACCTGGCTTTTTCCGATTCTGCTGACGGAAATAGATTGAATGGATAACGCCCTTCTAGATTATTACAGATTGTATCGAAGATTCGTCAAATAATTTTCTAAAAAATCATAAATATTCTCCAACAATTCTAGGGTATCTGCTCTCCCAATAGCAAGTCTGATTGTTAGCCTCCCAGTATATTGTTACCACTTTTGTTCACTTTAAACAACTTTTTTTAAAAAGACTTGCTAAAAATAATATTGTGTGCATAGTTAAACATCACATTTGGGTAATCTAAAGGTTAAGCAGGAACTTTTGTCCCCCGTCATCAGTCTCCATCATCAATACACAAGGTAGACAGGCTGTCAATTTTTTGTTACATTAATTTATAATTAACAGCAGGGTTACACAATAAGTAGTCCTTGAGTTACCGAAAAACCCTAATTATCACAGCTAAGGAGTCATTATGGAAAACACCCCTTCCAATCTAACTTTGGAGCAGCAATTTGAAATGAAACGTATCCGCGACGCGGCTGCAAACATGAGTCGAGAGCAAGCATTGGAATTACTGATACAAGCATCAAGACTATTAATGGTAAAAACCAATGTAGTTCGCAGTCTAGGGAAATAATCTTCTTATTTTCCCTTTATCTATCTCTATCGAATATTAAATTAACTTATGGAGGTTATTATGGATGCCAATGTTTTTGAATTATCCATCGAACAGCAATTTAAGCTTCAATGTTTACACCAAGAGTTCCAGGATCTAGAAAGAGAAGAAGTTATTGATTATTTGCTCGACACCATGCAGCAAATTATGGCCAGAGATAATTTGATCAGGGATTTGATGAAAAACTCTTTATTCTAGTGTCTCTAGATGATATACTCTCCATCTCATGTCAGGCTTCTCTACAGTCCTAGGTTAATGGCGAAGAGGGACAAGGGGTGTCGGGAGATCCATCTGTGATCAAAGCGTCAAGTCATTTTAGTTTTTTCTCTGCCACACTCGAACCATAAGCCCTAAACAAACCAAAATATAACCTGATGTCAGTAAACCGTTGAGATATAGTAGTCGCAACGTCAAATTTTCCGACGTTTGTAAGGAACTAAGCCACAGCAAGCTATAGGCGATCGCCCACACCAGAGTTAGTTGAATGGAAAAGCGACTGACTGACAGGATCTGGCGGCTTCCCTGACGACGATACACTGTCCATAGTGCAGGTACAAAACCAACAACAGGGATAAGATTCGTAATCTTTTGTAACTTTTCTAGTTTTTGTTCTTGAAATGGGTCATGATCGATATTATTCATAGTGCTACCAGTCGCTTCAATGGAAACAGCCTTTGACCGTGACCTCAGTGCCATCATCCTCGCAGGGGGCAAAAGCACCCGTATGGGGAAAGATAAGGCACTATTAAAGATTCAAGGGGCTCCTTTGTTACAACGTACTGCCATCCTGACACAAGCATACGTTGAACGGACTTATATTGTTACCCCTTGGATAGAGCGTTATTCAACCATTTTCCTTCCAGAATGTCATTTATTGCAGGAACAATGTTCATCCGGGGAAACTGAGGGCCCACTTGTTGGCTTTGCTCAGGGGCTACTTCATGTTACAACAAAATGGGTTTTATTGTTAGCCTGCGATTTACCTAACTTAACAAATCTGGCCCTAGAAGAATGGTTACAACAGTTAGATTCTGTTTCTGAGGATGCGATCGCTTGCTTACCTCGTCATCAAAAAGGGTGGGAACCTTTATGTGGATTTTATCGGACTTCAAGTTTAAGTGACTTGGAAAGGTTTATTGAGGGAGGAGGGCGATCGTTTCAGAGATGGTTACAATCCCATCATGTAGAAGAACTTTTCATAAGCGATCGCTCTGTTCTATTTAATTGTAATACCCCTGATGATTTAATCACTGTAAGGAAAGTCAGAATTTCTCGCCTTTCTGACAATTTCTAAGTCAACTTTTAATGATTGAGCGATTATCTCTTCTGCTACTCCTTGCTTTAGAAGAGAATCTATTGTTTGAAAAATAGAAATCTCCGGAGTAATACCCTTGAATTTTCTGTCATCATCCAATTCTTTAAAGGTCATTTCAGGACAATCTGGTTGATTTTGAGAAGCTAATTCAAATAGTTTCTCGCAGTATCCACCTGGACCACCGAGATTATGATCTTTTACAGAGTTAGGGTTACCATGATAAGCGCCTAATCTGATTCTGTTCCCCTCTTGATCAATCCTACGTAAGATATCGAACTTTCCCTTGATCTTATTAAGACGTAGCATACATCCTTCACGGGAATAACGATAAATTAATTCAGGAAAAGGAACATCTGGGACCGGATCATTATCGTTCATAAATCGCCAGTATTTATAGTTTAACCTCTCATTAATAAGATTTCGATAATGACTATTACCAACACGTGGCGCACCAAATGTATAAATTCCAGATACATCGACTCCTTGCTCTAGTAAATAGTTACCAGCAAGAATAGCGATCGCACCGCCTAAACTATGTCCGGTTAACCAGACATTCTTTGCGGATTTTAGTTGTTTCATCACTTCTTTGCGATAGTCTTGGTTCACAAGAAGTGCTTTAAAAGCCCGTAAAAAGCCACGATGCACCCTCGGTTTATTACTGCGAATAACGGATAAAGGGTTCTCATGTTCGTGCGGTTTGTTTGTATAATCAAGTTCACGAGAACGAATTTTTAGATTTATTGCCCAGTCGCCGACTTTTTTTTCGGATCCACGAAACCCGATAATAACGGTATTTTTATGAAAAATAATTAATCCTTGGGTGTCAGCAATATATATCTTTTTTTTGTCTTCAATATCTTGATTATCATTTTTAATTTCATCAATATCTTGACTATCATCTGGAATGTCTTCAATGTCTTGACTATCAATAAAGATAGTTTTTTGGACATCCTCATAACTACATCCCCAACTATATAGGGTTGAGCGCACCGCTTCTTCATACCCTATATTCATGTGTTTTGCCTTAACAGAACTTAAATAACAGAGTTGAGAAATATTGGCGCAAATGTAAGCATTTTCAAAGTTAGGGATTGATTGTCTGTAATCTGTTGGGGGTGATAATTCGGGGGTAAAAAAATCAAAGGCTGAACCTTGCATTTGCGGTATTTCGGGATTCAGTGTTGAAGTCATAATTGATTCCTCTAGGGATAGTTAAGTTAACCTATTCTTAACTTAGTAGAAATTCTAGAGAAAGTTTCTGCTCAATTCCTGATCGTTAAAGATTTGTAATTTAAGTTCAAGTAGCTTAATGATTCAGTCTGTTTTCTTACCTTTATAAGTTTGACTGTCATAAAAAATATTTAACTAGGTATCAAATGTTTTATTTAATAAAATTAGAATATTTTTATACCTAAATTATTGATTATTAATGATTAATGAACCGACATCTTCTGGTAAAATTCGCTGCATAGTATAAGGATTTACATCAGGAATAGTAACTAAACGGTTAGCTTGTTTTTCAATCGCTTTTTCAAACATATTTCTAACCAAACGTCCATTACCAAAACTCTGATCACGATCTTCATATAATTCCTTTAAAATAAATTAGTTAATCTCAATTATAATATTAGTATTCCCATAATATTCTAGGAAATTAACACTATCAGAAAAAATAGTTATTTAGGAATCAAAAACCATTGAATACTAAAAGTTTTACTTATACAATATCTTCTGGTAAAATTTGCTGCATAGTATCAGGATTTACATCAGAAATAGTAACTAAACGGTTAGCTTGTTTTTCAATGGCTTTTTCAAACATATTTCTAACCAAACGGCCATTACCAAAACTCTGATCACGATCTTCATATAATTCCTTAAATCGGGTTAATAATACTTCTTTTGCTGCTTCGGTTAAAGTATAACGATGTTGCTCACAAAATAGCTCGAAAATGTCCACTAATTCTTCTGGGCTATAATCTTCAAAATAGAAATAACGACTAAAACGGGATTTTAGTCCAGGATTTGAATTAATAAATCGAGTCATTTCATCTCCATAACCAGCAACAATAACCACCAATCTATCTCGATAATCTTCCATTCTTTTTAACAACATCTCAATGGCTTCTTGACCAAAATCATTACCATACCCGACAGGTTTTAAAGTATAAGCTTCATCAATAAATAGAACCCCATCTAATGCAGATTGTACTAATTGATCAACTCTTTGTGCTGTTTGTCCCACATATCCTGCAACCATTCCTGAGCGATCAGTTTCAATTAAATGGCCTTTTTTAAGGATACCTAATTGTTGATAAATTTGTCCCATTAATCTCGCTACGGTTGTTTTGCCTGTCCCTGGAGAACCACAAAAAACAGAATGTAAAGTAATAGTAACTTGAGACAAACCTTGTTTTTCTCGTAACTTTTGAATTTTGAGAAAATTGATATATTTACGAAGTTCATCCTTTAAATTATTTAGACCAATTAGATGCTCTAACTCTTGTAAATGTCCTTCTATAGTTGAATGAGGAGAAGGGAAATAACTAGGAGGAGAATAAGAACGAGGGGGATATTGTTTTTGTGATTCTTGTTGTCTAGCTTTGTCTCCATCTGATTGAATTTGCTGTTTGCGTCTTTCTTCTCTATTTATTGCTTCTTGTCCCAGTCTTTCCTGTTCAGCTTTGATGGCCTTTTTACGTCTAATTTCTGCTCGTAAACGAACCTTCTCTTTTTCTAACTCCCGTTGTAATTTTCGCTGTCTCTGTAATTCCTGTTCCCGTTCAACTAAACGGCGATCCCGTTCCATTTCTTGTTGCTGTTTAGAAAATTTTTGTTGTTCTTGTTGTCTAATATTTTCTAAATCTTTCTTAACGAGATCATTATAATCGGGAAAGTCTGACATAAATTTCACTCCAAATCAATAGAGGGTTATGCTACATTGTGGATAATTTATTTATTTATACAATAGATTGAGAGATCGCCAGTCAGGATAATTGATGCCATAATGTACAGCGAATTTAATGTGTGGGTAACATCATCAACGAAAAATGTGATAACACCAACGGCGATCGCCTTGGGCAACTTTGACGGTATCCACCTGGGACATAAAAAAGTCCTTAAACCCATTTTAGAACGGAAGGAAGACTATACTTCTACCATTGTTAGCTTTACTCCTCATCCTCAAGAATTTTTTAGCGGAAAAACAAGACAGTTACTCACCCCTCTAACGGAAAAAGTAAAGCGGTTAGAGTCCCTTGAGGTTAAACAATTAGTCTGTTTACCCTTTGATCGTACCTTAGCCTCTTTGAGTCCCGAAGCATTTGTAGAAGATGTTCTCGTCAAACAACTTAAAGCTAAATATATCAGTGTCGGACAAGACTTCCGCTTTGGGCAAGGAAGGAGTGGAAATGCTCAAATGTTAGAAGAACTCGTCAAACAATATGGGGTGTTGGTTCACATTACTAAATTAGAGAACTGTCTAAGTGAGGATAATCCCTTGCGTATCAGTAGTTCTAGAATTCGTCATTGTTTAGCGACGGGCAACGTCAAACAAGCAAAAGAGATGCTAGGTTATCCTTATTGTTTACAAGGGATGGTGGTTAAAGGACAACAAGTAGGAAGAACGATTGGCTTTCCCACTGCTAACCTACAAGTTCCCTCAGATAAATTATTGCCCCGTCGTGGAGTTTACTGTGTTCGGGCCATTTTAGCGAGTCAAGAGACAGTCAAAGGAGTGATTAATATCGGGAGTCGTCCAACAGTTAACGGTCAAGTTCCCACAGTAGAAGTTCATTTATTGGATTGGTCAGGGAACTTATATGGAACCTATTTAACCGTTAACCTAGAAAAATTTTTACGCTCTGAACAAAAATTTCCCTCTCTTGATGCTCTAAAAAATCAAATTATGCTCGACTGTGAAATGGCTAGAAAAATTTTAGGGTAATAGATGACAGGAATTTCGGGAAATTATGAAAATGAAATCACTGTTCACTATTATTCTCAGAAAAGATCCTCAAATTTCCCCATAGACGGTTTGTAAACAATAGCAATTACGTCCCCTGGCTTTAGCGCGATAAAGTGCCATGTCTGCCATCTCCAAGAGCGTCTGAGATGATGGAATGCTTGCGTTAACCCTGACAGCTATACCAATACTGACAGTAACATAAGGACCTATGGCAGAAGGATAGTGAGCGATTCGTGCTTGCTGTATGCTCTGAACAATTTGTTCAGCAATAAATTCTGCTCCTTCACTGGGTGTATTGGGTAAAATAATGCCAAATTCTTCTCCTCCATAACGAAACACCATATCTCCGCCACGTTTTAGGGTTTTCTGAACAATTTGAGCTACTTGTCTTAAACAATAATCTCCCTGTTGATGCCCATAATAATTGTTGTAGCCTTGGAAATAATCTAGATCACATAATAACAATGACATTGGGGAATTGTCTCGTTGGCAACGTCTCCATTCTTGTTGAAGATAACGATTAAAATAACGACGATTGGGAATTTGAGTTAGCTCATCAAAAAGAACTAATATTTGTTGCTGAGCTAGATAGGATAGCAACTTAGCAATGACTTGACCTGAAGAATTTCCTTTAACCGAACCAATAGTTTGCTCTTCGACGGTAATTGAATATTCTTCTTCTGCCATTGTTGTTATTAACTGTCCTAAAAGTAACCTGCCGTTGGGATCTTCAATAGAAATTGGCGTGTCTATTAAGCGAATTAAGTCAGACAGTACAGATTGTATTCCAGTGTTATCCAGAAGCTTTTGTAAAACGATATTAAGAATCAACATTTTGGCCTTAGATTAAGTGAGGTTACGTGAAGTTTGATCAGTTTGCATGAAACATCTATGGTTTCATTCCGTCATCAAGTTTTGCTCTCTCTTGGAGAACTAACCGAGTCTTGTAAATCTTTGATCAAAAAATATTTATCTTCCTACAATTAAGGAAAAGCAGAGAGAAAAATATGAGTAAAATCAGTAAATCTAACTATAAATTTAAATCACAAAGCTGCTGTGATAAAAATCAAACAATTTTTAGATTTTTATCATAGTCAAAATTACTAAAAGAAGTTATTTTTAGTTTTTTTATCTTAAGTTGTTGAATTTACTGATTAGGGGTTATATAGCGTTTATATAACTCATTATATATACTTACAATTTAACTTATCACTTAGGTGAATGTAGAAAATAAATAATAACCAGAAATTGCTTTTTACTAATATATTAAGGTCAGTTATCGAAAATAATTGGCTCTAAAAACCCCGAATTTTAAGCAGCCCATAGTTTTTGAGACGGGGCATAAATCTCTGTCTCAAATCTTAACGAGAGAATATAGACTTATAATTACTGAGTTAGATGCGCACAGTTGCTACAATTTTTACGCCGTATAATTCTTCAAAAACAACTTTTTTATAATCTAAATTCCATAATTCTAAGGCACAATTATCTTTTGAATTAGAAGGAATTAAATGTAAATGAAGTTTTTTATATTCTTGATCATACTTACAATCAATATCTTCTATTGCCCCAATTTGCCTACGATCTAAAGCCACACCAATTCGTAAAATAGCACTCAATTGTTTAATCTGTTTACGATAATTGTCGGGTAATTTACCATAAGCCTCATGTTTCCTTTTAGGGGTACTCTTGCGGTGATAACGAGCAATATTAGCAATGGTTTCAATTTCCATCTCTGTAAACCCTAAAAATTCAGCATTCCGAATCAAATAATAAGAATGTTTATGATGGGAAGAATGACTAATATAGATACCACAATTATGTAAAATGGCGGCTGACCATAATAAATCTCTTTCTCTTTTTCCCCAATGGTGAAGAATACCATAAAGTCGATCAAATAAACGAACAGCAAACTTAGCGACTCTTTGCCCATAATCGAGATCCACTTGATATTTACGAGCAATTTTATAAACACTTCTCTGGCAAACTTCTTTTTGAAAACTCAACCTATTTTCAATCAGTCCATTAGTCAACATCCAATCAACAATCATGCCCTCTCGTAACGCCCGTTCACAAATGGTAATAGTCTCTAATTCTAACATTGTCATTGCTTCTAAAAGAATGACTGCACCAGCAACAATTATTTCTGCTCTTTTTTCTGACATTCCTGATATATTAATCCGCTCTTCATAGGTGAGATAAATAAACTTTTTCACCATATCTTTGAGGTCTTTGCGACTCATTTTATAGCCTTGCAAAGGACTGGGTAGTTCTCCCAATGTCTCCATTGCATGGATGGTGACTAAGGTTTCAATGGTTCCAGATGTCCCGACAATTTGAGGAATTTCTCCTGGTTTGAGTTTGCGTTTTAACTGGTCAATTGGTCTTTCTAACATCCCTCGGATATAGGCCCGTAGATAGGTTAATTCTGCCTCATCTACTGGATCGGTGGTGATAAACTCATTGGTGAGACGAACGGCTCCTACTTTGGTACTGCTTAAAAAACGGGTTTCTTGAAGATCAGCGAGGATAATTTCCGTTGATCCACCGCCAATATCAATAATAACGTGGGGTTTCTCCTGAAAATCCATCCCCGACAACACCCCTAAATAAATGCGACGGGCTTCTTCATACCCTGAAATTAAATTAATGGTAATGCCGAGTTCTTCCTGTACCTGCCAAATGAACTCTAATCCATTAGGAGCCTCTCTGGTGGCACTGGTGGCAGCAGCAATGATATGTTCTGCATTAAGACTAATGGCGAGGTCTTTACAGCGTCTTAAAGAGGCTAAAGAGCGGGCGATCGCCTCTTTGGTCAGGTTTCCAGTTTTGGGGTCCCTTTCCCCCAAGCGCACCGTATCTTTTTCCCGTGAGATAATGGTAAAGGCGGGTAAGGTTTTATCAATTTCTACAATTACCATGTGAATCGAGTTAGTGCCAATATCAATGGCCGCTAGGGTGCAAGTTTGCTCAGAAACCATATTTTTTTCTTGGTGTCTAGAAGTGGTTAGGTAGATTTAATTATAAAATACTATTATGATTTAATTAAATTGTGACAAAGGTTTTATTGCCTAACTATTAATCACTTTTCAAGACCTCAAGAGAAATACTATACTCATTAAAGATACGAATTCAATCTGATTTAATGTCTGAAGAACATCAAAATTTACCACAGAAGAAATTATATTCTTCTGATTACTTTGCTTCATTTTTAATTGATAGGTTTCATGTTACTCCTTTTAAGTTGGCTTTAGGGGTGACTTTACTTAGTGGTTGTTTATCAATTTTCATTGCAGCCATAACACAAACATTATACTCTGAACCTGGCGTTACATATTTGTGGGATGGTTTTAGTTATAGGGAATGTCAAAACCTTCTTCCTGCTCCCAAGCCCCTTCTCCCCGACTATTCTTATTATCCCATGATAATGCAACCCATTGAACCTGGTTGTGTTAAAAGAGTTGGGCTATTTAATGATTGGATTCGTTGGGTAATGATACTTGTAGCAACTCCATGTATTTCTTGGTCTTATTTGTGGAGTTATCAAGCAATTTACGATCTTCTTGAAGGACTTAAATTATCTCAAATTGTTACAATTAATCACTCTAATATAAACGCCTTTATTTCAAATATCTATAGCAAAAAATGGCAAAAACTTTCTGCATTTGTAATTGCTGCAATTTCTAGTATTGGTGTTTTTGATTTTTCCCGAAATCACCAAGGATCTTGGGCTGATTCTCACATATTAGCTCGAATAAATATAGTTATAGCTACTTTTATAGTCGTTTATATGGCTGTAATATTTTTACTTAACTTATGGAATAACTTACGAATTTTAAGTTATATTTTTACTAAAACAGATATAGATATTAATCCTCTTCATCCTGATGGTTGTGCTGGTCTCCGTTTTCTTAGTCAATATTCTTTGAAAATGGCTTATATTTCTATTATTTTGGGGATTTGGTTTGGGGCTGTACAGTACCAAATCTGGATAAGTCCAGACAAAGAAACTTCTTTTAAATTAATCCTGTCGTCTTTTTTCGTTATACAATATTTTTGTTGCTCAATCATATCTTTGTTAAGTCCTCGATTTATAGCTTCTAAGGCAATTAATACAGG
>JAAUYJ010034758.1_pt1 | contig 13313 bp, 14 predicted proteins | sample 7278031 | NCBI WGS metagenome assembly JAAUYJ01 (sample SAMN14350222, study PRJNA611818) | marine sediment metagenome | isolation source: surface marine sediment (1.8m) | place: French Polynesia: Moorea | collected 2018-08 | reverse complement strand
TGAAAAAACGCGATTTTTTCACTAATTTTTTCAACTTTTCTTGGTTCAAAACTACGATATAAGGTCCAATCTGTCACCGACCTCTGGGTCTGCATCTAATCTCCCTTATAAAACGGAAAAAGAAACCCAAACTCACAACATAGCAACAGGAGAGGTACCCTTCCAAACCATGCGCACATTGATCTGGCCATGCCTGTATTTTAACAACTAACAAGAAACCGAAAAGTTAGCTTCCATTTTTAAGGCCAACACAGTTTTTTAACCAAAAAAAACAATGTGCCATTCAAGGGGACTCCCTTCTAACAAAATATCCCCCAAGGGTTATAAATACACTTATAGTTTCAAAGTTTTAGTTTCGTAAAGACACGTCCTTCACCCATCTATTGAACCGAGTTTTGACGATCCCTGTAGTATATGTTTAAGGTGAGGAAAATATGAAAAACTTTGCCGAAAACATATATCCATCCACTAGTCAACTATAACATTTTAACAGTTCTCCAAGAGTTGGGAAATGAAATTGCTCAAGGAAGAAAGTATTCCAAAATTAGATGTGTCGGGCTCTCTTCAAAAATCATTTGCTGGTGGCTCATGACCTCTAGGGCCCAAAAACTACCAGAAACAGCATCCGCAGTCAAGCCAGCTCATTATTCTGCTGCTCTTTCATCTCCCAGCTAAGGGGTGCTCCAAGTCGCAAAGATGCATCAAGCCAGGACCGTGGTTCACTACATTGCAGGACATCAATAGAACGAACGCTGCAAAGCCTTTTCAATCTGACAGTTCAAATGTATGAATTGTGATGACTGACAATGACCGCTCAATAAACCAAACCAAACCAACCCTTCTCCAAGCCATACTTTGGATGTCCCTTGTCCCCTGACTTCGATATTAACGTACAGTGAAGTAATCCTTATCCGATCCGATGTGTACAGTACCCAGTGCCCTCCCCGTACTCCGTAATGGGATCGTGATTCATGACGCTAATGTTATCGACAATAACTGACGTCTCTCATCAGGATCGAGCAGTCGGATATTTTTTATTAAACTTTTTCCTATGGAACCATCCTTCCATACTGATTGAAACCACTGTTATTTTTTATTCTTACACACAACCTTTATCAAAATGTTAAGAGATGGCGCCACTTCAAACAGATACGAATAAAAAATTGCGTCCAAGTTATTCAGTCCCGTTTATTGATTGAGCTTTTCCATGCGACATCTAACGGCGGTTGTCTCATTTCCAAGCGGGAGTCGTTTTAAGAAGATTCCTTAACGAAGCAAAATTCCAATGAATCAACGATACACGGACACCGTACTTATCGCAAATGTGAGCAAAATAAAAATGCAAATTCGCATGAGGTCTAAAATTCGTGGTTTGTATTTTCTATCCGAAAATCATATCAGCAAATATGGAAAGCACAAAAAATGCAAAAACTACACCTGTTTTCTTCTTTTTCAGCAAAATACACTCAGATAATTTTGTGCATCGAAGAGGGGATGGCTGCTTCTACTGTGTACGTCTATGATAGGGACGGTATCTCAAGCAGGATGTATATCTTTTTCGTTTCACCCTTTTTTCATCATCTTCTTAGGGAGCGTCACTAATCTACGTATTCGCAATTCAGGGAGAGAGAGAAAAAAATCTGACCGCGACAACGAGAAGTGCTTTTGCACGATCGCTCTGTCATTCTTCCCTTCGTCTTCTTCTATCGTCCTCTGCTCACTTCGTTCTTCGTCTCTTTTCCTTGATTCCCGATCACGGCGATATATTTAGCACGTACTGGCTCAGCAAGCAGGCAGTTCCCGCCAATGGCATGGAGGAGTCAGAAAGTTACTTTTCCGTCTTTTGCTGCGACGACGACAGAGTAGTAGGAAGTAGTGTACAGCACATCAATCATGCAAAAAAAAAAGATTGGCGAAAGGTATACACACCGTGGAGGGCTTTAGGAATCGAGGGAATCCGTCAGAATCATTTCTTGGCCGGGGGGACACGCTTCAAACAAGCATGGCTTCTTCTCCGTCGCCAAGACAAGGGAAAGCCCTAGTAGAGCAGAGGCTTCTTTTCTCCTCTCTTCACTTCTCCCTCTTCTCCCACTTCTTGTCCTCTTCCTCCTTTCGCCACCGCCGAGCACCATTTGTGGATCTCTTCCTTCTCCCGTCTTTCTTTCTTTCTTCTCCCTCCTCTGCCTGTGGCATCCGATCGCGGAAAAAAGGGGGATGGGGGGGGTAGAAAGGAGCCTCTTCCTCTTTCTCCCCCTTCCGCCTCCGCCTCTCTTCTTCATCATTCACTTAGGCGGGGGGAATCCGGGGAGAGAGGAGGGCTTCGGGGGAGGAAGCAGGGGATCTGGAAAGGAGAAAAGAAAAGAAGGAGACGTGTTAGAAGCGCGTGAAAGCCACCGGGGGCTTAACGGAACGGCAGGGGAGGAAAGGAAGGTCGGTCTCGAGAATCCTTTTTTAGAGCATCCAAAACTGGCACAAATTTCTCTTAAGAATGCTTACTCGGAGGAAATGCCGAAGAAGGGAAAGGCGAGTGCGCCGCCGGAGGAGCGATGGCGCCTGGCACCGCGGCAGGAGGCAGGAGCGGGTAGCCGATGCCGAAGTGGGTATGCGTGTGGGTGTGCACGTGCCTCAGGGGCGGAGGAGATCGGGCGCGGTCGCCGGCGGCGGCGGCGGAGGTCACAGCGGTGTTGGAGGGAGAGGAGGCGACGCTGGTGGTGCCGCCGGCCGAGGAGGAGGACGGCAAGAGGCGGCTGTTGTTGTGCGCGGGAGAAGGAGTGCTGCGGCGAGCGGCGGCTGCGGCTGCAGCAACGGCCGCGGCCGCGGAGGACGGAGCCGGCGAAGGGGTCTTGGACTTGTCGCCGATGGCTGCGGCGGCTGCCGCTGCCGAGGAGGGACTCTTGAGGGCCCTCTCCTGCAACTCGTGGATTTTGTGTTGCTGCTGTTGCTGGCTATAGTATTGGCTGGCGTGCTGCTGGAGAATATCTAGAGCCTTTGTGGTGGAAAGGCCGGTGGCTGCGGCCACCGCAGCGGCCGAGGCGGCGGACCTACTCAAATCTTCTGGAGTGGCAGAGAGAGGTGGTCTTAGGAGATCTGCCGCTGCCGCTGCGGCCGCTGCTGACGTTGGAACGAATGGTGGTCGTAGGCCAGGGTGAAGGTAGGGATTGGCGCCCGCCGCCCCGAAAGGTGCCGCAGCAGCCGCCGCCCCGAGCAAGAGCGGGTCGTAGGGCAGGCCAGGTATTCCGGGCCGGAGGAAGTTGGCAGGGTTCATGTAGCTGTAGGGAGTGTTGGGGGGCGGTCCCCTGGTCTCCATGGTGGGCTTAGCACCTTCGTCCTTGGTAGACGAGGAGGTGCCGGGTTCCGCCTTGGGAGCGGCTGAGGTAGCGGGGCTTTCTGACTTGACTCCGCCTCCATCCATCCTGAACTCCGGCTTGACGCTGAGAGTTGAGGCGGCCGCGGCTGCGGGCGATGACTTTGGCAGGTCACGCTTGCTAAGGTTCTCCGGTGTCTTGGCAGCGCGCTGCTGCTCCTCCTCCGACCCGGGAACTCTGACCCCCGCGCGGCGGTCCTTCTCACGGTTGTCCCGGTCGATGAGCTCCTTGAACTGCTTCTCCTTCTCAGCGCGATCCTTCTCGTGCTTGGCGCGGTAGGCGGGGTCAGTGGCGAGGAGGTGGACATGCGCCTCCACCGGCATTCCGTGCGGGACAGGGTAAGGAGGTGGGGGGAAGCCGTACGCGGCCAGCATCTTCTGGTACTCCAGGGTGCCCGGCTGAGGGCCGCCGCCAAGGCGGTCCTTATCGGACGATGCTGCTGCCATTGCTGCAGCTGCAGCCGCTGCTGCTGCAGCAGCCGCAGTTCCTGAGGTTGCTGGAGCTGGAGAGCCTTGCGGCTTGATTGCCGCAGCCGAGACTGGGACGGTGGGCAGCTGAGGTGGCCCGCCCCCGGTGGCCTGGGGCAGGAACGGGGCAAAAGGAAAGCCGGGATAACCTGCTGCCGCTGCCGCCGCCGCAGCCTTGGCTGCTGCATCGACCGCGGAGGCTGCGGCTTTCTTTTCCGCCATCTTCTTATCCGTTTCGTCGTTATCGTCGGAGATGTCGGAATAAGCTGGGCTCTTCACCGACGCCTGCTGCTGCTGCTGCTGTGGGTGTCCGCCTTGCTCCTGCTTGGACTTTGGCGAGTTGCCGTTCATAGCCCGAGGAGGAGAAGTCCCCGGAGAGCTGTCCTTCTTCTTCTTGGGCTCCTTCTTCCTCCTAAGCTCGTCCAGCTCGAGGTTGGGCCTGGGGTCGGCCATGATGGTGGGCCTGGGCTGGATGGGCTTGAGGTTGATGGCGGAGGGGCCCAGGGGGCCGGCGGCCAGGAGCTGGGGGGCGGTCGCTGGCACAATGGGCCTCGCATTGCTCAGGGGCTTGATGCTCAGAGGCTTCCCCGCCGAAGAGGAGGAAGAAGGAGCGGAGGACGGCTTCAGGAGGCCGGCTGCTGCGGCCGTCGAGGCCATGAGAGAGGTGGGGATGGCCACGGGCGGTCCGTTCAGAAGAGGAGGAGGCGGCCGGGCATTGGGAATGACCCCATCTATGGCGGACACGGGGATGGGGCGGGCGCTGGTGAAGTTAGGTTTGAAAGACGCTGCTACGGCCGCCGCTGCAGCCGCTGCGGCTGCGGCAGCCGAGTGTGGAGGAACTGTTGCGGCCATGGCAATGGAAGATGGCGGTAGATTGGGAACGGCCGTTGCAGAAGAGGCTGCGGAGGGTGGAGGAACTTTCGAGGCAGCCTCTGCCGCTACTTCCGGTTGTGCTACTGCCGCGGCGGCCGCGTTCGCCGCGATGTTTTCCTTCTCCCTGGTGGCCCTATCCTTAGCCTCCTTCTCCATCTTGGCGATCTCCGCTGAGCTCTTGACCTCGCCATGGCTGTTGATGAGCTCCTTGTGCTGGTAGGAGACGTGGAATCTCAGCCCGTTCGGGTGGCGGTATTTCTTCTTGCAGCCCGTTTTTGGGCATGGCAACGAGTAGGGCAGAGGAGGGGGAGGCTTCTTCTTCTTCTCCTCGTCGTCCTTGTCCTTTGGTGTGAAGTCTTCTTGGTCCTTAGAAGACTTTTCCTTATCGCTGCCGGCACCGTCCTCCTTGTCCTTCCCCTCCTTCTCGGAGTCGTCGTCGTCACCCACGGGGGAGCTGCGCGAGGAAGTCCGCTGCCTCTTCTCACCGTTCCTGTTGTTGTTGTCCTCGCTGCCGCTCCCGTCGCCGCTGCGGCCCTTGCGCTTGCCGGACGAGGCTTCTTTGGTGGGGCTCCCTGCGGCCGCGCCGCCGCGGCCTCCCTTGACTTTGCTGCTGCGGAGATTCTTCCTGGGCTCGGGTTCCACCGGGGTGCCGCGGTTGCCGCCACGCTTCCCTCCGCGGCCCTTCGGGGTTCGGTTCTCCATCTCGGAGGTGGGAGACTCGGAATACCTGCAATGACAACGGAATGGATTGTTAGGTGTTCTTGGTTTATGAATGCACCACAAGTTAATACTTCGACAAAAAAGCTCAAGAAATTCGTTAATGCAATGTTTTGACACGTCACTTGCATCAAGAAGGCGCCTGGCACGACATCTATCCCATCCTTGCCGCTCTCCCTTTCTCCTTTTCTTGACACGAAGCCCAAAGAGATACGCAAATATGCCAGCGGGGTGCGGCGCGAATGATGAGCGCAAAAAGTCCAAAGTCGAGGAAGCACGATGTCGGGGGAAAGAATCCCTTTTCCTCCCTCCCTTTCCCACTTTTCGGGAGTGACGGTGGCAGAAGCAGCTCTCAATTACCGGCAGGGGAGGGAGGAAGGGAGGGGAGGGGAAAGAGGAGAAGAACGAACCCCTTCTTGCCTCCTCCGCCTCCTCCTTTTTCCCACTCCAGCAAGGAGAAATCGCCTCGGGTGCAGTGATAAAGATGATAACGACGACAGAGGAGAGGGAGGTGGTGGTGGTGGAGGAGGAGGCAGCAGCAACGAATAGCCCCGAGAGTGACTCCGGAGGCGGTGGTTGGTGGCGGCAGGCGGTGGGCACACAGAAAAGAGGTCCCCACAGACGAGGGGAGGAGGGGGTGGAGGGCAAGGCGGGGTGAGTTGCCAATCTGTTTGGGTAGTGGTTTGGATAGAAAACTACTGCGGCATCCAAGGGGCAGCTAGAATGAGGCGTGGCGTGGTTATAGTGAGAAGAACAAGAAGGGAGGGAAGGGAAAGGGAACAACGAGGGAAACAAGAAAAAGTGCGAAAAGGAAAAGACCGAACCGGCCGACGGTTGCTCAGTTTGAATCGGAGGCATCTCTCCTTCTTTTCGCCCGCCCATCTTCTTTGCCGTTTTCTATTTGGGGTCGGACGGAAGCAACTTCAACCTCCGGAGAAGGAAAAGGGGGAGGGGGAGAATCCCGCCCACTGCAGAAGATCTTTCCCGACAGTGTGCCATAGCGTGTGGAGGAGGAGGAGGTGCCTGCTTTGCGTCCCTAGGCGGGCGGACAGAGGAAGAGACTTAGTCGGTATGGGAAGAAGAGGGGGGAGGGGGAGGCGGTCTTTTTGGCTCCAGTTCCCAACATCCCGTGAGAGGGGAGGAGGGAAAAGAAGTTGCCTGCGGGCGAGAAGGAAAGAGGGCGAGCAAGCGGAGAGGAGAGGAGAGGAGAGGGGCAGCCCGTCCACCCAGAAATGATGACATTCTCCTTCTCCTCTTTCTTCTGCGGGTTCTTTCTGGTAGGAGTAAGACGAGGGGGGACTCTGGAAGGGCCTCCTCCTTCTCCGACTGTCCGCTCCTTTTCCGGCTGCAGCAGAGTCGGCCACCCGTAAGGAAAGATTGTAATAATGTTGTCCGAAAACAGAGCGTGAAAGAGCCCCGGGAGGATAGAAGGGGGAGAGGAGAACGCCCTTTTTGAGGGAGAAAAGTTAACGATCTCTTCTGGCCAGGGACTTTTGAGAGGGGGGTTGAAGGGAGGAGTCGAGAGTGTCTAATTTCCAAGGAGGAGGAGGGAAGACTGATCTATGCTCCCTCCCTCAGACCTCTCTTCTTCTTCTTCTTTCCTAAGACTCGACCTTGGTTGGCACCACCGAGGAAGCGAGAAAGGACTGCACTCCCTCCTCCTCTCGCCTGCCACTAAGAAGGGCATCGGGGGGGAAGGAGAAGGAGGAAGAGGGAGGGAAGGCGGAGGGGAGAGGAGAGGGAGACTAATTTGTAGTCCCTTCGCCGATACTGTCTCCCGAGGAGGGGAAAAGGCGGAGGGAAGAAGAGAAAAAAACTGGCCCTGTAAGCAAGAAGAAGAAAAGAAGAACGTGTTTCCAGATGATTTCCTCCTGGCTACACACATGCGTCGGTTGCCAAAAAGGGTCCCGACGCCGTTTTTGCTAAAGTCCAGTCCCTTTTTTGCACAGTCGTGTTTTAGCGAAAGGCAAGCATCCATCTCGTCGCTCCCGACCTGTCAATTTGCGGTCGGGCAATGCAGACAACAATTCTAGCAATCTCTTGCTTTTCTCCTTCTTACCTGGGCGGCGCCCACTGATTGACGTGCCTGGTCGAGTCCAGCAAAGTGCCCACGTAGGTCTTCCCCCTCCAGGTCACATTTATCACAAGGACGCCTGCAACGGAATAAGAAAACGAGAGTTGAGAAAAATCATCTTCCATATAATACGTACTGCATTGAGAACTGATCTACAGCGAGCGAGCGTGTCACTCAAAGAGAATTTAATTACACGCAGTTGCGTGAGGGGGGGAGGAGGGGGGAGGCAAGTTGGTTTGCCCGCCGCGATCGATCGAGAGTGGGGATGGAGGAGGAAAAGAAGATAATACCACAACAACGAGAAAAGGAAGGCGAAGGGCGAGGGGAAAAGGGATTCAGTCAGTCAGTACACACACTGGAGGAGGGTGAGTAGAAGGAGGGAGGGAACCTTGCTGCTGGTAGAGTGGTAGTGGTGGTACGACGTTTCGCGGATCAGATGGAGCGTGAATGGAGCTGCCAGCTTCCCTACCCTCTTTTCCCCCTCTTCGTTCGATGGCGGGGAGGGGGAGGACGGAAAGGAGGAGGAGGAGGACTCTTCTCCTTTCCTTTTTTCCCCTCTTCCCCCTTCGCCTAAGTAGATTATACAGAAATGGAGGGGAGAAAAGGGGCGGCCGAGGAGGTGGAGAACGGAAGAAAGAGGGGAGGGAGGGATACAAGAGCTGGCTGATTCTATGCATGCGATCGAGGGGAGGGGGAAGAAGAGGGACGGAACATGGAAAAGAGCGGAGGAAGGGGAGGAGGAGGACGAGGGCATCCTTTCTTTCTTCCCGTCCCTGCGTTTTGGTGCAGCAGAGCTTTTGGCGGCACGTGTTTCCCGCAATGTGTCTGTCAGTTCGTGCTGTGTGTCAGCAGGGTCGGGTCCCTTCGTGGCGCGGGGGGAGAGGGGACAAAGATTTGTCAGGGAAGGTTTCGCACATGGATGGAGATGGGACGAGGGCGACGACGGTTAGGGAACAGAGGATAACACCCTCCCTCGCCCTTCTCCCTGTACGCATGGTTTGCCAGAGGTCAGTCGGTTAGAGTATCGACAGTGGGGTGAAAAAGGAGGGCAGGAACTAAGCGAATTCGTCCGTTTTTCTTGCCTCGTTTCTATACTGTACGAACCGAACTCACCATTGTCAGTCTCGTGCCAGACGATTCCCTCCAGGGTGACGGAGGACCCGGGGTCCATGGGCCCGAGGCTCTCGGGCTCCGTCATGGTGGCCATCTCGGTGCTCACGCCGGCGTCCACCTGCAATGGAAAGGGGAGAAGAAAAAAGATGGTTATCGGAGGTGAATCATTAGCGCAAAGGTACGTAAAAGATGAAGGGGAGGGAGGGAGGCGGGTAATAACAGCGAACGACGGACGGAGCTCTTTCTCTCTCACGCCTAATGATGAGGAAGAAGAGCGGGCGGAGGGCGGAAGGAAAGGTGGGTGGCCCCAGTGGTTGAGGGATCTGCCTTTCAGATCTTAACTTCTAACCTCCCCAAGCCCTACCTCTCTTCCTCCTAGCAGAGTGGGGGAGCCAACCACCACTATACCAAGCCTTTTTTGTTCCACTCCATCCGGTCTTTTGCCACACTAGTAAAACTACCTACTACGCGCCGTACCGTTACACTCCGGCCGCGGAGGAACCAAAAAAACGTAAATGTCATCTCTCCGTCTCCTTTCCCCTCCTGCTTTTGTTTAGTTTCCCCGTCGTGACGCCCCCTTCCCCCCGCTTCCTAATTGCTGTCCGCGCCATGCAAAGCCGCGACCCAACAGAGGACCAAGCCGCCTCTTTCACTTGCCTCTGCTCGCGGCCCTGCTGCATGTATGAAGCTCCTACCTACTCTTCCCCGCCCCTTCCTTCCGCCCCTGCCGCGGTCGCTATCTGACGTGTGGTCTGACACGGAAATTGAAACCCTTCACGTAGAAAAAGGGGGAGGGGAGGGGGGAGGAATAAGCCAACATGGAGATGGGGGGGGGAGGCCGGTAGACTGCCCCGCACGGTTCACAGTGCAGAGAGGAAGGGAGGCAAGGGGGAAAAGGCGGTTCCACTTCGCTGGCTCCCCCCTCCCTCCCTCCCTTTCCAGGCTGTTATCTCTTTACGCATATATTGACAACAAAGGGGAGGAGGAGGACGGCAGGAAGGCACGCATGCATATTTGCCCGGACTGACTCTCCCCTCTATTCCTCCCATTCTATTCTCCTTTTTACGGCTTCCACAGGAGGGGAAGAAAGGAGGCTTCAATCATGATTTTGATCAATTGCGTCGGGGGTTTCAGGGGCTCGCAGAAAAAGGGGGAGGGGGGGAAGGAGAGAGTGGCATGGCCAAGATGAGAATTGATTGTCCTCTCGCTCTTTATGGGGGGAAGAGGGAGGAGAAAAAGACGCCGCAGATTTTTCCTTTCGAAATAGCTTAAAAGAGAACGACTGACGCCTCGATCATGCCTACCAAATGCAAGGGGATCTTATTCCAACAAAGCTGTGCTCGTGCAGTTCAGCAGCCAGGAATTGCAGAGATAGGTGAGCAGATTTCTATCTCTCCTCATCTCGACAAAGGACTCGAGAAAAAAAGTATAAAGAAAAGAGGTGAAGAAGAGTATGCCACTACCAACCCACCAACCCCACCCTTTTCCTTTCCCCCCCTTCTGAGGGTTGGTGGTGCGTGTGTGTTTTCCCCAGCTCGGGGCCATTCCATTGTCCGTGGGGAGTCTTGTCGGGAGAAGAGAGGGGGAGGGGAAGTGGAGGAGGGGAAAGAGGGGAAGAGCGAGTTTAGCCCACTGCGGACACCTCCTTCCACTTCTTCTTCGTTTCGCCCCCTCCTCCCACTCTTCCTTCCAGTTAACTGCTTCTCCTTCCCCTCCTTTCCCCCCTCTTCTTTTCCGACGATTGCCAACACGAAATGTGACTCCGCCGAAAAGAGAGAGGGCAGGAGAGAGAGAGAGGGAAGGGAACCCGGCGGCCACATTAGGAAATGGAATAGCAGTCTCGGCGCCCCCCCCCCTTTTGAATAACCCCCTTAGCGCAGTCTTAATCCCCCTCCCGGAGTTCGTAATCTCTGATCTCTCCTCCCTTCCTCCCCCGTTCCTCTCGAACCCAAACCGACCGAAAAGGGACGCTTCAAACCCATTCTCCAGCAGGGAAGTCTTCCAAACAAATTCCTATTTCCCCCTTTCCTTTCTTACCGTACAATTCCCTTTTTTTCCTTTTCTGTCCTGTAGAGAGAGAGAGAGAAGGGAAGGGAAGAAGATATACTGCCTAGCCTTCCAAGGCAGAAGTTCCTCTCCTCCACTCTCTTCTCCCCTCGTCGTCGCTCTCCGCCCGATTTTCGCATTTAGGCAGAAAAAAGCCTAGATGATAAGAAAAGGGGGAGGACGAGTGTGGGCGGGGGAGGCGACGGCTCTTTGTCACCCAGCGGAGGGGAAAGGGTAGAAAACTGCTTTGAACTCTGTCTTGGAATCGCTAGAAGCGGTTGCTGGAAGTCCCCAAGAGACAGGGTGAGTGGAAGGAGGGGACTGAGTGAGAGATGCAATCCCTCTCTAGGAGGAGAGTGAGAAACGAACGTTATGCAATTCTCTCTCGCATCCGCAATAGAAGGGGATGAGGGAACGTACGCCATAGAGGGACTTTTGCGCGGGGTCCGACTGTTCTCTTCTCTCTATTCCCTTTCTCTCTCTCCCCTCGTGAAAAGGCGGGGAAGGGGGGGATACTACGGGAAAAGAGAAATGAATGGTGGCGGCGGAGTCAGTGGGGAGGGAGGAGGAGAGAGTAACACGCGGTGTTCAGTACTGCGTTCAACACTGAAGAGGAGGAGAGGAATGGAGCGAATGGCTCGGGTTACAGCCGAGATAGCATTAACTCGACGAACGCTCTCTCCTCCTCCTCCCAAGTTCTGCAGTCGACTCGACCGACTGCGGCGCTGTGTTAGATGGAAGGGGGAAGGGGGAGAAAACATATGCAATAAATTCGTTTCAAATCGACTCCGTGCGCGGAGGGGGGAGAGGAAAAGAGAAACACTGAGAGGAGAGGAGGAGAGTGAGACCAGTCTGGAGCCCTCCTCCTTCTCGCCCAGTGGGAAAAGGAGGGAGAGGAATGCTCTTAAGTGCCGCTGGCTGGCTGGCTGCTTGGCAGGCAGGCGAGCCAAAGAGGAAAAGGGAAAGAAGTAGATAATTTGTTCTTTACTGCCTCATTAAATGGGAGCCGTACATAAATCCACCGCCGGGGCGAACGCGGTAACAAAGGGGGCAAAAAAAGAACAGAATGAGGATTGGTCGGTCGGTCCGGTGTGGCTGTCTCAAGAGTTTTGCGGGTTCAAAGGTTCTGTTCGTGTGACCATTAACAGAGAGGTAAAAAAGTTCCGAAACCAAAACAAGCACTGCACTTTTTTTGCATAGCAGAATTAGCCGGTCCGCCAGAGAAGAGGAAGAAAGCGGTGAAAGTCGACGGAAGATTATGACGAATCGAGAACTCCTGCCAGAATATTCCTCTCCCCCATCTTCACTCTTTTCACTTGGACTCCCTTCTTCTCGTGTCAGGAGAGAAAAGAGAGAGAACCCCCTCTCAGTCAAAATCTCCTACACCCTCCGTTGCAAAAAAACCTTCCAACTTATCTTCTTTCCCGACCCTTTTCTCTTGTCCCCCCTACTAGTACAGTGGAAGGAGAAGAAGAGGGATGGATGGAGGAAAAGGAGTGAGATTTGATTGCTCCTCTTCTCCTCCCCCACGTCCTTTTAAGGAGGAGATGGAGCGAGGAGGGCGTGGGAGCGACTGCTCCTCCTCCTCCTCCCTCCGCAGTAAGAAAAATCTCACTCTGCATCTTTCGCGTTCCCGTATCACGCGATTGCCAAAGACAAAGGGGTGGCAGGAGGCGGGCAGGGGAGGCGGCGGGCTGGATTTGACAGCCCGCTACCAGCGACAAGAGTTCGGAAGGGGAAGAAGTGGGATGAACGCATCATTTCCTCCCTTCATCCGGGCGAGAGTTGTACTAGTGTGTGTGTAAGAGTAGTAGAGTAGAGTAGACCTTGGCCGAGCCGTGAGAGGAGAGGAGGATGTCACAGGGCTGGCATGAAAACTGTTCCGGAAGCCACGGTCGATTGGCACGGGGGAGGGAGGAAGGCGGGGAGACAAACAAGCTGTGTCGCGGCAGAGGAAGAGGAGGAGGAGGGACGCCCCACAAATCATGTCGTGTGAGGGAGAATGCATGCGGCAACAAAGAAAGGCTTCCTCTTTCCATCTTTGGACGAGTAGGCCAAAAGGATTGCTTTGCGTAGGCTGCGTCTTCTTCTTCGGATGTGTCTTCTCCGTTCTTTGCCGGGGTGTCTCTCGCTTCTTAGCCTTCTTCTCTCTCACACCAACACAGTACCATGCACAGCCCAGGCTAATGGAGGAGGCGGTCGTCCACGAGACCTTGCAAAATGGTACTGTACTGTAGTACGTGCTGCTATTGTGGCAAAGGGAAGAGGGGGGATGAATTTGCGACCCTCGAACCGTGTCTAGAGTCTCCACGAACACGGCGGAGGCGGTTCTTGGAACAAGAAAAGAGCGAAACTACAACAGCGGCTGAGGGAGACGGCGGCCACTCCTTTTCTCCCGAAAATAGTTTTTATTCTCCATTTCTCCCTCACTCTCTGCGAGTGCACGGACGGCGGACGACGAAAAGGCGGAACATTGTGAGCGCGAGAGGGAGGCGAGAGGCGAGAGGAGGGAGGAAAGGAGGGAGGAGATAAAAGGAAGAAAAATAGTGTCGAGTCTCTGTCTTTTCCTCCCCCCCCTTTTCCGTCCCCTTCTCCCAGAGGCGCAGGACAGAATTGAGGCGGAAGAGAGAGGGGAGGAAGTACTCAGAAAAAGAAAAG
>JAAUYJ010009983.1_pt1 | contig 13313 bp, 5 predicted proteins | sample 7278031 | NCBI WGS metagenome assembly JAAUYJ01 (sample SAMN14350222, study PRJNA611818) | marine sediment metagenome | isolation source: surface marine sediment (1.8m) | place: French Polynesia: Moorea | collected 2018-08 | reverse complement strand
TCTCAAAAACACTTTTTTGGACTTTTGACGAAATTTTTGAGCAATTTTGGCCGAATTTTGACTTTGGGTTTGGCCATCCGGCAACCCTGATGAGAGATAGTCCCAGACTCGAAATACTCGTACTCGAGCCCTTAGACTCGCGAGTCTTTCGAGTACGAGTAAAAAGCCTTCGAGTACGAGTCTTTCGAGTACGAGTCTAGACTCGATACATCCCTAATTTAGACTTTAGAGCACAGCACACTTAACAAAAAAGACTTAAGTAAGTTCCCCAATCCCGTCTTCCCCTTAATGTGACCATGTGTGTGTTCAGGCTCTTCCTGCTCATCGACCTCCTCGTCCGCCTCCGCCCCGGCGCACGGCGCAAATGGCGCTGTCTCGAGCGGCGCTGGCGTAACGGGCGGACAAGACTTCGACCGCCTGGTGCAGCAGCTCCTGGTGCTCGACAACCAGGACGCAAACAAGATCGAGGAAAGGCTGTCGGCCGCCTGCGGGGGCGGGGAGCGCGGGGAGGACCCCTGCCACCAGTCTGCCGCCAGGAGGGCCACCGTGCTCAGAGCCATGCTCATGGAGAGGGCGGCGTGGGTGGAGGCCGAGGAAAAGAGGCGCAGGGACAGGGACAGGGAGGCGGAGGAGGACAGGGCGGCGGGGGCCACGGCGGACGTCCACGCCAGGATGGCGCTGGCGCTGCTCTGCCCGATCCTGGAGTCTCAGGCCAGGGAGAACCCCTCCGTCCGCGCCGTGTCCACCCACCTGCTGAGGGACCTGCTGCGCGACCTGCCGGCGCAGAGCCTCCCAGACGACCTGGCCTTCGAGCGGGTGGAGTCCGTCCTCGTCAACTGGCTGACCGAGGGGGCACAGCACGAGGAGAGGTCCCTGCTGGCCAGCTGCCTGGTGTGCCTGGCCTGCGCCAGGGACTCAAAGGAGGGCCTGGTGAGGGCCATATCGGTGCTGCAGCGGAGGAATATCCCCGAGGAGGCACCTGACCTTCAGGAGACCTATGCGCCGGTCAGGAGGCTGGCCGGTCAGGAGGGCGGACCGCGGCAGCCCGTTCACGTTTGCCACAGTGACGCTCACCAGGGGTCTTTCGCCTTCGACAACGAACCCATGTCGGAGTGGAAGCAAGACGTGAGTGGGTTTATTCATTGTGAAATTACTTCTTTTCGGGGGCTCAGTTTGCCAACGTATTTCGTATTTTTGAAGTTTTGGTATTTAATATTGGCCTTCCCACCGTCAAAATTTCACGAATATAGATTTGGAAATGCCGTCAAAAATTTTATCATACAAATTGAACGTAGCACCTTTCGAGGTAAAACTAAATCAACTTATGTACTTAACCTTGTTTTGCAGCACGGACGACCTTCTTTGGCGTGTAATGAAGAATATGTCTATTCTACGGACGACAACGGATTCGGAATATTCAAGATCGGCTCCGGCTGCCGCGGCACAAGACAGGCATTCTGCTACGCCAAGGAGGCCACCGTCGAGCCGGGGCTGCTGGCGGCAAATGAAGAAGTTTTGCTGAGGTTGCCAAAGAGCGTCGATAAGGACCAGGAAAGTTCCTCTGCTGGAAGGCGGAAGCTGGCCGAAGTCCTGGACAAGAGCACCTTGAAAGTGAAAGGCCAAATCTGTCAGGTAGCCGATATGGAGCTCCCAGATTCCTTGACGGCGGACAGTCTGGCCCTGCTGAGCGACGGCGTCTCAGACTTTTTCTGGGTCAGGCTGCTGCGCCTGGACGAGGGTCAGAGGGAAGAGGCCGGGACCGCAAACGTGGTCTTCGTGGACAAGTTCTCCCTGACGGACGAGAGTGAGGCGACGAAGCAGAAGCAAGAGGTCGTGTTCGGAGGGAGAGTCTTCCTGGAGAAGTGCGACGGGGAGACCAAGACCGAGTCTAGGGCAAACGTTTACCGGAAGATCCTTGCTGGTGATTTGGGGGCGAGGCAGGAGAGGGCGACAAACGAGCAGCAAGGGAGGAGGGGCGGAGGAGGGGCGGATCCCTCGTCCACCTCCGTCGATATCAACCTGAAGGTGCTGGAGACTTCTACCATGTGGACCTGCGGAAGCTTCGTGTGCCTCCTGCTGCCCCATACAGGCTCCTGCGGTGGAAGGGGGGCGGGGCAAGCGAGGAGCGTCGGCACCTGCGAATCCTACTGCCTCAGCACCGGAAAGTTCCACTCGAAGGCTCCCCTGCTGGATCCTGGGCCTTCTGGAGGGCTACACAAAGGGGCCAAGATCGCCTGCATGGCTGCGGCCTACGAACCCAGGGGCGACAGGGTGTGGACCGCCTCCAACGGGGTGGTCGACGTCTACGACAACAAGGGCCTCGTCTCCCTCAGCCACGTCAAGAAAATCTTGGGGCTCGCTGGCACCGAGGCCGAATTCGAAAAAGAGAGCTGCAACAAGAGCAGAATCTCTAATGTTCTCCTGAAGCACCTTGGAATATCATGCCTGTTCCAAGTCCTCGGGTGGGAGGAAGATGTGCCTGTTTTGGAAAGTAAAGTTTCTTCTACCACTGTGGATACTACGCTAAGCATGCTGAAGGAGAGCATCTTGGCCAAAGACGCTCAGAAAACACAGACTTTTGTGTCAGCTCTACTTTACTTCTTGTCCAAGAAAAAAGCCCAGATATCCGCAAGTGGCATGTCAGAACTGAAAGAGATTCTGAGCCAGCTGGCCACCGATCCCCTGCACTCTGCTGGACGTGAGGTAGTCACAGAGCTCTTGGCACAGCTTTTCCTGAAGGAGGGGTCCAACCAGGCAGAGGTTCTACTTACCGTGCTGGATGAAGATTGGACCTGTGTGCGAGACAAAATACTGAGGCTGCTGACTTTGGAGCTGAACAACACTGAGAGCAAAGTGCTGGCCCTTTCCTACGTGAAATCAAAGACCCTGATGGAGCGGCTATTCTGCCTTCTTGACGAAGAGCAGTCCTCGATGATGGAAGCGGCGCTGGACACCTCGGCCTCTCCGGAGCAGATCGCGTCACTCCCTCGCGAAACCGTCCTCGTGGCCTTTACACAATCCGTGCTGGACGCCTTAACTCTGCAGGCTATGAAAAAAGGCGAAACCGACCGAGCTGACGTGCTCCAAGAGCTGGATAACATATCCTCGCGCGTGGTGGGCTGCTGCCACAACGTTCTTGAGAGGCACATCCAGGCCGCCAAGTTGATAGCCACCTTGAAAGAGAAGGAGAAGGCCCTGCCGCCGAAAAGCTCCTTGATGCTGAAGAGGAGTCTTCTTGCCACCGTGCTTGACCGACCTCTCACCACTGTGCTGCTGAACAGCGAGCTTAAGTCGGCGGAAAAAATCCAGAGCACGGTCCAGCAATCCGTGCAACTTCTTGTAGAGTGCCGGAGAGCACTTTTCGCCCAGCTAGCTCTGGACGACGACGAAGAGTTGGAAAAGGACGAATCGGAGGACGCGACAGCAGCCAAAGCCCTTGCCTTCCCTGAGGACTGGGCACCTTGGACAAGTCAGAAGATTGTGGAGACTCCTCATCCGATACGGGACGGATTCAGATTCAAGCACACGGTGGTGGTCCCCGGTGCCAAGCAGCTGTACCTGAGATTCGACAAGCGGTGCGCAACACAGTATGACTACGACAAAATCAGCGTTCACCAGGGCAAGAGCTCCAACGCGAAAAAGGTGTTCGAGTTTGGGGGCAACACGTACGGTTTCGGAAGCAAGTCGACTCTGGGAGAAGGTTGGCCAAGCGAGGTGCTACAAGTCAATGGCGATTCGGTGTCGTTTTCGCTTGAGATGAAGAGTGGACGTGAGTCGGCCACTCCAGACCGCGCAGTTTGGGGCATAAAAATCCAGGTCTCTTGCACAGAGCCAGGAGAAGAAACCGCGGAACACAGCTTCCTCCAGGACTTGACTCAAGCTCTGACTTCAAATCTCTGCAAGCAGTTGGAAGTGCTGTACGAAGGCCAAAAAGTTCTCAAAGAGGAACAAGAATGTGGCGAAATGTTGGAATCAGCACTTCTGCAGCGTTGCATCTGGCACCAGTGGGACTTGGGACAAGACGGCAACGGTGAGGACGACGAGATGCAAGCTCATGGCATAGAAAAAATTACACTTCCAGAAGCCTTTCTGCAGGTGCTCAGAGGATTTGCCGAGAGCAGAATGCCGCCAATGAGAAATAGCGTAAAAACTACTTTAGATCCGGAAAACCTTGAGAAGATGGTGTTGTCAGCAGTTGCAAAGCATCTCGGCCTTAGAGAAATGATAGAACTCCACATGAAAAGCACCTCCAGTGAAACCGAGATAGGCGCATACCTATCAAACGTGGTTCCTGAGGCATTCCACAAGTTGCATTCGTTGGTGCGCCGGCTCCAAGTCATGGCTGAATTGGAAAATCAGTGGGAGAATGAGGTGGAAAATGTTAGGGACAACCTTGTGCCCGCAGACGAGATATTTTTCCTCGACTACCAGTTTCACGAATCAAAATCAAAGGAACTTGCAATTCTGCTCTTCCTGAAAGGAGTGGCGACCGAGAACAAGTCCATATCCTGTGCCACGATGGAACTTCGCAACTACCTGGAGAAGGAAGCTTTGCTAGCAAGAAACGACCAGGAACCGCTCGCTCTTACAAAAAAGGTTGTGAAGGGGATTCTGAAGAGGGCCGAGCTCTTGCTGCGCGTGAACATGCCTTCAAAATTTACTGACCAGGATGGACGACCCAGCCTTGCAATGTCCAAGAGCCTTCAAATGTCCGTCGAACATCGCAGGCAACTGTCTCGACAAGAGTCCGCCGAACTCCAGAAGAGCCTGGATGATTCCATCCTCCAAGTCCCAAAGCTGAAGAGGGGAAGAAAGGCCGGAGGAAACAGGCGGAAGAAAGTGATGCAGGAGCTGGAGCGGAGAGCCTCGGTTGGCGAAGTGTTTGAATCTCAAATATTGCAAGACCTCTTCAGCTTCGTCGGGAGCTATCCGGAGAAGGCCGTGTCTGCGAACTCCTTCCTCAAGGCTGCAATGGCGCGGAGAAAGAGGAGCAGGCAGAGGATCCAGTCGCTGGCCCTTATGAAAGGGGTTCTGCTCACTTGCGATGCCTACGGTGACAATCCCAATCTTGTGAGAGCAATAATAGCGTTGCTGTCAGGAGGCCCCCGGTCCGACCAGCTCAAGTGCGGAGGACTTGTGCAGAAAGTGACGGAGGCCTTCTCAGAGACCATCGGCGCCCTGGTGGAGGTCCTCTCTCAGAACCCCGTCACCTACAAGGTCAGCATCTGCCAGATATGCATGATACCGTATTCGAAGGAGGAGGAGAACTGCCTCACGCGAAGCAAGGTGATAGGCCTCTTGGACCGACTATGCGGCCTGCACCACGAGCCGAGCGAGGACGTTGACGTCCCCCAGCAACCAGAGGAACACAAATTGGCGAAGATGGCGTGGGCGGCCTTCAAAGTTCTTGCTCACAGATGCGTGCAGTGGGACGGACAAGACGAAGAAAGCGAGATGCTGGCCCAAAACAAGATGGAGATTGCAAATTCGAAGACAGGACTTTCAAGGCAGGTCTCGTCACTCTTGTCCAACCACCTTATTCAAGCGTCACAAGCACACAACGGCACCGCTTTGCAAGAAGTTCTGCAGCTTTTGACGGAACTCTCTCACAGCAGACTCGGGAAAGAGATCATAAGTCACCCAAGGTGCATCTCCAAACTTCTGTGCATGATGGTCGAGCCTTCCTTGTCCCCGAGAATGGTTCTGACGGTGGCCAAATTATGTCACGTGGCTCTTCCTCTGATGTCTTCAGAAAAGTGCAACCAGATCCAGTTGTGGCATCCCGTCGCCGAAAGCGACTCAAGAGAGCACACACTTGCGAAGCAAGTTGTCTCACTTCTAATGAAAAAGCTGGCCGACTTCCTCGTCCCCGGCTACCAAGAATTGCGAAAGCGTCCAGAGATCTTCACCGAAAAAGTCACGACAGAGAGACAAGACTCCGGAGGCTCCACCTCCAACCGCATGTCCTTGTTCCTCCACAGCAACGGCGCCATCTCCGCACAAGATCTGATTCAGCAACTTATCGAGGTGAACAGGGAGCTGAGGATCTTTTCGTCCTCCCCAGGCTCCGAGAACATGGAAAGGATTTCCCGGATGGACAAGGAGCTGACAAAACACAGGAAGGCGGAGGTTTTCACAGACGAGGCCACGATCGCGTTCAGGAAGGCGGTGAAGCTGGCGGAGCAGGGCTTTGTCGTGTCGGTGGGCGCGCCCAAAAGCGACGCCGCGGCCACGGAGATGAGCGAGCAGAAGAGGGAGCTGGCGCTGTCTGAGTGCAAGAAGAAAAACGTGTTCCTGGCCAGGCACGACCCGCAACGCCCGTTCCTCAGCCACCGGGTGGCAGGCGACCTGGCGGCAGAGATCGTGTCCCTTCTGCAGAGTCTGCTGGAGACGACCGCCACCGACATCTGGACCGAGGCAATCTGCAGCAAGTTGAACCAGGTGATTCTGGCTCTCCCGGCGTACATTAAAGATTCGCAGAAAATATTTGAGACTTCAGGCGAAGAACTGGGCGAGCTGTACCACAGGGGGAAAGAGCTCACTGCCACGCTCTCCCTCCTGGGGTGCTTCAAAGAACATCTGAAGGTGGGGACAGAATGCACCATATCAGATGCGGGCCCATCAGACCGCAATGTGACGATAAGGACAATTGTAAAGGCCAACAGAACTGCGCAAGTGAGCGAAGCAGATTTCCTGGATACAGAAAGTGTGGCGTTTTCCCGCTTGGAGGCTGCAAGTGCTCTAGACAAAAAGTCTTTGATCCTTCTCAATCCACTGGCTACTGTCGCTATTGGAGCAATACAAGATCTTCTTATCCCCGATGCCCACGGAATCGACAGCCTGAGCAGTCCACTTCCCGCATCTGGAGACGCCAAGACTCTTCGTCTGATGAACGCTCGACTAGTCTCCGAGATACGGAAGAAAGCCTGCCAACTGCTGGCTCGCCTGCTGGAAACGGAAGAAGGAGCCACCTTTTTTCTGCAAAGGTCCTGCCACGCCGTGGACATGCTGAAATGCCTTTCCAAAGACTGCTTGCCGGCAGACCGTGAGCCAATTGTGGAGATGACAAACGACAACCTGAGGGCCCTGTACAGGAACGGGATCAAGCCCCCTCCGCCGCCCATCATGAGGAAGCTGACGGACGACAACTTCAACTCGTGGGACACCGCCACTCGCTTCCCGCCCCTCAGGGGAATTGTCTTCAACGAGAGCCACTCAGCGCTTACCTACCAAGCGGAGCCTTCCATGGAGGAAGGACTTCCCAGAGGGGCCTTTGTCTACGCTAGACACCCCTTCAACCCCAGGCTCAAGGAATCCTACTTCGAAGCGAAAATTCTCAGCCTCGGAAACAGCGACGACTCCGGCGCTTCCTCCCTCAGCATCGGCCTTTCGCCCGCGGCCGAGCAGAGGGACGGTGGCGGCAACTGGACGAACCCCGAGGGCAGTGTGCTCCTCCACAACAATGGGAGGATAGTGCACTACTGTGGAGGTAGCCTGCTGCAGTGGAAGTCGACCAGAGTGGAGCACGAGTTCCACGTGGGCGACGTCATAGGGATCGGGTGGAAGAGGGCGAGCGGCGGCGAGACTGCTTTGGGGAGCGTCTTCGTGACCGTCAACGGCAGGCAGCTGGAGCACGAGGTGGAGGGCATCGCTGGGGGCCTTTTTCCCGTTGTGCACGCCCAGAGGAAGCTTGCCCAGGTGAAGGCAAACTTTGGCCAGGAGAAGTACGCCTTCCACGCAGCGAACGCTTTCGTCGTGGTGGACGAGGAGGAGTGCAAGAGCGTGGCCGCCGCTTTCAAGAATCTCCCCTTTAGCGCCCAGGAAAAGTTGTCGCCGGTGCACAAAGAAAAAGGCGTGGAGAGCGTGGGGCACAGGAGGATGAACTTCTACACCAGCCGCGGGGCCCTGAAGGCTAAGCCTCAAAGCAGCTACGACTACCAAAACATACTCAACTACCGGCTGCCCTCATCCGTCAGATGCCCAAGTGGCAGTGGTTCAGCGCCTATTCTATCAGCACCTTTGGACGATGAGTCGGACGACGACGAGAGTGACGAAGAAGATTCAGAAGCGGAAGGCGCCAGCCGCAAGGAGAGCCTCAACAGCCTGCTGGTCAAGGCCTGGGAGAACAAGGTGTTCCCCGTCATTAAGAGGCGGTTCCGCAACGACACGGAAAGAAACGACGGCCTGGAGCAGATCCGCGGCGCCCTCTCTCTGGGGATGGCCGACATCGCCAGGCAGACGGTGGAGTTTCTCTACGAGGAGAACGGGGGAATCCCAAGGGACCTCCGTCTCCCCACCATCGAGGATGTGAAGAAAGATATGGCGAAATTCACCATCGACAAGATACGGAAGGGGGATGCAGTCACAATTTCCCCTCTTTCGAAAGGAGACGAAACCGCACCAAGCTCAGGTGAATTCGCCACGGTCTCGCAGATGAAGACCTTTGGCCTCAGCGGGGAGGTGCTGGAGATTGACGAGGCCCACCAGCTGGTGGAAGTCGAGACCTACTTGGCAGCAGAGGGCATCCTGGTCCGCTACTGGTACCCGCTGACCTGCTTGCAGAGGCCTGACCAAGGGAGGCAAAAAGGAGAGCTGGTGGCGGAGGCGCAGGTGGTTAACCTGAGCAGCCATGAGATCCACCGCGAGCTCATCAACAACGACTTTGTCCTCTCCCGGCTGTTCTGCCGCCAAGCATACCTGAACCTTCTCAGGTTTGCCCGATTCCATCCCCTCCTCCCTCGGTCGACGTCAAAGCTCCAGAGAACCACCTCGGCGGAAATGACAATGTTCACTTCCAGCATACTTCTCTTGCAAGACATAGACATGGAAAACCTGCTGCATCTCTGCACGTCTTGTCTCAAGACTGCGGAAACGACGGGGAATTTGATGTCAAACGAGTTGGACGGAATCTCGCCGGCGGACGCATGGGAGGGGGCGGACGTGAGGAAGCTTTTCTACGCTGGAGAAAAGTTGGACGACCTGAGGCAGGAGTTGCGACGAGTCATCTACAGAGCCGCTCAATGCGGGGAAGAAAGTCTAATCGAGCTTTCGAGCCAGATTTGTCAGTGCTTGCTGCACGCGGGGGACTACTTCACGCTGGAAGAGGTGGTGGTCAGCGACGTGTCTTCCCTAAAGTCGACAGTGAGCTTCAGGGGAAGCTGCTGCACCCTGATCTGCCCCAAGATAAACAAGGACGTCGCCGGAGGCCCTCCTTCTGACCTCGAGGTGGACGTGCTCACACTGCAAGGAGACACCATCAGGAAGAACGGCCTGAACTCGGCCAAGACTGTGGTGCGGTTCCCTATGAAGTTGGAGCCCTTCTCCTGCCACTTCGCCCCCTGCTTGCTGCCCGCGGACCTGGTGAGGGTCTCCCACAGCGGTGGGGGGAACGACAGTGTCGTCCTGGAGATGCATGGCCTGCCGCCAGAGCTGCCGCTGGCACTTGCCTTCGCCTTGGAATTGGTAGAGGAAAAAGGAAAAAATCCTGAGGCGGGCATCTCCGACAACGTCTTGTACGACCTCGCAGTTGCGCTGGTGTCATTCGTGGCTAACTTCAATCTTCCCCCTGCACTGCGCGAGCATGTCTTTCAAGTTTCAAGTTCGGTGCTTGAGAGTTTGGACCAGTCCAAGGTGGGGAAAAGGCAACTTCCAAGCAAGTCGCTGTTCAAGTCCCTTCAGAGAGAAATGGGCCTTCTGCACGTGAAGGAAGCAACAATTTCGAAGTACACCTGCAGTCTTTTCGAGTTTATGGTGGCGGCAAGGCGACTGTGGCCGTCGGAATTTCAAGACTTGGAAAACGAAGAAGGAATGGCTTGGTTCGTGGAAGCCTCGAGATCAATAGGAAACTTACGAGGCGATCAGAAACTGCCTGAACAACCAGCACCGCGTTCAAAAGCATCTGAAGGCGATATTGGTTTGATTCTCATATCAGGATTTTCAACGTCATCAGATCTGGCCCAAACAAAAGACCGCATAATTGAAATACTGTCAAGGCTCGGAGGAACTTTCAAGGACAGACTTGCCGTCACAAAGATACCCTCGGAAGCGAAAGAAAGCTCCTCGGCGGAAACGGTGGCTCTCCTGAAAGCAAGGTGGTGCAGCAAGAAAGACGACTACGTGAAAAGACTGCGGGCAACGCTGGAGGTTCCGGGCTCCTCCGTAAAGGTGCATCCTGTGTCGGAGGACTTGTTGGTGGGTGACGACCGCCTCGACAGAGCCGCGAGGAGTATGCTGTCGGAGGTTCTCTTCGGTGAGGAGGAGCTGTCCGCCGCCGCGACGGACGTCTTCCAGTCCTGCTACTTCTCCAACCTGGACGACTTCAGTGGGCCCGACCAGGAGATGACAATTCGGCTGAGAAAGAGGCACATCCTCGCACTCTCCCAGCCCGATGGGGAAGGGAACGCCCCTGGCAACTTGATGCAGAAGTTCTTCTCGGGCATGGCAAGGACCAGCGGAAAAACCGAAGAAGCACTTGTGGAGGGTCTTCTGCGATTCCAACGGGCGACCACAAGCCCTGAATCAGTCGAGGCGACTTCAACGTCAAAGGTGGGCCAATAGATCCATTTCATAGAATACCAAACATATAATTGTTCCTCTCTGCAGAGGAACTAGGGTTTAGAAACAGTACGCAGAAAACGTTTTTATGTAGTACTTGCCGCTGAGATTAGAGTTCAGGCTGCTAGCTAAGCCATTAGGAAAAGTTTTCCCGTTTTCTTGCTATCTGAAGGGAAAACAATTTCGTTGCAGGAGGATCTCGCACGTGCCTTGCATATATAATCGAACAACACTACTCCTGAAATGCCTTCAAAATAATTTAATAATTGTAATTATAAGGATAGGATCTAATTTCTTCTTTCAAAATTCAAATGTTTGTTATTTTATTGTGTGTGTGTGTGTACTGTACATCATGAAGATGCATGCATACTTTCAAGTTTTTGACCTGTTCGAATAATTGAATATCACCCGATTTTACTTTTGTACAGGGTGAGCGAGAGGCTAGGGTGTGCCTGGAGACTTTCCTCAAGTACTGCACAGAGGCAGCATCGGAAGACATCATGAACCTCCTGGGGGCTTTCGAAGAGTGCGGCTACACCATCCACCTCCAAGAAACGAGAAACTCCGACAGAGAGACTAAACCCGCACCCGAGTGGCCTTCGGAAGAGGACAAGGCAATCGTCAAGTGGGTGGACAGGTGCTTCTCGGAGTTCCACATCTCTTGCGAAGACATTTCGCCCAGCGAGACCTACCTGGGCGCCGACGAAGCTGTGCACTACCCCAGGCTCCAAACTTTGGAGACTAAACACTTCCAGAGAAAATTCTGTCAACTGCGACGCTTGAACGAGGCTGTAGTGAAGAAGCTGATCCCACTGGTGGACGTCACCAATGGCTACCCCCAGTCCCTCTGCCAGATGCTGCGCGACAACAAGGAGCTGATGTTCAAGGAGCACAAGCTGGCACTGATGCAAGGCTTCCTGTCCGTCTCTAGCAGCTGGAGCGCCTCCTCTCCGCCGGACGTTCAGCCGGAGTTGGTCCTCGACCCGGTGGCCGTCATCGGGGCGGGGGCGACAGACGGGTCGACCTCCTCCTCCACATGGTTCGCCCAAGCCGCGGCCCAGCTCAAGTCCACCTCATCGTCTGAGCTGAGGGCTCCTCCGGCCTCCGGGGGCGATCCCACGTTCCCGTTCAAGGTGCGCCTGGAGGGCGAGGAGGTGCTGGGGACCAGCGGGTCATTCAAGCAGTTCCTCTCGCAGGCCTGTCAGGAACTGCAGTCCCCGTCCTCCGGGCTTGGCCTGCTGGTCCCTGCTCTGAGCGACGAGGCGGGGCAACGCGGATCTTACTTCCTCCGCCCAGGAAGCCCCTGCTCTGTGCACACGGAGGGGGAGCTTCGCTTTCTGGGAAAGCTAATTGGCTCGTCTCTGAGGTCTCTCATCCCGCTCAAGCTCAAGCTGATGCCGGCCTTCTGGAAGTCACTGCTGGGAGAGGAAATCGGGGAGAAATACCTGGCAAAATATGATCCTCCCACACACAGGTATCAAGTTATAAAAAATAAGTTTATCCTTAGCTTTGGGCTACCATCTTGCTCTGAATATTTTTTTTTACAGATACCTACAGAAAATAATGTCTATTGAAGGCAAGGAAGCTTTCGAAGAATTCTTGGAGGAGAACCAATATCCCAAATTCACCATCCCTTCATTGGGAGGGACCGAAGAGGACCTCTGCGCCGAGGGAGGCTCCACCTACTTGAGATACGACAATAGGGAGCGGTTCGTCGACCTGGTGAAGAAGTTCAGGTTGAGTGAGTTCGCCTGCTCCAATAGAATGCAGCACGTAAAAGCAGGTACGGGGTAAAGAGGAGGAAGAAAGCTCACTTTACGATCTTTAACTGGTGGTGGAAACTGTCGAGAAAGTACTTTTTATTATTTTATTTTTTAAAAATTCCTCTTAGGTCTCTCTACCATGGTGCCAACCGACTTCCTCTTCTCTCTCCTGACGGCGGAGGACCTGGAGGATTCGGTGTGCGGCGGACCCGGCGAGGGCGCCCCCGACCTGGACCTGCTCCGCTCCCTCACCATCTACGAGGCCGGCCTCAAGGAGAGCGACGAGCACGTGGCGCACTTCTGGGCCGCGCTGGAGAGCCTCTCGCCCGCGCAGCAGAGGGGCTTCGTCAAGTTCGCCAGCAACCAGGAGCGGCTGCCGGCGGTCTCTCCCGGCGGCGAGGGACCCCCTCCGCCGCCTTACCCCATGAAGATCATGTCGGCCAGGACTGGCTCGGCGCCCGACCCGGACTCCGTCAACGTCCGGGCAGAGACGTGCATGTTCATGGTCAGGCTCCCAGTCTACTCTTCCTTCGCCGTCATGAGGCAGAAGATCCTGCTCGCCATAAGCTCGGCCTACGACCCGCTCAGCGGATAGGCGATCGATTACACTATGTCTAATGAAGAAACAGGTCGTCTTTTTACCAAAGATACCGAATTCAAAACCAGCTGTGTCATGTGAAAAATATGCTCTATCTTACATTCAGTACCTCGTAAAGTCGTAATGAAACGTTGAAAGTGCCTTTTTAAGATGCAATACATGTAATACACTCTTACGCAGAAATCTCCTGAGTTCTGACTAATTTTTGCCGGTTGTCTCGAGAATTATTTCAGCGGTTTTTTTGTAGGCGGAATCCTACCGTGGAAAGTAAAAAAAACTTTGGGTGAAGCTTTGCAGTTTGCACTATCCTTTCTGGCCCAGGTATCAACTGAACTGCGCAGGAATTAGACTCACTGTAATAAGGTACGTAGAAATTTTTCTACGTACCTTATTACAGT
>JAAUYJ010032841.1_pt1 | contig 13320 bp, 26 predicted proteins | sample 7278031 | NCBI WGS metagenome assembly JAAUYJ01 (sample SAMN14350222, study PRJNA611818) | marine sediment metagenome | isolation source: surface marine sediment (1.8m) | place: French Polynesia: Moorea | collected 2018-08 | reverse complement strand
TCTCTCTCTCTCTCTCTCTCTCTCTCTCTCTCTCTCTCTCTCTCTCTCTCTCTCTCTCCTAAGTCGATGCTGATTGCGACTCAACTTGGCTGATCACCCAATCTTCTCCCGTTCCCCACTTCCACTCTGTTCTTCCTCCTCCAATTTCCATCCCCCAATCCTCTTTTTTCTCCATCCTCACTCTCTTCGTCAGCAGAAACTTCTCCCTACCCTGACGTCCTCCCCCCACAAAAAAGTGTGTGAGTGTACTGTGCTGTGTCCTGGCACTCCCTTGGACGCTGGGTTCTTCACGCACGAAATGGTTCTTGCAGATGATAATCATGCATTCGATTCAAAACGGGTGAATGTGCGGTTATATAATCTACGTCCAGCGGTCCATCAAATACATAATGACATTGGGCAATGGACCCATGCAAGGTATAAAAAAGGGTACACCAGGATCAATAACGCAAACCTGGTTCTTTTCACTTGTGCAGTGTATTAAGGCTAATTTGGTTGCTCGTTCACTAGGGGATCTGCAACTCATCACAGGGCCGAAGTTGCGGAAAGGTCGGCGTGCTTTAGCAACCGATCCCCATTCGGCCCCATTTTTGTTGCATCCGGAGCGAAAGGGATTCAGAAGCACAGAACAAAAGGTAAAGCATTGTTTGGGGTTGCTGACTTGCTGTTTTCCCTTCGTACCCTCACAGATGCCCATTGTACTGTATAGCTTAAGCTGCGCAGTACAAAGTGCCCTTTTTCATACTACGAGGCACCAACCAACAGAGCTGGGCATTCTGCTCTCCCCTCCTCCTCCTCCAACTCCTCCGCAGCCAAATGATCCGACGCGGCAGGCTCTTGGAAAACGAGGGGATTTTCCCGGGGATGATTGGTGTTGGGCTCCGCCCGCGCGCCCGAGCCTCTTTTCCTTTCTCCGCGTTTCCCTTCGCCCCCCCTACTACTGCACTACAGCGCATGAAAAGAGGGCGGGCGGATGCTGTAGGGACTCCTCTTGAATGGAGGTGCCCGTGACACATTTATAGGACACCGGAGGGATTCGGCGGCGGCGGTGGTGGTACGGGCCGCATAAATGGCTAAGCGTGCGCTGGTGAAGATTAGGAGGGTACCCAGCAGATTAGTGCCTCCTCCGTGTGCATACTGCACAAGCATAAGCATGCAGGGGGAAGAATATGGGTACAGGGGAAACAGCCTCGGTTGCAGGTTTCCCCGCTCATAGAGGCTTTACAAATGAAAGCCCGTTCGCACTCGCTCCTATCTACATACAACGTTTTGCACTCTCAAAGGGAAAGCTACCGATGCCATCCATCGTCAAAATTGTTCAGTATCAACGAAAAGTCCTTGGCGACACAGGCCCGCCGCGCTCTGTCTGTAGGCCTCTCTCCTCTTCTCTCGGATGGGGAATTCCACCTACGTGCGCCTGCTTGCTCGCATGGTCGTATCCAATTCAGGTCCCGCCCTCCCTCCCTCCGCGCTGTCTCCTCCCCCTGTCCCTTTGCGACGGCTGAGGAGGCGTTTAATTTCAACGGCCGCCCTCAGTCGGGAATTCGGTGCCTACCGGAAAACAGTCCGCCTATACCTCGTGCAAGGTCCGTTTGCTGTGCTACGAGATGGCTCCCTCCCGGTCTCCCTCCTCTCTCCTCCTGCTCCTCCTGCTCCTCTCCGCCTCCTCCCCGCTGCTGCCCGGGGCCCTGGCGAGGTGCGCGCCGGAGAAGTACTTCCAGTTGAGGGAGTGCATCGAGGACGCCAGGTGGGGAAAGTTGATCGGGGGACATTTCCTTGTCATAATAGCGCCATGGAGTATGCACAATTTGCACATTCCCCTTTTGGTTTTGCAGGAGGAGCTTCAGGACGGCCTACGGCGGGAGGGACCCTCCGGCGCACCTGCAGCAGGTGAACCTTTCAGATCACATGCGCGCGCAGCGCCTGCCATGCGCAAGTTCGCACTCTCGCAGGCCTTCTTCTGCGGCTACATCAGCGAGATGGGCGACTGCCTGCGCACCCACATCCGCCCTTGCGACGAGGAGAGGTACGTGCAGCAGCTCAACGCGGGGGAGCAGGCCGCCGTCAACGCCGCAAGGGACCTGCCGAACGTGGACTTTTACCAGTGCTGAAGAAAAGAAGCATGCAAGAACAAAAAAAACTTTATAGGGAATGCACCTCTCCTCTTCGATGGCATTTCTAGATGGTGTCATTTAGCATGTATAAACGTATGTATTTTAAAAAAATCACAGGCGCTCCACAATAAAATCAGGCCTCCCAAGTTCATCGAGCGAGCGTTTCTTACATGACAAATGTTAGGAGAAACTTACCAGGGAAAAGGAAATCGCTGTTGGGAGAGAGAAGAGCTTACAAGGCAGACAGGATGCCTCCCCGCTCTTCCTCCGCGCTGCCAATCCCGCTGACAGAGCGATTCCAATAAAGGGGGGCGAAGAAGAAGAAGGAAAAGAGGATTTCTTCCCTCCCCCCTAAAGAGGGAGGCGGGGAGGGAGGAGGGAGGGGAGTTCCTTTCCCCGATCCCGCCTTGCTCAGCGTTTGAAGGAATGTGGTCTCGATTCAGCGGTTGCTTTTTTCCTCCTTTTTGTTCTCTTTTTTGCGGCGATCGACTCTCGTTAAACCCTTTGTGTGATCGGCGGAAAGGAAGAAGAGAAGAGGAGGAGGAATGTGCCCAAAGGCGGAGAAGGAAAGGAGGAATCCAGTCTGTCGAATCTGACATGCGTCGCCCTTTTCTCTCCCGAATGGGTCTTACGACAATAATAGAGCAGATTTTATTGCCGTTTCCTGGGAAAAAGAGAAAGCAACTATGATCTGCAGATTTTTCCGCCACAAAAAAAGTTTATTTAGCTTATCTCCCTGACACACTTGTTGCGTTCGCTATCCCAACGCCATAAGAGGAGGCAGAACAAACCATCGTCGAGAAGCAATCGGCATTCTGAGTCTTTTGCGAACGGGTGGAACAATAATGCTGTCTCCGCATTTTTCACTTTTCCTCCTCGCCGTTTGGCTGGTGGCCTCCCAAGGGACCAGGGCGGAGAAGCAGCGCACCGTTGAGGAGGACATCGAGAGGATATCCCGCCTAAATCACGAACGCTACATCAGAGGTACTCTGGTCTGAATTTTCGTACGTGCAAAATTTAAAACCTTGATAGTTTCTTTACTCCCACAGTATCTGGGAACCTATGCAACGGCGGCCGCCGAGACCCATGCTGTTCGCCAACCGACCCCTGCGCGTTCTCAGAGGGCCCCTGCGCCAGCAACGACGACTGCTTGGACATCCAAGTCACCACCTCAATCATTTTTTCACCCTATTCAAACGTCTTTTTTGCTTAGGTTTGCGGCGAGTCCAACTGCCTGGACCTGCTGGGCGACGGCAGCGGAGTCCGCGCCGCCGGTTCCGGCCAGCGGTGGAGGTGGGGCGACAGGTGCTGCACTCTGCCGGGGGAGCACCTGGAGGCCGCCAGGTGAACGCAACAGAGCACCAGGATCACAAGTTGATTCACTCTGCGGGACTTAATTTTGCAGGAGAAGAAAGCGGGGATGAGTCTGGTCGTCTAACGAACGAACGGTGGCCGCGGCTTGTCGCAGGAATTAATTGTAGAATAGAGTACGGTAAAACTTGTAGTCTCAATAAATATATCAATATTGTGTACTGTATACATAACTTGGCTTCTGCACAACCCCGCAGGCAGAAGTTTCAGGCAACACGTTTCCAAAAGGTAAGTTCGTTGCGAAGAAAGGCTTTTTAGGTATCATCCGCTGGCGGGAGAAACGGGAGAAGTCGGACAAACTTTTTTCTGTTCTTTCCTCTTTGCTTCTCTTTGGCGTTTCGTTCGGCACAGTTTCTTTGCCTATCCTGAGGGGTCTTCCGGTGGATAAGAAGGGGGTCGAGGAGAAAGGGGTCGAGAAGGGCCTTGATCAGTCGGTCAGAGAGGCTGTTGATTCGAAAAAGGAGGAGGAGGGAAGGGCCGTCGAGGTGAAAAATGGGGTGGGAAGGGAAGGAGGGGGAGGAAGTGACCGTGTGAGATCGTTTGGCTCCTCCTATCCCGTTCCCCCCTTTCTCCTCCCCCCCTCCACCTCTCTCGCTGTCTGCCAGAGGCTGGTGTCATCGGCGAAGTTTGGAAGGGTCGACCTCGTAAAACATCTCCCCCGATCTCCCTCTAAGGACTAGAAGGCCGATCTCGCGAGTTCGATCGCCGACTTCGCCGAAGTGAAGCCACGCAAGATAAGTTTCGGAATATACCAATACTGACTCTCTCTGACTTTCGCACGCTACAATTCGCTTCATTAAAAACTTATAATGACGCGTCAGAGATCTGGCCCGTGCTGCGGCCACGACGGGGGAATTTCGGTCGCGTGAGGCCGCGGCGACGCCTCTTCCTCCTCCTCCCCCTTTTCCGCGAAACTCCACTATATCGTTGCGCTGAGAAGTGCAAGCAATCTTCTCCTTCTTCTTCGTCCCCCCTCCCCCCCCCCCGCCTGTCTCCTGTCCTTTATTACACAACGCGGGAAAACCCATTAGAGGGCGGCACTCCTCCAAGCGCCCACGCAAGGAGAGCGACGCGTATTTCCTCTTTCCCCTCTGCCCCTCCCCCTCCCCGAGAGAGGAAAAAGGGCAATTTTCCGCAGGTGCTCCGAAGAAAAAAGAACTGGAAGCGACGAAACTTTCGATCTCGTCTTTCGCTGCACGGTACGTACTTCTACTTCTGCTACGTTGAAGGAGGGCCTCTCTCCTCGCCATCTCTCATTTTCCCCGTTTCTCGGCGTCCTTTCCCCCCCCTCCTCCACTACTATGTTTCTATTTGTGGAAACAGGGGGAAATTCTTCTTGCAACTCAAACTTGGAAACGGAAGTAAGTTGGACACAAGGGCACATGTTCTCTGCTCTGGCTCCACGTTCAAGTTTTTGACTTATTATGTGTTTGCTTAATTGGTGAATGTGGGTCAGTTTTTCTCCCTCTGTCCTCCACGACGTATATAGCAAGCCCATTGTCCGCCTCCTCCTTTCTTCGCCCTTCCCTCTTTTACTCCCTCGTCTGTAAGTATGAGAAGGAGTCTCCGTCGATTGGACACGCTGGACAAAAAAAGACACGGTATACTCTCCCGCGGCCCCTTTTCCTCTTTCCCGCCTTCCCACCCAAAACAAGAGGAGGGGGGGGGATGGCTCCGTTTGCGGGGCTTTTGTCTGCTCAGCACAGAGCTTTCTTGTTCTTCTTTATTAGTAGTGCTACGTACAGCTAAAGCGAGCGCCGTGGGTGGGATGGAGCGGGGAACCAACCAAATTACGAGAGAGGGAGGAAATTTTTTCCTCCTTCGCGAAAGTAACTCTCGACTCTCGCACAGATGTTTCGCAGAGAGAAAGAGCGAAGGGAAGATCGAGAGAGCGAAAAAGTGCGTCGACTTTAAAAATACGTTTTACGAGCATTGTTAAATTTCGTTCAATGCCTTTAAAAGGCTTGGTTGTACTAAGGTGCAACTTTCCAAAGCAGATTTCAGGAGATAGCGTCATGTCTATTTTTTTCACATCAATCACGCCAAAACTTAAGTAATTAACACGTTATTCAAGGAGAAAGCTGTATTTTTTCCTGGCTTTTTCCAAAGAAAAAAACCTCTGTTGCTGCTGTTTTTCGTACGTAAGTCTCAGCGTGAAAGATTAGGCGGGGCGGTGGCCGGAGGGGGAGGGGGGAAGGAAGCTAATCGGAGAATAAATCATTCCCAGCGTCCAAGAAAAGGCAGAAACTCTTGACAGCGGGCGGAAGTTACTCCTTCCCACCATGCACCACTTTCTCATCCTACCTCTGCCACACCCACTCCCTCATAGTGCTTCCTCCGCCGAGGAAACCCCTCGCGGGCATCGATTACAAGGAGCGGGGGAAGGAAGGAAAGGGGCCCCGCGATCGCGCGCCTGAGGGGATGTAACAAAAGGGCCCGGGGTGGAATGGGATAAAAAGTGGGGTAAGCCGAGCAAAAAGGACCCGGGCTGGGTATGGCGGCCCGGGCCATGCGGTGAGTTTATCCGCCATAGGGGCAACTTTTTTTAACCACGATCGTCGCGCATTATGTCTCTGCTCTCGCTCAATAAGCTCTCCTCCTTTTCTAGCTGACACTGCAGAAACTTTAGCCTGCCTCCTCCGCCACACTTCCGCCAACTTTTTCAGAAGCCCTTTTGTTGCTCGGTATAACGTATCGCTCTTCCCCGGGCCAGGAATGGAATGCGGATTGCGGAGAGGAGCCGGCCGCGCTCCTTTTCCCTCGGGGGAACCCTTGCAATTTGTATGGGCCCCACAGCGTGTTTTTGCGGCGGCAGGAGCGAAAAGCGCGCCTTCGGCCGCCCCCGGGGGATCAGTCACCGCTCGGCGGCGGCATATAAAACAGGAAAAGGGGAGAGTGAGCGGAAGCCGGCGCTCGAATCCGGGGGAGGGAGGGAATTCGGGGATCCCCCCCCCTCCCTTTTTCCCTCCGCAGGTGGCAGGGTGCCAACACTCCGCTCCGCCCAGGAGAGGAAGAGGGAAGAGGGGCCCCTGGCATTGGGAGAAGGAGAATAAGGAGATGTGGGGCGAGCGGGGATTTCCGCAGTGCTTGCTCTCTGCCGCGGGAAAATATATTTGCTCGCTCCCCCTTCCACCCCCAACAAAAGTCTTTTCGGGTTAGTTTGCGGACATGCGGACATGGAATGGGTTATTTTGCCCCCTTGCACAGCTTTGTGCGAAAATTGCTTTGTGCGGCAAAAGGGTCTTTCCTCCCTCCCTCCCTCCCTCCGCCCACTCGAGCTGTCGGTTGGACGTCCCCGTAAGGTCATACAGGGGGGAGGGAAGGAGGCATTTTCTGAAGCAACTGGAGCGTAGAGGAGGAAGAAGAGGAGGAGGGGATATGGGTCCGAACAGAGAGGTGGGAGTGAGGATCGAGGAGGAGGAGGAGCATCATGGACTGCGAAGGGAGAGATCCCTCTTCCTCCTCCGCGGAGGAGGCCGCCCTTCCCCCGTCCTTCACCGGCAAAAGCATCCTCATAAGCTGAGGAGGAAGGAGGCCAAGTGAGGGGAAGGGGGCCGAATGCGGGCGCCAGGAAGAAAGCAGGGAAAGTCCCTCTTTTCGCCCTCCTCTCTATTTCCACGGCGGCCCCTCTTGGCCGTCGGCAGCGATGGTAGAGAGTAGGAAGTGCTGCTGCCGCTGTTGCTGCTGCCGTTGTCCCGCTTCCCCCCAGCGATGACACCACCACCACCGAGGCCGCGGGTGAAGTAAGGCGGGTGGGTGGGACGCCCAAGGGAAGTACAGTAGTAAAAGCAGCAGTTCTTTCCGATGGGAGGGAGCGCGAAGTCAGTAGTCCAACTCCTTCCCCCTTCCTTCCTCTCCTCTGTGTCCGCGCCGTCCGTCAGCTCTTCTTCCTCCTCCTCTAAGCGCGGGTCCCCTTCCTCCTCCTCTTCCTTCTTCAGTCGTGTCCTTCCGCAAGGCCAGAGAGGACGGTGGCGGGAGGAGGGAGAGAAGGCGGTGATATCTTGCCGGTCCCGCTTGCTACAACTAAAAAGGGGAAGGAAGGATTGGAGGAAGGACCCAAAGTGCATCGTCTCCACCCCTTCCGATTCAACCGGCAAACATTCCAAAGACAATTTTCCCACATTCGTCCGTGGAAAGTGCGATTGGAAAGTGCAGCGGGGTGAGGGCCCCGGTCGAGGAGAAAGTAGTATTGTCACCTCCTCCTCCTCCTCCGAACAAAACGAAAGGACTCCTGAAGTGGGAGGAAGGCGTCAGTCCGCATTCCTCCTCCTCCTCCTCCTCCCCTTTCTCCTCCCTCCTCCCAAGTTTGCCTCATTAGCGCAACAGCAGATCGGAGACGAGGAGGAGAGGGAAAGACAGGCGGGGAGGCAGTCAGTGTTTCTTGGTCTAGCGCACTGATGAGAATTTATACCTACAGTGTGTACAGATGGAAAACAATTTGAATTGGGCCGGAAAAAGGAAGTTGCGAGGGCAAGTTGCTATTTAGCAGAAAATCACCTCTTTCGTCTTCCAAGTCGGCTTTCTGCTCTAGCTGGGCTGTCAGAGAAAGCATTCGAGCGGGGGTCGCCATCTCGTGTGGGTTGCACATGTGCGCAGTCAAGGAAGGAAGGAAGGAAGGAAGGCACTCAACCCAAAGCAAGAAGAAGAAGAACAGAAAAGCCCTTTTGCTTCCGCCATCCCCCCCTTCTCTCCTCTCCCCTCTTCGCATGTTGATGTCGTCCCGAGGGAAAAGACAACAAGCAGACAGGAAAAACGATGAGAGAGGGTTGTGGCTTGTGATGGGAAAGGAGGAGGAGGTGGAGAGAGAGGAGAGAGAAGAGGAGGAAAGGGGAGAAGAGAGGAGGGACGCCAAGAATAGCACGCGTCGAACGCCCACATATACCCAAACCATCCTACAGTACATGCGGTGAAAGACCAAACCGAGCTCTTCTTCCGCTTTCCCAATATGCGCTCCCCTCCCCCGGGTGATATTGCATTGCCAGCTCTGGGAACAGCGAGGCGGCGGCGGCGACGGCGGCGGGTGTGAGTGACTTCGTGCGAATTGCTGAGACTGCGAGCCAGAAGGGGAAGCTCGACGAAAGGAAAGAGGGGGGCAAAAAAGAAGAGTTGGAGGCTTCTTCCGACACATCCCTCCGTTGGTTCTATTCTTCTTCTTCGTTCGGAGAGAGGGAGAGGGAAAGAAGAAAAGGGGAGTGAGGAGTCGTTCTCAGCATCCGGCGGAAGAGTGAGATGGTAAAAAACGCGAGCTGAAAAGGGGAGAGAAAAGGGCGGCGGCGGAGGAGGAGGAAGGAGAGAATTAAATCACAATCCCGCCCCTTATAAAAGGAAGGAAAGGAGGGCACACACAAGGGAAGGGGGAGGGTTCATTTCCTCCCCCCCGCGCGAATGCAATTCATCATGTCGGCCGGGGAAGGGAGGAGCCGAGGCCAGGCGGCGGCGACGGCTGCAAAGGGGGAGGAGGAGGGGGCCGCAGTCCCGTGGAGGCCGAGGAGGGGGTTGCTGGAGGAGAAGGGCGGGAGGAGGAGTTGACCCCGCCGGAAATAAAAGCTGCTCCGAAACAAGACGGGAGGAAAACAAAAAAGGATTTACCGACGGACGATGCTGGCGGGGGCGGCCTCCTCCTACGGTGCGCCATCGGTCTCTCCTCCGGTCTCCTCCTCCAGCGGCCGCGGCCTCTCTTCCTCGAGGACAAGGAGACGCGGTCGGAAGCGGATACGGAGGAGACAGAGTCCCATGTCGGGCAGGTGAAGAGATACAGACAGACGCAGACCCTAGTACTTGCACTCGCATTGTCGATTCCCATTCTATTTGCAGGCGGATGCGGCGACGAGGCTGCCTATCGCTTCATCTGCCACCCGTCCCTAGGGAACGCTACCCTCCCGCCGCCGCCGCCGCCGCCGCCCTCTCAGTGGCGCGGCCTGTAGCATGAAGAAGCAAAACGTCCGCACCCTCGGCCTCATCGTCTGCACGCTCACCTACCTCCTGGTCGGCGCCGCCATCTTCGACTCCATCGAGTCGGAGGAGGAGCGGAGGCAGAAGGAAGCGCTGGAGAGTGAGTGGTTTCTTGAGTACATGTATGCAGATAGACGCGTCCAAAAATAGAATGTACCCGCAGCTAGCTTGATGTACGTATGTGTACGACTGTACGTAAGACTGTGCATGTATGGGTGCCCTTGGACACCAGTCCGTGAATGCCATCGTCTGAGTGTCCGTCCGCAGAGGGGCCGGACGGAGGGAGTGATCCCTTCTCCAGACACGGACTCCCCTCCCCTCTGCCAGCTAGGCTATAATTGGACGGACCCACCGAGGCGGAAGGAATGAGCGGTGGGTGGCCGTAGTGGCGGTGGTGGGGATTCCATCCTTCTTCTCTCCGCGTGCCCTTATCCCGTGCATGGCAACAGGGCGTCTTTTCCCACTCTCTCAGCACAAAAAAAACTTGCCATCACGTCAAAAACCGATCGCCCATCGCGCGGCCGCCTCAGCAAAAGTGGCCGTATTCCCCGCCTCCCGCGTAACAAAAGACGGATTTCCGTTTTATTCTTTTTCGGATATTCATCCTTGCAATCTTTTGAGGAAGAAGCTCGATATTCAAAAGAGCGGGGCCCAGCTCCATCTCTCTCCTTTGATCCCTCTGAATATGCAGAGAAGTTCCGTCGAAGAGAGCTTTTTGGTGATCTGGGAGCTGCACATAGAGAGAGAGAGAGGTACTTGCGCGAGGATGTTTCGATTTCACACACGGTTTAGTCCGCCGATCAAATCCCCTCTCCCTCCCTCCCTCGATCGCGAATCAACCGAGCTCCTAAAGGGGTCTTTTCGGCCTTTCTCTTCCTACTCTTTTGCTTCGGCTTGGTTCTCCGCGAAGGCGGCTCAGTGGAGCGGGCAAAGAAGGGCGATTCCCCTCCCCCCTCCCCCCCCCGCCGACCAGACCCACGAACCCCTCCACCCTTCTTCCCCTGTCCCGATTCGGACATTTCCTTCCTCCTCCGCCAAGGAACAAGCGGGAGCGATGAAACGCGGGCGGAGGCGGAAGAGAGCCTCAATTTCCCCTTCTTTCTTTCTTTCCTTCCCTTTTCTCGTCCCCGATCCCCCGTACATACGTTCTCCGCCGCAAAATATTCAACTTTCCTCGCCCCTTTTTCGAAGGCCCCTCCTCCTGCGCCTATTATACTTGGCGTTTGGCCGCGGGCGAGTCTAGGGCGGCCCCTTGTGGCGTTGGCGGGGTGGGGAAGGTGTTGGCCATTTGCATACAACGGAAAAAGGAGGGAGGAAAACGCGGCGTCGGATGCAGACGCGGGAAAGAAAGGGGTCTTTAAAGAAAAGAAGGCCGGGTTACGTTATTTTTTTAAAATTGCACACAACGCTTTCTCAGAAAAGTAAATTTTTACCGTGACGCAGAGGTACAAGCTCCTTTCTGAAGCCTTTTACGGAGCGCAACAGTCCAAGGTCAAAACTCTCCTCAACATTTCAAAATTCACATTATTCCCCTTCCGCGACGGCGCAATATTTTCTTTATTCCTCCTTCCCCCCCCCATTTCATTGTAACTCTCGGCCCTGGCCGCGGGCCCGCAATATTTCACCTCCATTTCTCAGCGAGAAGGAGAGCGTAATATAAATGAAAGGGAGGGCCGGTTCTTGGCTAGAAGAGGGCAAGAAATCCCGAATTTCTGGTAGCAGCGGCCAAATAAAAGAACATAAAAGAAAGGGAGGGGTCGAGGGCCGGGAAAGAGCCGAAAAAAGGGGCAGGAGATTTTCATTTCAAATGCGGGAAGAGAAATGGGGGGTCGGTAGGGGAGCAAGACGGAATTTTAGAATGTCTCTCTTTGGCCCTCCTCAGTCCTCAGCGCCCGCCCTTGTCCTTAAAGGTAGAGGGAAAAGAAGAAGGGATGGGATGGGAAGACCACTCGAAAAGAAAAGGAGGAGAGGAGAGGGGGCGGGGGGCACTTTATGGCTCAGACTTTTGTGACGAGCGAAGGAGAAGAGAGAGAGAGAGAGGAAGATGGGAGTGCTAAGAAGGAAAATCTTAGGGAAGGAGCGAGGAGGAGATCCGCCTGCGCAAAAGATGACTGCCGCCATCTCTCCCTCCACCATGCAGGGCAGCCTTTTCTCCCCTCTCCCTCTTTCCTACATCTCACATTCAGAGCAGGGGAGGGAGGGGACCCCCTTCGCCGAAACCGTCCGTACGGAACCGACTCCAGTCCTCGCGAAGGAGGAGGAGGAGGCGGGTTTGTAGGGGCGTCCTTTTGCGATGACGGCCCGATGAAATAGTAGAAGAGCCCTGCACAGTCCTCCCTCCCTCCAAGGATTTGAGGGAATGGTGTGGTTTTTAGGAGGACCGGGGAAAAGGGAGAAGGGGGGAGGGCAGTCAAGGTTGGCCGCTTTCTTCGAAATATATCGTCCTCTTTGGGTTGTCCTGGGCAGGGTGAGGAGGGCCCGGGAGGACTCACCTCCGAGAAAAGAGGGTCGCATTGGGGTCTCCTGGGATCGAGGAGGAGGAGGAGGAGGAGAAAGGGAGAGGTCCCACTTTTTCCACCTAGGTCTGAGCCTTCATCTTCCTCATCCCTATGTACAGGAGTACACGTCGATCCACTTTGGAGTGGGGCTCTGCGGGAACAGTAGTACATGCACACTGAGTATGGCACGAGTCGAGTGCGTCCCTTAATGCAACGACTTATCTCATGTTCGTAAGGGGAGAAGCAATGGCGGCGTTAAACTCTCATTAAAAACGCATTTCTTTTGTCTTTCTCCTTCTTGTGTCGAGGCGACACCTGAAGGCACGTCGTGCCCGTCTTGCATGCCGTCATGGCACCTGTCAAGGGATGACGGAAGCAGCTGCCTCCTTCGTTCGTGCACAGAAGACGACGTGAAAGATGACATCTAACCGCTAAGCCCGTCTTATTCTCTACTCCCTTGGCAGTTAGGCGACTTAGAGTGGAGGAAATACAAAAAGTCATATTCCTTCGTTTTTTTCATATATAAATATTGCTTTTCTCTCTCATGATCTCATCATTTCCCTTCCAGAGCTCGAGGAGCAGATGGTGAACAAGTACAAGATCAGCGAAACCGACTTCGTCCTGCTGGAGGAGATCATCCACCTGGAGCAGCCCTACAAGGCGGGGAAGCCCTGGCAGTTCGCAGGATCCTTCTACTACGCCACCACCGTGCTGACCACCATAGGTACGTACGCGCCGTCAATGCGTCTTCCTTTTTCGCATGCTTGTTCCCCTGGCGACGAAATGGCATCGCGAGTGCCTCCACTCTCGCCGACAATGAGGGATGGCGATCGAAGCTGAGAGGCTCTTTTGTCTACCCTCCACCCCCACCCCCTCGCCCGCGGCGAGGCGAATTAGGAAAGGGGGAGGGGAGAGAGGCTATTTCTGGCCTTTCGACGGAGACAAAGTGCAGCCTCGGGAAAAGGGTCCTCTTTCCTATCTTCCACTCAATTTACCCGAGATAACAGCCCATAACGCGTACGGAGGGGAAGGTGTACAACAACGGTCTATCTTCCTCTCGCGGTGTTGACTGACGCCGAGGTGAGGTAAGGGCGGGGCTTTGGCCAGATCCACCTTTCCTAAATAATCCGACTCGCCCACCCTCCAAAGCATTACGTACTGTATTACGTACTAGCACTGCACACGCTGTTTGTGGATGCTACGTACTGTATTGTACATCGCCCATGGCTCCTCCGTCCGTCGCAGCGCGGCATAACGAACGATGACGACGAAAGAGGAGGAGCACACGCATCTGCCCCTTCTGTTGACATTTCGAGTCTCTTCCCCGCCCCCCCAACTTTTAGTCCCCACCCAGCTCTGTCTCTTCCGGAGGGGGTTCCCCTCCC
>JAAUYJ010048231.1_pt1 | contig 13330 bp, 20 predicted proteins | sample 7278031 | NCBI WGS metagenome assembly JAAUYJ01 (sample SAMN14350222, study PRJNA611818) | marine sediment metagenome | isolation source: surface marine sediment (1.8m) | place: French Polynesia: Moorea | collected 2018-08 | reverse complement strand
GCTTGCCCCGCTCTGGGCGAGTCTCGCGCCTCCCGCTGTGAGGCCCCCTCCCTTCTCCTTCTCCCCTGCCCCGTTTCCTTTCCCCCCCTCCCCTTTCATCCGCATCGGAGTTTGACCGACTAAGGATTTTTCTGAGGGGAATTTACTGTACTACAGCCTCGATATATATGCTGTGCTGTCTCTTCGTAGTTCTTACCCAAAAACTACATGTGCCCAAGTTGTCTTTCGTCATGTAAACTACCAGCAAGATAAATTGCCGAAGGGAATAAAATGCACATGAACGGTGTCTCGTTTTACAAGTACCTCCTGCCAGAGTGCAAGCACGATATTAGCAAGAACTCCCGACTTCCGATCCTCCCCACAGTGACTGGGTAGACAAAAAGCATGCATTATTAAAAGACGCGCGGAGGGGAAGAACACAGTCAGCGGGAGGGAGGGAACGAAGTAGTTGTGTGCGAATCCTTCTGTTCCAAAAAATATCGACATGGGAATGAAATGCTTTAACAGTGCATATCGTGCATGTGCTTGTTTTAGACGGCAGCAAAAAAGGGACTGCAAAATATTCTTGGAATTCCTCCGATCCCTGCATTTCAATCGATTTTTTTTGGCGGGGGCCGTTCTCTCGCCGGTAGCTGTCCCCCCTTTTCTCGGTGGGTGACACAGCGAGTGTGTGGCGGCATAGCGGGAGACAAGGCTTCCCCCTTCCCTGGTTCCCTTTTCCCTCCCTCCCGCTAATGCAGAAACATGGGTCTCCAACGGCGAACAAGGGAGGAGAAGCCAAACCACCTTCTCCCCTCCCCCCCTTTTCCCCGCAGAGGGGACCAAGAAGAGAAATGCTACAATTTTCATTTCCCGGCGCCTCGTTTTTCATTTCGCTTTCGCCCCCTCTCTCCGACACACCGACCATGCCAAAGAAAAGGAAAGAAAAAAGCCGGAATAAGGAAAAAAATAGGATGAGGGAAAATGTTACAAAAAGTATTCCTATGGGTCAGAAAGAGGATTGCCCTCTGCCCCGCGTCCCCATTCCCTCACGCCCTCCGACCTTCCTCTCTCCCCATTGACAAAAATCCTAGAACTAAAGTGCTTTTTCTCATTTTCATCTTTTTGATCAGTCCTCTCTCACTCCTCTTCTCTTTTTCCTCTTTCCTCCTCCTATTACTCCCTCCAAAAAAATCTGGGTGCTTGGATAAGAGCTTCGCCGGCTTTGGCAGTCGAGTGTGGAGTTGGGGGCTGCAGCGAGTTTTCTGTTCTCTCGGACGGTCGGTCGGTCGGCTTGTTGCTTTGGAAGTGGAGGAGGAGGAGAGTACCTGGGCAAAATGGAAGAGGAGAGAAGAGGAGGAGGAGGAGGGTTGGGCTTGGGCAGGGCACTGGGTTGGGTTGGGGAGGAGGAGAGTGTCCGCCGTCCGTCCGTCCGTCCTCTCCGTCCGTATGAACCCCAGGGCAAAAAAGAAAGAAGGAAAAAAGAAGGGGGAAAGAAGGAAGGACCCCCAGTCCCCCCTCTCTTCTCTCCCTCCCGGCTTCACTTGAAACCACAGGGTGGCAAACTGGCAAAGTTAAGAGTAGGTCGACATACTGAATGCCTTGATGAAATATATGTGTTATAATATCTGTCACCAGAATACGGTTGTCGTTTTCTAGTTCCCTTGATTTCAATCCACCCTGTCGGACTTGGGTATTGACTGAGGAGGAGGAAGGGGGGGGGAGCAGTGGAAGAGAAGGGAGAAGAGAAAGAAGGCGTGGATTTGGGCGGAGGAGGGAAGGAAGGAGACAGGCGCCTCCTGCCTCGACGTCCGTCGTCCATTCCTTCTTTTTCTTTTTTTCCTTCATGGCTTGTGGCGGCTTCGGGTGTCCCCTCGGGGCAAGAAGGAGGAAGGAGAGAAGGAGGAAGGAGAGGGGGAGAGAGAGACTGCAATTCTTATTTTTTTCTCCTCCTCCTCCTCCTCTCTTGCTGTGCTATAGGACGGCGCGGCGCCGAGGGATGGCTGTTGTTTTGTCTGGAGGAGGAGAGGGAGACGCTCGCAAAGTTCTGCCTTTGCCACTAAACCGTGTATGGTACTCTCAGATTTATCTGGACTATGCTGAATAAAATGAGGGATGCTTTTTTTCTCCCTTCTCCTCTTCTCTTTTCGTCGGCCAGTTTTGCCGGGCATTCATGAGAGAAGAAGCGAACGCGGTTTACATCCCCCTCCCCCCCCAAAAAAAAAGAGAGCGAAAGAAAAGGGAGAAAAGGGGGAGAGTAGAACCGAGTCTCCTCCTCGCCTGCGGTGGGCAACAAAAAGAAAGAGGAGGGAGGGAGGGGGCTTTGGAAAAAGAAGGGAGGCTCGCCCAAAGAAGGAAGGAAGGAAGGCAGAAGAAGAAAAGAAGACCCATGCGAAAGAAGGGGAAAAGAAAAGAGTGTAAACAAAGGCACCCCGCCGCCGCCAAGGGGAGACCGAACGAACGAAGAGAAGCCCCCCATGCAATGCAACCATGCCATGCAGAGAAGCCCTCTCCTTCTTTCTATTTTCTCCATTGGGCGCCGCGTCGAACGGGGAAGGAGAGAGATGCCCTCGAAAGGCAGCCACCGTTTCGATAGAAAGAATAAGAAGAAGATTCGCACTGTAATTTCTTCCTACAGGGAAAAAGGAATGTACGTAATGCAGGAGAGCGGAGGAGGACCCTAGAATTTTCGGATCGTGTGTCAATCGAGACATTCCTGGGTCTGATGGCCGAAAATGAAGGGGGAAAGAGAAGAAGGGGCGCTCGGAGGAGGAGGAGGAGAAATTCGAGGAATTTCCGTTTTCACGTACGCGAAGACGTCTTCGGGTTTGGGAGTCTAGGTCGAGATGGGGAGAAATAAAACTGAGAGTCTCTTTTCTGAGAAATATTTTTCCACAGTGTTAGGGGACTGCAGCAGTAGTTAAAATATGGGGGAAGGAGCCGAAAGGGTGAGAGAAAATAAAGGCAAAAGGTTAAAAGCTCTCTTTCGTCCTACTCCCCACTCCTTCCCCCTCCCCCTTTCCCTCCATCTTCCTCCACTTGAATTCCCTAAGGAATGAAAAGGAAGGGAAGGAGCAGCAATCCCCAACTTTCAATGCATGGTCCAAACGTGCGTTTCAGCGAATGACAAAACTGCTGAGAAGCTTTGGCGAATCTCGCTCTCTCTCGTGTCTTGCGTGGCAGCTACAGCACATCTTGCACATGAAAGTGTTCCCTTCGCCCTCCCTCTCTTCTTCCTTCTCCCCCCTTTTTGCGCTGCCGTCGGCTCCTTTGAACTGATGTTGGATAAGAAGAAAAGGAGGAGGGGAAGAGGACGCTGCTTGCTGCGTTGCCAGAATGAGAAGAGTTCCTTCATGAAGGAAGAAGGGAGAGGGGAGAAGAAGACTCGGTTCGTTCTCCGCCTTCGGTTTCCCGTCTTATTTCCGGAGGGCGAAGATGGTGCTCGCTGTATGTGGTGCAAAATATATCTCTTGGAGTTACTGGGGATTTATCTGCTAAAGTTTTGGTCTGGATATTAAGAGAATCGGACCTGAGGATATATCGCACGACCATCCACCGCCGCCACTATTGTGTTTTCGCGGCGCGCATGTGATGTTGGCATGCCATCTTCCTTCCTCCCTAGGTCGGAGGGAAGGGAAGGGAATTATCAAGCCCAAGATAAGCCCGTTGCTTTTGCTGCAGGAATGGAGGAGGAGGAGGAGGAGGGCGGCCGTATATCACACTCCCGAGACAAGCATAATACCAAGGATACCTTCCTTGCCTCATGGGGGACGAGCGGCGACCTGAGGGGAGAGAGACCAGAGGACGAAGCCAGCTGAAGGAGGGAACGAAGGAAGGAAGGAACCTCTTTTGTAACTTGGAATGGACGGGCGAAGAAGGGAGGAACGCCGTAGATAGCCTCCTACCTTTTATTGAAGGAACGGGGTGGTCAATAAAAACCGTGACAAAATGTAACGGGCACACATACACGCACAACGTCAATCCTCAACCACATTTTCTCATCGTTCGGTTTAAATCCATCCTGTATTTTCTCCTTTGAGAGTTGCCTGCTTGCATGTGTGTGTGTTGCAACGTCCGTTTCGTCCGGCGAAGAAAGAGGGAGAGAGCTGCTTTTGTACCGGAGCCGCCGCCGCCGCCATCGGACGACTGAAGAAAGAAAGAAAGGAGGAAAGAGGGGAACCACGACGCCGCCGCCGCCGCCTTCCCAGCGGAGAAGGGAGGAAGAATGTACATCTGCACATATGGCGAGGAAGAGGGGGTTCCGTTGGGTGGGGGAGGGGATCGGCGTCTCGAAAATATGAATACCGAGTCTGGATCTCTCTGACCGATTTCCTCTTTCTTCGTGTGCTGATCAGAAAAGAAAGCAGCAATGGGAGATCGAGGGAGAGGGGAGGAGGACAGACAGACACAAAAAAGAAAATAGTATGGACGAGAGCGGAGGGGGTTGGAAAAGGGGGGATCGAGGCTAACGAAGAAAAGAAGAGAAGGGGAGGGAGGATTCCCTTTGCATGTGAGTCACCCCTCATTCCTTCTTCCTTCCTCAATCCCCCTCCCCCTTTCTCCCTTCCTCCCTTCTTCCCTTTTCCCCTCCCCCCTTTCTGTTTCTTCTCTGCATGCTGCTGCATAGTTTGGAAAATGGGAAAGAAGAAGAAGAAGGGGAGATCAATATCGAATTGTACTACGTGGAAGTCTGCAGCACCTACGCAGAGGAAGGGGGAGGAGGAGAGAGCACAGCCCTTGGGGAAGAAGGGAGAAAGAAGAAGGAAGGGGAGGGGAAGAATGGAAGCGTGGGTAGAGTTGTATATATCAGATCTTGGGGACGGACTGCTTCATTTCTTCATTTTGTTTGCCTTTTCCTTCGCTTGTATGCACATATGCCGAGAGAGAATGCTGCACTATATTTTAGACCCATAATTTCCTTTGTACGCTGCACATATGAGGGAGACTCATGTGTTCTCGCATGGCAGCATAGGGTTTTTATCTTATCGCAGTCTTTGGGGCGTGGTTCTCTGGCTGGGTAAGAGAAAGACCCTCCCCCTCCCCTCTCACTCTTCCCCAACACGTGCAAAGAAAAACGCTCCGTGGGACATTTTCCCTCCTCCCCTCCTGATTTCGGCGGGCGACTTTGGCTTTCCCATTCACGGCGGCGACGACGACGGAGCCATACCGCACCTCCCTCCTTCGTCAGTCCACGTTAGATATGGCACACACCTATTGCTACGTACCCACCCATCTCCAAACTAACTCTCATTGTTCGCTGACGGCGGCCGTTTTTCCGAATCGAATGCAAGCAGACGGACCGGCGGGAGACTCGAGAGAGGGAGGACCCACACACACATTCACATATGGTCCTTCTTCTTCCCCTCCCCTCCGCTCGCTTTTCTTCTTTTCCCCGAAGCAACATGCGGGTTACGTACGTGGGGTAGAATCCTCGCTCCTCCGCGTACGCCTCTTCGAAGTGTGGAAATATGTGTTTGGCTTGGATTCGGCCTCCCTCGCTCTTTGCGACCGCCCCAGCCCTGCAGCCCTGAGAAGAACGCGAACGAACGAACGAAGCCCCGGCTACCACCGCCACCACCATGCACGTTCGGATGGGAGAGGAGAAGAAGAGAACCAGCCAGAAACCGCAAAAACCGCAGCTCTCCTCCTTCCTCCTCCTCCTCCTCCTCTTCTCCCTACGGTCTCCGGCCCCAACCATCCCAACCAACCGAGTCCCCTTCTTCCTCTCCCTCAGGTGGTGGCGGGCGGCGGTGGGAAATGATGGGATTCTACGGTGGAACGGAAGAAGAGGGGGGGGGGAGGGGCAACACAACAAGATGCGCAGGAAACACGCTCTCAAATTCGAGAAGGAGGAGACAAGGCAGCGAAAATATTTTGCGCTGACGACACACGACGCCATCCAGAAAAAGTGAGACAAAACTCTGTGGGTGGGGGGGGGCAAAACACAGGCTATAAGTTTTTATCCCCTATTATTTGCGAAACCGCGCGCCCCGGGTTTTCCTCCTCCCCGATCGTTGTTTCAGTCAGGGTGTGCTGGTCCGTTGAGTTTCGGAGGGAGCGACTCAGCAAGCAATCGACAAAAAAGCCCTCATGTGTGTGGGTTTTTTCTTTTTGTGCCTTGTGCGGGCGGCGGTCTTTGCGGTCGGTCCCTCCCTACTAGAACCGCTGCGTAGGCCGCCGCCGCCGCCGCCGGCAGCGCTCCTTTTTTTCCGGGAAAAATTTCTAGATGTGGGAAAGAATATTATCAGCGGCGGCGAAAATACTTTTCCTTCCTTCCCCATGTGTGCAGTGAGTCCCGTATACAGTAGTATGAGCTCACTTGATATTCCCTTCAACTAGATAAATACGCGGCTAGAGGCTGGAGCAGTTTCGCGGTTTCCGCCCGATCCCTCTTTCTCCTTCGTCTTCTCACAATTTCTGCTCTAGTTCAAGACTAAAGAGTATTTTTTTTTTCGAAAAATCTTCGGGGAAAAGTCTTTTCCTGAGAAATACATACTGTTTGTCAAAAAGTTTTTCCCCCTTTGCTCCCCCTTTGGTTTGATCGTCTTGCCCAAGTGAGCAACTTTAATTAATCATGAGTAGTTCGTCGCAGCTAGCGGAGACCTCGGCAAATTCAGGACAGGTCTGCAACTTTTTTCTCCCGAATCTATGCACACTCAGAGAACATTAGCTGAAGTTTTTTGTAACTCATCTTTTGGTGCGCGAAAGCGAGTGTTTTCACTCCAGCAATTAAGCGCCAAAAGGGGGACAAAAAACCTACACACAAAGTACACAGTAATTCCTCTTTCTCATGCTGTGTGTGTTTTAGCTTTTAAAAATTGCCCCTCATCTGCGTACGCAATGAGCACACACGAACTGTAGTCCCACACACACGCTGGAGGAGGAGTTGGATATCTGATAAAAGTCAGTGGCATGAGGCCGGCCATAGAGCCTCGACAGTCGCCACTACGGCCTCTTTTGGTGGTGGTGGTTGGGACGACATTGCGCTATATGGCCACAATTCATGCGAGGAGTTTGAATGCTACAATTAAGACCCGGCGGAGAAGCGCGGAGAAGCCGATGAAAAGTTTGAGCGACACAGTTTTGAAGCAGCAGGGCTTTATTGCCTCTGTTCAAATACGTGGCTACGTTTACTTTTCCGTTTCACGAAACTGAAATTCGGAAATTCCACTACGTCGTGGAAACGAATGGTGTCATGGAAAAGTGGGGCCTGTGGAAACTTTTCTGCTTCATTGTTTGGGAAGCAAGCATGTAGGCTCGCCTCCGAGAGGAATTTGCTGTCTTTGCACAGATGAGCAATGGAGAGGGCAGAGAATGTTTGCCATCAAATCGAGAGGGGGATCGAGGGATAAGAGACAATTAAGCCCTCGAGAGATCTCTGCTGCCCAACAAACAGACTCGAGAAACTCTCAGACAGATAAAACTGTCGTCTCTCCACGCCTAAGCCAGACTGACATCTTCGAGGAGGGGGATATTTGGTTTTTTGCGAGAAAAAACGCTATGGATGCAGGATTTTTCTTTCCAACTGTCTCATTTATTTTTCTTCTTCTGGATTTTTCCTTCGCCAATTCTCTAAGTCATCACAGAACGAGATCATTCGATTACAACAAAGATTAGTTCAACAACAAGCAATTCAACACTGTTTTCTTTCTTTTCTTCCTGTCGGAAATAAGTTTTACGAGGGGGAAAGGCCCGGAAGGGCGAAATCAAAAGGGAACATCGTCTTCCGCAAGTCCTTTCTCTTTTTCTGGATGCACAAATCGTCTGTTGTATTTTTCAGTGGGTTTTCCCTTCGGAGGTCTTTCTAATTGCTTTTGTCTTTCAGGAACATAAATAAAATCGTTTTTTTTCCGCGAGGGAGTTCGTTCACAGGTCGCAGTTGACCTTCCTGACCCCCGGCACCTTCCTCATCCTCTCCACAGCCTCCCTCCCCACCTTTGGGCACCCGTATAGGTCCAGCTCCTCCAGCTTTTGCGCCTGGGCCGACGCGCCCTCAGACAGCGCCTTCAGCCCGGCGTCCGTCACCGCGGCGCACTGCCCGATGCTGAGCCGCGCCAGTCGCGCCATCCGCTGCGCCACCCTCCTCATCCCCTCGTCACCCACCGCGCAGGTGGTGAGGGACAGCCCCGTCAGCCCTGGCAGCCCCGCCGCCAACAGCCGCACCCCCGCGTCCGTCACGCCGGCGCAAAAGCTGACGTCCAGGGTGAGGAGGGACCTCTCCGCCTCCTCTTCTCCCCTTCCCTCGTCGCAGAGGAAGCCCATCCCCAGGTCTGACACGTTGTCGCAGGAGCGCAGGTTCAGGTGGCGGAGCTTGCGCAGACGAGCCAGGGACTTGACACCGGTGTCGGTGATGCTGACGCAGAAGCTCAGGTTGATGGACTTGAGTGTCTGGAGACCGCTGGATACGTGGCGCAGAGACTCGTCCGTGATCTTCTGGCAGTCCTGCAGACCCAGCTCCTCCAGTCCGGGGATGCCGATCTCCACAACTTTTCCACCGGAGGAGGGGGACAGTGCTGACTTCCTCGTCTTCACCCCTCCTCCTCCGCCGATGTACTGGACCTCGTACTCCGACGCAGACGCAACTCCCGACAGGTAGCCAATGCCAGTATCTGACACCTGCCGGCAGGAGCGCAGGTTCAGCCGACGCAGCTTCTTCAAGCCGGCGGCGACGAACAGCACGCCGTCGTTGGTGATCCTTGAGCACCCGCCCAGGTCGAGCTCTTCCAGCGACCTGCAGTGGGCGGCGATGCGGCCGAGGCTATCGTCTGAGACGTCCTTGCACAGGCTGAGGTCGAGGACGGTGAGGGCGGGGGCGTCGTGGCGGAAGGCGGCCTCCAGGGCGGAGTCCGTCAGGTTGAAGCAGCCGGACAGGTTGAGGGAGCGCATGGCAGGAACCCCGTGCACTAACCCTTGGAGTAGGGGCGGATGCTGAGGGGGCCCGCGGCGCTTGTTGGGCTTCTCCTCCGCTCGCGTGGACAGGGACAGCACCTGCACTTGAGTGATTCCGCGCCTCGCGAGGGACGGATACAGAGGGCATTGTTTGACTTCTTGACCGCGCCTCCGAGGCTCCTGGACTTCAGGCGGGCTCAGGTGGAGACGGGCCTCAACGTCTCTCCAGATGTAGCGGCGGTAGGCGGCGTCGCGCCAACGCATGCTCACCTGCAAGGAAGAGGAGGAGAATTGCGTGATGAGTTCTTGAATGCATTGTCAAAAACGAGACTTTTTCGCTCGTTGCTGTTGCTATTATTGTTGCTGCTGCTGTTGCTATTGCTATTATTTGTGGTATTGCTGCTGCTACAGTTTTTGATGTTTGAGGCAGGTTGGATTCTTAAGCTTAATATTCATTTTCGTTGCAACTTAAAAACCTAAACAGCAGGCGGGAAAAAAATCTTCAACAAAAAACGCGGCAAGAGGAATTGCACAGACAGACACCTACCCTTGCTGCCCGTCCCAGGCTCTGCACGTCAAGAAAGGAGAAGATGTGTGATAGCACCTCCGGCAAGAGATCCCTCTCTGTCGTCTTCCTCCTCTGAAGCTGTTGCTGCCTGGCCGCCGCCACCGCCGCTTGCCTCTGTTTCGCCATGGCCTCAGAGGCAGCCGCGGAGGTCGAGGCGGAGTCCGCCGAGGGCAAACGGCCACCGTACTTCCTCTTCCTGGCTGAGGCCCCTTCCCTGCAACGCTCTGACTCCTCCAGGGAGCCTGGCCCGACCCCAGAAACGGGGGCTGCCGCTCCTCCAGTAACAGAGCCTCCAGCCGAGCTCTCCTCCTCGTCCTCCTGGATGTCGTACGGCTTGTAGATGGAGCCGCGAGAGCGGAGCAGCATCTTGGTGGACGCTCCCGCCTCGTCGCTGGACACCTTCCTCCGCTTCGCGCGGCTGCCGCTGCAAGACGAGGAAGAAGAGGCGGAGGGTGGGGACGGCGGCAAGGAGACTGCCGCTACCGCCGCCGCCGCGGCTGCCGCCGCCGCGGCTGGGTTGGGGCAGACGTGGTGGTAGTACTCCATGGTTGCGGCCATGATGGCCGTCACGTGGCTGTACTGGACGTCCACAGGGAGGTAGTGGTGGTGGTGGGGATGGGAATGTCCCCAGCAGTAGGGATCGTAGGGCGAGGGAGCGGCCATCCGCGAAGGAGCTGGCAACATAAATTGTGGCTGCTGCAGTCCTTGGTGGTGGTGGTAAAATTGTGGAGGAGGCGGAAACATGACAATCTGCTGCTGCTGTTGCTGCTGTTGCTGCTGCAAATGATGTTGCCGCTGGCTCCAAGAGAGCTTCTTGATAGAAGAAACCAAAGATGACGGCGAGGAGGAAATGGAGGCTTTTGCGGACTTTGCCGCTTCTAGTCCACCACGTTCTCCTAGCATCTTGCTAGTCACTCTGTTCCTGGTATAAGCTAGTCTCACTTTGGTTCAAAATATTGCGCTTCACACTCAGAATCATCTGAATGTTGTTTCACGACTTTCGGACTACGACACAGTTGTGTCTGTCCGACTCCGGGCAATCGTCGCTGGTGTTGCAACGGGCGCCGGATCGCAACTGACAAGAAGACGGCGACGGACCGACGGACGGAGGAGGAGGAGGATCAGAGCGAGGGAGGAAGAGAGAGACGGTGCGCACTCCTCCTCTCCCTCGCCTAGGAAGAGGGAGAGGGAGGAAAGGGGAGACAAGGAAGGGGATTCGCCGGAGTCCTACCGTTCCTTGAAGCAAAAGAGGGTAAAAGATCCGTAGCTCCTTGCTCATTAAAATAAATTTGAGTATATTTTTACCTCCATCTACGAGAGAGCGGGGCCGAACCTTTCTGTTTCTAGGAATGACCAAGGTGTCGAATCCCGTACGTGGAGACCACCACTGCGCCGCGGCAGGAAAGGGAGGGAGAGAGGCAGTCCGTCTTCCCGCGTATGTGTGCAACTGACATGCTTCCCCCCCTCCTCTCCCTCGTTGCATGTGTGCTGCTGCCTCTCCTCCTCCTCCTCGTCCTCCGTTGCCGCACACAGCGAGTGTCCGTCCATTCGGGGGCGGTTCGCCGGTGTGTTTCTCCCCCGTCCGTCCACCTCCGCGGCGCCGGTCTTCTTGTACTAGTACTAGTATACTGTACAGTAGTGTAGTTCTAGTAGTAGTAGTAGCAGGGGGAGGAGGGGGATCGAGGAAGAGGAGGGTGGAGAAGCCAGGGGAAAGAAGAAGAAGAGGGAGGGAGGGGAAGAACTTCCTGTGTGGAGAGTAGCTCGGACGGAGAGGAAAGAACGGACCCCCAGCTCCAACGACGAGAATGAAGCTAAAATGGAAGAAAAAAAAGAACTAGAGGAGGAGGGGGGAAAGATCGAGGAAAAATGAATTATCAACCAGGCTGTATTGCTCAGAGCGATTTGGGGAAAAAGATGCAACAAGTATATTATGAAAGAGATCAAAACAGCTAGGAAAAACGCAAGAGATGCCTTTCCTTTCCCGTTTATTTGTGTTTGATGAAAACCGAATGCAAGCAGAAAAACCCTTTGTCACTGCCTATGGCGAAGAAGAGGACGATGCAAAAAAAGATGCTCCAAAATATCAAGTTCGGCTGTATTTTAATATTTTGACGATTTGTAACAGTTCGTCCGTCCTGCCCGTGGCCTATTCTTTTCTCTCCCTCTCCATCCTGGTCTTCTTATCATGGGGAGGAGACCGGGGGGAGGAAGATTCACAGGCCGGGGAGGGAGGGAACGAACACGCAATCACGCAAAAGAAAGGGGGGGGAATATATATACCGAAAAAAGCGAAAATGCCGGGCAGGATTCGATTCTGTTCATTTTTATGCGATAAAAATTAGGGTACTCTACACAGTTTTCCTTTGCTGTACACTTTCGAGAACGGTCCCATGATAGGAAACCCCCGCGAATTTCTGTCCTCACACCGCGGTTGCCAGCGTGTGGGCGCAAGCATGGGAAAAGCCGGCCCACCTACCTACCGCATATATCGCTCACCCCCGAGGGCAATTTCGAAAAATTCCAAAAGTGTTTGCGGTGGGCGTGAGCCAATATTTGCCCAATTTGGACGGCGGAGGGGAGAGTAGGGCACTGCAGCAGGGGCCCCCTCCCCTCACCGCGACCCGCAGGAGTAAGTCACAATTCTCGGAGAGAGGGAATTGGGGGGAGAAGGAGCTCTGTTTGCACTCCCCCCCTCCCCCTCCCCTTCCGGGTGAATGAATTCGTAAAAGGTTCGAGAGCGAAAAAGTGATGGGTTTGCTCGGGGAAGCACTTGAAGGTGAAAGAGGCACGCGCGCGCGATAATGGACATTTCGGAGAACTCCCGCCTATTCCCAAGCCCTGCTTTTTTAAACAGCCATCTCGATTCATGAAGGTCGATCTCGGTAGCAGCCTCTTCTTTCTGCTTTGTTTTCCCATCTCCGACCTGCCAGCGACGAGGGAATCGCAGTCACAAGTGCGATCCCGTGTCTCTGCCGACTCGCTTCCTCCGACGAGAGCAGGGAAAAACTTTGCAAGGAGTGATTGACAACAACTGGTTTCTTATGCCACCTTTCCTTTTCCTCTTCGGAGAGGAGACAGGAGGAGCGACGGAGGAGGAAACACTTGCGATATTCATGTCGCCTTGTCCCTCGAGTTGGAGCGAGGTGAAAGCGAGGAAGAAAAGGTTCCCTGCTATCGTCTCTTACTTTTGTCACTGTCGGGAAAAAACTAGGAGGCTTTTTCTTTTCTCTCGTTTTTGTACCGACAGGAGAAAAAGTCAGAAAAAAAGTAAAAAGGGGCTTTTTTGACCGTTGCTTCGTCGTCCTATGCAAAGGGTCAAGGAAGCCAGGGAGCTTTCGGGAGACTGCCGCTGCAAGAGCTCGAAATGTAGAGTAATCCCCGATGGTTATGAAAGGGCACGGACTGAGGGGAGAAAATGTTAAAAGCCAATGTTTGAGGACGTGGAGCAATCGTCCAAAGCTGAAAAGAGTCAGTGTGCAACACATGTGTAACATTTGTTACAAAATATACGAAAATTGGTTTTGTACTGAACTGAAAAAAAGTATGCCTCCCCGACGGGGAATCGAACCCCGGTCTCCCGCGTGACAGGCGGGGATACTTACCACTATACTATCGAGGACTGGCTGTTTAAAAGGGAAGAGAAATGCGGACCCAAATTTTCACTAAAGAGGAGCAGCGCAGCAGAGCGGAAGAACTGCATGCAGATAAGAAATTTTCGTTCGTAGGACACATGCTCTCACTTGAATGCCCCTACTTGCAGTACTTTTATAAGAAGTACATTTTTACATTTCTATTTTCAGATGCAAACTTGTCGACGGTGGGGATGATGTGGAAATTTCAAAAACTCAAAAGATCTCTAAAGTTACAGTGCGCATTTTCCCTAATATAAATGTT
>JAAUYJ010005085.1_pt1 | contig 13333 bp, 20 predicted proteins | sample 7278031 | NCBI WGS metagenome assembly JAAUYJ01 (sample SAMN14350222, study PRJNA611818) | marine sediment metagenome | isolation source: surface marine sediment (1.8m) | place: French Polynesia: Moorea | collected 2018-08 | reverse complement strand
TTGTTAATTACCGTACGCCTCTTTCCCTCTCTCTTATCCCTCCTCCGTCTCTTCCTCGATTGCAAATTGGCTCGAATCTGATGGCGCTGCCGTGGTGTAGTAAAACGATGGGGGAAGAGGGCGATTTCCGTCCTCTAAATGCACCCTCCGCACGGACTCTTCTTGACAGCCACTGCCGGGGGATGGAGTTCTGAACAGTATGGGGCAGCTGCAGCACGGCTTGCAACTCAGTCGGTCCTCTTCTCGCCCATAAACTTTTTTGCGCCCTCCTCTCGCTCTTTCTCAACGGAATGCGATTTATCTTCCTCTTCTTGTTTAGCGGGGGCGGCAGCGGCAGCAACGGGATCCGTATTCACAATCACGGCAAAAAAAGTGTTGTTGGATGATGGTGATTGCAGGAGAGGCACGAGCGGGGATGGAGCATCGGTGCAGATCGCAAAATCGGCGTCACGACGACAAGGCCCGCTGCCCGGCTATCTTGCTCTGCCGGCGTTGCCAACCCTTTGTGTCCCGGTAGCACTTGTTCCTCTGACGTAAGATGAGGGATCCCACATTTTTGTCCCCCTTCACACTTTTGTCGCGGCAAAATGCGGGAGGGGCCTTCGTACGGTGGGGGAGAGCTTCTTTCTTTCCAGGGCACAATGATTCACTGTCGCCAGCAATGCAGGTATTCACGACTGAGTAGATCACGTAAGGCTGGAAGGGCTGGCTGTCTGCACAAGAGATAAGGGCGACCGCAGCCGAAGAGGGTTTCTTATCAACGAGTGCCTTGATTTAGACGATCCTGTCCTTTTGCACCCCTTGTTCTGCTCTTTCCACCCCCTTGTTGGGTGGACCAGGACTGGAGGAAGTGCACTGCCCAACAAAGGGATCCTCCTTTCTTCTTTGGTGGCGTCCCAATGGAGGGCGGGGGAGGGCGGAGGGGCTTTCTCATTCGCCGCTGGCGCCGGCGCAGGCTGGCGCACCCCCCTTCTGGCGCCCCTGCCCCGTGGCACAGAGAGGGTGGCCACGATCGATAGGTTTCCCCCGGCTTTTTCGGCGCCCCTCTCCCCCCCCTCCCTCCACTTCCTGTCTGTCGCGGAGGCGGAGAAGCACGCGACGGAACCCCCTGCTCTGCCGTTACAATCATGGGGCCACTCTCTGGATCCCCCTGCCCTGTGCTGTCTTTCCCCGCAACGACGGCTACAAGAACCCGAACGGCAACTTCAGCAACCTCGGCCGCAACACTTCGCTTTGAGAACTCTTGTCGCTTTGTTTACTACGATGCTCTGACGCTTCCCCTTCCTTTTTCCTGACGCATCCTCCTCCATTCCAAAACCTGTTCAACCTCTTTGGACATTCTCCAGTCCCATACTTCCATCCAAACTTTCTCCAGGCCCAAATTAATGAACGACATCCGGGTGAAGAAGAGATGGGATGGACCCTTGGAACAGACTGACACGCAAGCAAATGTCCATCATCAGCTCTCCAACCGCATTCCGTGTTCTGCCTCCTTTCCTTCACACTTAATTTCTTCTTCCTTAAAGAAAGAGGGATCTTTTCGCCTGATGACCGTTTTTCCATTATCTCCATCTTTTTTTCCCAAGCCAAAAACATTTAGCCATTTGGTCTTTCTCAACATGGTTCCAACCGGCGCCAGGGGGCGACCGTGACCCAACGGACAAGGGAACAACACCCAGAAATTCCTTTTGGGATTCCAATCCGACCAAGCCGACCGTTGCCTGGCAGCAGGAGGAAAAGTGAGGGAGGAGGGGAGGAAGCGCCGCCCATAGAGAAAAGAAGCCCCGCTCTTTTGCCTATGGCGCCGCCAGATGAGAATCTCCCTCGTCTTTCTCCCTCGCCCTATTCGCACCGAACGACCGTTTCCTCCTCCTCTTTCTCCCTCGCCAACACTTTTCCAACCGGAGCGCGAATGAGTCGACTTATTTCCACTTCCCCTCCAGGTCTTCAACTCTGGCGTTCCCCGTATCCGCTGGAGCGTGCGGTTCCATCCATCCCCAATCCCGTTCGGAATTCGTCCCCGCTTTTCAACGGAACCCTCATCAGAACAGAGATGGAAACGTACCCACCCATCCGTCTTCCCTCATTTGGCACCTTGGCTTGGGTTTCCCTCTTCAAACAAACATTTCTCCCTGCATGCATGAGATTTTCCCTCCCGCGGCGATTCGAAAAGACTTTTCTTTGGACGCCGGGGAAGCCCCCGAATCCAAGATTAGGCCGAGAGGAGGAGGAGAGTGGAGCGGACTTTCCTTCTCCTCCTCCATTATGGTCTTACGCTTTCACGAAGTCGTAAAGGGAAAAAACTCGATGATTAATTCTGCAATGACTCATTCGACTAGCATGTATGGTCGGCAAATGCGTTTTTCTTGGGTGGCGTAGTGGACTACCAGCAGCCGCGATCGAAAATCATGTCCAACACTTTTTGCTGACCGTTGACCGCCGTGCAATGTCGTTTTTTGAGTGGCGAATGTATAATTCTGAAATGAGCTGTAATTATTAATAGCGAAAGTAGTGAGTGGTCTGATTGGTCTCGGAGTTAATATATTATAAATTTATAATTTAGGAATTAGGATTCGGAACCGATCATGGGAACTAAAAGGAAAGTCGAAAATTTATTTCCGTCAATTTCGGAAAGTCTTCTCCGGTGTCTCTCAACCTATTTTTTGGGAGAAAAGAAGAAAAACAAAGAAAAAAAAATGCAAAATTTCCTAATCTGATCGCGAAAACTACAAGCGATTAACTTTTAACTTTGTCACCGACTCATTTACCGTGTACACCGTCACCGTCCTCCTGTCATCCTCTCGTCCCTCGCGTCTCCGTCTCGACCTCCCCGTCCGCCGTCCGCCCGGAGTCTCCGCTGACGTGAAACGGAGCCCAGGAAGGAGCCTCCCCAAGCGTGTCGTCCTCGTCCTCGTGCAGGGGTCCTCTCAGACTGTCCTACCAGGTGGAGGAGGAGAGGGACATGACCTCCACTGCGGCGGTACATCTCTTGTCCAAAGGCCACAACCAGGACGACAACAGGTAAGAGGAAAATTTGCACGCGCCGTTGGAGGGAAATATGGGAGAAGGGATTTTACTTTCACAGACCCTGGGCCTGGAAAAGACCATCTAGACTATCCTGAACTACAATACCTAACTGTTTCATTTTTTAAAAACTCGTCAGCTCTACTGTACATTAATTTCAGGAATATTTCTTATTAGTAGTAGTCTACCTAGAGCAATATTCCAGTGCATCCGAGGTACGAGCTCTTTGCCAGTTTAGATATTAGACATGTTCGCAGAGATGGCTGTTCCTGCAGTCCTGAGTATCCTAAAGCACAAAGTTGTAGCTACGATGTGACTGGGGTGGGGGTGGGAGTGGGGGTGGCTTGGTCTGCAACACGTTCTTGAAGTGAAATACCGCCTTGGCTCATTCGGCTCTTGGAAGATGTGTAGAAAATTGAAGGGGTGCAAGGACGGCTCTGGAGGAGGAAGAGGGGGAACAATGACTTTTTTATCTGGGCATTGCTGCCTCCCTAGCGACGACCGACCAACCGCCCCACCGGAAGATGACAAGCAGGCTCCACTCCTCTTCCTTCCTCTCCCCTCTTCCTTTCCCTCGTAAATAGCGAATTTACGAGGACCGTGAAATTCCTCCTCCTCCTCCTCCTCCATGGATCCATGCACGTACCCACCAACCATCCTCCTCTTTCCATCAAGGGCGGCGGCGCCACCGCCTCCTCCGACCAAATTGGCTTTGTCGGAGGGGAGGGGAGGGAAAGGGAGAAAAGAAATCGTCCCTTTTCCATCCATTTTTTGCCGCTTTGCGAGGGGCAGAGTCCCTCCTCCTCCGCTTGCTTTCTAAATGCCCTCCCTCCTCTTCCTTGGAAGCTCTCCCCCTCCCTCCAACTTCCTTCCTGCGTGACTGGCTGGCTGGCCTCTCTTGATTTATGTAACCGCGAAGAGAGGGGTGTGTGCGGACGCAAGAGAAACCTGAACTCTTTCCCCTCCGTTTTTTTGGCACTGGAGGGCGGGAGAAGGAGAGAGGGGAAATGGGGGAGGATGAGAGGTCTTTCTCTGGCCTCCGCTACGTGCGCCCGCAGGACGAGGAAAAAGAGGAGGAGGAGGAGGAGGTCGTGGTAGATTGATGATGGTCCTCCTCGTCCACCCGCCGACCCTTTCCCTTGCCACCCCCAATAATTAAAAGCCTCCACAATAAAGAGAGTATAACCTCTCGCTGGCCTCGCGATCCCCTTACCCCCTCTTCCGCGTCGGGAGGAAGAGGAAGACAAACAGTGTAACGGAGAGTGTGTGGCGAGCGAGGGGCGAAAATTAATTTCTCCTTCTTTTTCTCCCGGCCTTGAACACTATCTCGCCCTTGCCGCTTGTTCAGAATCCCCTTTTTTGAGAGAAAAAAATCCTTCCCTCTCCCTTATGGGTTCCGAGAAGGGCGGCGGAGGGTAAGATTTCAAAAAGTCGCCTTCTAAAGGAAGAAAAAAGTTTTCTTAGCCTGTTCCAGCTCTGCCGCTCACCCTGGAGTAGAAACTGCAGCCGGGCCGGGAAAGGTCCTTAATTAATTTTCTTCCTCTTTCCTCTGGGAAAACGGATTTTCCCGCTGTCTTTAATCGCCTTTTGTGGGAGATCGGAGTAGGGGGGGAGTTGTATGGGCCGAAGAAGCAGAGGAAGAGTCGATCCGAGTGAAATCCGTCTTTCTTGGCCCTTATCTGGCGGCGCCAAAACTTCCCCTCTTCCTGCCGGAGTCGAGTAAGCTCATTCCATATCTCCAGACGGAGAGAAGGGAGGGAGGAAGAGGGCCGCGGCGCTGGATCTCAGAGGGAATCGTTAGGGGAAGTATGTGTCGAAAAATAATATGTGTCGTTAAATTCGCATGTCGTTGCCCTCTTTTAAGGAATTATACTTTCTCCCCTTTCTCCTTTTTTTGTCCGTCCAATGGGTGTGCTAAAAAGTTTCCCCTTTCCCTCTTCCAGAAACCCCCTTCCTCGGAAAGAGGGCTTTCAAACTTCCCCTTTAGTCGGCGCCCGACAGCAGGAGGGGGAAAGAGAGGGAGGAAGGGCTTGTTGTTTGAAATCGGCGGGAGGCGACGACAACTTTGTCAGAGTTTGGGAAAGGGGAAGGAGGAAGAAGGGGCAAATTTAGCAACAAGTGGCGAAAAAGGAAATGCTTACGGACGCAAAACTGAGAGGAAGAGGAAGGGAAATCTAAAAATAAAAAAGTTGCCCCTTCATCCATCAACAATCCAACTTGGCATTTCTGCATTTCTTTCTCGACTTTTTGACTGCCATGTTGTGCAGCAAGTTGGGGGAAATGCAATAGCACCGTAGCTGTATTCTTTTTCTCTTCCCCTTTTCTCTTACTATCCAGCTTCTTTCCCCCTTTTCTTGCTGCATATTTCAGCCGGATCCTTCCACTTTTATATCCATGAGGCCCGAGGGGAAAAGAGAAAGGAGCGACTATCTCTCAATTTTGCCGATAAGGCCGTCTCCCTCCCTTCCTACTTCCTCCCCTGTCGATCGTAGAGTGCAAAGGCACTTTTTCCAAAAGGAACAAACGAGATGGTTCTGTCGGAGGGAGAGGGAAGAAGGTGAAATTCCATTGTGCCGAACAAAGTGCTACACGCTTGTCCCTTTGCAAAGGGGAGTAGCTTTTTTTGGGCGAACTCTGCCAAAGGGAAAAGAAAGAAGACAGAAAGAGCCCCAATTTCCATTCCAAAGAAAGGGTACCTTTCCCGTTCCCGTTCTTCAAGAGACTTTTTCCCACTCTTTTATTATTTACTCAGCTCTTCGACTAGTTTTTTTCGCACCGTCATCTGGAGTTTTGGGACAGACATTGTTGCAGTTGTAGGGTCATTCTGTAGACTGCTTTGCATTTACGATAATTGAGAAGTCAGGGAAGACCATAACGAATTGGCAGGAAATGCGGACCCTGTCGCATTGTATTCGTCGTGGCAGTTCCTTCAAATTTGCAATGCTGACAGAGGACATTTTACCAGTGCCGCTCTCGATCGCGGACAGCGATGACTCGCCGCTATGTTGCAACCGAAAACCATTCGATGTGCAATTCTTTTCGCTTCCCTCCTGCAAATATCGAGTGGTCTTTCGTTGCTTTTTTTTGGGGGGGAGGGGCTTTCTGTTGTGTGTTGTGTGTCTTTTTGCCGGATCAGACACATCTCCGCTCAAACTTCCCTCGATCCTCTCCCCCCCGATCTCTCGCTCTCTCGCCTCTTACTCCCGAGAGGGCATTTTCGAGACTTTCCACTCTTCCCTTCACCCCCCTCTTTCCCTCCCCCAGGACTGTTTTTTGGAGCGCTTCCAGACTAAAACCGAGAGTGGAGGGAGGGAGAGACCAGGAGAACGGGGGAGGCATTTCACTCACTCTTTCGTCTCTTCCTCTGTGTGTCCCTCTCCTCTTTCGCTTTCTCTCTCTCTCTCTCACACACACACTTTTTTTGTCCTCCGGCTATTTCCCCCCATTTTCCAAACGGCAGCGTAAACAGAAAAAAGCCTCCCAACCACCGAGAAAAAAAACCGCTTGCCGGGCCGAAAGCCAGAGAGAGAGTTGGTTTATGGGATGGATGGATGGATCCAGTTCGGCGGTTCTCCCTTCCCCACCAAAAACACTCGCTTTGCTGATCCATCTTTACCGAGTTTCCAGTTCCCCAACACCCATCGACCTCTCGCCTCAACAGCCCAGAAAGAAATTCCGGATCCTGCTATTGGATGCGGCGGCACGATCCATCCATCCTCTTCTTCTATAACGCAATTATCGAAACTGCCCCATCATAATCGTGACCACCCGAAACATCATTTCCGTCTTTCCTACATTGAAAGCATTTTCTCTTTTTTCCTAGTTGCAGTCAACAACTCGTGGTTTCCTGCTCCACTGCGCGCCGTCCCTCCATCCCTCGGTTGCACCTTCACCATCGGCGGCGCCATGGAGGAAAGAAACACTTGAGTGTTTTCTTCGAAAGGGTGCACACTTCCACGCCTTTTATAAAAAGAAAAACCTTAAAAAATTTCGGAGGTTCTCACGACAAGTCTTGTGTCTTTTTGCGGGGGGATTTCGACGGCCTCACTTTCCCCAGGGGTGATTTATTGCGGTTAGAGGGGGAGGAAAGGGTCGCTTGCTTTTCTCTTTTCGGAGCAAAGCCAGAGGAAAAGGGAGGGGGGCCTGCGCCTGAGAAAAAAGCTCACTTTGTCTGTCTTGCAGCCAGTCGTCTTGCGCATGCTTATTTACTTTGCGAAATATTCTCCCTTCCCTTCGCGAAAATCCTCTGCGTCGACTCAGGCTCCCCATAAATCAAGGCGATTCGCTCCGGCGCCCTTCCCCCTTCCCCGTGCTCAACAGTTATGCCTGGGGAAATGCCTTTTTCGTTCATTGTCCTTGTTCACAGATGAGTCCTGTGTAATTGCATTCGTGCCTGGCTAGTGTTAACTCTTGTGTCATATAAGAGCTGTACGATAGGTCCGTTGCCACGAGGAAGGAAAATATAAGAAGTAGATAAGATTGATTGTGTCTGGTGCAAAAACTAATGCTTCCTCGGTCCGCTTCCGTGATATCTGATAAGTGAGATGGCGGAAATGACCAAATTACTTCCGATCCTTGTTAGGAGTGAGGCAGAGCACTTTCCTTCGTTCCTTCCAAAGCAACAGTTGGGGGAAATTGGTCGTCGCTCGGAAGAGGCGAAAGAGTGTAAGGGTCATGCACTAAGCTTTCTTCTGTGCTGACCGAGGGAGAGAGTGCTGAGACAGCAAATGGCATCTTGGCCGAGAAAAGCGGGGATAATAGCATAGCAAGAGGAGATGGAGGGAAAAGTGGCCTGCGATGGGCGAGTAAATGACCTTTGAGGGCATGAAAGCGCCAGGGGCACAAAAACATTCGAATTTCCAAGAACTAAGAAATAAGTACCGGTAGTTCCGATGTATTCGTGCTCCCGAAAAATGCATTTTGCGAGGCAAGCACTGCGTCGCGGCTCTGCACGGGATGAGTTGTTCACCCCTTTCTTTTCCAGGTCCTTGGCACAAGTACTTTGCTGCCTCCTTCTTTGCCAAGGTGACACTCCCGTTTCTGCGCCAAGCCCGAAGTTCTGGAGGGGGTGAAGGTTTTGGGTGGCAGCGCGAAGGGAAAAGAGGGATTTTTGCATTTCAGTGCATAGTGAAGAAAAGAGGGCACGCTTAGAGAGGCCTTTTCTCTCCCTTGTTTGTCCTCAAGACGGAGGAAGCACTTTTCACTAATCCTTTTTTTCGCATTTTCGACAAAAGGGGGGGTTGGCACATTGAGTGGGTGTACGTTTTCAGCCTTTGTAGTGTTTGCGTTCACTTCAGTTTTGTTTTCAAAACTATTCCAGGAAGTCCTCGTACGTCTACAGTTATTGCTTGGCAAAGTCTGTGTCGTTGCATCATACTGGGAAGTACAAGTCAAGTGGCTGTCATGGCCAGAAGAGTACTAATGAGCGCTTTGTACTGTGCAGATGACTGACAGGCGACTCGAATAAGTCGTGTGACGTCAAATTAGGATAGAAAATGTACGTACCACCTGCACATGTAGTATACAGTACCAAACTTTTGCCGTCTATTAGGGTAGGCTTCGGTGGCTATCGGATAAAGATTGATATTTCTTCATTTTCCGTTTAGAAATTCGTTAGTACAATTAAAATTTTCCTTGTTTTAGATACCTAGGTCTAAGTATCTAGAAAATACTCCTTTCTCGTTCGTCCTCTAGCCTCGGTTGTACCTCCTATTGCTTCTGCAATACCCGCGTCCGTCCTCTGTACTCTATACCCGCACTCCCCTTTTGTGGACCTAATTTTTTTGCTCCACCCTCCTTTTCCTCCCTTGACAAATGACGATGACTGCCAAGGGAGAATAGGAGGGAAGAAAAAGAAAGAAAGAGTTTTGCAAGCTCTCTCGCGTTCTTTTCTGTCCTACCCATTGTGGAGACCAGGGGATGATTACAGCCTCTCTCTGAGGACAACAGGGCTTCCGAACGCAACTCGCGCATGTGGATGGGGACGACAAAAATTTCTAGAACTACGTGGAGGCTAATAGAACCATCGACACTACGCAGGTAAAAAATATATAAAAAAATGCAAAGTGCACATTGTTTGTAAACTTCTTGTGTATGCAGGTGTAGTATTTACCGATCCTCTCCGTGGTTAGGTAAAAACTATTTCTCGGTTTGAAACACAAGGAACTGAACCGGTGGTACGATACCACATAGGTAGCGGAATGGGAGAAGCTAAACGACATTTTTCTATTGAGCAGCATATTACATACACGAGAAAGAGCAACCAGGAGCATTTGGATCCAGGCCTGCTTGGAACCCAGTCGAAGAACGGAAGGATGGAAAAGCTCCTGGCTGTTGCATTGTGCTTGGTGACTGCATAGCACCTGTTGGCGTATATGGAAGTTGCATTTGCATTTCACTTGGTGACTGCATTAGTCCTGTAGGAGGACCAGCTGGTGCTGAGAATGACATAGGGCCTGAAGGCGGAGGTAGAGAACTAGGAACCGCAAGGCATGGATCTGGCATTGGTTGAGGCTGTGGCGGAAAAGTGACCTGCTGTTCCTGTGTTGGATTTTTGTATGCCTGAAAACTTTGAGGGACACTAGGTCCTCTTGCAGAAGGTTGCGGAGGCATATCGTATGCCGGTGGGCAATTCAGAGTCTGTGTATAGTCCTGGATCAGTGGAATTGGTATGGTTCGTAGAGCAGGTGGAGCCGTCAGGACATCTGCTGGATTCCGTCCAAAGCCTCCCATCATTGCTTTTGAAGGTGGTGTACATTCTTGAGGTGCCGGCGCCCCTTGACCTACAGGAACTGGACAATCATTGACAGGCTGAAGACCTCCATGAAAAGACACATGAGAGTGAGATGGTTCTGCAGCGTTTGCCGGAGATTGACCTAAAGCCGCCATTGACATTGGTGCTCCTAGGTTTTGTCCCTCTGGATTGCACACATTTTGTGCCGCTGGAGGTATGCTTGGGCAATGTATTGCATTTGGTGCTTGTTGATAGGGCATGCTGGGTAGGTAGCCACCATCTGTCATCAAATTTATTGGTGCATCAGCAGGAACGAGACCCTCTTCTTCTAGTTTCGGTGTTGGCAACAGAGTTGTCACAGGGGAGCTCATACAAAAAGGGTCACTTCCTTGCATTTGCTGACCCGGAAAAGGTGATGCACCCTGTTGAGGGTAAGGGAATTGTTGTTGGCCTGGATTCATCACTGCCTGAACTGATGGTGCCCCTACTCCTAAGGATGCCTTTTGCGCATTGGGGCTGTTCTGTTGACCCGATGCCCCGCCTTTGCGAGAGCCATGATTGTGCTTCGGATATGGTTGTTGAGGCTCCATAAAGGTGGGATATTGACTGAATAAATATTTATACATCCCTGGCCCAACGTTGTTTAGGACTTTAGGTGCGCACTCCTTGTCCGTTCCAGTTCGCTTTTTTGGAGGAGGATCTTCCTTTTCCTCTTGAGCCTCTTCACTTTCAGGGGTGTTCAGCGTTGTAAAAGGCATGTCAGTTCTAAATTGTGTGGCTCGCGGTACAGATGGCCCTGCACCTTGGGCCGTCGGAACCTCATTTCCTTGTTGTAGAGCTTGATGGTTAGGACAGCAGTCACAGGGAGGATGTTGCCCACCAGCACCGCCACAATGATCTACGGCGCCGTCGCCATACAAAGTGCAGAACTTCGCAGAAGCTGGAACATTTCCAGCTGGACCTTTGCTTGCAGGTTCTGGTTGCTGGTTCTCCTTTGGCAAGGGTTCCTGAGGAGGTGGCCCTGTAGGTTCCAAAGATTTTGTTTGCTGGGCAACGGTCAATCCCAGGCCTCCTTGATTGGCATTTGTGTAGGGCGCTCTTCCTTCCGCACCTTCTTTTGCTTGACCCATCTGTGGCTGCTGATTAGGCTGCTCTGTGGGTTGGAAATATTGGTTTTCAGTTGCAGGTGCTGGGTTTAATGCCGGAGTTTCCCCAAAAACACGAGCCTCTTCCTGGATCGTAACGACACTCTTGCCTTCCGATGCTCTTGACCTTTCTGTTCTCATTTGCTGTGGCATTGGCATACTTTTCATACTTGTCTTTCTCCCCTTAGCAGCAGCAGCCAAGGAGCTAAGCGAAGAGATTGAAGTCAGTGAAATGTCATCTGAACTGTCTGACTTGGAGAATTTCTTTTTGGTACGACTTCTATGTTTCGAAGATTTTCTCTGTTTTACAGACGAATCTCTCTGCTTGTTTGAGCTCCTCCGTTTTGTGGAACTGCTCCTTGGCATTGCTTGCTTCGCCCCGCTTTTACGCCTTCCAGAACTTCTTCTCCTGGACGAGGGGGGAGAATCTTCTGGAGAGCTGGGGCCGTAGTTAAGCTGATTGTCCTCCGAGGATGATGCAACGCCATAGTTCACGGCCTGACTGACATTGGTGGCTTGAATCGAAACGTTCTTGTCCACCTGTATAGCCTTGTCTGCAGTGTGCCTTTCCTGCTCGTTTTCACATACATTTACAGCTTTCGTCACAAATTCGGTACGTTCCATAATAGGCGCTTCCTGATATAGCAAGTTGCTCTGTGGAATAGCCATCGTTGCAGCATCTTGGCACCTCGGACATGAAGTGACTTCAGTGAACGCTTTCGGAACTTCATTTTCCGCTTGAGGAACCTCCGGTTCTGCTGGAACCAGGTCGGCAGTTATGCCTTCATTTGCCGTTTGTGTTTCATCGTACTGAACCCCAGTATTTGGCGGGACATCTTGCGGGTGTTTGTCTTGGTCGCGAGAGAAGCATTTCCCCATGTTGTAACAATTTTGTCCTGGAACTGCATTGATTTTCCCGTATACATACTAACTATCTAAATTTAAATTTGGCTTTCAAATTTGAATTTTAAATTTCAAACTTAAATTTGGTATTAAAAATGTATTTTTTGTACACTCTTATTGTGATAGCATTTTTTGTTTGCCTTAAGGCCAATGTAGGAGATCAGTGGCCTTTGGCCTAAGTTTATGAAGGAGGGAAAATTCAGTGTCTCCAATTTGTTTGCTATCAAATGTAATGTTTCTTGTCTTCTGCCCTCCTTTCAATAGTCAGAGGCAACTAGCCGACTTGGTTTGCTTTGGTTTGATTTTTTACAGGCCCATGTGAGCTAGAACGTTCAAAAGCACAATACACTGTACATCGAACTATCTCCATGGCTGACAGCTTGACTGTAGGCTTGACTCCTCGTTGAGACTTTAGCGCCTGTTGCTGGGATATGAAGGTGATGCCATCCATATGTTGCCTGTTCGACATTGACACTGTTCCTGGCATCTTTTTCTTCCCAAAGGTCCTGGGCCACCAGCAGATTGTTGGATATCAGATTCCACCATTTAGGCTCATTTTAGAAACATCACTTTCATTTCCCAACTCAACTAGCCGACTTGTGGATAAGAAATCTTTGGGCGAGAAGACTACTGTTTTTGCTAGCATGCAGGATGCTGTTCTAAACGAGATCCCTCTTCCCGCGCCCTTATTATGAACCTTCGTGCCCTTCTAAAAGCATTTGGAGGCAATTTTTCGTCCCCTTGCTTCCCCAGCCAGTCCTTGGAGTAACTTCGGCATCCGCAGTCATCAATCAAAAAAAGTGGCGACGACCGCTGGCGGCGGCAAGGCAAGGGGAGAGAGGGGGGACGTGACGTGGAGGGCGAGGGAAGGACAATAGGAGGAGGAAATGGGGCACGTGCCGGTAAAGCAAGGAGGGAAAGGGGTTGCCGCCGGCCCGCTGCAAGCAAAAGGCCGTCGGGGCGAACTGTCCGGCGCAGCAGGACTTTTTTTTGTAATCTAGGCCGCCTCCGACCCCCCACCCCACTTTCCGCTGCCCTGCCCACCCGCCCGCGGTTCTGAACACGAGAAGACAATTAGGAACCTGAGTAATTGAAGCCCTCCCTCCTTTTCCCCCCGTGCGCAATGGTCCTCCTCCTCGATGAGCAAAGCTACCTTCGAATTTATAGTCTCCAAGCACGCTCGCCCGGCGGAGAATCGTTGTACGTATTGCCACTACCCCTACCCTCTAAGAGGGGGGAGGAAAAGTGAATCGCTGCCTCTTGTGCAAAAAATATGAAGCGTCATTTGTCTTAGGCTGGGAGAGGGAAAGGAAGGGCTGAGCTGGCTCCGGTAGCTCCAGAACAGTAGAATGGCTCCAGAGTATGAAAGAGTGTTGGAAAGAAAGGGAGGGGAAAGACCACTTATTCCCAAACTTACACACTTTGCGCATATTATGAAAAGAAGGGAACTTGGTCCCCCCCATCCACCTATCTTTTGCTCTCTCCCTCGGGCGGTGGGTGTCGCCAGATGACGCAAAATTGAAGGAAC
>JAAUYJ010171353.1_pt1 | contig 13338 bp, 12 predicted proteins | sample 7278031 | NCBI WGS metagenome assembly JAAUYJ01 (sample SAMN14350222, study PRJNA611818) | marine sediment metagenome | isolation source: surface marine sediment (1.8m) | place: French Polynesia: Moorea | collected 2018-08 | reverse complement strand
TGCACAACCAATATCCAATGACCGAAGCGGCATCGGAAACCGTCTACAAAACGCGCAAAGCGATCCACAAGATCCTGCACGGTGAGGATGACCGTCTCATCGTCATCGTCGGCCCGTGTTCGGTGCACGATCCCGCTGCGGCTCGGGAGTACGCCAGTCGCCTGAAGCCGTTGATAGTTAATCTTGCGAACGAGCTTTGTATCGTGATGCGGGTCTATTTCGAAAAACCGCGCACCACGGTCGGCTGGAAAGGCTTGATAAACGATCCCGATATGGACGAGAGCTTCCACATCAACAAGGGTCTGAGTCTGGCGCGTCATTTATTGCTCGATCTTGCTGAAGAAGGCGTACCGGCGGGCACCGAATACCTCGATCTGATCAGTCCCCAGTACATTGCCGATTTGGTCAGCTGGGGTGCGATCGGCGCCCGAACCACGGAAAGCCAGGGGCACCGTGAACTGGCCTCAGGTCTTTCGTGTCCGATCGGTTTCAAAAACAGTACCGACGGTGGCTTCAAGATCGCCATCGATGCGGTCAGTGCCGCCTCGCGACCCCATGTGTTCATGTCGTTGAACAAGCAAGGCCACTCAGCCATCTTTTCGACCACGGGTAATGACGACTGCCATATCATCCTGCGCGGCGGTAATGACAAGCCGAATTACGACAGCGACAGCATCAGACAGGCGGCTGAACAATTGCAGCAGAACGGACTGCGGCCTGAAGTGATGGTGGATTGTTCCCACGCCAACAGCTACAAGGATTACCGTCGCCAGCCCGATGTTTGCCGAGACATCGCCAGGCAGCTGCGCGCAGGCGAAACCCGCATCATCGGTGTAATGATGGAGAGCAACCTGGTGGAAGGCAGGCAGGACGTCATACCCGGCCAAAAGCTGACCTACGGACAAAGCATCACCGATGCTTGTGTCGCCTGGGAGACGACCGAAGTACTGCTGCAGGAACTGGCAGAAGCGGTCAAACAGCGCCGCAAACTGACCACACAAAAAGCCTCTGCCTGAACTTCGAGGCTGCGAAAACCTTCGCGGCTGAAGCCGCTCCTACGCGATTTTGCTCTTGTCGGTGGTAATTCGAGGACGAAGTTCAATCCTTGTATTTTCGTTTTGACAAGATTCGTCATCGACCGCAGGAGCTTCAGCTGCGAACGATTCTGCTGTCAGCTCACGCGGTTTTTATAGGTTCGGGCAACATAGCTGTCGATCAAAGCCTCGAACTCATCAGCGATATTATGACCTTTCAGGGTCACGGTTTTTTCGCCGTCTTCGTAGACAGGAGCAACCGGGCGTTCACCGGTCCCCGGCAGGCTGATGCCGATGTTGGCGTGTTTACTTTCACCAGGTCCGTTGACCACGCAACCCATGACCGCGACGTTCATGTTTTCGACACCCACGTACTGCCGACGCCACTCCGGCATCTGCCGACGCAGATAATCCTGTACCTGGGAAGCCAATTCCTGGAAAAAGGTACTGGTCGTCCGACCGCACCCGGGGCAGGCCGTTACCAGGGGCACAAACGAACGTAAACCCATGGTCTGGAGAATTTCCTGAGCAACGATCACTTCCCGGGTTCGTTCGCTTCCCGGTTCGGGGGTCAGTGATATGCGAATGGTGTCACCGATACCGTCATGGAGCAGAATTGCCAGCGCCGCAGTCGAAGCCACTATCGCTTTGGAACCGATACCGGCCTCGGTCAGCCCCAGGTGCAGCGCATAATCACTGCGCTCGGCGAGTGCCCGGTATACCGTGATCAAATCCTGCACAACGCTCATTTTGCACGACAAGATAATCTTGTTTCTGCCCAGGCCCAATGTTTCTGCCGCGGCCGCGCTTTCAAGCGCGGATCGAATGACCGTCTCCAGCATTACGTGGTGCGCATCATGGGGTTCAGTGCGCTGTGCGTTTTCGTCCATCAGACGGGCTAGCAAGGCCTGGTCGAGACTGCCCCAGTTCACGCCGATGCGCACGGCCTTGTCATATTTACACGCCTGCTCGATCATTTTCGCAAACTGGGTATCGCGCTTGCTGCCGCGCCCAACATTACCCGGATTGATCCGGTATTTGGCCAATGCCTGTGCGCAGTCGGGGTGGTCCGCCAACAGTTTGTGACCATTGAAATGGAAATCGCCAATTAGCGGTACCGAGCAGTTTTGCCGATCGAGCGCATCGCGTATTTTCGCGACACTGCGGGCAGCGGCATCGTTGTTGACCGTGATGCGTACCAGTTCAGAGCCGGCATGCGCGAGCTGCAGCACCTGCTGCGTTGTGGCAACCGTATCAGCCGTATCGGTGTTGGTCATTGACTGCACGGCAACCGCATGGCCACCACCGACGATGATGCCGTCAATGTCCACTGCAACGGACTTTCTTCGTGGCTTGTAAGCGTCTGCAAATACCATGGATCAGCTCAAATTATTGCAGCTGCAATTTTAGCATTCCTGCCAGTGGACAGATACAATGCAGCATTTGCTTAGTGGGCTTAAGGTGATGATGGCGTGAAATTGGGGTTGGTAATTAATCCACTCGCGGGAATCGGCGGTACAGTCGGGCTCAAGGGCAGTGATGGCCGTGACATCGTCGCCAAGGCGTTGGCGAAAGGTGCGCGTCCGCTGGCACAGCAGCGAGCGCAATCCGCCCTGTCCGCGATCAGCGGCAGTGTACCGGCGCCGGTATACACGGCTGCTGGCGCCATGGGCGAGGACGCACTGAATAGCGTTGGTATCGATGCCGTCGTGGTTTACACGCCGGCTGAGACGGTCACCAATGCAGGCGACACCATCAAAGCAGTAAGGGCCTGTTGCCAGCAGGGTGTCGATTTGTTGGTGTTTGCCGGCGGTGACGGCACGGCACGGGATATCCTCGATGCGCTCCGGCAACTGGGGGTCGACGACAGCCTGACCGTGATTGGTATCCCGGCCGGATGCAAGATTCATTCGGCCGTTTATGCTATCAGCCCGAGGCAGGCGGGCGAATTACTCGCCGGCCTGATCGCTGGGCAGTTGTATTCGGTCAAGTCAGCTGAAGTCATGGATCTGGATGAAGATGCCTTCAGGGCCGGACAGGTCAAAGCCAGTTGCTACGGTTATATGAATGTTCCCATCGATGAGCAACGTATGCAGGCAATGAAGCAAGGGGGAGTCGATACCGAAGCGCTCGTACTGGACAATATTGCAGCAGATTTTATCGACAGCATGCAGGACGGCGTGCTCTATCTGATGGGTTCGGGTAGCACGATCGCAGCCATCATGGAGGCCCTGGGGCTGGAAAATACCTTGCTCGGCATCGATGCGGTGTTTAACGGTGAGCTGGTGGCGGGCGATCTGGCTGAACAGGAGATCCTGGCACTGTTGGATGGTGCCGACTATGCGGATGCCAGGATCGTCGTCACCGCGATCGGTGGACAAGGCCACGTATTCGGTCGTGGAAATCAGCAGTTCAGCCCGGCAGTGATTCGACGCGTCGGCTGCGCTAATGTCATCATCGTGGCCACGCGCAACAAGCTGCGATCATTGCAGCGCAGGGCGCTCAGGGTCGACACCGGTGATCGTGACCTGGATCAGGAATTGGCCGGTATGAAACAGATCATCACTGGTTATGAGCAGCGCACGTTGTACAGGATAGGGTAGGCCTGGATACGACGCTGGCCTAATTGACGAAGTACCAAGACCTGTTAACACTATGCGGATGCTCAAGGTCATGATGGTCGTCAGTCGTGTTCCAGCGTCTGGCAGTTTTCGGCGCACTCTAACGATGGCATACTCGGTAAAATATTGAAGACGATGGCTTGAAGATCAAGTCGCCATTCAATTTGGGACACGCATATGCAAGATAAAGAATACATCGAAGGTTTGCTGAATTTCATCCAGGCATCACCGACTCCATTTCACGCGGTCGCCACGATGAAAGAAATGTTGGAGGTCGAGGGCTTCCAGCAGCTGAAGGAGGCGGACGCCTGGCATATAAACGAGCCAGGACGTTATTACGTCAGCCGGAACGATTCCTCCATTATCGCCTTTTCACTGGTGTGCGATTTGGCAGAAAACGGCGTGCGTATGGTCGGCGCGCACACGGACAGTCCCTGCCTCAAGGTCAAACCGAACCCCGAGATCGTCAAGAACGGTTACTTCCAGCTTGGCGTCGAAGTTTACGGCGGTGTATTACTCAATCCATGGTTCGATCGTGATTTGTCGCTGGCCGGCCGCGTCAGCTACCTCGATACAGAAAAAAAAGTGTGCAGTGCCCTGATTAACTTTGAACAGGCGGTTGCGGTGATACCCAGTCTGGCGATCCATCTTGATCGTGATGCGAACGAAAATCGCAGCATCAACAAGCAGGAGCACATACCGCCCATCTTGATGAAACTGCCCGATGATGAGAAACACAAAAAAGCCACGCCAGATTTTCGCGAACTGTTGTTGAAACTTCTGTTGAAACAGCGTCCGGATAGTAAAGCTGAGAAGGTGCTGGAGTACGAACTGGCATTTTATGATGTGCAACCGCCCGCGGTTATCGGTCTGCATCAGGATTTTATCGCTGGCGCACGCCTTGATAATTTGTTGAGCTGTTATACCGGATTGATTAGTTTGTTTAAAGCGGGCCAGAATTCCAACTGTATGTTGGTATGCAATGACCATGAAGAGGTCGGCAGCGTCTCGGCAGCTGGGGCTATGGGAACATTTCTGAAAAGCGTGTTGAACCGATTGTGCAGCTCCGCGGAGGAGTTGGCGCGCACACTCGATGGCTCGATGCTGATATCTGCCGATAACGCCCACGGTATTCACCCGAATTTTGCCAGCAAACATGATGATAATCACGGACCTGTACTCAACCAGGGGCCCGTTATCAAAATCAATGCAAATCAGCGTTACGCTTCCAACAGCGAAACCAGCGCCACGTTCCGCAACCTGTGCGACCAGGCGGATGTGCCGGTGCAGTCGTTCGTCGTGCGCTCCGACATGGCCTGTGGCAGTACCATCGGCCCGCTGACGGCCGCTGAAACCGGCGTTAAAACGATCGATGTTGGAGTACCGACCTTTGCGATGCACTCGTTACGCGAACTTGCGGGGCGCTGGGACGGCTATTATCTCTACCGTGCGTTGCGCGAATACTTCAAATAGTCGCAACGCAACAGGTGGTGTCTTCCGCGCCCTCATGGTGTTTGCGAGCGTGGTTGCGGGCGGTGTATTATCCTAGATTCCGCAGTTGACCGGTCGGGTGGTCGGTGGTGTCACTGGTAACATTGACGTAGAAATAAGTTGATGGAGTTTAGACATGTCAATAGCGATTACGCTGCAGCAATATCTTGAGAGCCGGGGTGTCGATTACGAAATTGTGGAGCACCCGTATGCCGATACCGGACTGACGACAGCAGAGCAGGCGCACATCCCAGCCGATAAGCTGGCGAAATCAGTCATACTCGAGGACGAGGGCGGTTATGTCATGGCAGTGTGTCCCGCGTCGCGACGTATAAAGCTGGGAGATCTCTACCGGGAGACGAACCGACGGCTGGAATTTGCCGACGAAGCCGAGCTGGCAGATATGTTGGGTGACTGTGTGCTCGGTGCTGTTCCCCCGGTTGGCGAACTCTACGGGGTCGATGTCGTGGTCGATACCGATTTGTTTTTACTGCCCGATGTCTACTTCGAAGCGGGCGACCACGTCGATCTGATTCATGTATCAGCAGAGGATTTTCAGGTGTTGATGTCAAACGCTGAACACGCCTCATTCAGCAAACCTATCTGAATAGCCAGGTACAAGATCCCAGCCGTTGATAGATCGATCATCTGTGCGGTTTCCTTCGCCCGGATTTCGCTGCCTATGAGCGCGATCGTCAAGCGTCGTCTGGACGATGCTCAATCCCCGGACCAAGCCCGCGATCTTGTGTAATCAATTCAAGCATGTCTTCACAGAAACATATATACTCTAAAGTAACGGAAATTAACGTCCTAAGATACTGAAATTCAAGCATGATTACTGTTAACAAGTCACATAAACTCGACGACGTATGTTATGACATCCGTGGTCCGGTATTACGCGAAGCACGACGGCTGGAAGAAGAAGGCCACAAGATCATGAAGCTGAATATCGGCAACCCTTCACCCTTTGGTTTTGATGCGCCGGATGAAATCGTTCAGGATATGATTCACAATGTTCCCGAGTCGCAGGGATACAGTGATTCGCGCGGGCTTTATTCCGGCCGCAAAGCCGTCATGCAATATTGCCAGCACAAGAATCTGTCCAGTGTTGAAATCGATGATATTTATCTTGGCAACGGCGTCAGTGAATTAATTGTGATGGCGATGCAAGCCCTGCTCAACAACGGCGATGAAATGCTGATACCCGCGCCCGACTACCCGTTATGGACCGCATCGGTATCACTCTCCGGTGGTAAACCGGTGCACTATTTATGTGATGAGCAATCGGATTGGTACCCGGATCTCGACGACATGGAGAACAAGATCACCGACCGAACCCGCGGTATCGTTCTTATTAATCCCAACAATCCCACCGGCTCGCTGTATCCGCAGGATATCCTCGAAGGCGTGATCGAAATGGCACGCAAACACAAGTTGATCATCTTCTCCGACGAAATCTACGACAAGATTGTCTACAACGGTGCCGAGCATATCTCGACGGCTTCACTTGCAGATGATGTCCTGTTCGTGACTTTCAATGGCCTTTCCAAATCCTACCGCGTAGCCGGTTTTCGTTCTGGCTGGATGGTCATCAGCGGTGCAAAACTGCGGGCAACCGATTATATTGAAGGTATCGAATTACTGGCCTCGATGCGCCTGTGTTCGAAGGTACCCGGCCAGCATGCAATCCAGACCGCGCTCGGCGGCTATCAAAGTATCAACGATCTGGTCGCGCCTGGTGGACGCCTGTGTCGACAACGCGACCTTGCCTATGACCTACTGACTGACATTCCCGGCATCAGTTGTGTCAAGCCCAAAGGAGCGCTGTACCTGTTTCCGCGCATGGATCCAAAACGCTATCACGTCGCAGATGACGAGCGCATGGTACTGGATTTATTGAAACAGGAGAAGATCCTGATCGTTCAGGGAACGGCATTCAACTGGCCAGTCAAGGATCACTTCCGTATTGTCTTCCTGCCTCGCGAGGACGAGCTCGAGTATGCTATTTCGCGATTGAGACACTTCTTTGCTGAATACGAGCAGTAAAATCGGTTGCTATCGATATGACCGTAAATTCGATCAGCAACAATCTGGCTCACTTAAGGCGTCATATTCAGCAGATCGCGAATCAAACGGGGCGTTCGGTCGGTGAGATTACCCTGGTGGCGGTATCGAAAACGCGCACCCTCGACGAAGTCAAACAAGCGATCGAAGCCGGGCAGAAAGACTTCGGCGAGAACACCATCCAGGACGCGATGAATAAAATACCCAGGTTGGATGCGACGGACTCAAGATGGCATTTCATCGGCCACTTGCAGTCCAACAAGGCCAGGCAGATTCCAGGCAACTTTCACTGGGTACATTCGGTCGATAGCCTGAAGTTGGCACAGAAACTCTCCCATGCGATGGAGGCGTCCCCTGTCGATGAGCCATTGAACTGTCTGATCCAGGTCAATGTGGCAGCGGAGGCCTCCAAGTCGGGATTAATTGCCGGTGATCTTGCGCCCTTTATCGAACGCTTGCTGTCGTTGGAGTTGCCGCAACTGCGTTGGCGCGGATTGATGACCATCGGTGTTCAGGGTGATGACAAGCAGACACGCACTGCGTTCATCGACCTAAGACGTCTACTCGACCAATGCCAACAGGAATTCGCGCTCGCCGACTTCAATCAGTTATCCATGGGAATGAGCAACGACTACCCGATAGCCATCGAAGAAGGTGCGACCATGATCCGGGTCGGAACGGCGAGTTTTGGACAGAGACAGGCTTGAAAAGGCGGGCGCGGCGACCGGGGTCACCGCACCCTAGCAGCGCATGATTGCTGCTGATTCGGTCCTGAAAGCTTTTTTTTGCAATCACGCGTGATAAAAAAAGGCTCCTGGACAGTGTCTGTGCAGGAGCCATTTGGATGAATATTACTGAAACCTAGCTTTGCTTTTCTTCAGCTTCATCTTCTACGGTTTCTGCATCGAACTTCTTCATGAAGTCTTCATGACGCTGCTTGGACGCTGCACGACGTTCTTCGAATTCCTTGTCCCTCTGCGCGCGAAGCTCATCTGATTCTTTGATGAAATCAGCGTGTTCTTGTTCCAATTCCTCGAAACTCAGTACCTTGAATTCGGCTTCGTCAGCGAAAGCAGGGATGTCGGCGTCACGTTCCGCTTCGAGCTGTTTAACCCATTCCGGCGTGTCAAACTCAGGTGCTTGAGCTAGAAAATCAGGCGTCTCGAAAGCAGGCATCTCGCCCATGAAAGCTTCATCCTGTGCTTCGATTTCCTTGACCCAGGCAGGATCTTCAAACTCAGCCGGGTCTGCGAACGCCGGCATTTCGCCAAACGCAGGCCTTTCGCTCATGAAGGCTTGATCCTGTGCTTCGATCTCCTTAACCCAGGCAGGATCTTCAAATTCAGCCGGGTCTGCGAATGCAGGCATTTCGCCAAACGCAGGCCTTTCGCTCATGAAGGCTTGCTCCTGTGCTTCGATTTCCTTAACCCAGGCAGGATCCTCAAACTCAACCGGGCCTGCGAATGCTTCGGGTGCCTGTACCGGCAAGTTCTTCATGGCTTCCTGATGCTGTTCGAAAGCTTCTTGCTGCGCTTTTTCGAACGCTTCATGCTGTGCTTGAACCCGAGCGATATGGTCTTGCCGGGCTTTTTCGAAAGCTTCACGCTGAGCCTGTTGATTTTCCTGAATCTGCTTGATTTGCTCTTCTGTCAACGCAGGTGGGGCAAATGGCGCATGGCCATACGGGCCGTAACCATCCATAAAGCCATCGTTGTTAAACCAGTCAGCGCTGACAGCCGTTGATGTAGCAAGTACAACTGACGCGGCTATTACTTTCAAATTTTTCATAGTGAGTCCTCAAAATAGATTATTAGCAGTTTCAAATTCATGCGCTTTTGACCCGTTAGAGTCAACGGGCGTAATAATATAAGAATATTCTAATATTGTCAATTAGATGGCGCTGTGTGCGCTGAATCGACAACGGTAAACACGTCGCTAAATTCGTCTTTTTTTTGATTACTATCAGTAACTTATTTGTGGTGCTTACGCAACCAAGCGGTTCCGCCTGTGTCTTGATTATTCGTAGGCCCGATAGATGGAATAGAGGGGATTATTATTAATCTGAGAAAAAAAGGCCGATCACATTGAAGCGATCAGCCTTTATACATGCTCGTGCTAAAACAGATTATTTGCTAGCTGGAGCTTCCTGAGCTGGTGCTGCCGGTGCTGCAGGCCTGGGTGGAGGAGGATAGCCCCACCCTCTGTATGGTCCATAGCCATAGGGTCTACCGTAGTAACCGCCATAATCGCGGTAGTCACCGTACCAATCACCAGAACCACGACTATAACCGTCACCATAGCCACGGCCACGACCATAGCCACGACCACGACCACGACCCGAACCACGACCACTCATGCTCATCGTGAAGTCACCATCGAAATCGCCATCCGCGTCGGAGTATGCGTCGCCATAACCATCCGTATAACCACGACCGTAACCGGAACCGTAACCTCGGTTGTCCCAGCGGCTGTAACCGTCATCGCCCCACCATGCATTGGCGGATGATGAAACTGCCAGAATTGCAGTTGCTGCAATTACTTTCAATGTTTTCATCAATTCTTACCCTCGTTGGTTGTCATTTAGATATTTTTGCCGAACCTGCTAAGCGTTGAAATTTGTCTATGATTGAATGGATCCACTCAAATGGATTTCTTTGCTCGTAGGTGTTCCGCAATGTGCGCCAGTAATACATGAGATTCATCTATTACGAAACGACGAGTATACCGAAATCAGGTCAATTTCAAAACGCCTGGTGGTGTTAACTTCTAAGTTGTTGATCAAGGTCAATCGAATCTGATTCTAGATCGGCGAAATCCTGCCTCGACAGATGCGCTAGCGAGTATCGATGACTTACTTCAGTTTGTTCAGGGTGCAGCTTGCGTTGGTCCAGGGGCTTTTGTCGCCCATGAGGGTTGTTGTGCAGGTTCCGCTGCCCAGGGTGATCGTGATTGTTGTGTTCGTGGTGCACTGCCTGGCTGCATCGGTGTTCTTTGAGCTTGAGCTGGACCGGCTTGCGGGGGTGCACGATACGTCCGCGCCTGGCCGGGGGCGGCTTGCGCTGGACGGTGTTGACGCGGTGTAACGCGATAAGGTAGCGCGGCGCGGTAGGGACCACGATAAGCACCTGGGTGCCGGTACGCACCGTAGGGTCGGTAACGTCCATCGTAGTAGCGATGGTCGCCATAATAGCGATGATCTCCGCGCCAATAGTGGTCGCCCCGGCCCTTGCCCCTGCCTCGACCCCAACCCTCGGCATTGGCGCGTATGCGAATCTCGAAATCGAAGTCACCCCCCATATCGCTGAACATGTCGCCCCAGATATCATCGAAGAAATCGAAGTCGTTGAACCAACGATTGTCGCCACGCCAGCGATCGTGCCGGTCGTCGTCCCACGGCATGTCGATCGCAACCGCGCTCGAGGAGAGCAGAAGCAGACCCGTTGCGAACATCACCTTAATTCGTTTCATAGCTGTGACCTCGATTAACAACCGTATACCCGCTACTGCTGCCTGAATATAAAATAACCACGTTATGTGAGATGCCTGGTAGTGTCAAGTGAAACCGTGGTGCGAAAAAACCGAAATTGCTTATCAAACAGATTGCAGGATTTAACACGTTGGTGTCGTTCAAATCCGATCCGGCATAAAGCTTTCGCGTATCTTCTGCAATTCCTTCAAGTTATCGGCACGCAGGTCATACTTTTGCCGGTACAGGGCCTCCAGATCTTTTATTCTCTGTTCCTGGCGAGCGAGACGGTCACGCATATACTGAATCTGCTTCTCCTGACTGGCCTTGTAGTCTTCCAGGTAGATATCATCCCGATGTTTCAGGTAAGCATTACTTTCTGCGATGATGGCGTCTAATGTTTGCTCAAAAGGAAGCCTGCGTTCATTTTGATTGATCATCACCACAGGCTGTGGCTGAACAGCTGGTTGACGCCTGCTCGATGTGTCTGACGCTGTATCAATCGTGTTGGTATCGATCGCGGACTCAACGCTTTGCGGTACGGTTGTAGTCGTTACCAGCGTATTTTCCCGCGCGGGTTCGACAGTCTCGCCAGATTCAAGCGGGGCGGGGACGATAGCATTATTGGATTCTTCCGGGTGTGCTATCACGTCACTACGCGATGACGTTTGGGATGCCAATGTAGCGGTTTCCTCTTGTGGAGAACGATGTTGTTGCGGGTCAGTAATAACTTCCGTTGCAGTTGACTTTTCAGGGTTGGTTTGGTCGACAGAGGTTAGCGCTTTATCGGCTGTTACGATGTCACTATGGTTAGCGGCCATGAGTTCGGCTTCAAGCTCTGCGACTTCGCGGTTGATGTCAGTAATTCGATGATCCAGCATAACAACTGTGGTAAGTAGAACGGCAGCGAGCACAAGCCCCATCAGCGCGTATTTTACCAGTGGACCAAGAATGATCCGCGCTTCGGATGGTGTTACCGTGTTTTTGTATTCCTGGTTTGTCGTGTCAGGCGTGTTTGCTTCAGTCATTAATTTTCCCCCAAATTTTTGCTTTCAGCAGACCGTTCGTTTATCAATACGAACCGAGACAATGACCAAATTAGCAAGATCAGTGTATGCTTTTGTAACAAGTCTGCCTGGTATCAATTGCACCACTATCGATGCACACTGGCGTGATTGATGAGGCGCTCAGCCCGGATGTCGGTGTGCCAGACCGCCGTCCAGGCTCGGTCAGATCAATCGCGTCTTGTTGTTAAAAGAGAGCCGGATCGTCTCTAACCCGGCCAGATCACCTCGTTCCTGGTGTTACTTTGCTGCCGCAGGTGCTGGCGAAGTAACAGGAGCAACTGCTGGCGCTACTGGCGCATAGGCAAAAGGCGCGTTCCCGTAGGGGCCATAGCCGTTATTGTAGTAGCCGTAGTAGTTTCCACGGTAGTTACCCCGGTAGTCATTATAGCCCCTACCGTGACCACGTCCTCGTCCACGCCCGCGCGCGGAAGCACTCATGTTGAAGTCGAAATCAAGAACGATATCAGCCTCTACATCGCCGTCGCCGTCCGCGTAACCGTCGCCATATCCACGACCGTACCCATCATGACGATTGTCGCTGTAAAAATCGTTATCGTCAAAATTAAAAGGTCCCCACCATGCGCTGGCACTGGTGGAAACAGCAAGCACTGCGGCAGCGGCGACTACTGTTAAAGCTTTCATGATTAATTCCTCAATTAATTCAATAAAATTCATGCGCGTTTGGCCAGACCATTCATGCGCGTCAGGTCAGCCCAAGATAGCGACAAGTATATTAGAAAAAACTAATATAATCAATAATTACTTGTCTTTATTGGAAAAATTTGATGCGAGTCGGAACAGAAGTTCGAATATTCAAGCGAATCATGGGAACAAAAAAGCCGGGTACCAAATGGTACCCGGCTTGTCGTTACGTTGTGCTGTAACGTCTTACTTGGCTTCAGGAGCCGGTTGTGCCGGAGCAGCCGGTGCGGCCGGAGCAGGGCGGTAACCGTAAGGTGCATAACCGTAAGGACGGTAACCGTAAGGACCACCGTAGTAACCGTCACGAAAGTCACCGTACCAATCGCCGTGACCGCGACCATAACCGTCACCATAACCACGACCGCGACCGTAACCACGACCACGACCACGGCCTGAACCACGACCACTCATGCTGAAATCGAAGTCACCATCGAAATCACCATCAGCATCGGTGTAAGAGTCCAGGTATCCATCACCGTAACCACGGCCATAACCGGAACCGTAACCTCGGTTGTCCCAGCGGCTGTAACCGTCATCGCCCCACCACGCATTGGCAGAAGAAGAAGCAGCAAGGATTGCTACAGCAGCGACTACACTCAATTTTTCCATAATATTTTCCTCAAAATTGTTAACAGCAGTTAATGTTTCATGCGCTTGATCATGTTTGATCAACGGTGTGTAGTATATTAATAAATACTAATATATGTCAATCTTTTTTTAAGGTTAGTTTAAGGTAATTAAGAAAGACAAATAAATACAATAGCTTACTGGTTTGAAAATTCGGACCGTTGGAGGTATTTTTCGAGCTCATCGAGTACGGCAAGCTGGATTCCAGTAATATTTGGGCCGATTCTTAGCTCCTCGATGCGAGATTTGACCTGATTGAGCGTGCG
>JAAUYJ010140503.1_pt1 | contig 13338 bp, 11 predicted proteins | sample 7278031 | NCBI WGS metagenome assembly JAAUYJ01 (sample SAMN14350222, study PRJNA611818) | marine sediment metagenome | isolation source: surface marine sediment (1.8m) | place: French Polynesia: Moorea | collected 2018-08 | reverse complement strand
GACGCCGTTGCCGCCCAGGCGATTGGCGCCGTGCACGCCGCCGGTGTCCTCGCCCGCGGCGAAGAGTCCGGGCAGGGCGGTGCCGCCGTCGATGTCGAAGGCCAGGCCGCCCATGGTGTAGTGCGCGGTCGGCACCACCTCGACGAGGCCGCCGGCGAGGTCGAAGCCGCAGTCGGCGCAGCGCTGCACCATGCCCTTGAACTGGCGGCGCACGTTTTCGGGTCCCAGGTGGTCCATCTTGATGTAGAGGCCGCCGTGCGGCGTGGTGCGGCCGGCGCGCATCTCCTCGTACATGGCGCGCGAGACGATGTCGCGCGTCGCCCGCTCGCCGTGCGGGTGATAGCTCTCCATGAAGCGCTCTTGCGCACCGTTGAGCAGCCAGCCGCCGGCGCCGCGCAGGCCTTCCTCCAAGACCGTGCCGGTCATGCGCGTTTCCGTACCGGCGAGCAGGCCGGTTGGGTGGAACTGCACCATCTCCATGTCGCGCAGCGGCAAGCCGAGGCGCAGCGCCATGGCCAGGCCGTCGCAGGCCTTGTCGCCGGAGGGCGTGTGATAGAGGTACATGCTGGGGCCCGCGCCGGTGGCGAGCAGCACGGCTTTGGCTTGCACCAGGCGGTAGCCGCCGCCGCGCATGTCGATGAAGAGCGCGCCCGCGAGGCCGCTGCCGTCGGCCGCGGGAATCAGGGCGATGGCGCGGTGCTCCTCCAGGCGTGCGATGCCGCGGGACCAAACCTGCTCCATCAGCCGGTTGATGATCTCGATGCCGGTGAGATCGCCCTTGTGCACCGTGCGGTCGAAGCTCTGCCCGGCGAAGGCCTTCTGGTGCAGCGTGCCGTCCGCATTGCGGTCGAAGAAGCAGCCGATCTCGTTCTCCAGCTCGCGCACGCGCTCGACGGCGCCTTCGACCAGGCGCCAGGCCAGGTCCTGGCGCGGCAGCCATTTGCCGCCGACGATGGTGTCCATGAAGTGGCGCTCGAGCGAATCGCCCGCGGCCATGGCGGCGTTGTAGCCGCCCTGCACCATGCGCGTGCAGCCGCACTTGCCGAGCAGGCCCTTGACCGCGACGGTGACCTCGAGCTCCGGGTTCGTCTGCAGCGCATGCAGCGCGGCGAACAGCCCGGCCCCGCCCGCGCCCAAGATCAAAATGTCGGTGCTGGCGCGTTCGATCTGCATCACGCCACCAAGCCGGCCACGAAGGCGGCCCCGGCGAGCACGGCGGCACCGGCGCCCAGGCCGATCCAGGCCTTGCGCGGCCCGCGCCAGGGCAAGAACTCGATGACCAATAGGCGCAGGCCGAAGGTCAGGTGGATGGTCAGCAGGACCACAAGGCCCCACTCGGCGAGCTTGACGATCAGCAAATCGCTCCAGGCCAGGAAGGAGTCGAGCCGCGCGGCGCCTTGGAGCGCCAGGCCCAACGCCAGGAAGTGGAAGGGCAGGAACAGGGCGAGCGCCACGCCGGAGAGGCGGTGGCCGAGGAAGGCCCAGTAGCCCGGATGATTGCGCGCCGGGCGCATCATGCCGTCACCGCCCAGACCGCGCGCAGTCCAAGTCCCAACAGCAGCAGGCCGAAGAAGACCATGGCCGCGCCGAGGCGCGGGCCGCGCCAGCCCAGCCATTCGCGGAACACGTTGGCCAGGCCGATCGGCGCGTGGATCGCCGCGGCCAAGACGAACAGGCCATAAAAGAGTGCCCAGCCGAGACTGCCTTGCGTCCGCCCGAGAATCTCGGCGGCCGTCAGGCCATCGCGCACGGCGAAGAGGATCAGCCCCAGGTGGACCAGGACCAACGGCGCCAGCACCGCCGCCGTCACGCGCTGCAGGATGTAGAGACGGAACTCGCTCACGGCGCGCGCTCCCGCAGCAGCGACAAGAGGGTCATGCGCTTCAGGCCGCTGATCGCGGCGCTGGGGTTGAGGCCGACCGGGCAGTGCTCGGCGCAACTGCCCTGCGTGTGGCAGCTGTGGCAGCCGCCGTCCGCTGCGACCGTCCGCAGCAGGGCGCGCCGCTCGGCGTGGCGCACGTCGTTGACCAGGGTCCAGGCGCGGTTGAGGGCGGCCGGGCCGAGGTAGTCGTCGCGCCAGGCCACCACGTCGCAGGCCGCGGTGCAGACGCCGCAGTTGATGCACTCGATGCCCGCGTCGACTTGCTGGCGCTCGGCGCTGCTTGGCTCGACCCGGGCGAGGGGATCGGCGCGCGTCTGTTCGCCGGCGAAGCGGCCGCCGGCGCGCTGCCACTTCTCGAAGAAGGGCGTCATGTCGGCGGCCAGGTCCTTGATCACCGGCAGGTTGCGCAGCGGCTCCAGGGTGAGCGCGCCCTTGGCGGCGACGCGCGCGACATGGGTGCGGCAGGTCCAGCGCGGCCGGCCGTTGACGGTCATCGCGCAGGAGCCACAGACGCCGACCCGGCAGGCGAAGCGGTAGGCCAGCGCCGGCTCCCGGTGGCGCTGCACCCAGGTGACCACGTCGAGCACCGTCTGGTTGGCGCGCCGCGGCACGCTGTAGCGCTGGAATTGGCCCTGTTCGCGGCCGCGCCAGATCCGCACCTCGAGGTCGGGGGGCTGTGAGTCGGTCGGCATGGTGCGATCGATCATACGCCGGAAGAAGGCCGCGGCAAGGCGGGGCGCGGCCATGCCCGACTTGTCGTCCGGCACGGCCTCCTTTTACTCTGGCCTGAGAAGGCTGAAAGTGGTTGAGGCCAGCATCGAGCGATCCTCATGCTTCGACAGGCTCAGCATGAGGTGCAGGGGCTTTGCGTAAGGCCCTCATCCTCAGCTTGTCGAAGGATGAGGATTGCTCGGCGCTAACGGGAGACACGACATGGCACGACTCGAGGGAAAGCGCGCCTTCATCACCGGCGGCGGCGCGGGCATCGGCGCGGCCTCGGCCGAGCTCTTCGCCCGGGAGGGCGCCAAGGTCGCGGTCGCCGAGATCAACCGGGAGGGCGGCGAGCGGGCAGCGCAGGCGGCGCGCGAGGCCGGCGGCGAGGCGATCTTCCTGGAGTGCGACGTGTCCCAGCCGGAAAGCGTCGAGGCCGCCATCGGCGAGGCGGTTGCCGCCTTTGGCGGGCTCGATGTGCTCTATAACAACGCCGGCGGCGCCAGCGGGCACGACGGCAGCGTTCTGGAGATGCCCATCGAGGAGTTCTGGCGCACGATCGGCGTCGACCTCTTCGGCACCTTTCTGACCTGCCGTTTCGCCATTCCGCACATCCGCGATGCCGGCGGCGGCTCGATCATCAACACCACTTCGATCCGGGCCATGAAGGGCACCCGCGGCGCCGACGCCTACACCTCGGCCAAGGGCGGTGTGTTGACCCTGACCCGGGCGCTCGCCATGCAGTGCCTGCCGATGGGCATTCGAGTCAACGCCATCGCGCCCGGCGCGGTGCTGACCGAGCGCACGCGCTCGCTCGGCATGGTCAGCGACACCACAGCCCTCGACCCGGCGCGGCCGCTGCGCACGGGACGGCCGGTCGAGATCGCCCAGATGGCGCTGTTCCTGGCCTCCGACGAGAGCAGCCTGGTCAACGGCGCCATCCTGCCCGTGGACAGCGGCGCGAGCGCCTACTGACGGGAGCCGGGCTGGCGCATTGACCCAAGACCAGAGCGAGACGGCGCGCGCGCTGCGGCAGCGCGCCCAAGAGCTGCACCGCGCCGGCCGTTTTCGCGAGGCGATCCCCGTCTTTCGCGAAGTGCTCGAGCGCGAGCCCGGATCATGGGACAGCCACGTGCTCTTGTCCGACATGCTCTGGCGTATGGGCAAGAGCGCGCAAGCCATCGAGCACTGCCATCGGGCCATCGGTCTGGCCCCCGACAAGGCGGCGCCATACCAGAGCCTCGCCACCGCGCTGATGCAGCAGGGCCGGCAGGCGGAGGCGGAGGCCGCCTTCGAGGCGGCCTTGACGCGCAACCCGGGATCGGCGAAGGCGCATTCCGACCTGCTCTTCTCGCTGAACTATCGCAGCGACATCGACGCGCGTCGGCTGTTCGCGGCGCATCGTGCCTGGGACGCGCGGCACGGGCGGCCGCTGGCGCCGAGCACAGCACGATACGACAATGACAAAGACCCGAAACGCCGCCTGCGCGTGGGCTACGTGTCGCGCGATTTCCGAACGCATCCGGTGAGCAGCTTTTTCATGCCGCTGCTCCGCGCCCACGACCGCAAAGCCGTCGAAGCCTTGTGCTATGCAGACAACGCGCAGCAGGACGCGGTGACCCGGGAGCTCGAGGCGCTCGCCGACCATTGGCGGCCGATCGCCGGGCAGTCGGACGAGGAAGTCGCCGGGCTTGTGCGCAGCGACGGCGTCGACATCCTGGTCGACCTCGCCGGCCACACGGGCGACAACCGCCTGCGGCTCTTCGCGCGGCGGCCGGCGCCGATCCAAGTGACCTGGCTCGGCTATCCGACCTCGACCGGACTGTCGGCGATCGACTACCGGCTGAGCGATGCGGTGGTCGACCCCGAAGACGACAGCGCGATCCCGAGCAGCGAGGCGGTGGTGCGGTTGCCCGCGGGATTTCACTGCTACCAGCCGCCCGCGGACGCGCCGGATGTCGGGCCGCTGCCGGCCGAGGCGACGGGCTGCATCACATTCGGTTCCTTCAACCATCTACCCAAGCTGTCCGATCCGGCGATCGCGCTCTGGGCGCGGCTGCTGGGCGAGATTCCGGATGCCCGACTGCTGCTGAAGAACCGCTGCTTCGCCGACGCCGGGACGCGCGAGCGCTTCGCCGGCAAGTTCGCGGCCGCCGGGATCGATGACGGGCGGGTCGCGCTCGAGACCTGGATCGGGTCTCACCGGGATCACCTGGCGCTCTACAACCGGGTCGACCTGGGGCTGGACAGCTTTCCCTACAACGGCACGACCACGACCTGCGAGGCGCTCTGGATGGGCGTGCCGGTGGTCACGCTCCGCGGCGACCGCCATGCGGGCCGCGTCGGCGCGAGCCTGCTGACCCGGGTCGGGCTCGAGGATCTGATCGCGCGCGACGAAGCGGACTATATTGCAAAGGCCTTGGCGCTGGCGCGCGATCCGGATCGCCTGGCGGCGCTGCGCGCCGGCCTGCGCGCGCGCATGTCGGACTCTCCCTTATGCAACGAGGCGGGTTTCGCGCGCGCTGCGGAGCAGGCCTATCGGTGCATGTGGCGGCGCTGGTGCGGCGGGGCCGCCTGAGCGGCGATGGCCTCAGGCGCTTTGCGAATCGGTCGGCGGACTGACCGGCTCTTCGCCGCTGGCCAGGGCGGAGAGCCGGGCCTGATCCAGAATCACGAGGCGCTTGGGCGATGACAGGCTGACGATGCCCTGGGTTCTGAGCCGGGTCAGGGCGCGGCACACGGTCTCGGTGCGCAGCCCCAGGTAGTCCGCCATCTGCGGACGCGTCACCGGGATCTCGATGGTGCTGCGCGGCCGCTCGCCCCGGGCCATGCGGCGGCTCATCTCGAGGATGAAGGACGCGACCCGTTCGTCGACACGCTTGTGGCCGACCGTGACGATGTGGTCCAGGCCGTCTTCGATCTCCTCGATCGCCGTCTCTAAAAGGGCGCTGTCTATTTCGGGATAGGTCAGGGAAAGACGCCGCAGCCCCTCGCACTGCACGCGGCAGACGCGACAGGGCAGGAGCGCTCTGACCGTGGCCGGCCAGATGAAGGCATTGCGGTAAGGGGCGATCAGCTCTCCGGGAAAACGGAAGCCGACGATGGCTTGGCGATCCTCGGACACGGTCTTGCTCAACTCGACCACGCCCGCCATGACGCTGATGACCTCATGGCCGCGCGCGCCTTCTTCGGCCAAGACCTCGCCCTTCGCGAGGCGGACTTGTCGGGCGAGCTGATTCACGCCTTCGCGGCAGGTGTCGCTGATTCGGGCGCAAAGGCCCACGCTTCGGGCCGGGCAGTCGGCGCAGCTGACGTAATCCGCATCGAGCGGCACCGGCCGCCGCGTGCGCACTCTGGTGCTCATCTTGGGGATCATGCGTCCAATACCCGCTGGGCTTCCCCGGTGGTGAATGAAGCAAATCCTACAGCCTGAGGCGGGCCGCTAATTTGATTGAGGTCAAAGTATTGGAAATTGGCCGCCTTGACCTTCTAGTAACTAGAACCTCTATCTAAGCAGTCAGGGAAAGCCCTCGGCCATCTTCACGGTCGGCATTTCGGCCCGGGGCGGTGAAGAAATGGAAGCTAAATCAACGATTTCTTGCCATGGGGCCGGGTCCCCCGTTCATGGCCATGGTTGCGGCGGCGGGGCCCCGGCACGCGCCGCGCCGCCCGAGCCGCCGACGGACGGCTACATCTGCCCCATGTGCCCCGGCGTATGGAGCGCGGGGCCGGACGCTTGCCCGATGTGCGGCATGGCCCTGGAGCCGGCGCAAGTGACGGCGGCGGCGGCGCCGAATCCGGAGCTGACGGACATGACGCGGCGCTTCTGGACCGCCGCGGCGCTGAGCCTGCCGGTCGTGGTCATCGCCATGGGCGAGATGCTGCCGCCGTTGGCCGGACTCCTGGACGGCGCCTGGAACCCCTGGGTCCAGCTCTTGCTGGCGAGTCCCGTCGTGCTCTGGGCCGGCTGGCCCTTCTTCCAGCGCGGCTGGCGCTCCCTGGTCTCGCGCAACCTCAACATGTTTACGCTGATCGCGATCGGCACCGGCGCGGCCTACGGCTACAGCCTGCTCGCGGTCCTGACGCCGGGCGTCTTTCCCGAGGGATTCAGCGACGAGGCAGGCCGCGTGGCGCTCTACTTCGAAGCGGCCGCCGTGATCACGTCGCTCGTGCTGCTCGGCCAAGTGCTGGAGTTGCGCGCTCGGGAGCACACCGGCGACGCGCTCAAGGCCCTGCTCGACCTTTCGCCGAAGACGGCACGGCGGCACAGCGAGAGCGGCAGCGAAGAAGAGGTGACGCTGGCCGCCATCCACCCGGGCGACCTGCTGCGCGTGCGCCCCGGTGAAAGCGTGCCGCTCGACGGCACGGTGATCGAGGGCGGCAGCAGCGTTACCGAGTCGATGGTGACCGGCGAGGCGCTACCGGTCGAGAAGCGGCCGGGCGACGCGGTCATCGGCGGCACGCTGAACGGCACGGGCAGCTTCGTGATGCGCGCCGAGAAGGTCGGCAGCGAGACCATGCTGGCCCGCATCGTACAGATGGTGGCCGAGGCGCAACGCAGCCGCGCGCCGGTCCAGCGTGTGGCGGACGTCGTGGCCGGCACCTTCGTGCCGGCCGTGGTCGCCGTCGCCGCGATCGCCTTCCTCGCCTGGGCGATTTGGGGCCCGTCGCCGGCCCTGGCCTACGGTTTGGTCGCGGCCGTCTCGGTGCTGATCATCGCCTGCCCCTGCGCCCTCGGCTTGGCGACGCCCATGTCGATCATGGTGGGCATGGGGCGCGGCGCCCAGTCCGGCGTGCTGATCCGCAATGCCGAGGCATTGGAGCGTCTCGAGAAGGTCGACACCCTCGTGGTCGACAAGACCGGCACTCTGACGCGTGGACGGCCCGAGCTGACGCGCGTGATCGCGGCAGCCGGATACGACGAGGGCCGGGTCCTGCGATTGGCCGCCAGTCTGGAGCGGGCCAGCGAGCACCCCTTGGGCGCGGCGATCATTGCGGGCGCACGGCGACAGGACATCGAGCTGTCTGGCGTTGCCGACTTCGATTCGCTGCCGGGCCAGGGCATCTCGGGCAAAGTCGACGGCACGCACGTGGCCCTCGGCAACGAGCGCTTCATGGCGAGCCGCGGGGTGCAGATCGCGAACCTGGAGGGTTCTGCCGAGGACCTGAGACGCGAGGGCGCCACGGTCGTCTATGTCTCGGCCGGTGGCGAGGCGGCGGGGCTGATCGCGGTCACCGATCCGATCAAGGAAACCACGCCCGAAGCCGTCGAAGGCCTGCACGCCGAGGCGATCCGCATCGTCATGGTCACCGGCGACAACCGCACCACCGCCGAGGCTGTGGCCCGGCGCCTCGGCATCGACGAGGTCGAGGCGGAAGTTCTGCCCGAGCGCAAGCACGACATCGTGCGCCGGCTGCAAAGCGAAGGGCGCAGCGTGGCCATGGCCGGCGACGGCGTCAACGACGCCCCGGCCCTGGCCCGAGCCGACGTCGGCATCGCCATGGGCGGCGGCACTGACATTGCCATCGAGAGCGCCGACGTCACCCTGGTAAAGGGCGACCTGCGCGGCATCCTGCGCGCACGGCGGCTCGGCCGCGCGGCCATGCGCAACATCCGCCAGAACCTGTTCTTCGCTTTCGTGTACAATTCACTCGGCGTGCCGATCGCGGCGGGCGTGCTGTTTCCGGTGCTGGGCCTGCTGCTCAACCCGATGATCGCGGCCGCGGCGATGAGCCTGAGCTCGCTTTCCGTGATCGGCAACGCGCTGCGCCTGCGGACCATGCGGATCTGAGGAGACAGCCATGAACATCGGCCGCGCGGAGCAAATCTCCGGCCTTCCCGCCAAGACGATCCGTTACTACGAGGAGATCGGCCTAGTCGTGCCGCAACGCCGCGGCAACGGCTACCGCGACTACGACGAGGCGGAGGTGCGCAAACTTCAGTTTCTGCAGCGCGCCCGCAGCCTTGGCTTCTCGGTGCAGGATTGCCGGGCGCTGCTGTCGCTCTACGACGACAAGCGGCGGGCCAGCGCTGACGTCAAGGCCATCGCCGAGGCGCACCTCTCGGCGGTCGAACGCAAGATCGCGGAGCTCGAGAGCCTGCGCGGCGCGCTCGCCCACCTGGTCGAGGCCTGTCACGGCGACGACCGACCTGACTGCCCGATCTTGGGCGAGTTGGCCGGGGGCGAGACGGGTGAGGTGACGCGGTAACGCCGTTTAGGCGCGGACTTCGCGCAGGTCCGGCCGACGGCTGGACAGCGGCTGCGTCGGCTCCAGGTTGTGCACGGTCTCCTCGATCAGCCAATCGACCACGGCGCGCAGGGCTTCCTCCTTGTCGGCACCGGCGGTGAGCGCGGCGTTGTAGACGTGGCGCTGGGTGTGCGCGCTGGTGCCGCGGGCGACGATCTCGCGCGCGTGCTCGACCTCGGCGATGCAGCCGAGTTCCTCGGCGTCTTCGTGGATCAGCTCGATCAGCTCCTCGAGCAAATCGGCGAAGGGCACGGCGCGCCACTTGCCGAAGTCGATCAGCTCGCCTTCCGTGCCGTAGCGTTGCACCCGCCAGCGGTTCTCTTCCATCAGCATCGTCGGGTAGAGCCGCCAGCGTTGATTGCTGCTGCGCAGGCGATAGAGCATGTGCAACACGGACTGATAGATCGCGGCGACGGTCATGGCGTCGTCCAGGCGGGTGCAGACGTCGGGAATGCGCAGCTCGAGGGTCGGATAGCGCACGCTCGGCCGCACGTCCCACCAGAGCTTGGTGCCGTCCTCCAGCACGCCGACGGAGACGAGGTTGGCGATCAGCCGTTGCAGCTCGCCGTAGCTCTCAAAGCGGTCGGGCATGCCGGTGCGCGGCAGGTTGTGGAACACCGAGAGCCGGTAGCACAGCATGCCGCTGTCCTCGCCCTCCCAGAACGGCGAGGAAGTGCTGAGCGCCAGGATGTGCGGCAGGAAGTAGCGCACCTGATTCATCAGGTCGACGCGCAGCTCCTCGTCCTCGATCCCGACGTGCACGTGCATGCCGCAGATCAGCGCGCGCCGGCCGACCAGCTCCATCTCGTCGGCGATGACCCGGTAGCGGTCCTTGTCGGTGGTCTGCTGCCGGCGCCAGAGTGCGAAGGGATGGGTCGAGACGGCGATCGGAGCCAGCCCGTGGCGTGCCGCGACCTGGGCGATGGTGCCACGCAGCCGGGCGAGCTCGCCGCGCGCTTGTCCGACGCTGCGGCAGACGCGCGTGCCGATCTCGATCTGCGAGCGCAGCAGCTCGGGGCTCACCTGGCCTTCGAGCAGTGCCTCGCATTCGGCCATCATGGTCGGCGGCGGATCGTCGGCGAGGTCGCGGGTCTCGCGGTCGACCAGGAGGTATTCCTCCTCGACCCCGATGCTGGTGTACGCCGGCTGTTCGGTCATGCCTCGCCTGGGGTTGTTCTTGCGCCTTTCTTCCCCTCGGGCAGGCTAGCGCCGCGCCCTGGCCCGGCGTTGACCTGAATCAAATTCGGCCGGCCAATACCAAGATTCGTCCCGATCGCGTATTCTGATCGGCAGCAAGAGGGGACGTGGCGGCGTCGTGACCGAGCGAGCGATCATCTCCGAGTTTTGCGGGCGACCAGGCCGATGACGGTCGGGCGGGGACGGGTGCCGGGTCGCATTTGGCGGCCGCATCTGGTCCTGCTCGTCCTGACGGTGCTGGCCGCCTCGGAGGCCCTGGCCGAGACGTGGCGGGCCCTTGACGGCAGGATCGTCCGCGCACTGGCGGTGCATCCCGCCGATTCGACCCGCATTCTGGTCGGCAACAAGGGCAAGGCGGCGGGCGCCGCCCTGGTCTTCGAGAGCCGCGACGGCGGCCGCAGCTGGACGACCCTCAACGGCGGCGCGCCGCTGAGCGCCGAGGCGAGCGACGTGCAGGCGGTGGCCTACGGTCCCGATGACGTCGTCCTGGCCGGCACCTGGAAGCACGGCCTTTTCGTCTCGACCGACGGCGGTGCCAGCTTCGCGCCCCATGCGGATTTCCCGAGCAGCGACGTGCGCGACATCAAGGCGGCGCGGGACACACCCGCAACCTTGTTCGCGGCGACCGGCCGCAACGGCATCTTCAAGAGCTCGGACGGCGGCAAGACCTGGCACCGCCTTGGCCCGAGCAATGCCTTCTTCTGGTCGCTCACCGTCGCGGCGGATGGCACGCAGGTCTACGCGGTCTCGCCCGAGGCCAAGGTCTTTCGCTCGCTCGACGGCGGCGAGACCTGGCAACAGGTTTTCGACCGGGCCGGCGCCTACGCGCTCGCCGTTTCGACCGGCGACGGCGACGCGCTTTGGCTCGCCACCGAGACCGGGCTCTACCATTCGTCAGACCGCGGCGAGACTTGGTCGCGCGTCACGGCGCTGCCGGAGGAGAAGCTGTCCTCGGTCCTGGTCCGTGAGGGTTCTGCGGTCGTGGCCGGCGCCTGGAAGCACGGAGTCTTTACGCACGATCCGGTCAGCGGCAAGGTCGGCCGCCTGCTCGCGGAGCTGCCCGTCGTACATCTCAAGGAGGCCGGCGACGCGCTTCTCGTCGGCACCTGGGGCAAGGGACTGGTGGTGCTGCCGTGAGCCGCATCGATATCACCGGCATGCTCGACCCGCAGATGGCTGTGGCGTTGGCCAAGCAGGCCGAGCTCGTGCCGGCTATCGGGTCGATCCGCGATCTGCCCATCGCCGAGGTGCGGGCGCTCTACGAAAGGGAACGGGCCCATTGGAACGAAGACGCGCCGACGCTGGCCCGGATCGAGTCGGGCGAGGTGTCTGGCCCGGTCGGCCCGATACCGGTGCGCACATACTATCCTGTCACGCGCGCTCCTTTGCCCGCGCTGGTCTACCTGCACGGCGGCGGCTGGATTCTCGGTGACCTTGACACGCACGACAAGATCATGCGGCTGTTGGCTCTGCGCACCGGCGTCGCGGTGGTCGGCGTCGACTACAGCTTGGCACCGGAGCACAAGTTCCCGATTCAACTGGAGGAGTCTGTGGCCGTGGTGCGGCATCTGCTGCAGCACGGCGGCGAGCTCGGCCTCGACCCGGCGCGTCTGGCCATCGGCGGCGATTCCGCGGGCGCCAACATGAGCGCCGCGGTCTGTCTGGACCTGCATGCGGAGCAGCCCGGGGCGCTCAAGGCCGCGGTGCTGTTCTACGGCATCTACGGGCTTCGAGACTCCGCGTCGCGGCGCAAGTTCGGCGGCCCGGAGGACGGCATGGCGCCCGAGGACATCGCCTACTACCTCGACTGCTTGATACGAAGCCCCGATGACCTGCGCAGCCCGCGCTTCGACGTGCTGGGCGCCGACCTGGCGAAGCTGCCGCCGCTGTTCATCGGCGCCGCGGAGATCGACCCGCTGGTCGACGACAGCCTGGTCCTGGCCGAGCTGGCCGCCGCGGCCGGGATCGAGAACGTCCTCGAGGTCTATCCCGGGGTCCTGCACGGCTTTCTGCATTTGAGCCGCATGGTCGACAAGGCCGGGGCCGCGATCGACGACGCGGCGCACTGGCTCGGCCGGACCCTGTCGCGCTGACCCGGGGCTCGGATCAGGCGAGTCCGAGCGGCTCGCTGCCCTCGTCCTTGCTCGCCCCGGCGGCGCCCGGCGCCGCTTCGTCCTTCTGCCAGCTGCGAACCATCTGGCTCGCGGCCTCGAGGTCGACCTGATCGTAGCGCGCCATGATGCTGGTGAAACGATCCGGCACGACCTCGGGCTCGCCGTGATAGTGCTTGCGGATCAGCAGCAGCAGCGACGCGAAGAGCAGCTTGTCCAGTTCCAGGGCACGGCAGGCGAACACCAGGTCCTCCGCCCGTTCGTTGGCGACGATCGCCCGGATCCGGTCGGGCTTCAGGCGGCTCAGCTCGGCGAACAGCGCCTCGAACTCGGCGACGTTGGACTCGCGCAGCGCCATCACCAGATCCTGCGGCACGACGGGCGGCGGAATCCGCTCGGCCAAGCCTTGCAGCTTGACGCGCGGTCGGGGCGTCTCTTCCTGCGTTGTCCCGCCGTTGCTTGTGTGCTCCATGACCGCCTCGTCGGCCGCGTCTTGGACTGCATCTGAGAGGCCTTCGGGCGGGCCGCCCTTGGCCTGTGCCCTTTCGATTTCCCGCCTCAGGTTCTCCAGGATGGCGGCATGCGGCCCCGCCTCTTCGGACTCGGCCTCGGCGGCTTCGGCCTCTGCCGGCGCCGCCGTGGTGTCATCGGACTCAGGATCGGGTTGTGCCGGCCCGGCGGTTGCCGAAAGCGGCGCCGGGGTGGTCGCGCCTATGACGTCGAGCTCCTCCGGTGCCGCCGGTTCCGGCTGAGGCTGCGCCGCCGGCGCCTCTTCGGCAATCGGAACGAACTCGGCATCCTGCGGCGGCGCGGGCGGCCCGTCGAGCTCGAGCTCGGGTCCCGGCGTCTCGGCGCCGAGCGGCACGAACTCGGCTTCTATTGGCGTCGAGGGCGGCTCTTCGGGCATGGGCTCGGGGCGCGCAGGCCTTGGGGGCATGGCCACGGCGCTTTCGGGCGCGTGGGACTCGGCGGCGAGCGGAACGGTCTCGGCGTCCTGCGGCGGCGCCGCCGGCGCTTCGGGCTCCGGCTCGCGGCGTGCCCGCACCTCAGTTCTGGGCGCCGGCGCCTCTGTGGCGGGGGCGACCTCGGGTTCTTCCGGCTGCGCCGCGGGCGGCTCGGTGCGCGGCGGCGCAACGGGTTCAAGTGCCGCCGCGGGCGCTTCGGGCGCCGGTTCGGCACGCGCCGGTG
>JAAUYJ010055587.1_pt1 | contig 13340 bp, 9 predicted proteins | sample 7278031 | NCBI WGS metagenome assembly JAAUYJ01 (sample SAMN14350222, study PRJNA611818) | marine sediment metagenome | isolation source: surface marine sediment (1.8m) | place: French Polynesia: Moorea | collected 2018-08 | reverse complement strand
TGTATAAAAACTTAAATAAATTATATCGTAAGCGTTGTGAAGGTGTGTTTTTAACCACCTTCACAACATCCGCTTAGAATCCTTTGTGTTTCAACCAAAGGAGATGTCAATACTCATATTACCTCTAAGGAAGTTCTCTCTGTCCTTCGAGGCTTGGAGAAGCCCGCACTGTAACGGTACTCCGTTCAGTGTCCGGAGTCGTCACTGTAATAGCAAGACAAATCTTACTTCTGATTCAAATAGGGTTACGCTTATTGATTAAGGAAATAGCCCTCGTAACACTTTCGGGGAAAACGACCACTAAACCCCCTTTATCCACCTTATCTAAGCCATATTCGAGCGCCTCTGTTTCATCTAATATCGCTTCATAATCAGCTTGGGGCTTTTCCTCTAAAATCCCTTTAATAATTAAATCTGCAGCTTCACCCCGATTGCGGCCCCGTTTATCGTCATCTTCTTTGACCAGGATACGATCAAAAACCCTCGCCGCAATTTGACCTAAGAGAATTAAATCTTCATCACGACGATCGCCAGGTCCTCCAACCACTCCCAACCGTTGTCCTTTCCAATTTTTAACAAACTCTCCTACTGCTTCATAGCCAGCCGGGTTATGGGCATAATCAACCAAAGCGTGATACTCTCCTAGATTAAAGAGATTCATGCGGCCAGGGGTTTGTTGCGCTGACGCTTTAAAGGTTCTCACCCCCTGTCTAATATCCTCAATATCTACTCCTTGAGAAAATGCAGCCACGCAGGCGGCTAAAGCATTGGCAATCATAAACGGAGCCATGCCCCCCATCGTCATGGGCACATTTACCGCTTGTTCGATTCTCAAGGTAAATTGTCCTTCTAAAATCGAAAGATAACCGTTCTCATAAACCGCCGCTAATCCATCTCGTCGTAAATGGTTTTGGATGATTTCGTTATCAGGGTTCATGGAAAAATAGGCAACTTTTCCCTTCACATTCTCAGCCATAGCCGCAACCAAAGGATCATCCGCATTTAACACGGCATGACCATCAGCGTGTACTACCTCGGCAATGACTCCTTTTACCCTAGCCATTTGTTCGATAGTATTAATATCCCCCAATCCTAAATGATCGGCGGCTACATTCAAGACAATCCCCACGTCACAACTATCAAAAGCTAACCCCGATCGCAAAATTCCACCCCTGGCACTTTCTAAGATAGCCACTTCCACCGTAGGATCTTTCAAAATCATCGCTGCACTGAACGGTCCTGTATTATCTCCTTTTTCTACTAAATAGTCCCCCAGATAAACCCCATCCGTGCTGGTATATCCCACCACTTTCCCGGTTTGACGATAAATATGAGCGGTTAAACGGGTAGTGGTTGTCTTCCCATTGGTCCCTGTAATAGCGATAATTGGGACACGACTGGGGGTATCGGGGGGAAAGAGCATATCCATTACTGGGGCTGCTACGTTCCTCGATAACCCTTGAGAGGGAGCAACGTGCATTCTAAATCCTGGAGCTGCATTGACTTCCACAATCACTCCATCTACTTCTCTGAGGGGTTTGGTAATGTCTGGCGTTACCACATCAATGCCCATTATGTCAAGGCCGATTATTTTTCCTACTCTTTCTGCGATCCAGATGTTTTCCCGATGGATCTCGTCCGTGCGATCGATGGCTATCCCCCCCGTACTGAGGTTAGCGGTTGCTCGTAAATAGGCGATTTCCCCTTTGTTTAGCACTGTTTCCAGGCGCAAACCTTGTTTTTCCAGGATAGCCAGGGAGGTTTTATCTACTTTAATCTTAGTTAAAACATTATCATGTCCTTCTCCCCTTCTGGGATCTTCGTTGGTTATGGTGATTAACTCTTCGATGGTATGTTGATCATCTCCTACCACATGAGCAGGAACTCGTTCAGCTACGGCTACTAATTTGCCGTTAATGACTAATAAACGATGATCGCTGCCCTTATAAAACCTTTCTATAATTACTGTACGGGTTTTTGATTCTTTACTAGCGAGATCGTAAGCTTCTGCTGCTTCTTCCCAACTGTTAATATCAATGGTTATCCCCCGGCCATGATTGCCATCAAGAGGTTTAATGACGATAGGATAACCCCCCACATCAGCGATCGCACTTTCGAGTTCTTCAAAAAATTGAATGGTGGTACCTCTAGGAACAGGAATCCCTGCATCTTCGAGAATCGTTTTTGTCCCTTCCTTGTCACAGGCTAATTCTACAGCCAAGATCCCCGAATAGTTACTGAGGGTTGCTTGAATCCGCTTCTGATGAACCCCATAGCCTAACTGGACCATTGCCCTAGCACTGAGGGGCATCCAGGGAATATTTCTCGCTTCTGCTTCGGTAACTAAGGTTTGGGTAGATGGACCTAAAGACGCATTGGCCTGTAAATCCCTTAAATCACTGAGATCTTGTTCTAATTCTCTAAGTGGATAAGTTCCTGTGTCCACGATAGACTGACAGATACGAACTGCTGCCCTACCCGCGTAACGCCCAGCTTGTTCATCTACATATTCAAACACCACATTATAAACGCCAGGATTTGCTGTTTCTCTAGTACGGCCAAACCCCACAGGCATTTTGGTTAATTCTTGTAATTCTAGGGCCACGTGTTCAACAATATGCCCCATATAGGTTCCTTTTTTGACTCGTTCCAAAAAGCCCCCTCGATGGCCTGGAGAACAAAAATGTTCAACTAAACTGGGAAGCACCTCAACTAAGCCGTCATAAAGGCCAGGAATCTCATTGGAAGGCTTTTCTGCTAGATCCTCCAAGTCGAGGCGCATAACAATCAGTTTTTTGCGCCTAATACTCCAATAATTAGGGCCACGTAGGGTTAGGGTTTTTAATATTTTCATACTCGCCGTTTCTTGAGATTCGCACGCTTGAGGACACAGAAGCCATATCCTAATGATCTTGTCGGTTCATTAGGGTTAATATCCGTTCAGGGTGAACAGTTTTTTATTTTCTTACTGTAAGGGATGACTCACCTTGGCAATACATTGGTGTTGGTGTAGATGATAACAGTCCCCGTGGGAGAGAATATTCAGTCTGAGGTTATGGAGGCTGAGGGGATCACTGGCCGCAATTTCTGCTTGATTGGTATAGGTCATATCTCTACCATCGATGATCGTTACAGTTCCTTTCCCCACAATACGGATTAAACCATCCCGTTCAAACATAGCGCAGGTGTCTTCATCAATGCCGATACCTAATCTTTCGGGATGGGTGGACAAGGCACTCAATAAGCGCGCCATGCGGTTGCGGTTGTGGAAATGCTGATCGACGATGATTTCAGGAATCATGCCGAGTCCCATAGCCATATCCACTAGGGCACGGTTGGGAGACTCGCCACTACTTCCCCCTGCTATCATATGATGCCCCATAACAGCGGCCCCAGCACTGGTTCCACCTAAGGAGATTTCACCCAGTTGTACTCTTTGTCTGATTCTTTCGATTAGGGGAGTCTCTGCCAATAATCCACAGAGTCTAAGTTGATCCCCTCCGGTCATAAATACCCCTGTACATTCTTCAACGAATTCCTTAAAGTAAGTGTCATTCCCTTGGTCGCGATCGCGGATATCGAGAACTTTTACATACTTGGCTCCCATTTCTTCAAAGATACTTTGATATCTTTCTCCGATCAACACCGGTTCTCTTGAAGCGGAGGGAATAATGGCAATGGTGGCATCGGCTCCGCCAGAACGAAACCAGAAGGTGTGCAGGATTTCTTTGCCGTGCACTTTGTCTTCTGCGCCGCCAATGACTAAAATAGCAGTAGTTGTAGGTTGGGACATGGGGCTAGGTTGGGATTGAGTCTCTAATTGCAACATAAATCGTGTCTTTTTAGCCAAAGAAGGTTCGGTACGTTCGGTAAGTTAGTCGTTAGGGTAAAGTAGATCAGAGGTCAAAATTTTGCTTCATCCTCTGCTTTTTTCAACTTTACGCTGCTCTGAGCTTGAGAAGACTAACTGTAATGCCTTGGTCCTTACTCAATTTTTGGCCCCCTTTTTCTACTTTATTCTAAGCTACACTAGCCTCGGAACGATAAAATTAAGATTATTTTTGGAACTTTTGGGTGATTTGTGAACATTGATGTCATTACTTTATTTCCTGATTTTTTTACGTCCGGGCTACAGTCTGGGCTATTGGGTAAGGCGTTGGCTAATGAGATTGCTCAAGTCAATCTAGTTAACCCCCGTGATTTTGCCCTTGATAAGCATCATCGGGTGGATGATATTCCCTATGGCGGCGGGGTGGGAATGGTTTTAAAACCAGAACCTATGTTTGCTGCGGTTGCTTCTATTCCCCGTTTACCGAAAGGACAAGTTATTTTGCTAAGCCCCCAAGGTTCGCCATTGACTCAGAATACTTTACAGGATTTGGCTACAAATTATCAACAATTGATTTTGATTTGTGGTCATTATGAAGGGGTTGATGAGAGGATTCGTTATTTAGCAGATAGAGAAATTTCTTTGGGAGATTTTATCTTAACTTGTGGCGAAATTCCGGCTTTGGCTTTAATTAATGGGGTGGTTCGTTTGTTACCTGGTACAGTAGGCAAGGTTGAATCGTTAAAAGCTGAAAGTTTTGAAGATGGCCTACTTGATTATCCTCAGTATACTCGTCCGGCTGTGTTTCAAGATTGGGAAGTTCCTGCGGTTTTACGCTCTGGTAATCATCAATTAATTGCTCAATGGCGTAAAGAACAACAAATAAAAAGAACTCAACAACGTCGTCCTGATCTTTGGCAGAAATGGGCTGAAATCAGGAGTCAGGAGTCAGAATGATTGATTTAATTATCGGGTTTAAAGTATAGCAGTTCCCCTACTTGTGAGTACCAAAATTTTTTGGTTTTAACCTGAGTTCGATATAAGGTAATTTGTAGATAACTCACTCAAATCAGCAGTCTCAACCCCTCATTGTCTACTTTAAACAATCATAACTCCGAACTCTTAAATCACATATTTTTAGGACTCTGTGAGTAAGGATTCAGAACTTAAATATTAGGTGTACATCATTAGTTTTAGAAACTCTATAATTCTTAATTCTTAATTTTTTATGGTTTCTCGTCGTACATTTTTCAAAATTTTCGGTGTTGTATCTTTAGGCGGTTTAATAACTTATTCTCGTTTTAAAAAGCCATCTCCTTCTTTTTATCAACAAGATAGTTTGCTACTACCTTATTCTTTAACTAAGCCTAAATCTGTTGTCGTTATCGGTGCAGGCTTAGCCGGTTTAGCTTGTGCTTATGAGTTAAGTAAGCGAGGTTTTGAAGTAATTTTACTGGAAAAATCGACTAATCTAGGCGGCAAGATTTCTAGTTGGACGATTAATTTTGGAAAAAATAGTTTCAAAATGGAACATGGTTTTCATGGCTTTTTCCCTCAATATTATAATTTAAAAGAAATTGTTTCTGAATTAAAGATTGACAATAATTTTCGCTCTCTAGAGTTTTATTCTGTTTTATTTTCTGACCAAAAGTACACTTATCAACCTGAAAATTTTTATCCTAGCCATTCTACTTTTCCTTGGAATATTATTGATTTGTCTGTTTGGTCAAACAACCGTTTAAAGTGGGGTATTAATATTACTAAAATATCCCATTGGCAAGTATTTAAGGAGATTACAGGTTTTAAAATTCCTGACAGTTTTCAAAGGTTAGATAATCTCTCGGTTATTGACTGGTCAAAAATAGGTTTTCCTCAAGGACTTTATGATTTATATTTTCTACCTTTTGCCCGATCAACTTTAAATTCACCTGATGTTTTGAGTGCAGGAGAATTACTACAATTTTTTCATTTCTATTTCTTTGGCAACCCCGAAGGATTAGCCTTTAGTGGCACTAAAGATGATATGGGAACCAGTGTCGTTAAACCCATTATTGATGAGATTAAAAAAAATCATGGTAAAGTCATAACAGAAGCATATATAAGCAATATTTTTTGTGCAGATAATGGAATTAAATCTGTAAACTATCAACAAGGGAATGAGCTTATCAATATTCCTTTTACTGTTACAAAAAATACAATTTTAAGCAATGATTATGAAACCTATTATGGCTCAGGCGATCGCTTGTTTTTAGAGTCTGATCAAAAAGTAATTGGTTTACGCTGCACTCATCAAGGTTGTACCGTTCAAAAACAAGAAAATGGGACTTTTTTATGTCCCTGTCATGGCTCATTATATAATGATAAAGGGAGAGTATTAAAAGGTCCTGCACAACAAAATTTATCCCTTTATAAAATTGTTGCCAAAGATAATAATTCTGCTAACTTAATTAGTGAAAACAATTCAGAACAAAAACAATCTAAAACCTTACAAGCAGATTACTATGTTATGGCTACTGATGTCCCAGGAATACAACATTTATGGACAAAAATAAAAGGAGAAACCAGTGAAAATTTAAGAGAAAAAATTGAACAATTAGCAATTGCTGATCCCTTTGCTGTTGCTAGATTTTGGTTTGATAAAGATTTTGATTGGCAATATAGTAATTTTACATCTCTTTCTGGTTATAAACTCATTGATAGTATTACTTTATATCATCGCATTCAAACTCAGTTTATTGAGTGGGCAAAAAAAACAGGGGGAAGTGTTGTCGAATTACACGCATACTGTTACAAAGAAAAAGAGTTTCCCACCCAAGACATCTTATTACAAACTTTTGAACAAGAATTATATCAAATTGTACCTAAACTATCAGAAGCAAACCTATTGCATCGAGAATTAGTGAATCAAAAAAACTTCTCAGGTTATCCCCCCAACAGTTACAAAAATCGTCCGGAAACCACCACAGAAATTGACAACTTATTTTTTGCCGGAGACTGGGTTAAAATGCCTTTTCCCTGCGGTTTAATGGAAAGAGCAGTGAGTAGTGGCTTATTGGCTGCTAATGCTATTCTAGAAAAGGAAGGATTACAAAAACGTACATTGTTAACCGTCAATCAGAATTTAGAATTTAGAATTTAGAATTTAGAATTTCTGAGCCCTCCAGTTGGAGGCTTGGAATCCTTTTTTTCGGTTAATCAAGGTATTCAATTAATTTAACTGTTTTTTAGACTTTTATAGTTTTAGATTTGAGCGGCTTATTCAGGCTTGCTAGCCGCTTAAGATTTGAAAACTTATATGACAATCCACAAAGTGTCACAATCGTCCTTGTCATTGAGTATTGAGATTGATAAATTATTCTTGTGTGTGAGGAGTAAGAGTGATATGAAAACGCCTTTGGAGTCGAAACACGGCAAGACGCCCGAAGGCTTTTCATTTTTATTATTTGAATAATTGAATAAATAAGGGCAGTGGATAATCCACTGCCCTGATTGCTATAGTAGAACGAAAATTAAACGAGTCCACCAGAAGCTTGAAGACGTGCTCTAGCTCGTTTAAACTCTCTAGATGCCTTAATTTGCTCGCTGCGCTCTCCGCTTTTAGTCGCTTCGTCTAAATGGTTTTGAGCGGCATCGTAAGCTGCCTTAGCCTCTTGTTTATCGATTGTATCACCAGCCTCAGCAGAGCTAACTAAAACCTTAATTTCATTGTCTTCAACCTCAGCAAAACCGCCAATTACAGCAATGCTTTTCCATCCCTTCTCGTCACGGACACGCATCACCCCAGTGTCGAGAGCCGTTAACAGGGGAACGTGGTTAGTTAAAATACCCAATTGTCCAGAGGTACTAGGTAAGATGGCTTCTTGGACTTCACCATCCCAAACCGTCTTATCAGGAGTAATGACACGAACTGTTAATACCATATCAGTAATTAATTATGAGTTATCAGTTATCAGTTATCAGATAAGGGCGAACAGGAGTTCGCCCCAACCGCAGAATCTTTTCAAAGAGAATAAGACCTAAGGTTATTTAAGCTTTTCAGCCTTAGCCTTAGCTTCATTGATATCTCCAACCAAGTAAAAGGCTTGTTCAGGAAGATCATCTAATTCTCCATTGAGAATCATTTGGAAACCCTTAATAGTATCAGCCAAAGACACATACTTACCAGGAGAGCCGGTAAACACTTCTGCCACAAAGAAGGGTTGGGACAGAAAACGCTCAATTTTGCGAGCGCGATCTACAGTACGACGATCATCTTCTGACAATTCATCCAAGCCCAGAATAGCGATAATATCCTGTAATTCCTTGTATCGTTGTAGAGTCGATTGCACTGCACGAGCCGTATCATAGTGTTCTTCACCTACAACACTAGGCTGTAACATTGTACTGGTAGAATCCAAGGGATCAACCGCAGGATAAATCCCTTTAGATGCTAAACCACGAGATAACACAGTGGTTCCGTCTAAGTGAGCAAAGGTGGTTGCAGGAGCAGGATCGGTTAAGTCATCCGCAGGGACGTAAACCGCTTGAATAGAGGTAATCGAACCTTCCTTAGTAGAAGTAATACGCTCTTGTAAATCTCCCACATCAGTTCCTAGGGTAGGCTGATATCCCACCGCAGAAGGCATCCTTCCTAAGAGAGCAGATACTTCAGAACCCGCTTGTACGAAACGGAAAATATTATCAACAAATAACAATACGTCTTGCTTGTTGACATCACGGAAGTATTCCGCCATGGTCAAACCAGATAAACCCACTCTCATTCTAGCTCCGGGGGGTTCGTTCATTTGTCCGTAAACTAGGGCAATTTTCGATTCTGAGAGGTTATCGGGGTTAATTACCTTAGACTCGATCATTTCGTTGTAGAGGTCATTTCCTTCGCGAGTACGTTCCCCTACTCCAGCGAACACGGATACACCCCCGTGTTGAATGGCGATATTATTGATCAACTCCATCATGATAACGGTTTTACCCACACCCGCACCACCAAAGAGACCAATTTTTCCCCCTTGACGGTAAGGGGTGAGGAGATCGATCACCTTGATCCCTGTTTCAAACACTTTGGGCTTGGTTTCCAAGTCTGTTAATTTAGGAGCAGGACGGTGAATGGGAGAAGTTTCCTCATTACCGACATCTCCCTTTTCGTCTACTGGTTCCCCTAAAACGTTGAAAATACGACCTAAAGTGGCTTTGCCCACTGGAACACTGATGGGCGCACCTGTATCGGTAATATCCATCCCTCTGACTAACCCATCAGTTCCACTCATAGCAACGGCGCGGACTTGGTTATCACCGAGTAATTGTTGCACTTCACAGGTAACGGAAACGGTTTCACCTGCAGAGTTTTGTCCTTCTACTTTTAGGGCATTATAGATACGAGGTAATTTACCACTGGGGAATTCAGCATCGATTACAGGACCGATAATCTGAGTGACTTTACCAACGCTTGTTTGTTCTGTTGTAGCTACCATGCTTATTTTTGATGTTTGGGGATTAACGTATTTATTTGGCTGAGCGAGAATGCTTAACCCTTTGGCTGTGCTCAGGGCCAACATCGAGCGAAGTCGAGATGTTAATGTTATTTTTGCCACCCTATAGATTACCACTTCTGGGTCACTGGGGGAATGGCCTAAGAGCAGTTTTCAATTGAGTGTATCAATATTTAACTTTAATGTCGGGCTAAGTCCCACGCTGTACCGTCCGAGGAGTTTAAGGGAATCGGCAACGGTCAGCGTGCGGATACAGCCCGACCAATATATTAACGTGGGACAGCACAACCAAGCTTAGATAACTTGTGTTACCACTTGATATTTTTTCTGCTAACCTATTGTTATGACTCTAACACTAAACTACACATACAGGCTCTACCCTGATAGTAAACAGGAAGCAATGTTATCGCAATGGCTAGAAATTTGTCGCCGTTCCTATAACTATGCTTTGCGGGAGCTAAAAGACTGGATTGCTTCACGCAAGTGTCCAGTAGATAGGTGTAGTTTAGAGTCAGAATATATCATGGCGGCAAGTTACCCTTTTCCTAGTTACCATCAGCAACAAAACCAATTACCAAAAGCTAAAAAAGTATTTCCCCCCTTAGCTTTAGTTCCGGCTCAAGTCTTACAAACTAATGTCAGAAGACTTCATGATGCTTGGGACTTTTTTCGTGAGAGAGGGTTTGGCTTTCCGAGGTTTAAGAAATACGGACAGATGAAGTCTTTACTCTTCCCTCAATTTAGAAGTAATCCTTTGACTGGGTGGCAGATAAAGCTACCAAAATTGGGAAAAGTACAGATAAATCTTCATCGTTCAATTCCTGATGGTTTTGTCATCAAACAGGTACGAGTTATCAAAAAAGCGATGGGGTGGTTGGCTGTAATCAGCATTCAATCTGACATAACCTTGCCTGAAGTTGAGACTCCTTTTGGACATCCTTTAGGGTTAGATGTCGGGCTTTCTAGTTACCTAGCTACCAGTGATAACTATGTAGAAAAAGGTCGTAAATTCTTCAAAACTGAACAACGTCGGCTGAAAGTGCTACAACGTCGGTTAGCAAGAACACAAAAACGTTCTAACAACTACGAAAAGGCTAGAAAAAAAGTCGAAAAGCAACATAATCATCTTGCCTTTAAGCGTAAAGATTACCAATTCAAATTAGCTCATAAAGTCTGTGATATGGGAGACAGTATCTTTATGGAGGATATTGACTTTCGGACAATGGCTAAAGGCTTTTTGGGTAAACATACCCTTGATGCAGGTTTTGGCCAATTCAGGGATATTCTCAAATATGTCTGTAAGATAAGGGGCAAATATTTTGGCTTAGTTGACCACCGAGGAACTAGCCAGACTTGCCCTAATTGTCGTGCAGAAGTCAGAAAAACCCTTTCTGATAGGGTTCATGATTGTCCTGAATGTGGCTATAAATGTGATCGGGATGTGGCATCAGCCCAGGAAATTTGTAATCGAGGCATAGAAACTACTACTCTGGGACTCAGAGGAAAGGAAACCGTCTGTCAAACGGGGCGTACAAGCTCTGGAGGTGTCCTCCAGAGACAGCCCCTTGTCGAGGTGTCGGGGGTGATGAGCCTAGATAACTGGCGTAGAGGCAAGCCTCTGTGGGCAGAAATATCCCATCGTGAGTTGGGAAGCCTCAACCATAATCTTTGATTTGGTTGGGGAGGATGTCACTATAATTATGGTCTAAATGTCACTAATCTCTTGTCTAAGCAACGCCTTGATATCCTTTTAGTCGAAAATAACCTTTGTACCTCTCGTCAACAAGCGCAACGGTGTATTCGGGCTGGAGAGGTAAAAGTTAATCAGAAAATAATTGATAAGCCTGGAACATTGGTTGAGGTTACCGCTCAGATTGAACTCAAAGCAAAACCTCCCTATGTGTCCCGTGGAGGTCAAAAGCTCGAAAAAGCCCTGAAAGTCTTTGATATACCCGTTAAGGGTCGAATTTGTTTGGATGGGGGCATTTCTACTGGGGGGTTTACTGACTGTTTATTACAAGCAGGAGCTAGGCAAGTTTATGGGGTGGATGTAGGATACGGGCAAGTGGCTTGGTCATTGCGTCAAGATGAACGAGTCATTTTGAAAGAAAGAACGAATTTTCGCTATCTTACTCGCGATCTTTTATATCAAGATCGCAATCAGGCTGACTTGGGGGTGATGGATGTTTCTTTTATTTCCTTAACCAAAGTTTTAGCTCCTTTATGGAACTTACTCCTAGAACCCAAAGAAGTCATTTTATTGGTTAAACCTCAATTTGAAGTCGGGCGATCGCAGGTAGGTAAAAAAGGTGTCGTTCGCGATCCCAAAGCCCGCACCCAAGCTATTGAGCAAGTGTTAAACACTGCTTATTCTTTAGGTTGGTTATTTTGTGGGTTAACCGAGTCCCCTATCACAGGTCCTGCGGGGAATGTGGAATATTTATTATGGTTACGTTGCGATCGTGGAAGTGATGAGCATTCCATCTCACAAAATTGAGAGTAACCTAGATCACAAACTATCCGTTAATTCTCCAATTGCCACATTCAAAACCATTAGCCATAATTGTATTACCTAGTTTGAATCCGTTCCTGTGAGGATCAATGACTTTAAAGAGAAATTATGTCTTATTCTTTTGATAATCAAACCACTTCTAACCAAACTTTATTTTCTTTATGCAATCAAAGAAAACACCAACGTTATTATAACAGTCAAGGTTCTTCTGTCGAACTTCTAACCGATGCCGAAGAGATTACACAATCTTTTAAAGGAATGATTTTAGATGATTCTTTTGGGGGGTGTGGTTTGATCGTGATTACTGAAGAAAAGTTATTAAATGGACAACTCTGTCAATTGAAGCTCAAAAACCTTGACCCAATTTTATGTCAAATCGTATGGTTAAAGAGACTCGACAAAAATATTCTTCGCCTGGGTGTAAGATATTTAATGAAATAAAAAAGTGAAGAACAAATGCAACTCTTTTGAATTCTCCAGGGATTAAAATAACCTGGATTATAAGGGGATGTGCCTAAGCAGGATAAATCAATAATTCGATCCGCTTACGATATGATTTATAGCAGTACAAAGAAAGATTAGGACATTATGGTAAGGTGGGCAATGCCCACCCTACAAGGTTTTGCAATTTCATAAACGTCCTAACCATAATGTGTAGTGCTATATTTAGAGAGTCGAGATCATATAGTTAATGCAAATAAAAATGAGACAAAATCAATCTCCTTTCTTATTTGCATAGTGAGCAAGATGCTCACATTCCTCTGTCTCAAACTTATTGGAAACGACTATATCGTTGAGGAAGAGCCAAAACTTCTTTACCCACCTTGGCTAGATTTAAACCTAGCTGTGTTGCTCCCTTTCTTAAACAATTTGCCGCGGCTTGAGTGTCGACATTTACTAATCATCCTCTAGCAGTTTGGTTAAGATATTATCAGTAGTAACAGGAAAAAATCTGCTTTATTCGCAAAAGATACAATAGTTTTTTTAATTGTTAGGTAATAACATCCTCGCTTCAATCTCATGCCAAACGTCCGGAAATTTCACCGCCTCTTCTTTGCAATCTACCATAAATTTATTAGCATACAAATAATCCTCCAATGCCTTAATTTCTGACTCTGATAAATTCAGCATTTCTTCCGTCAAATTAAAACCCTCTAAGATAACTTTAATTAGCTTTTGAGAAAAAGCCTGAGAAGTTTCCTTGGGGTGACTATCATCAGAAATTTCTGCTTCTAAAACTTCTAATTTGTCAATCATGTCAATTAAGTTTATCCCGTGATAAATCTCAGCCTCTTTTGACCAATTAACATACTTAATCATCTCATCAATGGCCTTCTTGGCGTTGGCGTTGGCGTTGGCGTTGGCGTTGGCGAGGGTGAGGGCGTTGGCGTTGGCGAGGGTGAGGGCGTTGGCGTAGGCGAGGGCGTTGGCGTTGGCGTTGACGTTGGCGAGGGCGAGGGCGTTGGCGAGGGCATAGGCGAGGGCGTTGGCGAGGGCGTTGGCGTAGGCGAGG
>JAAUYJ010142673.1_pt1 | contig 13356 bp, 10 predicted proteins | sample 7278031 | NCBI WGS metagenome assembly JAAUYJ01 (sample SAMN14350222, study PRJNA611818) | marine sediment metagenome | isolation source: surface marine sediment (1.8m) | place: French Polynesia: Moorea | collected 2018-08 | reverse complement strand
TTGGGTCTAAAACCCCGCCTTTTAAGGCGCATAGTTTTTGGAAGCGGAGTATAAATCTCTGTTTCAAAAACAACTTCTGACTTCTGACTTCTGACTTCTGACTTCGTTAACGACCGCTTTTCATCCCCTTGAAAGAGGAGGCTTGGAACCATTTTTTTCTGTTAACTACTGCGACCCACTTATGAATAATTAGAACTGTTTTGCATATTTAAAAATTTAGTTAATTCTGCTTGGAATAATAAGCGAACTGTGCCCGTTGGACCATTACGATGCTTAGTCAAAATAATTTCAGCGACTCCTCTATCTACTGTATCAGGATTGTAATATTCATCTCTATATAACATCATAATTAAATCAGCATCTTGTTCAATTGCACCACTTTCTCGTAAATCTGACATCATCGGACGCTTATTGTTCCTTGCTTCAACTGCACGACTTAACTGAGATAAAGCAATAACTGGGGCTTTAATTTCACGAGCTAATCCCTTCAAAGAACGAGTAATTTTTGATAATTCTTGAACCCTATTTTCACTTCCTGCACCCTCCATTAATTGTAAATAATCGATTAAAACTACACCAAATTCTCCTTTTTTTTCGGCTAATAAACGACGAACTTGAGAACGAATTTGAGTAACAGTAATATTAGCAGCATCATCAATATAAATAGGCAAATTTGATAAAGTTCCAATGGCAATACTAATTTTTTCGTAATCGTTTTGAACAAATCTTCCTGAGCGTAAACGGTTACTTTCAATCCCTGCTTCTGCTGCTAATAAACGCATAGAAAGCTGTTCTTTTGACATTTCTAAACTAAACATAGCTATGGGTAAAGCAAAATTTTTGGCAATATTCGCAGCGATTCCTAACCCAAAAGCCGTATTATGAACACAAATATCATTAGCAACAAAATTATGAGTTTCAGGAATAGTTAAATCATATACTTGTTGTTCACCTATATATTCAATGGAGACAATTTTATCCCAATAAATATCGCTGTTTGCTAGGTGTTGCAATGATAAATTATCTAACGCTAAACCTAGTTTAAAGATTTGATGTCTTGATAATTCTGTTTCACCAACACAAATATTATTATAGTCCTCAATTCCTGCTCTTTTAGCTAAACTCGTCCAAGTTTCATTACCTTTGAGTAAAGTTATTTTTTTCCAAATTTCTCTAGGAATAACATCAAAGTTAGTTTTATTTAGTTTATGGGTTAAAGTTTCTTTAGCTAAATCAATCTCTTTTTCTTTACCTAATATTCCGATTTCTGCAAGAAAATTTTTAATTGATTGAGGATCAATAATATCAAGCTGAAAAAATTTTACACATTTTTTTAGATAAGCAATTACTCCAAATCTTAGTAATAGATGTTGAATTTGACGGGCTAATTTTTCACTAACGGTAGTATAAATTACTGCAACTTGATTCCTTCTCAGGAAAGATATATATCCATCACTAGCAAATAATCGATTAAGAAATAATGCTAATAAAGAAGACTTGAGTTTAAAAACAATTGATGGGATGCTTTTTTGCTCAGGCTCTGTAGGCCATAGCCCCAACTCTTGTAACCAAATCTTGACAGAATTTTCATCATTAAAATTATTGAAAGCTTGCTCAAAATCCTGTTTTAATAAGCTACTTTTATTAATCCAAGTAGGAGAAGTTTCTATTACAAAATTATTTCCTATGAAATAGGCTAATATTTTAACTTTATACTCAGAAATTGTCTCAGTTCCAAAAATATTAATTTGACGAGGAACAGCAATTTTATCTCCTGGTTTTAGTTTTGATAGTTTTTGCCATCCTTCAATGGTTAAATAAGGATGAGTTAAGGTGGTTTCAATATAACGTCCTAATTGAGTTGTAACTCTAAATATAGGTTTAACTCCATCATCAATAAAATGAGAAGGTTCCATTAACCTAAATTTAAAGTTATTTTTTAATGTCAATAATTTAGCCTGACGATTATGGTAAATGTCTGAAATAGTCGCAGTTTTTCCATCTGCTAAAACAATTTCGGAATTAGCAGCTAAACACTTTCCCATAGAAGGTCGACCTGCAATTATAATTAAGTCTGAGCGTTGTAAACCTCCTGTCATTGCATCTAAATCATAAAATCCAGTTTCAATACCTGGAAGTGTTGTTTGTTCCTGAAGTTTTTCTAATTCAGTATAGGTTTTAATAATGGTATCAGAAAGGGGAATTAAACCCTCTTGTGGACGCTTTTGTGTTAAAGCAAAAATCTTCTTTTCTGATTCATCTAACACTATTTCTAATTCTTGGCTGGTTTCAAACCCTAAATCAACAATTTCATGACCCGCATAAATTAATTGACGACGTAGATATTTATCCATGACCAAAGCTGCATAACGATCAATATTGACCGCAGAAACTGTCCTATCCAATAATTGCGTTAATTTATTCAGTCCCCCAACTTTTTCCAATAAATGATGATCTTCCAAGGTACTTTTAACTGTTAAAAAATCCGTTGGTTGTCCCTGCCCATGTAACTTTAAAGCAGCCTCATAAATTTGCTTATGAGATTGAACATAAAACACTTCTGGTGTTATTAAATCTACCACCCGTCCCATTGCTTCAGGATCGAGTAAAATACCACCCAAAATAGATTCTTCAGCTTCAATATTTTGGGGGGGAAGGGTTTGATTAACAACCATCATCAATTCAATAATACAACATCCTAATTCTACAATAAATTTCTAATTTAGGTAATTGTGTACTAAATCTTGAAAAACGAGCCATCCATCAGTTATGCTAAGGAATATGAAAATTATTATTTAAACAATGAAAATTGCAATTACTGGCGCAACCGGATTTGTAGGAACTCGATTGGTCAATAGTTTACAGGATGACGGTCATCAAGTATTAATCTTTACACGAAATATCAATCACGCTCAGAAAATTTATTCGGCTTCCACTTTCCCCAATATAGAAATTGTAGCCTATAAACCTACAGAATCAGGGGCATGGCAAGATAAAATTTCAGGTTGTGATGGGGTAGTTAATTTAGCAGGAGAACCCATTGCAGAAAGATGGAGTCCCGAACATAAAAAAGCCATCTTAGAAAGTCGTCAGTTGGGAACTCGAAAAATTGTCGAAGCAATTGCGAAAGCAGATAAAAAACCTTCAGTCTTCGTTAACCCTTCTGCTATTGGTTATTATGGCACCAGTGAAACCAAAACCTTTGATGAAAATAGTACCTCTGGAGATGATTTTTTGGCAGAAGTTTGTCAAGCTTGGGAAAGTGAAGCACAAGAAGTTAAAAAAGTAAATGTAAGGTTAGTCATTTTAAGAATAGGTATTGTTTTAGGGAATGGAGGGGCTTTAGCGAAAATGATTCCGCCTTTTAAGCTATTTGCAGGGGGTCCATTGGGAAATGGTCGTCAGTGGTTTTCTTGGATTCATATTGATGACTTGGTTCAGTTGATTAAAGAGTCTTTAAAACGGTCAGGAATTGTGGGCACTTTTAATGCAACAGCCCCCAATCCTGTGCGGATGAATCAATTATGTGAAAGTTTAGGAGAAGTTATGAATCGTCCTTCTTGGTTGCCGGTACCTGATTTTGCTTTAGAGGTGTTATTAGGAGAGGGTTCAAAGGTGGTTTTAGAAGGTCAACAAGTGTTACCAAAAGAGACATTATCTCTGGGTTTTCAATACCAATATCCAACGATTAAAGATGCTTTAATTGAGATTGTTCCGAAGATGTAATACAAAATACGCATATAAATTATAATGGATTTTGTTTAGGAATTCCTACAGAACGAGGAAACTGATCAGAAGTTTTAGTTATTTTTTGAATGTAAATAAAGTGGCGTGTACTTTTAGTTAAAGGGGTTTGAAATGGTTTAACCAAAATCAGTTTACCACCTAATTTTTTTAAGACATTGTTTAAGTTTATTTCTTCTTCTTTTTGCCAGTTTCCACGATATAAAACCCCGATTCCTCCTATTTTGAGAAAGGGTAAAACGTATTCAGCACAAACTGAAGGCTCCCCTACTGCTCTAATTAACCCTAAATTATATTTTTCTCGATGTTCCGGTAAATGTCCGATGTCTTCTGCACGGCCAATAACTGTTTGAGAATTCTCCAGTTTTAACGCTTCTAAAAATAGAGTAATAACCTTAATCTTTTTACGAGTAGAGTCAAGTAATGTTAGTTTCCAGTGAGGAAAAATAATATTAATTGGAAGACCAGGAAAACCTGCCCCTGTACCAATGTCAATCACTTTTAATGAATCTTTATATTCTAAAAAATCCAGACCAATAACACCCGCTAAAGAATCCCATAAATGCTTTTCCCAAAAGTCGTTAGGTTCGGTTATTCGAGTTAAATTGATTTGAAGATTAATTAACAGTATTTCTTGATATAATTTCTCCCATTTTTCTAATTGTTCTTGGTTAGGTTGCCATTGTAAACTATCTTGCCAGATATCTTTAAAGGTTGGTAATTGCATTAAAATCACTATTAACTTATGGTTGATATAATTCTCAATTCTTTTTACTATTTACTTTTGATTCCCTCTAACATTGGGTAATTCTAAATTCTAATTAACCCCCTTAACAATTAATGCTTAAATTTACGATAAAGACGTAACAAAATCTTCTCAAATTCCACCCAAACAAACATCAAACTACTAAATAGTAAACAGATAAGTAATTGTTCTCCAGTTAAAACCGTCGTATTAAAAAAGGCTCGTAAAGGAGCAACATAAACTAACATCAATTGTAGGATAGTAGTAACAATAACGGCACCCCAAAGATAGAGATTAGAAAAAGGGTTCATTTCTATCGCTAAACGAGTCGTAGAACGAGCAGCGATCGCATGGCCCATTTGAGCAATACAAAGGGTCGTAAACACCATCGTTTTCCAACTTTCAGGATCATGACCAGGCTTTTGAGCATCAGTAAAAGCCCAAGACATTAAAGCAATAGTAATAATCGAAAAAATGATGCCAATACGCACAATATAAGACCCCAAACCGCGAGCAAAAATACTCTCTTTAGGACTAGAAGGAGGACGTTCCATGATATGAGGATCTGCCGGTTCTACTGCCAAAGCTAAAGCCGGTAAACCATCCGTGACCAAATTCATCCAAAGAATTTGTAGAGGAATTAAAGGCACACCAGAAAGTCCCATTAACGGTGCAGCAGCAATCGTTATGACTTCCCCTACATTACTGCCCAAAATGTACTTAATAAAGTGACGAATATTGCTATAAACTACCCGCCCCTCTTCCGTGGCAGCGACAATGGTGGCAAAATTATCATCTAGCAAGACCATATCACTGGCTTCCTTGCTTACATCCGTACCTGTAATGCCCATAGCGATGCCAATATCTGCCTGTTTGAGTGCTGGAGCATCATTCACCCCATCCCCCGTCATGGCCACAAATTTATTGCGCTTTTGCAAGGCTTGGACAATGCGCAATTTATGTTCAGGGGAGACACGAGCATAAACACTGACGTTTTCTACCTCTTCCTCTAACTGAGGTTGAGACAATTTTTCCAATTGCCGTCCGCTTAAGATATGATCTTCTGGTTGGATGATTCCTAAGTGTTGCGCAATAGCTTGAGCGGTTAATTTATGATCTCCTGTAATCATAATCGGACGAATACCGGCAGCCCGACATTTAGCAACTGCGGCCTTAACTTCGGGCCGAGGTGCATCCATCATCCCTACTAACCCAACCCAAATTAATCCTTGTTCAACTTCCTCTGCCTGGGTTGCATCGGGTATTTGTGTTAAGGGTTTATAGGCGAACCCTAACACCCGTAAGGCACGTTTGGCCATGCCATTATTGCCTCGCAATGCTTGTTCTTTTTGTTCTTGGGTTAAAGGATGAACCCGCTTTCCTTGTTGATAATATTCGCATCTTTCTAAGATAAGTTCGGGAGAACCTTTGGTAAGCAAGACATACTCATGATCTTGTTTAGTTTGCCAACTCGGCCAGCGATCGCCTGTCTGACTACCCTGACAAATGGTGCTCATGCGTTTGCGTTCCGAGGAAAAGGGAAACTCTCCAACTCTTGCATATTCCCTTGCTAACTCTGAGTGTTGTAGCCCTGCTTTGCCCCCTAACGCTAGTAATGAGCCTTCGGTGGGATCACCGAGAATGTTCCACTCTGTCTCTTTTTGGGATAAATGAGCATCATTACATAATATCCCTGTAAACAATAGGGCTTGTAGTGAACCATAACGATTAGAATTGATGATATTTTGGGCTTCGCTACAAATAAAGTCCCCAAGAGGTTGATAGCCTGTTCCTGTTACCTGATAGTGTCCTTGAAGGGTTTCCACTTCTTGGGCTACCATTTTATTCTGGGTTAGGGTTCCTGTTTTATCGGAACAAATAACATTTACTGATCCTAACGTTTCCACGGCGGGCAGTTTGCGGATCAGAGCATGACGCTTTACCATGCGTTGGGTTCCCAGGGCCAAGGTTACCGTAATAACTGCTGGTAAACCTTCTGGGACCACAGCAACTGCCATACTCAAGGATATTTCAATCAATTCCTGTAGAAGTCCCCAACCGGCTTTGAGAGTTCCTCCTACCACCACCAACGCAACCATGATTAATGAACCACTCACCAACACATTCCCTAACTGAGTCATACGTCGCTGTAAAGGGGTGTCTTCTGTTTCCACCGATTGTAACATCTGGGCGATTTTTCCCAGTTCTGTGTCCATTCCTGTGCTGGTAACGACCACTTTGGCTCGTCCCTGGATTACTTCGGTTCCAGTAAAGACCATATTGACACGATCGCCTATGGGGGTATCTTCTTGCAACCCTTGGGTTAAGGGATTTTTTTCAACGGCGTGAGCTTCTCCTGTTAAGGCTGACTCTCGAATTTGGAGATGAGAGCCGTCTATAATTTGACCATCGGCACATAGGGTGTCCCCTGCCTCTACGAGAATAATGTCTCCAGGTACTAATTGAGGTGCGTCAACTTCTTGGCGTTTTCCGTCTCTGATAACTTGTACTTGGGGAGAAGATAATTTTTTTAGAGCCGCTAAGGCTTTTTCGGCGCGGGTTTCTTGTAAATAGCCTAAAAGTCCATTCAAAATAACAATAGAAAAAATTGCAATGGTATCTTTAAAGGGAATCCCGCTTTTGGTTGTGCCACTATTTCGTAATTCCACAATATCTAAAATACCGGAAATAATGGCTACGACAATCAGCATGATTAACATGATGTTTGTAAACTGATCGAGCAATATTTGCCAGTTGCTACGGCCAGCACTTTCTTCTATTTCATTGCGGCCATAATGTTGTTGTCGTTGACTAACATTTTCTTTATTTAACCCCGTTTGGGGGTTTGTTCCCAAATTAGTTAAGGTTTTGGCTACAGAATAAGTATGCCAAGATTGTTTCTGTTGCGGTAGGGTATGGGCAGAATAGGATCTGGTCACGGGAACGATAGGAATTAATGAGGTCTACTTTCCTTGATCTTACTGTTAACTTTCTCAACTGTTGCGCTTCATCACAAAATTGTAAACTCTCTCTTTTTTAGAAAAAATCTTTAAAAAAAATTAAACTTTCTCAAGTATTTTTTTTTATCTGTTATGACCCATTATATAGGTTTTATAGTGTACCTCATGAAAGTGAGGTACACTGGTGTCTTCTCTGGGAACTCCGAACTCCCAAAACTAAATAAGAATCGGAGACTTAACCTGGCCTGTGCTATTTTATTACCAAGATTGCTCTACTATTATTCTTCTAATAATTTAGTCGGTAAACCATCAATACTGGTTTGATTTTTCTGTTGCCAATACTCATAAATACTGGCTTCACCCTTTTTTGTCGCCCATTCTATCAAAGTGTCTCGATTTTCTTGATACTCATAAAGGGGAACCCCAAAACCACAAGATGTTTGTGCAGAAGTAACATTTAAAATAATAATTTGTCTCTGCCCATCAAAAGTAGGAAAATGATCAGAAAAATTATTCCATTCTTGATCTCTAGGATGAATAACTTTGCCCTGACCATACAAACGTAAAATCAAAGGTTTTTCAGAAAAACTACAAAACATAATGGTCATTCGTCCATTTTCTTCTAAGTGGGCAGCCGTTTCATTCCCACTTCCTGTTAAGTCTAAATAACCCACATTTTGCTCATCTAAACAGCGAAACGTATCAATCCCTTTGGGAGATAAATTAATCCTTCCTTCTCTGGGAGCAGTTGCTGTAAAGAACATTTTTTGCTCTTTAATGAAGGTAATTAGTTCAGGGGTTAAACTCTCATAAAATTTAGACATGATAACCTTTAATCTATACCATTATCAGAATTAATTTTATTCTAAACTCTCAAAGAGATCGTTATAATAAAATTATTAAAAAAATTTAGCTTGATTATGACTGCCGAAAGTCTTCCTTTAAATAAAGATTTAGCTCAGCCCGACAACTCCAACCATACTATCATTCAGCTAGAAGAAATCGGTAAATTTTATGGCCGTGATCATACTCGTGTTACAGCTTTAGATAACATTAGCCTAACCATCGAAAAGGGCGAGTATTGTACCATTATGGGGGCATCTGGCTCTGGAAAATCAACCCTGATGAATGTTATGGGCTGTCTTGACCGCCCCAATTCAGGACGGTACTATTTAGACAGTCTTGATGTGTCCCGATTGCCTGATAGGGATTTGGCGGTGGTTCGTAATCAAAAGATTGGTTTTGTTTTTCAACAGTTCCATCTTCTGCCCCAAATGACGGCCTTGGAAAACGTCGTTTTACCGATGATCTATGGAGGGGTATCACCCCAGGAACGACGCAGTCGGGGCCTAGAAGCCTTGGAAAAGGTGGGCTTAGGCAATAGGGTTAATAATAAGCCCAATCAACTCTCAGGAGGGCAACAACAACGGGTAGCAATTGCTCGTGCTATTGTCAATAATCCTATGTTATTGCTGGCAGATGAACCCACTGGGGCCTTAGATTCTCAAACTACTGATGAAGTGTTAGCCATCTTTGAAGGGCTTCATCAAGCAGGTATTACCGTTGTGGTTGTCACCCATGAGTCAGAAGTTGCCCGTCACTCTGAGCGTGTTATCTGGTTCCGTGATGGTCGTGTTGTCCACCCTTATCTTAGCCCTGAACAACTCCATTCAGTTGTTGATTAAGAAATATTGCGAAAAAAAAGGAAATCAGTCATAATCGTAGAGTTAAGATATTTATATTTTTGTATATCAAACTTTAAAATCGTTTTTTATCCTTTTGAGTTCAGAGGCATTAGTAGACGCTTGTGACTTGGCAAACAACAGAATCATCCCAACCTGGTTCAGAGATAGGACAGCAAAAACGCTATGACGCTGCTGCGATCGCCCGTTACTATGGCTTACGTCCTTGGGGAGTGATCCAAAGGGCTATTACCATTATCTGGTCTTTCAGTTGGTTTTTAATCCATTTACAGTGGGAGCAATGGTTTAACCCGGATCAAGACAATAAACAGAGATGTGCGGCCGAATTGAGGGAAATTCTCACCCGTCTCGGCCCTACCTTTATTAAGGTAGGTCAGGCTTTATCTACCCGTCCCGATTTGATCCGTCCCGACTTTCTAGAAGAACTAATCAAGCTACAGGATCAACTACCACCTTTCGATAATAAGATCGCCTTTTCTATTATAGAGAAATCTTTAGGAAATACCATCGATGAGTCCTATCGGGAGATGTCACCCCATCCTGTGGCGGCCGCCAGTTTGGGTCAAGTTTATCGGGCAGTATTACACACTGGGGAAGAAGTCGCTGTTAAAGTGCAACGACCCAACCTCAGACCCATTTTAACCCGTGATCTCTTCTTAATGCGATGGGCAGCTTGTCAGTTTGGTCGATTTTTACCCCTTAATTTAGGTCATGATTTAACCCTGATTATCGATGAATTTGGAGTTAAATTGTTTGAGGAAATTGACTACGTTAATGAAGGCAGAAACGCTGAAAAATTTGCAGCCAACTTTCGAGACGATACTGATGTCAAGGTTCCAAAAATTTACTGGTCTTACAGCAGCGATCGCATTTTAACTTTAGAGTGGATACAGGGCTATAAGTTAACGGATACGGAACAGATTAAAGCAGCAGGCTTAGACCCTTATGATATTGTTAGAATTGGGGTAACATCCGGCTTAAGACAACTCTTAGAACATGGATTTTTCCATGCTGATCCTCATCCTGGAAACCTTTTTGCTACCCTAGATGGTCGCATGGCTTTTATTGATTTTGGCATGATGGATCAGTTAGAAGAAGATACTAAAGAAACCATTGCTAGTTCAGTTGTGCAGTTAATTAATCAAGACTATGATGCTTTAGCAAGGGACTTTGTACAGTTGGGTTTCTTAACTCCAGATACAGATATTAAACCCATTATTCCTGCTTTGGAAAGAGTATTAGGAAATGCCATTGGTCAAAGTGTGGGTGATTTTAACTTCAAAACTATCACCGACGATTTTTCTGAATTAATGTATGAATATCCTTTCCGAGTTCCAGCCAAATTTGCTTTAATTATTCGCTCATTAATTACCCAAGAAGGGTTAGCCCTAAGTCTTGATACGGACTTCAAAATCGTAGAAGTTGCCTATCCTTATGTAGCCAGAAGGTTGCTAACGGGAGAGTCTCCTCAACTAAGACGAAGACTCTTAGAAGTGCTTTTTAAAGATGGCAAGTTTCAATGGCAACGCTTAGAAAATATGATCAGTATTGCTCAATCCGATGAACAATTTGATCTACTGCCAACGGCACAATTGGGATTACAATATTTGTTGTCTGATGAGGGAAGATATTTGCGTCATCAATTATTGTTAGCCTTAACAGAAGATGATCGCTTACACACTGAGGAAGTGCAACGTATTTGGACTTTGATTAGTGATGATTTTCAACCCCAACAATTACTTGGTGTCGCTATGAAGGCATTTCAACAACTTTCTACTGTTGGAGTTGCTGCTATTCTTCCTGAGACAGCTAATTTCAACTAACATATCATTAATACATTCCTGCCTTTTATGTACTATTTACCTCAACCGCCTTATTTTCTAGTTGCTGCTGGTTTATTCATCGGTCTTACCTGTGGTTTCGCCTTTGAAGCAACTCTAAAATCTCAAATTAACGTGATGTTAAAAAAGCCAATGGATCAAATGCTTAAAGGCTCAGGACTACAGTTACCTTTTTTGGGTATTTGTGTTGGTATTTGTGTTTTTTTATCAGCAGGTTTAGAGATTTTTCTCTTTGATCGTTGGCTGTCTTATGCCGTTTCTCTACCCATGACTATTTTCATTGCTGCTTTGGTTTGGATACAATTAGAAAGCTTATTAAAACAGTTGAAGGAGGGGGGATCAAAAGCAATTGATTTAGATGCTTTTTATTAAACTAATTGATGATAAACAGCAAATTTGTTTAAGGGAAGTAGGGGCTTAGATAATATTAAGCCCCTACCTTTTCAACCAGGGGGCCAAGATAAATATCGGCCGCCTAGAATATGTAAATGAAGGTGATCGACGGTTTGCCCTCCATCTTCTCCATTATTAATAACCACACGATAACCATTATTTAAACCGGCTTCTCTAGCAACTTGTTTTACAATCAATAAAAGATGTCCTAATAAGTTTTGATCAACTTCTGAGGCTTCTTCTATCTTAGGAATCGGTTTTTTAGGAATGACTAAAATATGGGTGGGGGCTTGAGGGTTAATATCAGTAAAGGCTAAGCATAAATCATCTTCGTAGATGATATTGGCTGGAATTTCCCGGCTAATAATCTTACTAAAGATTGTATCAGTCATTTTTTAACTCAATCCCTAACAGTGATCTTATTTTATCATTACTGGTGAAATCAAGAATTATTCTGTCTAAGTTCAGACAGATGATATTATCTCCTTGTAAAAAAATTAGTTGAGTTGTCTTGATTATACATCATTTGAATCGAGAGTCTATAATAGACAATGAGATGATTTAGTAGAAGCAAAATTAATCATGGATCAAGGTAAAATCGTGGCTATTCTTACTGGGGCTATTTCTGTCTTTTTAGCAGTTGCTTATTTAATTATTGTTCAATTGCTAGACTTTCGAGGTGAAATGATACCCGCTCCAACTTTGGAAGTTATCTTCAAGCTTTTTTAAAATGTCAACAATTGTAACATTTTGCTGACTCTATCTAGAAGTTCTCAAACTTTTCTCGTTACACTAAATAATATTATTTTTGCAGCCATAGCTTTTTTTGTCTGATTCTCCAAGATGATTCCTTTGCAACTTACCTTAAAAAACTTTCTTAGTTATCGAGATATCATCCTCGATTTTCGGGGGTTACATACTGCTTGTATTTGTGGTGCAAATGGTGCAGGAAAATCGTCTTTATTAGAAGCAATAACTTGGGCTATTTGGGGTGAAAGTCGTACCGCTACCGACGAGGATGTAATTCATACTGGAGCAGACTATGTAAGAGTTGATTTCGAGTTTATTTGTTATCAAGAAAGTTATCGCATTATTCGTAGTCGTCAACGAGGGAAAAGTCCTACTTTAGAGTTTCAAGTTAATAGTGGAGATAACTTTATCTCTTTAAGTGGAAAGGGAGTTAGGGCTACCCAAGAAATTATCATTTCTACATTAAAATTAGATTATGATACTTTCATTAATTCCGCTTATTTACGACAAGGAAGGGCTGATGAATTTATGCTCCGAAAGGCAGCAGAAAGAAAAAAAGTATTAGCTGATTTATTAAAATTAGATCAGTATGAAACTTTAGCGAATAAAGCCAAAGATTTGTCTAAACAATATAAGGGACAATTAGAACAAATTAAATTAAATCTGGAAAGAATTAAGCAAGAATTAGAAGAAGAAAAAGATATTAATAGTCAGCAAAAAGTAATTAATCAACAAATTGAAAATTCACAAAAATCTGAACAAGTAGATAGGGAAAATCTACAGGAAATTAAAGAGAAAAATAGCCATCGTCAAGCTTGGTTAGAACAATATAAATGGCATAAAAATAAACAGCAAACTTTGCAACAAGAAACTCAAAAATTAGAACAAGAACAATCTCAATTAATTCGTAAAATTAATGAATCAGAAAAACTAATTGATTCTGAACAAGAAATAACTGAAAAATACGAAGAGCTATTAGTGTTACAGAAACAGGAAGAAACTTTATCTAATCAATTCCAAATTTTTCAAGATTTTCAACAGAAAAAACAAAAAATTGAACAAGAAATATTTAAGAAAAGTAATCAATTACAATTACAATTTCGTCAACAACAAAGTCGTTTAGAACAATTTAAAGAACAAGAAAAAGAATTGCAAAAAATTATTAATCAGTCTCAAGATGTTAAAGTTGCCATAGAAAAACTATTCTATCATCGTCAAAG
>JAAUYJ010124285.1_pt1 | contig 13356 bp, 21 predicted proteins | sample 7278031 | NCBI WGS metagenome assembly JAAUYJ01 (sample SAMN14350222, study PRJNA611818) | marine sediment metagenome | isolation source: surface marine sediment (1.8m) | place: French Polynesia: Moorea | collected 2018-08 | reverse complement strand
GTTGTTGCTGCTGTTGTTGTTGTTGCTGCTGCTGCTGCTGCTGTTGTTGTTGTTGTTCTTTTCCCTGTTGTTGTTGCCTAAATGATTTCGGGTTTTAGCTATTCGACTATCACGATGTGCTACAAAGTATTCATATTATACAACAGTACACGACATATTGTTTAATTTCTTTTTACTAATTATACTTCCCTCCTTCTGCTCCTTCAGGGTCGCTCTCCGGGCTGCGTCCCGGAGGCGAATTCCGGGGCTCCGGCATTCGCTCCTCCAAGCTGGATCCCTGATCCGGACCGTGAAAAGGCCTGGATCGTCACCGGACCAGACATTGAGCCCAGCTGAGGGTTACTACTCCTCGCTTTTCCCTTCAGACCACCATAACACCGGGTATGGAGATATCCTAATTAATTTAAATTTCATCCGGCTGTTCATTGCATGTCTTGTGATCTTCCCTCCAGACGACCACCAAGCCGACAAGGCTTAGGACAAGGAACATCACATCATGAAGCTGGAAAGCGAGGAGATTAAGAGGACAAAGGAGAGGTCAAACTCCCCCGATTCCTCAAGGGATAGAAGCTGCAGCTCCAACAGCAGCAGCAGCAACAACAACAGCAACAGGAATGACTCCGTATCCCCTTACGTCAAGAGCCTGATGCGGGCGCTGGCAACATCCCAGCAGCAGCCCGACTCCTTCCTCGTCTGCGACGGAGGGAAAATTATGACGGCTCTCGGCGAGTGGAACGGAGCTTTCCCCAACATCAACACTTCTTTCGGTGAGATTACATTTTACTGTTAACGCTTTTTGCATGTTTCTTGCTGACTTGAACATTTCTTGCAGAACTGAAGTGGAACGCCCTCCCTGAGGTGTTGCAGCTCCTCTCTGAGCAGGGCTGCCGTCGCTTCCTCTGCCGCAACCGCGATGAGGTCCGCCTGGCCCTCCAGGCTGGGCTGCCACCGTCAAAGCTGGCCCTCGTCCCCCCGTCATCCCCTGCCGTCGCCTCCCACCTTAAGCACGCCCACAACAACGGCGTCGGCGCCATCGGATTCGAGACGGAGGCGGACCTGGACAAGATCGCACTTAGGGCCCCAGGGAGCAACGTGCTGATGGTCGCCAGGGAATCGTCCTCGGCAGAGAACTTTGACGCCCTGATGCGGAGGGCGAGGCTGCTCGGGCTGGAGGTGGTCGGGGTGGTGCACAAGAGGGACGATGACGAGGAGGAAAACGGGGAGGAGGAAGAAATCCTCCGCCTGCGTAAGGTCATTGCACAAGTCAGGCTGGCCTTCCAGGCTGGCAGGATGGCAGGACACCTGGGGATGAGGAGCGCCTACTTGGGGGAGATCTCCCATAACACCGCAGAAGTCGGCACCGCCATCAGCGCCTGTCTGAGCAACCACTTCGGCAGCTCCTTTCCGACCGAGCTGGAGATGAGCGCCTCCTGGTCCCGCGGCGCACTGGTGGCGGACTCCACCGTCCTTTGCGCCAGGATCATCGGCAAGAGGGAGTACAGGATGGAGGACGGCGCGGAGGCATTCACCTACGTGCTCAACGACGGGGTCTTCGGAAGCTTCGGAGATCTCTTCGTCGGGAAGTTAGGCTTGGATGTCCTCCCGCTGTTCGAGAGAGAGAACAACGCCTCGCTCGTCCTCCGCCCCAGCGACCTTTGGGGCTGCTCCGGCGACGATCTGGACGTGCTGGCGGCGGGGATCCCCATGCTGGAGGCGGCGGTCGGGGAGTGGCTGGTCTTCCTAGGGATGGGCTCCGGCGTCGTCACGGCGCACTCGGGCTCTGCCTTCTCCGCTGGGGAGGCGCCCCAGCAGTGGAAGAGAGGAGGAGAAGGAGAGGGTCCCGTGTGGGTCGTCTCTCGCTCCGAGAAGGAGTTCTCTTCCCCCTCCAAGTTCAACTTTGGCGGAAAGGGCCTCGACATCCCGGCCCCTGCTGCTGCTGCTGCGCCAGAGGAGCAGACGATGACTTCCGTCAGCGACGACGATAGCGATGGAATCGTCAGGGGCGAATGACACATAAACGATTCTTTTACAACAGCGACACGGGAAGAAGGAAACGGAAGCCATTTATATACCGTACTGTACACTACCACACACTACTGTAATTTAAGGTTGCTCCGTGCGACTGGAACAACAACCTCTGTCCGAATATTTGCGAGTTGATCGTCGTCGTCGATTGCGAAGGAAATGATGGAAATTTTGTGCCACAGGTTTTCTGTAGTCTCTGTGCATTTCTTGGAAACATGAAGAAAGAGATCAAGCCCCGTATCAAATGGTAATGGAAAATATAGACTGTAATGAATGGCTTGTTCGCAACATTCATCGTTTTGTTCTGTTAAAGGGAATAACTCTAGTGTAGACAACCTCCCGTTTCATGGTACAAACAGCGCTATAATATTTTCCCCGTCTTATTCTTCCAGCATCTGTATCCTCTTCTTGTGGTTCCTCATGAACTCCGGATACGTGATGAGCCCGTCCTTGTTTTCGTCGTAGAAGTCCAGCTCCTCGTCGATCTCCTCCGCCACCTCGTCCAGGTCCTCCTGCGACAGCGACTCCTGATGCTCGTGCTCAGAGTTCATCTTGACGACGGCCTTGAGCATCTCCAGCCCGTCGATGCGCCCGCTCTTGTCCAGGTCGAAGGTGCGGAAGTACTGCGCCATCAGCTGGGGCTCAGTCATCGAGTCCAGGTCCACGAAGGCCTCCTCGTTGTGCTCTTTCATGTGCCTGCAAGAAGCAAGGGAGATGGAAAGGAAACAAATGAAAATTGGATGCAAAAATCAGCCTCGGTAGTTCAACGTTGTCGTGAAGCCTTGGCAGTTGTTCCTCAGACTTCATTCTTTAGCTGCCTCCATTATTTATCAAAATTTAAAAATGTATTGCGAAACAGCGAGAAATATTCAGTTTCGTGTAGGGGTGGGAGCAATGTCTCACTCTTTCTCATGCTGAATGTCGACCTTTCCCCCCTTGCCGCCTCCGAAAGTGTGTCTCTTGTGGGCTTGGGCGTTCTTCCTCGGCTGAGGACCCCCGGCGTTTGGCTGCTGCTGTTGTTGCTGTTGGCTCTGTTGTTGTTGCTGCTGCTGCTGCAGAGGTGGTTGCGGCTGGGCGACCGGTGGCGGCTCTCGTGGCTGCGGCGGCTGAGGCGCCTGAGCCTGCTGCTGCTGCTGGAACTCATTAGGGTCGTGGAATTTGATTTCATCTCCGCCGCCTGGAAAAGATGTTGACAAATGCGTTGCTGTGTATTTTTCCGTCGCTTTGAGAACCATGGCGTACAAAGCTGGGTTAAAAATAAGTATGTACGTTTCGTTCTCCTGATTCTCGAGTCTTCTCATTATCATTTAAAAGACCCATGACAGGATATGACGTCTTTGGGAAATCGGTTTTTTAAAAAAGGGGGAATAAGCGAGCAAAAAGGTACGAAAACTCCTCCTCCTCTCTTTGGCGGTTCTGTACAGCTACGTAAGTGTGTTGCTACACACGGTCGCTCCTCCCAAAAGATAACACGCTTCCTTCCCGCCAGCGACCGAGGAGGAGTAGGAGGCAAAAGCGAGGCTGGCTCCCCGCTTGGAGTTTAAGCCAAACATTTCTATGACGAGGAGGACGGAGGGGCGGAGACGGCAACGACCGATGCCGCCGCCGCCGAATCGCCAGAACACTCTTCCTCCTCCTTAGTTACACAGCTCCAGAGCCATGATTAGTCACTCTCCGCAGCCTGAAGGAATCGCACGGAGGAGAATCGTGAATTTAAGCCATACACAATTACCCAACTAAAACTTTTTTTCTCATGGCGTGAAAAAGGTACTAAAATTACATAAGTTATGTACAGTATACTATGTATGCACACTGTATGTGGTATATGACGGGGGCATCTTAGTATTAAAGGGCAGGCAAAAAAAAATCTTTCTAGATAGCACGAATTGATGATTGGGTATTCTTCTTAATGGCTTGCTTACCGGCTCCGTCTTGCTTTGGAGGCACCCCCGGTGGAAATCTCTCAGCCTCGTGCGCCAGCGCCAACGGCAGCAGTAAGCATAGGAAGAATAGAAGGATGGAGGAGGAGGAGGAGACGGTGGCAGAGAGGATGCCTCGCCTCTGGTGGTCACGAGGAAGTGGTTGTCCTCGCTGTAGAGACGATTCTCTCCGCCCTTCCATCTTGTCGCATGGCCCAAAAAGATGAAGCTGATCCCTCGATCCTCCTCCTGCTTTTTTGCCTAATCGCAGGAGTCCTCCTTCTTTCTCTTGCGTTTACTTGTGCTGTTGATGTGGCGCCTCATGTGTGGACCGGAGGAGGAGGGGGCGTTTCAAGCCACCGGCCTTGCGCGCAGTGCATGTGTGTGTTGCGGCTGCTGAGTTAGTGCGGGGGGGGAGAGAGGTAGGAGGAGGCGCATGAGCGCTGTCGAATCGAGAAAGGGACCTCTCCCTGTTTACAAGTATATATATACGTAGCCGACGAGAGAGAGAGCGGCAAATCTTACTGCACTTGTCTCAAGACCTGCTGAAAGTCCCTTAAAACTGGTAGGATCTGTGGAGATGGCGGAGAAAAAGAAGAGGAAGGAGAATACCGATCAAAGTGATCATTGGCCCTTGAATACAATGACATCGCCTTCTTTCCCTTGAGCGATCTGAGGAAAAATCTTCTGCGTCATTCTTTTTAAAAGGCACAGTTTTTGGCGTCGTAACAACTTTTTTGAGATGTGATAGGGGCGGCTTGGAAAACAGGAAACCTTAGCGGCACTTATTTCTCCATCGCCTTCTCTCCTGCACGATATAGAGCTTATACGTCTCGCCCGATCCCTGCTTCATTCCTGGCGTTGACACCGGAGGCCGAAGGAGGAGGAAGAAACGAACGAACGAACGAAACAGCAATGGGGAAAAGATCGAACAGAGGCGGAGGAGGAGGAGGAGGAGGAGGAGGAGGACGTCTCGCCCGCCCGCCCCCCCTCTCCTGACAGGTTCGATTTGAAGTTACAAGTACGGGATTAGACAAGACAACGACTTCAATTGCGCAGAAAACCTTGAGACACTTGTGGAAATTTCGAACAAGTAACCGAACATGTAGCCTGGCGTTGGTGAATTTATAGCCGGATTTCCCCCCCTTCTCCCGTTTTTCCCCCTTTTTTGCCGCTCCTCCGCCTCGATCCCGCGCGAGCGCTCGAATGGGGAAAACAGAAGAGGGAAATTTTCGTACGTTCGGTATATACGTAGTTGCAGGTGCGTCTTGTAGTAGGCGAGGGGGGGTTATGTTGCTGGTGGCGGTGTTGACTTCGCGGGTTTTGTTTCCTCGCCCGCCTTCATCATCGTCATCATCTGTTTTCCCTTCCCGCTGGAGCTGTCTTTTTTCTTTTACACCCCTCTTCGAATCCCCTCTTCTCTGTCCGTGTTTTTCCTCGTCCGTTTCCCTCCGCGGAGATTTGTTGCCAGGCCAGGTGGGGGCGGAGGAGGAGGAGGGTTCACGCAGGCAGGAGTTGATGCGATGCCGAGTTTTTGGGAGTCCGGAAAAAAATCTTCTTGATTGCTTTCCCCTCTTCCTCTGTTGCCGCCCTTTGAGATAACTTTTCTCTTGAGGTAGAGTAGTCCCCTCCGTCAGTAAAAAGTTTTATATGCATCCTTTTGTGCAAAAAAAGACGGATCGAAAGATACGTCTAACGTAAAATCGGCATTTTGCAACCGCGGCCTCCTTTTTTGCATTCAATCTTGCATTTGTTGGACCGTGCGTGCAATCGTACATTTTTGGCAGCTCGTTTCTTATGTGCGGAATCTACGACAGGGGGGAATATTCGACCCATATCGCGGCGAACCGATTCGTAGTACTACTACTCATAGTAGTACACTCTTCTTCGTTCCCCGCGTCCCCCCTTCGGCGTACATCACAGTACAGTGGGAGCGGGAGAAGTCTCTTTCCCCCTCTCCATCTGGCCACCGCATCCCTCCTTCCTCCTCCTCCTCGAACCTGATCTTTTCTTCTCTCCTCCCCCACCCCCCGCTGTCTCCTCCTCCCCTCCTTCTCCTCGCCCAAAATCCTCCTCCTCCAGAAACTTCTTAGTCTCTCCCCGTCCCTCTGTCCGCCCAAAGTGCCGCTCCTCCTCCGGCAGTGGTCACACAGAGGGAGGAGGCTGCTCCCTCTTTCTCTCCAGCCTCCGGCTTCTTCCTCCTTCTGTCAGTTGCCCGATGCTCCTCGGGTTCTCCCCCCCCTTTTCCCCATTCCTTTCTAGAGTGAAGCCCCCTCGGCTAGGCCCCCTTCCTCCTCCCCCACCCCCAAAAAAATCCACTTCAGCAGCGAAGCAACGATGGGGATACAGCAGCGCGCGCCTCGGCCTCGCCTCCCCCAAAGAAAGGCGGCGGCTGCGCTCATTGATGAAAAGAAAGGAGGGGAAGAAAGAAAAGACTCTTTCCCTTCTCTGTTTCCCTCGGGCAGCTATTTCAAAGCACTCGAAATCGCTATTTACCCGCGCTCACTCTTGCTTTTTCCAGGAGGGGACCAGCTGTGCTTTGATCATCCTCTTTTAACTCTCATTTGGGAGGAAACTGGGCCTATAATTAGGAGGAGGAGGAGGAGAGAGAGTGGAGGATGGGGTACGTAGAGAGAGGAACAAGGCCACATTCTGCACATACCCCCCAGGGGAGTGTACGACTGCACGGGCGTACTGGGGACGGACGTGTGTAGCTGTATGCAGTAGGTACAGGAGGGGGGAGGGGGAGTGTGTTGCCGCTAGGCGCCTCTAAGTAAGCAGAGGCGGAGGACGGAGGTGGAGGCGGCGTGAGACGGAGAGACGGCGGAGGCGGAGGCGGCCCCCTCCCCCTCCTTCTGAGTGCGCCTCACAGCGGGGGACGGGAGAAGGGGAAAAGGGAGCAGGAAAGAGGCGGAAGAAGAAGAGAAAGGAGGAGGAGGAAAGAGGAAAGAGGAGGCGAGAGAAAGAAGAGTACTCCTCCTCCCTCGCAACTACAGGTGACAGCGACGTAGCCGACGACCGACCGACCGACCCCCGAGGCCGCAGGGATCGAGGGAGACGGAGGAGGAGGAGGAGGTAGAGCTGCAGCGCTTTTGAGGAGGAGGAGGAGGGAAGAGGAGTGTGTGTGGAAGGAAAAGGAGAAGGAGGAAGAGGAGGGCACGAGTTTTGAAAGCGCCTTTCAATGACTGGTGTGGGGGAGGGAAGAAAGAGGGGAAGGAAGGCCGCCGTCGCTACCACCACCACCACCAACGCCGCCGACGCCGCCCTCAGCAAGTGAGTGAGTGAGTGGGGGTGGAAAGAAAGGACGACGAGACGTTCTTTTTTCCTTTTTCCTCCTTCTCCGGTGGTACGTACGTACAACAGGCCGCCTTCGAAGGGGGAGGGGGAGGTGAGCAACAACCTCCAAAGCCGGATTGAGGCAGCAGCCAGTCCAGGCAGGAGGGAAGGAGGGATCCCTCGTCCAGGAAGAAGGGGAAGTGTTGGTGATGGTGCGCTGATTGTACGCAAATGTGATCGCCACATATGAAGGCATTGTTGATCGTCTTTGTGCCGCGGTCCACAGTGTGTATCGAAGAGAAGCTGGCACAGTGCTCAAGTTGGAAAACAGCGGCGGTGACAACCCTTGGCAGCACAACAAGGAACGCAACGAAAACCGAAAAATGAAGTGAGTTTAACAGGGCAAAATAGGGTATCCGCAGGGGGTTGCTTCTTGTACATGCAGCATTTCGTGTAGTAGGAGTAGCAGCAGGTGTCGAACGCTTCATGTGTTACTGCACTGTGTGATAGGTACCGTAGGTGTACCCAACACAGTCTCCCTCCACAGGTACGTAAGAGTTGTTTGCTTTTGGAAAGTGTTGCGATTGGGGAAAGAAGAGAGGTGCTGAAAAGGCTGCGGCGGGGCCGGGTGGGAAGAGTAGGAGGTGGGAAAATGAATACCCTCGTTGCGTGACTGAGCAGCTTTCGAAACGGAAGGAAGAGGAGAAAAAGCGTGAGAGAAAATGGCTTTTTTATCTGGCATTAGGTCGCCTTACCCCGTCGGGGGATGACTGACCCCCACCGTCTATGGAAGTATAACTACCCGGTATGCAGGAATTAATTAAAGAATGATGGGGACAAATTTGGTACATATTACAGATCAAGTTTCCTCAACAACTATCTTCTTTATGACGGCAAGTGCTCATGCATGTGTAAAAAATTACCGCAAAGAGGGGGAAGCTCTCTACAGCGATTCGTCATCATTGGCTTGGTACGGAAACAAGTGTGCTTTTCGAGGTGGAGGCGGAGGCGTTGAAGTAGACTAGGCTCAGGTGTGTTTTTAAGCAGTTTAATGTCGCTACCTCCGCCAAACTCGAATTCTCCGCCGGCTTTAAAAAGGGCGTCATAGTCGGTGTGAGATGCGCCCTGGGGGCGGCGGTAGATACACCGCTCACCTGTTTACCCTCTTCAGTTGGGCCAATGTTTACTTGTTCCCTGCCTTTTTGAATTGTACTGTACTTTCTCGCAAAATCAACCCCCCCTCGTGCACTACATACGTAATTAGTAGGCTGCGCTGGTGACATACTGTCATTTTGAACTGAGGCGGATGGATCGAAAGATAGGAAGCAAATTCAATAATTGCATCTAACCATATTCTCTTTTTTTCTCTTTTTCCACGCAGCTTCCTCCATGTCTGTGCTCATTTCCGGCTGTCCTGAGATCGGTGGCGAGAGATTCACCAAGTGCGACACGGCCGTTGTTGAAGAAGACCACCCCGAGGCGGACGGCCCAAGCGAGGCCGCCCTCCTCGCCGCCACCACGGGGGGCAAGGCGAGCTCACACCTGCGCCGCAATCCTCCTCCGCACGCCGCCGCCGCCGCCGCCCCATCCTCGCCCTTCTCGTCCTCCCTGCAGCAACTGGAGCAAGAGGCGAAGGTGGAGGCCTTAAGGTCGTCGTCGTCCACTTCGGGAGGAGGACAGCAACAGCAGCAACAGCAGTATCTTCCTCCCCAGGAGAGGACCGTCGTCATCTCCAACTCGAGCAGCTGCACCCTGCAGTTGCAGGCGGGATCTTCCTCCACCTCCACCACCTCCCGGGGAGGAGGGGGTGGCGGTGGCGGAGCAGGAGGAGGACCTGGAGGTGGAGGAGGTGGAGGGAGGGAGGCTAGAGAGGGAGGAGGAGGAGGGGGAGGGGGAGGCGCTCACCACCAGCGCCAATCCACCACCAACGTCTATACAGTCCAGTTCAACAGAGAGAGGACCCGAACGACGACGACGACTGTGGCAGCTCCTCCTTCCTCCGGCTCCAACGTCAACGAGACCTCCTTCGCAGCCTCAGAGTCCAACAGCGCCGGCGGCGGTCGCAGTGCCGGCGGTCCCGCCTCCGACGGCAGCGGTGCCGGCGATGGACGCATGAGCACCGCCGTCGTCACCAGGGGCGGTGGCGGCGGTGGCGCGGGCATGGGCAAGGGGGGAGGCGGCGGCGGCTCGTCGGCGGCTGCCGTGGTGCTGGCGGCCGACGCCGCAGGCAAGGGCAACCCCTCCTCCATCACCACCAGCCCCATCCCTCAGGCGGCCAACATGGCCACCAGGGAGATCGCGGCCAGGACCAAGCCGTGCTGCTTCTGCTGGTGTTGCTGCTGCAGTTGTTCCTGGTAAGACACAAGACCATTTGTCGTTTCATTTCGTACCCTTCGTGCGTCCGCCTTTCTTGGCGCCGTCGCTCCCTTGTCGTCAATTAAATACTTTGTGCCCACTTTCGTACTTTCGTCTAATGGGAGCAGCAGTCTATCCATCTCATTTAAACCTCTTTTCTCTTTCTCTTTTCTCCCCTCCTTTCCTCGTCTCCTCCCTATCTATCGCAGGATACGAAGACGATGGTAAGTAAGCGGTCCATCCACGGATGCCGCCAATGTACTCTAGTTGTGCTGTGGTATTTAGAAAATCAGTTTACGGTTTCCCTGAATCGTTTTGGAACTGTCGCCTTGACTACACGTACTACGCTCCATTTCCCCGGCACACTTTCCACCCGGTGCGTGACGTCACATTCATAGCGCGAGAGCGAAAAGAAGGGGGAGTAGGGCACCAATTACGGCATCGATGCTTGCCTCTCCCACCCACCCACAGGATCCTCCTCGTACGTACGAACGTAATGCGAAGGGAAACTTTCTCCGGCGTAGACCGATGCCCCCCCCCCGACTGGCAGAGGAATTTCTCTCTCCAATTTCTCTCTGGCTGCATCGCGCGGCTGGAAAAGATAGAGGAGGCGGGAGGGAGGGAGGGAGGGATGGCCCGGCTTCATTATTTCCTCTCGGAAAGTTCCACCCTCTCTCCTCCGCCCAAATTTATCCTCTTTTGTAGGGATCACGAGGGGTGAGGCAACAGGAGCGTAAAAGAGAGAAAGGAGGGTACAAAATCTCGTGGAGGGAGGAGGGCAACAACGGCGTGTTGTTCTCTGGTTATAGGTGGCGCCGGGGAGGTTTCTCTCTCACGTTCGATAGGAAAAGCTGTCGCCCGCCTGCTGGCTACCCTGACGTCCAAATTAAATGGGGAGAAGGCCTTTAGCCCCTCTTTCCTCTGCCGACACTCTTCCAATCTGCCTTCCCCCTCCCCCTCCTCGATTTCCCCTCCAAATTCAGTCGTAGCTCCCCTCCTCTCCCCTTTCCCTCCTCCTCCCCCCATCCACTCTAGTTCATTTCCAGCCTAGCGCACTTTCAGACTTCCTCCCCCGCCGCCTCCGCCTCCGCCTCAGTCGATTTCAGGCCTCCTCCCGTCTCCACAATTCGAGGAGAAAAAAACGCCTCTCGCTTGTTCTGCTCCCTCTTTCTAACTCAGTCGGCCTTTTCTCCGCTTTTTTCGTTTTTCGTTCGTCAACCCTCCCAAGAGGGGGAGAAAGGCGTCGCTCGCGGTCGCCTCCCTCCTCCCATCGGCATCGCCGCTGCCTAAGAAGAGAAATAAGAGCTGCCGGAGATTGGAGAAAAAGTCTGAGGATGAATCAAGGGCGCGCACGCACACGCTCCCACACCTCAACTTCCCTCCTCCCCCGCTACGAAGAAGTAGCGATGACTTTCCAAATAGGCAGAGCAGCGGCCGCCGTGCCGCCGCCGCCGCCGCCGCCAGAGCAGCTCGGCGGGGGAAGGACGGAGACGGAAGCGAGTTTCCATTTCACAACGTTCGTTCCGCGCTGCAGCAGCCTCTTGGCCTCTTATTTCTTGGGCGACGCCAGCGACACAAAGCGGGTCGGGAGGAGGCAGCCGGCGGCGGCGCCCTTGTCGCAGCGTGCTATGGTCGCAAGAGGATGGAAAGACGAGGAGGGGGAAAAGCGAGAGAAAGAAAGCAGGAGGCGCCTTAGAAGCAAAGAAGAAGGAAAAGCTCCTTCTCTCTCTCGTCCTCCTTTTTGGCGACGCCGCGACCTCCCGCCTCCTCCTCCTCCTCCAAAGAGGCCTCGCTCTTTCCATCCCCCTCCCCCCCTCGCTGCTGACTCAGCCTTCATGCTGTCCACCCACCGAAGAAGGGACTCGCTCGCTCGTGCAGAGTAGGGGGAATCGCCCTTGGCGCTGCTTTGCGCGCTCCTCCGTCCCTCCGATGGGAGAAGAAGAGAGAAAGGCGCGTCGTAGCCACCGCCGCCAACGTGAGATACGGGAGAGGAAAGAAAGCAGCGGACGGACGACCGAGGGAGTGGGGCGGAGGCGGCAATAAGGAAAAAAGGGGGTTTCGACGCCGTCGCATCGTCTCCGCCGCCGCCGCCCTCCCCTGCAAAGAAAGGGGGGCATACGGGAGTTACGAGGAGGAGGTGGAGATAGACGACGACGACGACGTTGTACAGCGTCGCCCGCCCGCACTCTTCTTCCTCCTCCGGTCTCCAAGTCTCCCACAGTCGATCGCCGACTCTGCACTCAGGCGAACGAAGGGGGAGGCCCTACCCTATAACAAAATCGGCCTCCGCTCCCTTACACTTAAATACTCCTCGTTCGCAGTTGTTTAGTGCACAGTGAGGCACTCTGTACACACACAGAGGCGAACAGGAAGTCTGTTGCGATTGAAAGGAGGAGCGGAGAGGGCGAGGGCGAGAAAAAGTGTGATCAACAAGGACTTGAAGGAGAGCAGGGGCGAGGTACATGCATACGAGTCGAAGGCAGGTGATAAGCCGACGCCTCCTCCGTTTTCTGACGATCGGGCGAGAGAGAGAAGTCAGTCATCCGTGGCTTCTGTTTCGCGCCGCCCGCGGGTGCATGGGGGGGAGCGAGAGTCTGAATCGTCGCCGACAGAACGCTATCGAGGCCGACGAGGGGGGAAAAAGGAGAACGGGCGAGGGTGGCAAGCACTCAGTTCGGGCCTAGAGAGAGAGAGAGAAGAGGGGCCCAGGGGGCAAAAGTGGAGAGGAAAGAAGGAGAGCATCGAAAATTGGAGCCACTCACTTCCACCTCCTTCAACTCTATCTATCCTCCCATCGACCATCCACCCAGCGCAAAAAAGGCGCTGAGCTCGACTCTCCAGCCTGCCTGCTGAAAACCCACGCCTCGTCCACCTCTCAAGAAATCTGGCGCGTCCGCGGCCTCCATCCTTTCATCCGCCTCCTCCGCTCATGCAAGTCAGCATATTGCATTCCAAGCAGGCAGGGTAGAAGTGGAAAAAGAAGAGTGTGGAAGAGCGAGGGAAGCCTCTATTTATAGCGAGGAAGGGATCTGGTCGGCAAATGCCAGAGAGGAGGACGAAAAGGAGAAGAGGCCTCTGCACATAGCATCCATCACTGAGAAAGAGACCAAGGGAGGAAAAAAAGAGGGGGCAGGCGGAGGTCATTTTTCTCCCATCCCCAGTCCTCATTCGACAGTGCGAGCATCCGCGTCCGTCCGTCCCTCGGACCATCCCTCCCTCCCAGGGCATTTGGACCTTTGGTGGTCTTTGTGGGGAGAGAACAACGAACTGCGCTCTAGTGTGCTGGCTTTGTCCGATATAGGACCGTCCGTCCGCGCTCCGTCCAACATTACCCTGGCTTGCTGGCATTCCTCGCTGCGGCGACGGCGGCCTTAATTGAAAGCCCCCACGCCGCGCCGCCGCGAACAACAACCAAGCAGAGAGGGGATATTGGAGGAGGAGGAGGATAAGTGAGTGTGTGCACAGCAGAAACAAAAGTGGCATCAGTGTCTGTGTTTCGAGGGGAGGACGGACCGCGACAACAACCATCATCACCACTGGCGCACACAGAGGAGCGCTGTTTTTGTTTCCGGGAGGCACTCTACACAAGTCCCTACTCTCTCCCTCCCTCTACCTCCTCTGCAGTCCGGTTGATTGATTGAGGCCGCCTCCGGGAAAAAAACCGGCGTCGGTCAGATCGTACTTGCCGTACCAGCGCCGTCGTCTCCCGACGCCCGGTTGGTTGGTCCGCGGTTCGCCCCCGGGTGCGAGCTCGCCGGCGAACCGACCCCGCCCGCCGGGG
>JAAUYJ010003386.1_pt1 | contig 13365 bp, 8 predicted proteins | sample 7278031 | NCBI WGS metagenome assembly JAAUYJ01 (sample SAMN14350222, study PRJNA611818) | marine sediment metagenome | isolation source: surface marine sediment (1.8m) | place: French Polynesia: Moorea | collected 2018-08 | reverse complement strand
CTTCAGCATGCCGGTCTACCCGACGCGGCGCAGTGCGCTGCTGCCGGACGCCGAGTACGACCTGATCAAGGAAGGCGCCACGGTCACCGATATGGTGGAGGGCGGTAACGGACTCAAGGATTTTGTTTCCAATGTGCCGTTCCCGATTCCGCAGGAAGCCCTGCACGTGATGTGGAACCACATCGTGCGCTACCGCACGCCGATGACCCTGCAGCGGCGCTATACCCAGATCCCGGTGCAGGCCAATGGCGACTTTGCGCCTGTGCTGTTCGAGGAAGAGGCGATCTTCGCCAATCGGGTGCCGGGTAACGAATACCCGAACCGCCTGTTCGTGTTCCTGCAGCGCATCCTGGCGCCGGCGCGCCTCGAAGGCGACGTACTGCTGATTCACGAAAATATCGACCAGATTGCCGAGCCGCGCTCGGCCTGGCTCTATAACGCCGGCCAACGCCGGGTGCGCCGGGCTCCGAACATTGCCTATGACGGACCGGGCACCGCTTCCGATGGCCTGCGCACCGCAGACGATCTCGATATGTTCAACGGTGCGCCCGACCGCTACAACTGGGAGCTGGTCGGCAAGCGCGAGATGATCATCCCCTACAACAGCTACCAGCTGTGGGATGGCGAGCTCAAGTACAAGGACATCGTCAAACCGGGTCACCTGAACTCGGACCTGCTGCGCTATGAGAAGCACCGGGTGTGGGTGGTGGACTCCACCCTGAAGGATAATGCACGCCATATTTATGCGCGCCGCACCTTCTATATTGATGAAGACACCTGGCAGATTGCCGTGATCGACCACTACGACGGCCGCGGCGAGCTGTGGAAGGTCAAGGAAGGCCATCCGATACTGCACTATCAGGCGAAAATCCCCTGGCTGGCTGCGGAGAGCCTGCACGACCTGATCTCTGGCCGCTACCTGGTGATCGGCCTGGATAATGAAGAGAAGCGCTACACCTACGACTTCGACTTCGACACGAGCTTCAAGAACTTCACGCCGCAGGCCCTGCGTCGAGCCGGTCGCCGGTAGTGCGTTCGCTACAGGTACTGCTCGCGGCCCTGGTGCTTTCCGGCCTGGGGCTGTCAGGCCCGTTACAGGGCGCGGATTTTGCCGGTTCGCCGGCACTGCCGGTCGCCGATGCGGGCGCCGCGCAGCTGCTTGACCTGACCCGCGCCGGCTCACGACTGGTGGCGGTGGGCGAGCGCGGGCTGATCGTCTACTCCGACGATGACGGCCAGTCCTGGCAGCAGGCCAGGGTGCCCATCAGCGAAACCCTCACGTCACTCAGTTTTCCCACAGACGAACACGGCTGGGCGGTCGGCCACGGCGGCGTGATCTTGCACTCCGGCGATGCGGGCGAGAGCTGGCAGCTGCAGTTCGACGGCAATGATGCCAATCGCCAGAAGCTCGATTTTGTTACCGACAGGATGATGCAGCTGGAGGCGGCGCTGCAGGAGGCCGAGTCCGAGCCCGATGACGACCTGCAGTATGCGCTGGAAGAGGCCCAGTACGCCGTGGAAGATGCCGAACTGGCCCTGGAAACCGGCCCGGCTGACCCCTTTCTCGACGTCTGGTTTGCCGACAACCAGTTCGGGTTGGCGGTAGGCGCCTATGGAATGCTGTACCGCACCGACAATGGCGGCCTGCAGTGGCGTATCGCCCAGGGCGGAATCGAGAACCTCGAGGGCTACCACTACTATTCACTGAGCGCCAACGGCGACATGCTTTACCTGTCCGGTGAGGCGGGCATTGCCTACCGCTCGGACGACAATGGGGAAACCTGGCAGCGCCTCGACCTCAACTATGAGGGTAGCCTGTTTGGCATCCTCGCCCTGGATGAGGGTCGCGTTCTCAGCTTTGGTTTGCGCGGCAATATTTTCCTGAGTCGCGATCGCGGCGAGACCTGGGACAATATCACCCCGGCGGACGCTCCCGGATTCAGCTTTTATGGTGCCGGCGAGCTGCCTGGCGGTGGTTTGTTGCTGGTGGGCGCCGGCGGCGCGCTGGCCACCAGCCTCGATGCTGAATCCTTCCAGGTTGAAATTCACTCCAGCCGGGATGTGTTTGCCGCGGCGCTGGCCGTGGACAGCGACCTGCTGCTGGCGGGCATGGGCGGCGTAACTCGTATAGCCGCCGGCAGAAAATCTGCACAGGGAGTCTCACGATGAGTGCTGATAGCGCGGCCCCGAGCGTAACAGAAGCAGAGGGCCGTTTGCGGCCGATGCTCGGCGACATGCTGATGAACACCCGGGTGCTGGTCATGGTGCTGTTCCTGGCCCTGACCGCGTTCTTTGGTTACCAGGCCAGCAAACTGCGCCCGGATGCGAGCTTCGAGAAGATGATTCCGATCTCGCACTCCTATGTGGTCAATTTCCTGGAGAATCGCTCGGACCTTTCCGGCCTCGGCAACTCGGTGCGCATCACCGTGGAAACTACCGAGGGCGATATCTTCACCGCCGACTTCCAGGAGATGCTGCGTCAGATTACCGACGAGGTGTTCTACATAAAGGGTGTAGATCGCGCCGGTTTGCAAAGCCTGTGGACGCCGAACGTGCGCTGGACCGAGGTGACCGAAGAGGGATTTGTCGGCGGCAGCGTCATTCCCGACGACTACGACGCCACGCCGCGCACCCTGCGCAAGCTGCGGGACAACACCCTGAAGTCGGGCCAGATTGGCCGACTGGTCGCCAACAATTTCAAGTCCGCCACCATCCAGGCACCGCTGGTGGAGACCGACCCCGAAACCGGTGAGCGCCTCAACTACCAGCAGCTGTCTGCCGATCTTGAGCGCCTGGTGCGCGACAAGTACCAGGGCGACAATATCAAGATTCACATTACCGGCTTTGCCAAGCTGGTCGGCGACCTGATCGACGGCGCCGTGCTGGTGGGCGCTTTCTTCGGCATCGCCTTCCTGATTACCGCGGTGATGCTCTATGCCTACTGCCGCTGTCAGTGGTGCACCCTGGGCGCGTTGCTGTGCTCGACGGTCGCCGTTGTCTGGCAGCTGGGCCTGCTGCACACCATGGGCATGGGTATCGATCCCTACAGCATGCTGGTGCCCTTCCTGGTGTTCGCGGTGGGCATCAGTCACTCGGTGCAGATGCTCAATCGCTTCGCCAACCTGTGCCACAGCGGTATGGACAACGTGGCTGCCGCCCGGCTGTCCTTCGTACGCATGTGCAAACCCGGCTTCGTGGCACTGCTCAGTGACGGCGTCGGATTCCTGACCCTGCGGGTTATCGACATCCCGGTTATCCAGGAGCTGGCGCTGGTGGCCAGTACCGGTATCGCGGTACTGGTGCTCACCAACCTGCTGCTGTTGCCGGTGGTGCTGTCCTATACCGGCATCAGCCGCGGCTGCAACAGCTATCGCGCCGCGAAAGACAGCAGTGAGTACGCCCACTGGCGGCTGCTGTCGAAGACGGCCAGCAAAGGCCCGGCGATGACCATCATTGCCGTATGTGCGCTGCTGTTCGCCGGTGGTATCCACTTCGGCCAGCAGCAGAAGATCGGCGACCTCGACCCCGGTGCCCCGGAGCTGCGGCCTGACTCGCGCTACAACAAGGACAATGCCTTCCTGACCGAGAACTACTCCACCAGCACCGACGTGTTCGTGGTCATGGTGCGCACCGAATCCCAGGCCTGCGGGACCTATGAGACGATAGCCGCTGTCGACTATTTCCAGGGCGTGATGTCGGCGGTGCCAGGCGTGCAATCCATCATCTCGCTGGTCGACGTTTCCAAGCTGGTGATCATGGGCATGAACGAGGGCAACCCCAAGTGGCACGCCATCAGCCGCAACCAGTTTATTCTCAACAATTCACTGAGTCGGGTTCCCAGCAACCTGCTCAACACCGACTGCTCGATGGTGCCGGTGATCCTGTTCCTGGAAGACCATAAGGCCGATACCCTGACCCAGGTCGTCGACGCGGTGGAAGCCTTTGCGGCAGAACACAACAGCGACAAGATTCGCTTCATGCTGGCGGCGGGCAATGCCGGCATCGAGGCGGCCACCAACATCGTTATCCGCCAGGCCCAGTGGGAAATGCTGATGTGGGTATACGGCGTCGTGATCCTGCTGTGCCTGCTGACCTTCCGCTCCCTGAGCGCCACCGCCTGCATCATCATCCCGCTGATGTTGACCTCGGTGCTGGGCCAGGCGCTGATGGCCCTGTTGGGAATTGGCGTCAAGGTGGCGACGCTGCCGGTGATTGCCCTGGGTGTTGGCATCGGTGTCGACTATGGCATCTATATCTACAGCTCCCTCGAGCGCGCTTTGCAGGAGAAGGGGAATCTCGTCGAGGCCTATTTCGAAGCGCTGCGCGCCAGCGGCACAGCGGTGGCGTTTACCGGCCTTACCCTGGCCGTGGGCGTCGGCACCTGGATCTACTCGCCCATCAAGTTCCAGGGTGACATGGGCCTGATGCTGACCTTCATGTTCTTCTGGAACATGATCGGCGCGCTGTTCTTCCTGCCGGCTCTGGCCTGGCTGTTCGGAATCGATAGCAAGTATCGCCTCGCCAATTCCAGCGCCGAGGCCGGCACCGAGGCCGGCACCAAGGCCATCGTTTGACCCGCAGGCTTTGCACAGCACTGCTAGCCGCCACCATCTCGACTGCCAGCGCCGAAGAGCTCAAGGTATCCGATCCGCAGGTGGGTGAGGCGTCTGCCATTGCCCTGGTGTTCATGAGTCGGCTCAAGCCGCAGTTGCAGGCGGCGCTGGAGTCTGGCCCGCCGGCCGAGGCGATTTCGGTCTGTTCCGAGGTGGCGCCGAGGGTTGCTGCCGAGCTGAGCGAGGAAACCGGCTGGTCGGTGAAGCGTGTGAGCCTGCGGCCGCGAAATCCCGGCGCGCAGCCGGACGCATGGGAGCGTGAGCAGCTGCTGGTGTTTGACCGCACCGTCGCTGCCGGTGGCAACCCCGGCTGGGCGGCCGCCGAAGTCGATGGCCAGGTGCGCTTCCTGGCGCCGCAGCGGGTGGGTGGTGTTTGCCTGCTGTGCCACGGTGAGTCTATCGATGCCGACACTGCTGCCGCCCTCAAGCGGCTCTACCCGGAGGATCGGGCCGTCGGCTACAAGCCCGGTGACGTGCGCGGCGCCATCAGTCTCTCCGCGGCCAGAAAGCAGTAGACCGCGCTAGCGCTGCAACTGGAAGGCTGTACAAACCCCGAGGATAAACACCGCCATCGCGACCAGGATGATCGTTTCCCGGCGCGGCCATACCAGTTGTTCGCCGCGCACATCGGCTCGTCCCATCACTCCGGCCAGTATTGCAGCGCCGCTCATGGCGACCGCAAACCCAATCACGTTCCACCACAGCCAGGACACCTGGGGCAGCACCAGCCAGGTCATCAGGTTGGCAGCCAGTCCCAGGCAGAAGCCGACGATGGCGCCGGCCTGGCCAAAACCCGGCCGGAACACGGCGATGCAGAACAGCGCCAGCAGCGGGCCGTTGGCCATGGAGCCCACCTTGTTGATGGCCTCCAGCACCGTCGGCGCGATGCGTTCCACCTGGTAGGAAAACAGGATGGCAAAGGCGCCCCAGAACAGGGTCGCCAGTTTCGAGGTCAGGAACAGCTGGCGCTCTGAAAGCGATTTGAAACGGGCGACAAAATCCTCGACGGTGCTGGCTGACAGGCTGTTAAGGGCCGAGTCGATGGAAGACATGGCCGCCGCAAACAGGCCAACGATGGCGAGCCCCGCCAGGCCGGGGGCAAATTCGCGCGCCACAAAGGCCGGGAATACCAGGTTGTAGTTCGGACGGCCGTCACCGGTTACCGGCAGCCCTGACAGGAAGTCCGCGTGCTCGACAGCATAGGCAGCGAGCCCCATGCCCAGCAGGCAGTAGGCCAGCACCAGGGGAAAGCGCAGCACCCCGTTGAGCACCAGTATCTGCCGGGTGGTGGCGGCGTCGCGTGCGGCGAGTAGCCGCTGGGCCTGGCTCTGGTCACAGCCGTAGTAGGCGGTGTATAGAAACAGCCCGCCGAATAGCATGGGCCAGAAGCCGTAATTGTTGCCGCTGAACCCCCAGTCATTGACCAGGGTGGTGCCGCGCTCAGCGAGGAAGCCCCATTCGCTGATCAGCGGCTCGCCCAGGCTGGCGAGGGTGTACAGTACCGCCGCTGTCAGCAGCAGCATCTGCACCACGTCCGAGATCACCACCGCGCGCATGCCGCCGAGCACATCGTAGGCAATGGTAATGCCCATCAGGATCAACACCGCGGTGGTGTAGCTGGTGCCGGTGACGAGGCCGATCACTGAAGCGACGCCGTAAACGGTAACGCCGGTGGCCACCCCGCGGAAAAACAGGAAGCAGGCGCTGGCGAGCAGGCGGCTGCCCAGGCCAAGGCGCTTTTCCAGGTAGGCGTAGATGGAAATCACGCCGCTGGCGCGTATCGGTAAGAACAGCAGGCACAGGGCCAGCATCGCCAGCGGTACTGCCAGTTCGTACTGCAGCCAGAGCAGGCCGCCGCCCAGCACGAAACCGACGAAGGCCGGCGCTCCCAGCAGGCTGTTGGTGGAACACTGGGTGGCGATGATGGAAGTGGCCAGCGCCCAGCCCGGCAGCCTGTTGGCCCCGAGATAGTAATCCTCCCGGGAATGCTGGGTGCGCCCCAGGTAAACCGCCAGCAACAGCATCGCCGCCAGGTAGCCGCCGATGACCAGCCAGTCGAGAGTGCTCAAGATTTTCGCTCCAGTTAACGCAGCACCTGGGTGCAGCATAATGGCAGCGCGTGGCTGCCGTCATCCCCGCTGCTCGCGGCGCTCGGGGCAGGTGCATATTGGCTGCGAGTTCCATACACTTGGTGGCGGAAGCAGGGAGCACCTTTGGTCAGGGTGCAATGACACATGATGTATCGGGCGACACAAACAATAAATGTACCTGGAGTACTTCGGCCTCGATAAACCTCCCTTCCGTATCACGCCGGACACCAATGTTTTCTTTGAAGGATGCGATCGCGGCGCAACGCTGCACGCATTGTGCTACGCCATTTCGCAGGGGGAAGGCATCGTCAAGGTCGTTGGGGAGGTTGGTAGCGGAAAAACCATGCTCTGCCGGATGCTACCGGTGCGACTGGGCGATGCCGTCGACTGGGTGTACCTGGCCCACCCCAGCCTGTCACCGGAGCAGACCCTCCACGAGATCTCCCGCGAGTTGGGTCTTGCGGTCCCCGCCAATACCGACAAGCTCATCGTCATGCGGCGCCTGCATGCCGACCTGCTGGACCGCCACGCCCGCGGGCGGCAGGTGGTGGTGCTGGTCGAGGAGGCCCAGGAAATGCCGCTTGATACCCTCGAGGAAATCCGCCTGCTGACCAACCTTGAGACCGATGAGCACAAGCTGCTGCAGCTGGTGCTGTTCGGGCAGCCCGAACTTGACGAAAAGCTGGCGCAGCCGCGCATCCGCCAGTTGCGCGAGCGTACCACCCATAGCCTGTACCTCGATCCGCTGAATCTGGACGATGTACAGGCCTATCTGAACTACCGCATGCACACCTGCGGCTATGCCGGCCCCGACCTGTTTTCCCGCCCTGTGGCGAGGGCGATTACGCGCTACTCGCAGGGTCTCGCCCGACGCGTGAACATTCTTGCCGACAAGGCGCTGCTGGCGGCTTTTACCCACGATCGCCATAGCCTCAAGGTCGAGGACATCCGCAGCGCCGCCCGTGATAGTCAGTTCCAGGCAAGCCCCTGGTGGCGCTTTGGTCGCCACAACCGTACCTGATCGCCGAAAAACCGCTTTGCCCCCCTGACGATGAAGCCAGTTTTTGGCCTTGTCGCGCCAGCTTTCACTCCAGCAATCGCCAAACCGGTCGATAAACATCACACAAACGACAAAAACCAGCCCAACGGCTACCAGAAATAGAAGGACCAGGCTGCTCCATGGGCAGCCGCGGAGAGTGAACAATGACGAGGTGGTTAATCGGAGTCTCGCTGTGCGTGATGCTGCTTGCCGGCTGCGAGAGCGTGCGCGACAAGCCAGACCTGTCAACAGGTCACATACAGCCGACTGCCTCGGGAGCAGGGTCGGCCGAGAATATCCCTCCGCCGGTAAGGATTACCCCCCGGCTGCCGCTGCCGCAGGTAGAGGAGAGTGAAACTACACATACCGTAGTGGTCTACGACGTACCGGTGAGCGAACTGTTGTTCTCACTGGCGCGGGATTCCGACCTCAACCTGGATGTCGACCCCGACATCGATGCAACGGTGACCATTAACGCGGTGGAACAGCCGTTGCCCGTGATTCTCGACCGCATCGCCAATTCCGCCGACCTGCGCTACGAGCTGCGCGACAATCTCTTGCGAGTCAGCCGCGATACCCCGTACCTGCGCAACTACCGGCTGGACTCACTCAATATGTCGCGGCGCAGCACCGGCAATGTCGCGGTGGCGACCCAGATCCAGTCCACCGGCACCGGGGAGGTGGGCCAGGCCGGCGGCGGCGCGGGCGGTAACGTCGGAAATAGCTCCGATACCCTGGTCCAGATCGATTCGGACTATGACCTCTGGAGCAGCCTGTATAGCAACGTCAACGACATCCTCTCCGACGGGGTGATCGACGAAAGCATGACCGCTGAGAGTGGCAATCCGAATATCGTTATCAACCGGGAGGCCGGGGTGATGGGTGTGCGTGCCACCGGCCGCCAGCACCGTGTCATCCAGAAATTTGTCGATTCGGTTGAACACAGTATCGGCAAGCAGGTGCTGATCGAGGCCACCATCGCCGAAGTACGTCTCAGCGACTCCTTCCAGGCGGGCATCGACTGGTCGCTGCTGCAGGAAGAGGGCACTTCAGGGGTCAACGTGAACCAGGGGCTGATCGGCGAGAACCTGCAGACCCCACCCAGCTTCGTCTTCAACATTACCGACTTCAACGGCGGTGACGTGTTGAGCGCCACCTTGCGCGCGCTGGAAACCTTCGGTGATGTCAGCGTCATGTCCAGCCCCAAGGTGATGGCCATGAACAACCAGACCGCGGTGCTAAAGGTGGTAGACAACCTCGTCTACTTCACTACCGAGGTCAACATCGACAACGGATCCAGTGTAAACGAGGGTCGCCTGACCACTTTCGAAACGGAGATCTTCACCGTGCCGGTGGGCTTCGTCATGTCGGTTACGCCGTTCGTTGACGACGAGAATGAGGTGATTCTCAACGTGCGGCCGACCATCTCGCGGGTCATCGACTTTGTGCAGGATCCAAACCCGGCCCTGGCCGAAGCAGACGTGGTCAGTGAAATCCCGGTCATCCAGGTACGCGAAGTGGAATCAGTGCTGAAGGTGGCCAGCGGTAACATCGCCGTGATCGGCGGCCTGATGCAGGATGAGGTGCAGCGCAACACCAACCAGGTGCCGGTGCTTGGCTCTTTGCCGGTGATTGGCCCGGCGTTCCAGTTCGCCGACGACAAGACCGAAAAGAGCGAACTGGTGATCTTTATCCAGCCCCGGGTGACCGCCAACGCCAGCCTCGATGCAGACCTGCGGGACTACCGCCGCTACCTGCCAGAGACGCCCGCCCGCTAGCGCCATGAGCGTACTGCTGGAAGCTCTCAAAAAGGCTGCGCTGGAAAAGCGTACGCGGGAGGAGTCTGCTGACGCAGAGGGCCTTCCTGCGCCTGTACTTGAAGCATCGGCCGGCGACCTGGCGGAAGCTGAGCCAGCAGCGCCTGTCGCTGAAGAGCCGGTTCCGCTCAAGGCGGTGGTAAATACGGCCGCGGTCGACTACCTGGCGCGACAGGAAGCCATGCGCGCTCCTCGGGCATATGAGGATATTGAGCAGGAGGCCGAGCTCAAGACCCAGGCAGCAGAACCCGGACCTGTCCCTGCAATCCCCGATTCGAAACCTGATCCAGCGCCCGAGCCTGAGCCTGATGCCGTGCAGGACAGTGCAACCAAACTGCCCGAAGTGGCCGGCAGTCAGCGGGACGATGAAGATCTCGAGGAATCTCCTGAAGCATTACCCGGGGAGCACCTGGAAGCGGCTCCTGCCGCAAACGATTTTTCCCTGCCGGAGCCTGCTGTCGAAGCACCGGAACTCCCCGCGGGGGTGTCGGCTTCAGAAGAGCTTCTCGCCGGGCTTTCCTTCTTGCACGAGCACGAGCACGAGCACGGGCACGAGGAAGACCTGGATCTTGACCTCGATGTTTCCGCCGCCGCTGAGTTTGACGCCCTGGCGGCAGAACCTCCCGCAGCGCCCGAAACGGAAGTAAATCCGGCTGCGGCCGCCGCTATCGACCAGGATCAGCAGCGACGCGCTATGCAGCAGCTCATCGGGCGCAGTCGCGAGGTGCTCAAACGCAGCAAGCGTCGTGGTACCTATATGCATGCAGCCCTGCTGCTCACCTCCGTCGGTGCCATAGGCCTGTACTACTGGGTGTTGTCCCAGAGCGGAGATCTGACGACGCCGGAGCCGATGATTATGGCCGGACAGGGCGAGGCAGTAGTGCAGCCGGCGCTACCTGAAACAGTTCCCGCCGAAGCCCCCGGCGTCAGCGACACCAACGCTTCCGAACCGGCGGTTGCTGCCGAGGCGTCTGTCCCCGCGGAGCCGCCCGCAGCTAGCCCGGTAGAGAAAGCTCCCGTACGCGACGCAACACCCGTGGCGCGTGAGCCTGTAGCGCTGGTGGAGCCGGTGCGCGGGGTTAGCCGCGAAAGTGCGGAGTCCGCCGATGCCAGCGAATCCAGATTGCTCATCGAACGCCGGCAGACACCGCGGCCGCTGGCGCGCAAGGTCAACGACGCTTATCGCGCCTACCAGGGGGGCGACCTGGACCACGCCTCGCGGCTGTATCGGCAGGTGCTGGAAGAAGCACCGCGCCAGCGCGATGCCCTGCTGGGCGTCGCTGCCATAGCGGTACAGCGCGGCCAGTACCAGGAAGCCCTGCGCTTCTATCAGCGGCGGCTGGTGGACGATTCCAGTGATCACTTCGCCCGCGCCGGGTTGCTGGCGCTGGCGGGCCAGGGTGTGGCCGACCCGGAGCTGCAAAGTGAAGTGAAAATCCTGCTGGATGACTATCCCCAGCAGGCGCATTTGCATTTCCTGCTTGGCTCCCTGCAGGCCGCCGCCGGGTCCTGGCCCGAGGCCCAGCGCTCGTTCTTTGAGGCGCGCAGCTGGGACCGTGACAATCCGGATTACGCCTACAACCTGGCGGTGTCACTGGAGCACCTGCGGCAGCCGACCCAGGCACTGGCGCAGTATCGGCAGGCGCTGGAGCTGGCGGCGCTGACTCCACCGCAGTTCGACACCGCTGTGGCCAGCCGCCGCGTAACCTACCTCGAGACGAGGCAGCCATGAGTTTCCAGGTCAACAAACAGGAGCAGGTTGCGAAGACAGCCATCGGCGAGCCACGCAAGAAGCGCCTCGGCGAACGCTTGGTTGAGAAGGGCCTGATTACTCAGGACCAGGTGGCGATCGCGCTGACCGAGCAGAAGAAGACCGGCAAGCTGCTGGGCGAATGCCTGGTCGAACTGGGTTTCCTCACCGAGTCGATCATGCGTGACATGCTCGGTGAGATTCTCGGCCGTGAGAGTATCGACCTCACCGAAGTGCTGCCGGACCCTGACGCACTGGCCATGATCGACAAGGCCATGGCCCAACGCCACAACGTTTTGCCGGTCAGCTACGATCCAGCAACCCGGCAGCTACACCTGGCAATGACGGATATCACCGATGTGGTAATGCTGGACCGGGTGCGGGCCAGCATTCCCCAGGACGCTGACCTGGTGCCGCTGCTGGCCACCCGGGCCGAGATCCAGCAGGCGGTGGACAACTTCTACGGCTACGAGATGTCCGTGGACGGCATCCTCCGGGAAATCGAAACCGGCGAGGTGGATTACCAGAGCCTGGAGGCCGGCAACGACGAATACAGCCAGCCCATGGTGCGGCTGGTGGATTCGATACTCTCCGACGCGGTGAAGCGCGGTGCTTCGGATATTCACTTCGAGCCGGAATCCAGCTTCCTGCGCCTGCGCTACCGTATCGATGGCGTGCTGCACCAGGTCCGCAGCCTGCACAAGGATTTCTGGTCCGCGATGGTCGTGCGTCTCAAGGTCATGGCGGGATTGAATATCGCCGAGTCGCGCTCGCCCCAGGACGGTCGCATCACGCTCAAGGTGGCAGGCCGGCTGGTCGATTTCCGGGTGTCAGTACAGCCGACATCTTACGGCGAGAATGTTGTGCTGCGCGTGCTGGACCGCTCCCGCGGTATCGTTCCTCTGGAAGACTTCCAGCTGCAGGACGATACCCTGGCACTGCTCAAGCTGCTGATGAGCCGGCCGGAGGGCATCATTCTGGTCACCGGACCCACCGGTAGCGGCAAGACCACGACCCTTTATTCCATGCTTGCCTTCCGCAATTCCCACGAGGTCAACATCATGACCCTTGAGGACCCGGTGGAATATCCCATGGACATGGTGCGGCAGACTTCCATCGGCGATGCCTCCAAGATGACCTTCGCCAGCGGTATCCGCTCGCTGATGCGGCAGGACCCGGACATCATCCTGGTCGGCGAGGTGCGCGACGCGGAAACCGCCGAGATGGCTTTTCGCGCCGCCATGACCGGCCACCAGGTATTCACCACCCTGCACACCAACTCTGCCCTGGGGGCTATGCCGCGCCTGGTGGATATCGGCGTCAAGCCCGACCTCATGTCAGGCAATATCATCGGCATTGTCGGCCAGCGCCTCGTGCGCACCCTGTGCGAGCACTGCAAGCAATCCAGGGAGGCCGAAGAGTTCGAGAAGGTAATTCTTGGGGTCGATGAAGCCTGCACGGTCTACGATGCGGTGGGCTGCGAGCACTGCGAGGGGCGCGGATATCGCGGTCGCCGGCTTGTCATCGAGGTGCTGGCCATGGACGAGGGATTCAATGAGCTGATCGCCGCCAACGCTACCCTCGGGCAGCTTGAGCAGTACGCGCGCAGCCGCGGTTTCGTCAACATGGCGGACGATGGCGTGCGCCTGATCAGAGAAGGCGTCACCACAGTGGAAGAGCTGAGTCGCGTCGTCGACCTGACCAGCAGGCTGACCTGAGATGACTGACTACCGCTACAAGGCCATGGACGCCTACGGCAAGATGCAGCGCGGCTGGCTGCAGGCCAAGAACGAAATGGATGTGGCGTTCCGACTGGAAAACCAGGGCCTGGACCTGATCACCTGTCACCGCAAGCGGCGCCAGCGCCTGCGTATGGTGGCGGGCGCCGTCAGTCGCCGCGACCTGATCAACATGGTGTTTCACCTCGAGCAGCTCACCCGCTCCGGTGTGCCCCTGCTGGAAGGCCTGCAGGACCTGCGCGACAGCGTTACCCCCGGCTACTTTCGCGACGTGCTGGCGGGCCTGGTCGAGGAAATCGAGGGCGGCAAGAATTTCT
>JAAUYJ010101585.1_pt1 | contig 13367 bp, 13 predicted proteins | sample 7278031 | NCBI WGS metagenome assembly JAAUYJ01 (sample SAMN14350222, study PRJNA611818) | marine sediment metagenome | isolation source: surface marine sediment (1.8m) | place: French Polynesia: Moorea | collected 2018-08 | reverse complement strand
GTAAACTGTAGACTCGCCACAGGCCGTGTTCCGGCTGTTAAAAACTGATGTCGATTTAAAATAAGAGTTTGTAGAATATTTGTTTTCGAGTTCACGTCTATTTCTCGTTCTGCCCTAGGAAGCCTTGGCATATGAGTGTTTAATGTACGTATACTAAGAACACTACAAGTGAAAAGAATTAAATTAGTTTTATAGCTTGTTATATTTTTTTGTTAAAGTGGTTTTAAAAAAATCACAGGTAAGTAAATAGTAACCGTCCCCTATCTCCCTCATCGCGGTAATGTTGCACGGTGCGTTGAACATCCCTTGGGAGGAGAGGAGAAAGTATCTCTGACTTATTCTCCCTTTCTCCGATGGGAGACTGGGCCAAGCCGGGGAGAGAGCAAGGCGGCAGGGGGCGCTGGTACTGCACAACAGGGCATGCGAGGGGAGGACGAGATCCCCCTTTTCCGTCGCCTAAACTCCTTACACTACTACCGTACGTATCCATAGATCGCACCCTCCCCCTACCGCTATATCTTCCTTTCTTGTTTTCGCGGGGGAGGGAAAAGTGCCGCCGCATCCGATATACCCTCATTGCGCCGCGTCGTGTAGCGAAGAAAGACAACGGAGAAGAGCGGGGGGGGCGATTCGCCGGTGTCGGTCCCTCTTCCCCTTCCATTTCCCACCTCCGATCCTCTGAGGCGGCCTCGGCAGTGGCCTCTCTCGCAGCCGCTGCTGCGGTGCGAGAAAAGGGCGGGAGTTTTACGGCAGTGGTGGTAGTAGCCGGGGGGGGGACAGCCTTCAGAGTAGTAGCGTAGAGGAGAGGGAGGGGAAGTGGGATTGCCAGTGTCTGCGAGAGGACCTCGCGGCTAAGAGAAATCCCCCTTTCCTTCCTGTGGCGTGGCCTGGTTCTGTCACTGCTCTCTCTCTCTCTCTCTCCCTTTCCTCTCTCTCTCTCTCTCTCCGCTTGAGCTATACGCGCAAGGCTCGCCCGCCGAGAGGAGCCACCACCATGCACTGGTGGTAGAAGGCGAGGGGTGGGGGGGAAGCCTTCACTCTCTCCCCGGTCTCGAGGGGACCTCGCTCTCCCCTCAGCCTTCCCCACCTAAGCGAGCTTGCGCGCCGCGCATGAAAGGGCCAAGAGAAAGGCGGGAGAGAGAGAGGACCCCTCGTCGTCTTCCGTTTGTTTCCCCCATTTCTCTTCCCCTCGCCTCCTCCGCCTCCGCCTCCGCCTCCTCCTCCTCCCCCCTAACAGCCTTCGGTTTCTTCCGAGGAGGCGGAGTTGAGCTCTGGGGTCCTCCTCCTCCCTCTTTTTTTCGCCCCCCTTTCCCATGGCTTTGCCCAGCGGGGAGGCTGGTAGAGGCAATATATGGAGGGGAGGGGGAAAGGGGAGAAAGAGGGGGAGGGACAGAGGCCGCCTCTGTGATGGCCCAGCACCTCTCTTTCTTCTTCCTCCCTATGCCACCGCTTTCTTTTTTTATTTCGCCGGTATACGCGAAAGGGAGCGTGTAGTGTGTGAGTGTGTGCTTGCCTCCTGCCTCTCTCTCGGAGTTGTACGGTACACACTAGTATGAGCCTCCGCGCTGCGCTCCCTCCCCGCTCTCTATGAGGCCGCAATCTGTAGCGTCCTCCTCCCTCGGAAAGAGGAGGCGGCGGCGCTTGTCCCTTTCACCGGCGTCCGCGTCTGTCCGCCCGCGGCTGGAGGAGGCGCCTCCGACCGAGTAGAGTCGAGCGAGCCTCTCCTCTTTCTCTCTTCCCACTCTCTTCCTCTTTCCCCATTTCCAGACCCCGCAAGGAAAGGGGGGAAGGGAGTAGAGGGAGGAGGGAGGGCAGTCACTCCGGTCTCGTCCGCCGCGGAGGATGCGGTGGCCAAAGCGCTAACAGGTGAAGGGGACGGAGAAACAGGAAAAGACCGAGAGAGAGTGGCGGCCTAGTACAACTTTTTTGTGCTTTAAGGGCGGAAGACTACACATGGGGGTGAGGGTGGAGGTGGACCTTGTAAAAAGGACCTCCTCTACGGAGAGGGGGGAAAGGAACAGTCCCCTCACCGGGGAAAGAAAAAATCCGTCCTTTCTCGACTGCATAAATTCGGTACAGTAAAAAGATTGTGCGTGCGAGAGTCAAGCGGGGCGGCAATGACAGTGGTGAATAGAGGCGAAGGGACCGGGGCCCCTTGGAAAGATTCGTCCGGAAGTGCGGGCCCGCCTCATTTGGACAGCTCTGGTCTTGGGATCGCGTAGTGGAAAGAGAAGAAGGAAAAAGAAGATATATCGTTCCTCTCACCCTCCATTCCCTTAATCACCATTCGTAGCCGTAGTACTGTAGATTCCTCCTCTCCATTCTCTTTCTCCCTTTTCTTCTTTCCCCATTCATCGTAGTAGTTCCAGTGCCAACAACAATTCCCCCGGCCAAAACCCAAACCGACACCCCCCCAAAAGATATCATCATCATCGCCACAGCCCAAAACGACGACGGTGAATAAGAAAAGACCTCACTACCACAACGGTCGCCAAGAAATCGGGGCACCCCGCGAAGGCGACCAAAGAAACGAAGAAGACCAAGACTACAGTATAAGGCGACCCCTACCGCCGGCGCGTGGAGGAGGAGGAGCAAGTGGAGCATGCTCCCCCGAAACCGCCGCCGCGACCACCTTTTCCCAACCTTGTAGCGAATCTGGCAGCAGCGACAGAAGTCTCGGCGACGAACCACCCCTCCTCGGGCGGCAGAGGCAGGCAGCGAAGGAAGCGGCGACGACGTTCCGCCGACGCAGCACCGCCCGCCTCCTGCTCCGAAGGGGACAATTACGAAGACCGACAACACCATTAAACGAAAGAAGAGGAAGAAGAAGCAGGGCACAAGTAACCCAGCAGGGCTATTAGCACAGGCGCGGAAAAAAATCGACGAAAAACACCGTCACCAAAGTGCGGAGAAAAAGAAAAGGCGGAGGCAACAGAAACCGCTCATCAAAGAGGGCCACGAGCGAAGTAAAATAACAAGACAGACAGAACAGAAAAAGTACAATCAGACGAGCGTGAAAGAAAAAAATCTTGTGATCACTTCTACTAGACGTACAACTACTACCACTTCTACAGGCGACAAAAAAACAGAGACGATAGCGTACGCAAGTGGTTAGCAGCACTTCCAAGCTTTGTTAGAAGAAAACGACCTACCGAATTTCACCCTGCGTACTACGCGACACCAACGGTACTTCATACGCGATATATACCGACCCCCGGTGGCAGCAGCGAAAGTGGTGGTGGTCGGGGAAAGAGCCAGAGAAAGCCTTTTTGAATGAAGCCAGGAAGCGAGCGGGAGTGAGGCGGAGAAGTAGTAGGGGAAGAAGAGTAAGTGCAGTCTCGGTGTGGGCTTTGCGTGAAAGCAGCCGCAGCCAGAGGCTCTTCTTTTTCTCTTCCTCTCCCCCTCCTCGGCTGCCGGTAGGTTTTCCCTTCGCCGCCTCGCAGCAACAACAACCTGTTTGGTGCTTCGGGCTCTCTCTCTCTCTCTCTTTCCCACAGCCTACATACAGAGAGGGAAAGAGAGGGCGGAGCCGATACGTTTCCCCTCCTCCTCCTATGGTGTTCCGTGCAAGATTTTGTATTGGCGCCAGTCATGATCGCGGCGGTCCCTTCTTCCCTTTACTTCCACTGCATCAACATGGACCACGCCTCATCGGCCAAGGGAGGGGCGAAGGAAACTTGAAGTGGGACTCGCCAGCTATGCTTCCCCTTACGCCTTCTTCCACCAGCCAACACGAGAAGAAGAGAGGAGGCCAGGAGAGGAGGCCCGCCGAGAAGAAGAGGATGCCTTGGAAGGACAGGAGGAAGAGAGAGACTTTGGCTCCTCGGTCGCTGCCGCCGGAAGGGTGAAGAGGCGAAGAAAGGTGTAGAGTTTGTAGCAGAAACTGCCAAGGGAAAATAAGAACCAGTGGGGGGCCGCCGGGCCCCCGCGCGCCGCCCGTCGCGACTCGAGAAACTCATGACGAACATACTACATGATACAAGCCAAGAATTTGGTGCTCAACACGATTCCCTCCTCCCCCCTCCTGCCCCTCTGCCCCTCGCCTGTGTCAAAGAGTGCCTATCAACCGGAAGTATTCTCGCCACGAAGCAATGGTAATAGTAGGCGGGAGCATCGGAAACGCAGCCACAATTGACGAGTCCGCCTGCCAGGGATAAAGAGAACCAAGCGACAGTTTCAGGTAACGTACGGATGACAAGAGAGACAACTTTCGTATGCACTGTTTTAGTGAGCAGGTGGTAGAAACAGGGTACGTACACCTCGGCCGTGCGAGAGAGTTGGGCATGAGCGGAACGGTGCCACTGTACGAATTACGCCCTCAGCAGAGGGGTTGCAGATATAGTGTAGAAAGAGAGCTCACATTTTTCCCCAGAAGCGGAGAGGAGTTACAGTAAATTGGAGGCAACCAACCTTCCTTTCCCCCTTTCTCCCTGGGCGCTTCCTGAAATTGCTCTCTCCCACTCTCTCTTCCTTTCTCTCTCTCTCTCTCCAATCTATTGTTCCGCGGCCTTCCCCCACTTTTTCCTCCTTTTTTCCCCGAGCCCCCCTTTATGGCCTCTATCTTCCTGTTCCACTTTGTCCTCTCCCCCTCAAGCCGCCCTCGGCCTCTCGCACTTTATATCTCGGCAGAAATTGTCACGAAGACGGATGACCTCCGAAAAAGAGGGAAAAGGGGGGGATAGAGTCCAGTCCAGCTCTCGATGAAATTGGGGGAAGGAGGGGGAAGGGGAGGGCTGTTGAGCGGTATTGAACGGGCCAGGCAATCGAACACTGGTGCACGAGTTACTTACCCGCTGCAGCAGTAACCAGGATATATTCGCCAGGCCTGACGATTTGAAGAAAGTCCATATACATGCAGCTTTCTTTGTAAGTAAGTAAGTACTAACTAATTAAGAAGTTAAAACAAGGAAAAACGACAGGAACTTTTAGGGGTTTCAGAAAAGCATTATCACTGACGATATTTTTCCATTGCTGCAAAATCAACAAACAAAAAGCTTTAATTGAATTACGTACGAATGCAGCACACGGTTTTTTTCGCAATGTAGGAATAATTTCCACGTATAATGATTGCACAAAAATACCTTTCAAAGGGACAGAAAAGGTATCATATTGCGAACAATCGATGAGCCACGAATCAATGCGGCATCCGCCGCTGTTGGCATAATCATTGAACAGGAAAAAAAGCCCACTCCCTATTTACTACCATGTACTCTTGCTCCCGCTCCTATTTTTGTAACCTTTTGAGTTCGGCCTTAGCCCCCTTTCGGCCTTGAAATAAGACGCCGCCCGCCTTTGCCCCTTTGATACCCTGTATAAGGCACCCCTGTAGTACACCCATTACAGCACACCCGTTCCACGAAAGGTGGCGGGGGCAGCTCCCACTTTTTTGTCCGTCTGCGAACATGGGCCCCAAAATGTACCCCTCCGCCCTTCCCCCAGCGTGGCTGGTATGCGTCGTCTCAGCGGCGGCGAAAACAGCTATCGGAGATCAATATCAGACGCGAAAAGAGGGGGAGGGAGGACGAGCGAGGAAGGAAGCTTTTGTGCCCTTGGGCTCCCCCCCCTTTCTCCAGTCATCATCGCTATAGCAAAAACAACAGGGGCGGACAAGGTTGTTGCACGGTACCCATCTAAAACACAAAAGAGACAGAGCAACAAGGGTAGTGGGAAGCTGGTTGTGGGAGTTCCGATGGGAACACTTTGCATGTGGTACCCTCTTGGAGACACAAGTCATGTCCAATTCTTTACTCTCCCTCCATTCCCTCACATCTTCCTGCATGGGAGTGCCCACCCATATTCTGTCGGGCCCAGCTGGAGCCAGGCAGCGGCTTCCATCCCTTCGTCCACGAGCCTCGATCCTGCCTTTTTTCCCTTTATTCGCTCGTCTGCCCTCTCCCCGATCCCTTATCGATGCTACTATCCCTCCTCCTAAATCAGAGCTGGAAGAAGAGAGAAGAAGAAGGGGCGAGTTTGGGCGGACAGGGCCAAGGGGAGGATCAGGAAAGAGCAAACACGACGGCCTAAAGGAAGAAAATCAGTGCTGCCCCCCTCCCCCCTCCCCCCTTTCCGTTTCCCACCAGTCGGACATACAGCAAGCAAGCAGTCTTCCCACATCCTTCGTTCTCCTCCTCCGATCTCACTTCCCACCAGATTCCCCCCGCCCACTATCCCTCCAAACATGAGCGCTCAGGAGGATGAAAACTGTTCCCCCCCCTTTCTTCCTTGTTGTAAGGGGAAAAGACGTCTAGGAAATAGGCAGGAGAGGGGGGCCGACAAACACACGTCCGACGCCGACGCCGAACGGAACAGTTTTTCCCACCGGGCGGGCGGCGAGGGATCTATATTTACTTTAGGACAGCTGTCCCCGGCACACACACACAGTGTGGAGCGAAGTCCTTGATGTCCTTGTCCGACCCGCCCACACACACACACACACACACACACGTGCACGAGGTGCCTATAATCAGTTATTGATTTTTCTATGCAAAAAATATCCCTCTTTTTAGACCTTTGGCAGGCAGCTATACAAAAATAGGGGCTTAAAAAATCGAATACATTCCTACAAAGTTAACCCTTAAAAAGGAAGGAAGCAAAGGGGAAAAAATGCTGTATAATCCAGTTTGTCCCAAAAGCGGTTGGCATGATTAACAGCAGCTCTTGAAAGATCCTTGTGTGGGTGAGGAGCGGGGAAGGGTTTTATGGAAACTTGGAGGCGGTCTCTCGTCCTCTTCGTGTTTTACCGACCAACAGGCATTGGTCCCACGGCCATCAAGGACTTGCATATGCCCCCTTTCCTCCTCCTTTCCCTGCAGGTCTAGGGGGAAGGGATATGAGGGACCTCACTCTGGCGGTTTTTATGAGCCTTTTTCCTTCGGTGGTACTCCCCCAGTGCTCACCACCACATGCACCCGTCGTGGGTGGAAGGTACTTCCTTCGTCTCCCATCCTCTTAAAATGGAGCTCAGTCTTTCGACCCTCCTCGTACTATCCTTACCTACGTGTCCTCTACCCCCTTATCCCCATGGCCTATATACCTTACTAGAACTCCGGCCACAACACAGGGGCAGGCTCTCCTTGCCTTCAAAAGGGAACCCCCAGTATGTGCGTGGTGGGTTCGTTTCCGTGGCGCGCTCCGCTGGGTCGGAAACTACATTACCCTTGCAAATAAGCCAGGAAACGAAAAGTGTACGCGCCCACCCAATGTAACGTTCCCAACATGCCAGTAGAATATTTCTAAGGTTTTTTAAAGAAAACAAATATTGAGGCAAATCTATGCTTCGCTATTGTTGGCCGCTCGTTCGCAAGCCATGAAATTCCTGGACATGTGATTGAGCCGCAGTAGAAAGTATGTCTCCCTTTACTTCTCGACATTATCTCCGGCTCATTTTTTATCCAGGACGCTTTTCTAGCCCATGTGCCACCTCTCCCGTCGTCTCTTCCGTCTTTCCTGCCAAGGACAGAGCTGTTGCCTGCACGTACGGCATTTTTAAAGCGAAAGAAGAGGAGGAGCGGGGTAGAGCGGGGAAGGAGGCAAATGTAATGTGTGTAGCGCCCCATGTACCGTGGACGGAGGCAGCAAGAGCGTAAGTGAGCACAGGCCTAAAAAGAAGAGAGAGGGGGGATAGAAGGTGCCCTTCTCTACTTCTCCCGCCACGATCTCCTTTCTCTTTTCTCCTTTCCCTCTGAGCGATGCTGATGCCTCTCTCGTCCCCCTTTCGCGCCTACTCCTCCTTTCCACTGCGGGTGCGCTGTTTCCGTTTTGTCAAAGGGTGTCGAGCGTGCAGGAAAACAGGAAAGAGAGGAGCTCAAGACAGAGAGAGAGCAATGGGAAGGAAGTTTTCTGCTGAAAAAGTGTGTATGGTACGTGCAACGTTTGCAACAGTACGCACAGGGGGAACTCTCTCCGATCTTGGTGGCCTGTATCTTTCCACTTTTCTCAATTGAAACAAAAACAAAGGCGAAAACACTTTCTTCCCCCCCCTGTCCTTTCTACACTGTACCGACTCTATTTTTTAAGCACGGTTCGACCAAGCAGTACACAGAATAAAAAAGAGCCTCCCTCTCCTTTCCCTTTCCCCCCACATTCCCCCCATCTCTTTTTGTAAGTCAGATCTTGTTGAACGCGCGCCTGACACGAAAGGGGCGTGGGAGGAGGGAGGAGGGAGGAGGAATGAGGGGGAAAGAGGCGCCTCCGAGCAACACCAGTAGTGCATGGTGTGACTGCATGGCGAGGGAGAGGGAGAGAAAGCGATAGGGGAGAAAAAGAGGAGGCCGAAAGGGACCCGGGGAACGGGAGCCAGATAACACACAGAATTCCCCCACCAATAGTATATAGCTCCTCCGACCGACATCCGACATTTCCTCTCTCTCCCCTACCCCAACCTACGTACCAGGGAGTGTGTGGGGCATAATTTATCTATTCAGCCACTCCCCCGCCCTCTCCTCCTCCTTTTTACCCGCCGCTGAAAAATGGCCTCTTTTTACTCTTTTGCCGCGCTGCCTCCTCCTTTTCCTCTCTTCGCCGCTATCATCTCCTCCTCCTCCATTTTTTGCTTGTCTTGCTCTTTCCCTCTCCCCTCTCCTCCGTTCTCCTTCTTCCCCGGATTTTTAAAGGCTTTTATCGGTTCTCTCTCTCTCTCTCTCCATGGCGACGATTCCCTCCCCTTCCTCTTTTCCCCCCGATGCTGCTGCCTTTTTGCCCCTCTTTCCTCCCACCACCGCCACGGGGGCAAGCGCGCCTCCAAAGCTCATCCCCCCCCTCCGGGGCCTGCGCTGCACTCAGATGTGTGTGTGGAGGAGGAGGAGGAGGGAAAGAGGGATTCCGTCCTCGTTTTCTTCCTCCTCCTTCGCTCTTATCCGAGTGAGGCAGACAGCACGGAGGGAGGAGCATCACGGTGGCGTCGTCGAGGCCTCCTCCTCCTCCTCCTTATGCGAGGGAGAGAGAGAGAGGGAGAGCCCTCTTTTTCTATTCCCCGACACTCTCTTCTTCTGGCTCTCGACGGATTCGCCGCCGCCGCCGCGGAAAGCGGAAGGGTACTAGTCGTGATGGTCGGTCGGTCTCCCCCCCCTCTTCGCATAAATGGAAATCCTCAAGGAGAAGGAGGGAGGGCCTTTCTCCTTTTTCCCTTTGTGACCTCGGCGGAAATTTTCGCTGAGCGGAATTGCCGTCCTGAAAAGAGATTATGGAAAGGACGTTAAAGATCTAGAAGGAAGGGAAATTGGAGCTCCTGAAAGATGGGAAAGGCGTAAAATTGTTGGAACTCTTTTGATTCCCTCGATTGAGTCCTATATCGATATCTAGGTCACCAGCGCTCTCCACGTAGAATGCCTTGGATGTTGCAGACGATCCCATATCCCATGATGCTTTGTTTTATTGCGGCGGGGAAGCACTACTTTGCACTTGAAATAATAGGCAGTACTAATTTTTTTTCTCATCTCCAAAATATACATCATTAATTGTTGCCACGTACAGAAAACATTGGCAAATTTTTCCTCTTAATTGCGAGGCTGAATGGTAATATAAACTAATGTGGTTCATGGTGCAGGGAAATATCGTCATCAACATTTCCTTTCGGGAAAGAAAGAACTGTTGATACAATTCGCCATAAGGTCATACCGAAACTTGACAGAGTTGTCGTGTCATAATGTACTGTGTTGAAAAACCGCACTGGCCCCCTTCACACTTGTATCCCAAACCGGTGCACAGAACAATGCCCTATGCAATCAAAAACCTTTTCCTGCTCGTTTCTCATTATGCATTTTCCCGTTTCTTCACAGCTGAGCAAGCCCCTGTCCACCCTCTCCATCCCGGGCCAGCAGCCACAGCAGCAGCCCTCGCCGCCCTCCCACCTCCACCACCAGCACAACAACTCCAGCGGCGGCTCCCCCGGCGCCACAGCGGCAGCAGCGGCCCCGCCGTCCTCCTCCACCGCCGCTGGCGTGGGAGGAGACTCCTCTGCGGCCACCACACCGGCCGCGACAGCCGCGGCGGCGGCGGCGGCAGCGTCTTCCACCACCGGCGGCGACCCCTCCAACGCCAACGCCATGCCGCTCAAGGGACCCGGCGGCCCGCCCGAGGGCGACGCCAGCATCGCCCTCGTAGGGGTGCGATCAGAGTTCCCAAAGTATCCGGACGAGAAGGTGGGGATGCACCACAACAAGGACCCTCGAGGATCCAGCGTGGGGTACAGGTGAGGCATCAGTGTACTCTCTATGACTTCCAAGTACAGCCATTTGCAAAGCTATTTCTTCCCCCCTTGCAACACCTAAAGCAGCCTGTCCCACCGCCTCGGGCGGCGGAAGGCGCTCTTCGAGAAGCGGAAGCGCATCAGCGACTACGCCCTCGTCATGGGCATGTTCGGCATCATCGTCATGGTCATCGAGAACGAGCTGTCTTCCGCCGGGGTCTACAGAAAGGTAAGTAGATTTGAAAAAAGAAAAGCGAACTCCGATGCAATCGATGAACTAACAAAAGTATGGAAGAGGGAGAAGCTGGGGGAGAAGGAGAGGGAAGCCCCGCAGTGCCGAAAATGCCCGTCATCTACCTAACTTGTTGTGCAAACCACCTTCCTTGCAGTTTTTCTCGGTTTTTCCCCTCGCGAACGGAATATTGAATGGCAAAAAAAACCGGCTACAAAAAAGATCGGCTTCGGGAAATTTTATTCGTCGCCAGTGTATCCAGTACCCAATATCATCCGTATATAGTGGAGGGGACGAAAATATGAAATATTCTGCCCCTAAGGTCACCGCTTATTCCTTTCTGTAGTTCGGCTTTATTTCGTCGCTTAGTTTGATACACCTACAGTACGTATGTACAGCACGGGGTACACACATACCCTGGCCATACTTTCCCTTCCCACTTTCTCCCTCTCCATCAACCTTAAAACCGCGTCCTCTCTTTCGGCGGCGGTTATGGGAACGGAGAGGAGGAGCTCTCTAAAGTTGTACTACACGCAGTATAAAGAAAGCGAGAAAAGAAAGGAGGAGGAGCTGAACCTGGGGGCAGGGCTCCTGTAATTTTTCCCACTCAAGTGGGCGGCCACGTACGGCGGAGAGAGAGGTCTCCATACAACCAAAGGCGAAGGAAGTGGAGCGGCCTCCTCCTCATTCGTTTTCGGAGCGGACGCAGGGATCGGTCCTCGGTCGGAGCTGGCCATGCTGTTGCTACAGCGCTAGACCTTTTTCCGCCTCAGTTCCACGCCCAGAGGATAAATATTGGATTACTACGCGCCCTGCGCAAACTCGCTTCCCTCCCTACCTCCTCCCCGCCTCACATGGGTGCCGTGGTTGTACTGCCTCCCTCCCCTAGGTGGGGCCTCGCTGTTTTCCTCTTCCCCCGCCTCTCGAAGCGGCCCTCCTCCATCTCTGCGTTATGGAATTTGCGTGCCAATTTGTATACAGGACAGACGTACCCAAAGTCCCTGCTGTAGTAAATTGATATTAAAAAATTGACCGCACATTGCATTCTACGAGGACTTACAATCTTCACCTTATTGTGGTTGGCAAGACCAAAAGACCTATTAGAATTCCGCCTGTATTTCCGTGTGTTTCCTTTTTTTAGCAAACCCGCAAACAACGCAGCGGGGGGAAACCCACAGACATGCGTAGCATACGTACACACGCTGGAAAGAAAACGACGGTGGTATATGGAGGGAAACCCTCTCGTCGGCTTTGGCAGACAAAAGGTTTCTCCTTCCTCTTCGTTCTCCCTGTAGATCACCGGAGAGCGGAACGGACGAGAGAAAGAAAGCAAGGCTGGAAAAGGATCGAGGGCTAGAAGACAGAGGGTAGCTTCCGCCCGGGATCCGAACGAGGACAGGACGGTCTTCGGAACGATGACAATGTTGTTCGGCGGGAACGAACCTTGGAGGATGCTTCTCTTCCGCCGTCTCTTCCAGACCGCAATTTTATGTTCTGGAGGGAAGAGAGCATCATACATGGTCATGGGGGGGAATTCCACCCTTTTTGCTCTCGCTTCCTATTTGCAATGCTGGAACTTTTCGAACCCCTTTTGTACGCATATTCCACCTCTCGTACACTTTGGCGTCCAAATTCACGGGAGACCCATGTCTGCCTTTCTTGGTGCCGCAGTCTGTCTGCGATTCCCTTCTCGCGCTGCGCGTGCAAGCAATATCCGCGGCAGTCGTTTCGCAAGCGGAGGAGAAGGAGGAGAAGGTACGACAAAAAAAGATGCCGAATATTGGAAATGCGATTCAGCGCGGGTCTTCTCTTTCAGAGGCTTGCATTTCTATTCTTTATACTTTTGAAGTGTCTTTCTCTGTCCCCGCCAGATCCCCCCTCCCCCTGCCCGCCGTCTCCTCCACTTTGCAGAAATCATATTTTGCAAAGCGAAGAAGCCCTCAAAATGGCTTCGTATCTTTCTCTCCTGTTCCCTTTTTTTTTGCAAGCCAGCTGGCATCCAGTGGACTCTTTCCCCATTTTTCTCGCCTGCTTGACCCTTCAAGAGGCGTGTTCCGTGAAAAGACGCACTTTTCTCACTCCAGTTCCTCTTTTGGGGCAAACCCAGTGTTGCACTTTCGAAGAGGCGGCAAGGAAATATTTGTATTGGCCACACGCATAAACTTTTTTCTCTTTTCGCCAAGGAGTAGGAGAAAGAAGGCAGCAAGAATTTCCCACTCTTTGGCTTGGAAAAGATACTATTTCTTCTCCCCAGTTAGAGTGGAATAGCAGCGCATGTCTCATTTGCCTGGCGATCCCACTAGCGGAGAAGTGGAGAAGGAAAAGGGGATCCGTTTCCCGCTGTGCCGTAATTGACAAGACAGCTTTGCTTTGCGTGAAAGGGGAGATCTGTCTCTCGGCTACTGTACCGTAATGTCCGTATCGAACGGGGGGGGGGGGAGTAGAAGGGACTTGATGGATGGTCTGGCGCCAGCGGTGGAGGGCGGAGGACTCGCCCTGAGGGACAAACACGTACCCACGTACTGGCTGCGCATGTGCTTTCCTCCGTCGAGGCCGCAACTGACATTGGCAGGAGTTTCGACTGCCAAACAACCGAGGCTCCTCCTCTTTTATTCAATCACTCAATAACCGGGACCTCCTGTACTACTGTCGCTGCCAGCAAATTGGAAAAAACACTTTCATCCACGTCCAAGAGTGAATATGGTCAGGAAACACTTCTTGGCACGGAGCGTCCAAAACAGGAGCAGGAGAAAACGATGAGTGACGTGCTTCCTCCGAACTCCCTGTTTGCCGAAAAACATCTCTCATGCAAAGCATCCATTCTTACATTGCTCCTGTTATTTACCCCTCCGCCTTGCCTCCCCAGTGCGTGTGTGAGAGAGAAAGGGCCTTGTCAACAGCGAGAGCCTCTTTCTTACGACGGAGACAGGAGACAGAGTGGGCGGAGGG
>JAAUYJ010162035.1_pt1 | contig 13368 bp, 13 predicted proteins | sample 7278031 | NCBI WGS metagenome assembly JAAUYJ01 (sample SAMN14350222, study PRJNA611818) | marine sediment metagenome | isolation source: surface marine sediment (1.8m) | place: French Polynesia: Moorea | collected 2018-08 | reverse complement strand
GTCCTGGAAAGCTGCTACCGCTGAGTGACGATGCGCTCGATCAGCTCGAGGCAGACTTAACTCCGTCCCAATCGGAAGAGATGAATGCGTCAGTCACGGCGATGCTGGATTCGGTAACGTCGGCTGATGCCGAAACGATCAACACGCTGATGCAACGGGCTTACGAACAACAGGGCATGGATCGCTTCGTGTTACGCACCGTCGTGCCAACATTGAAAGCTGTGGGTGAGATGTGGGCCGGAGGTCGCCTGCAAATCTATCAAGAGCATTTCTTGTCGAACCAGTTAGTTCAGTTTTTGAATACAGAAATCAGCAGACTGCAGAAAACGGCGAAGAAACCGGTGGTGTTGCTCGCAACCTTGCCGGGTGAGGAGCATACGTTGGGGTTGTTGATGGTCGCAGCGTTGCTGTCGTCCCGAGGGATTTCTTCGGTCAATCTCGGCGGTGAGGTGCCGATGGACCAGATTGTCAGTGCTGTTGAGCATTTTCGTGCCGATATTGTCGGGATCACGTTCAGTGGGGCTTACCAGTACAGCAATGTACGAGGTCACTTGTCCGAATTGCGAGAACTGCTCGCGGATGACGTCGATATCTGGACCGGTGGGGAAGGTGTGCGCCGCCTGCGCAAATTACCGGCCGGTGTTACCAAATTTAATTCGCTGGCAAAGCTGCCATTGTAAATATCATCGAACCTGTTTTGAGATGTGCAACAACATACCGATCGAGGTGACATAATGATTAAGAACTTAGTGTTGATACTGATTGCGTTCAGCAGCCACCAGGCGTTTGCAAAAGAATGCTCACCGCTGCTGGATTTTAATATGCGATCGCTCAATGAGAAAAACGAAGTTAATTTATTTGAGGCTTACCAGGGAAAAGTCATCATGGTTGTCAACACGGCCAGTCGGTGTGCGTATACCGACCAGTATGAGTCCCTGGAGACCTTGTATCGGCAATACAAGGACGAGGGCCTGGTCGTGCTCGGGTTCCCCTCTAATGATTTCGGACAACAGGAGCCGGGCAACGAGTATCAGATCAAAACGTTTTGTCGAACCACCTACGGTGTACAATTTCCGATGTTTGCGAAAACTCGCGTTTCCGAACGTAACGCGGATCCGCTGTATCAGCGATTGGCCGATGCTGCAGGCACGTACCCACAGTGGAATTTCCACAAGTACCTGATCGATCGCAACGGTACATTAGTTGCCAGCTATCGAAGTGGTATCGATCCACTAGATAAACGCGTCGTCAGCGAAATCGAGGAGCAGATTCGTAAGAATTGATCGGAGGATCACCGCAAAGGCGCACAGTCAACAACGATTAAACGCAGAGACGCGGAGGCGCAGAGAAAACCAATTATTTGATGTCATGCAGACTTGATCTGACAGCATCGAAAAATCAACGTCATTGCGAGGAGCAACAGCGAGCGGCAATCTCCGCCTATTAACGGTTATATGACGGCCTTTGTCTGCACAACCGGCACATGAAGGTTGCTTCGCTTCGCTCGCAATGACTGTTATGCTGCAGGGCTGTCAGCTCGGATCTGACGTATCACCCAGATTAGTCAGGTTAAGTAGGGTTTTTTCGTCGCTACATTTGACCACTAAACTTTGCGTTCATAGCGCCTTTGCGTTGAAAAATATCGGTATCTCCACTGGTCATACGGCTAACAGCTCGAGATGATCCGGGTTAATGCAGAGTCGCTGGCCACAGCGCTGTTTCACCAGGTGACCCTCCGGCACCGCACCAACGAAAGCGTGGTAACTGGCGGTTTGGGCGCTGACCATTTTGGTGCTGCGATCGGGTTGTGTCTCCATGACTCGGCCGTAGCCGCTGTTCGATATCTGACCTTGCCAAATCCAGCAGCCGCTGTCGTCCGTTTGTTTCGTCATTGCATGCAGTTTTTGCTGTTGCGGCGTCATAGTGCTACCTCCCCTCGTAAATCTGTCTAGATGGTATTGCGGAGCATCAGTTCTTCCGGATAGGGCGACATATAATACTGGCTACTGATGTACTCATCCGGAAATCGACGAAGATGATGCCGCATCAGCGTAACGGGTACGATCAAAGGTACTCTACCGTTGCGGTAACTATCCAGAATTTCTAGTAATTCCTGTTTGTCGTCGCTGTCGATTTTATTTTTCAGAAATCCCATGACGTGCATCAATACATTGGAATGCCGCTTTCTGGATGCGCGTGATTTGAGGCAGGTCATCACGCGAGCCAGGTACTCATCGGCGATTTGCTGCAGATTCGCCTTGGTCACGCCGGCGATGAGTGGTCCCAGCTTGCGGTATTCTTCCTCATCGTGAGCGAGCAAAATGAATTTGTGGCGTTGATGGAATTCCATTAGCTGCGACACGGTGAAGGGTTGGTGCGTCATTTGCTGCCAGCGGTAGTATACGAACACCCGCTGGATGAAATTTTCGCGGAGCAGGGCATCGTTCAACCTGCCTTCTTCCTCGACGGGGAGCCAGGGCATGGCTTTCATCAAGTTATCGGCAAACAGTCCAATACCATCGCGCGATGGGGCGCCATTTGCATCATAAACACGAACCCGCTCCATACCGCACGATGGCGAATTGTTTTTCAGAATGAAACCGGACAAGTCATGCATACCCGGTACTGCTTTTGTTGACCATGCATTCATATCATCAGTAACATCCAGTTCCGCGTTGTCCGAGCCGGTGAGGCGAATGCCACTATCAGATCGGGTCAGTCGGATCGTTGGGCGGGGCGTCCCCAGACCAATCGCCATCTCCGGGCAATAGGGTCTGAAGTCGAAGTATTCGGACAGGGTGGAGGTCACATAAACGTTGCGTTTGTGCCCACCATCGTGGCGCACTTCGTTTCCCAGCAGGCAGCTGCTGATTCCAAGCGTGATATTGGACATGGTTTTTCCTATTCAAATCTTCAACCGCTGTTATTCACAATGGTCGTGTTAACAGGTTTCACAACATTTTCACACGAAATTGATCATGGCTTCACGACCGCAGGTTTAGCATAGCACCATGGTAATACACATGAACGTTTGCTGAGGTGCGGAAATTGTACCCGATATCGAAAAAATTATACAAAAAATTGTACAAGGTTGAACAATGCGGCTATCGAAAACAACAAGTTATATTTATATCTCGCAAATGTTTGTGTTGTTCGTGACAAAGTGTATAATTTTTGTATAGCTTATGTACTAGAATGAGTGATGATGAACGAAACCGCCATTGAAAGCTTTCCCATACGCACCGTGTCCGAAATAACCGGCGTCAACGCGGTGACATTGCGTGCATGGGAACGTCGCTATGGGCTGATTAAACCGTCACGAACGCCCAAAGGGCATCGTCTCTACAGCCGGCAGGACATTCAGCTCATTCAAGAGATTTTGAATCGCCTGGCGCAGGGCATGTCGATTAGTCAGATCACGCGTGCTCTGCTCGAGCAGGGTTCGACCGAGGTGATCGAGGCGGCGACGTCCTGGGACCAGTACGCTCGGCGTATGATCACAGCGATCGCCGCGTTCGATGAAGCCGCACTCGATGTAGCGTATAACGATGCGATGTCACTATACCCGGTCGATATCGTCACGATGAGACTCATAATGCCGCTGTTAGAACAGCTCGGAGAACGTTGGCAAGGCCGGTCCGGCGCAATCGCCGAGGAGCATTTTTTCAGCGTTTACCTTCGCAACAAGCTCGGTGCGCGTTTTCACCACCAGAATATGAAGAATTTTGGCCCGAAATTGATTGTGGCCTGCTTGCCGGGCGAGCACCACGAATTCGGAATTTTATTGTTCGCACTGACGGCGAATAACAGGGGCTTCCAAATCATACTGCTGGGTGCGGATCTTCCTGTCGCGGAACTGGAACATGTGGTCGCGCAAACCGGATCACAGGCCATCGTGCTTGCCGGCTCGGCGTCATTGGACTGTCAGACACTTTACCAGGACATCCATCATTTGACCCAACAGGTGTCAATCCCGGTGTACATTGGCGGTGAGGCGGCCAGTAGCTGTCGCCAACAGATCGAGCGCGCGAGTGCTATTCCGTTGGCAGATGACCTGGCTGGAAGCATTGACACTATTAATAACACTTTAAGGCGAACAAGCTGAAACGGGCGGTGACATAACATGAAGCAAAATTTAGCACTCGAATTAACAGAATCTGGTTACGTTCCTGACAGCCTGATTCGGCACGGAATACGAAAATTACTGCGGCAGCGACTGGAAGAAATACACGCGAATGATATCGTCCATATGTCGGAAACTCAAAACGCATTTATCGAACACATGGATGGTGCCGATATCGCGCTGTTACCTGAGTTGGCGAACGAACAGCATTACGAGGTTCCGCAGACCTTCTACCATCACGTGCTTGGACCACACGCGAAGTACAGTTGTTGCTACTGGCCAGGAGCCACCAGCAGCCTGGCTGAAGCGGAAGAGGCTGGTCTTGCGTTAACCTGTGAACATGCAGAAATCGAGAACGGAATGAAAATACTGGAACTGGGTTGCGGTTGGGGTTCGCTTACCCTCTGGATCGCAAGCCGGTACCCTGACAGCACGATTACCGCGGTATCGAATTCACAATCGCAAGGTGCACATATCCGCAATCGTGCCAGTGAAATGGGGCTAGGCAACGTCGAGGTCATCACTGCAGACATGAATGACTTCGATGCTGCCAGTCAATACGACCGCGTTGTATCGGTAGAAATGTTCGAACACATGCGCAACTACCGCGAGATGTTCAGACGTATCAACGGCTGGCTGCAGCCCGGCGGGAAGTTCTTCATGCACATATTCGTTCACAGGTCCGTTCCCTACCTGTTTGAGGACAAAGATGCATCAGATTGGATGAGCCGGTATTTCTTCTCCGGCGGTATGATGCCGAGCGATGACCTGCCACTGTTTTTTCAGGATCACTTGAAAATCGCGAAGCGCTGGCGCTGGGATGGTACGCACTATCAGAAGACCTCGGAGGCCTGGTTGCAGAATCTTGATGACCGGCGCGAACAAATCATGCCTGTACTGGAGAAAACCTACGGTCGCGATTTCGCCAGGATGTGGTTGATGCGTTGGCGCATGTTTTTCCTCGCTGTCGCTGAATTGTTCGGCTACAACGGCGGCAACGAATGGTTCGTCAGCCATTATCTGTTCAGTAGACACGACTAACGGTGGATTGAAATGTCTTTAATGCTCCAAAACTTCATACTATTTCAGCTTGGCTGGTTTGCCTGCGTGTTGGGAGGCGCAAGCCTAGAATATGTGTGGGCGGGACCTATCGTCGTCGCTGTCATCGTAGCTGTGCATCTAGCGCGGGCAAATAACTTACGCAGTGAAGCCTTTTTGGTTCTGCTAACCGCAGCACTTGGCACTACCTGGGACAGCGGCCTGATGATAGCCGGTCTGTTTAACTTTCAAAACGGCGTCGTGGTTTCAGGACTGGTGCCGGTCTGGATAATCGCTATGTGGGTCCTGTTTGCCACGACCTTGAATGTATCGATGACGTGGATGAAGGGTCGCTACTTGCTGGCGTCGATCTTCGGCGCCATAGGTGGACCAGCGGCTTACTACGCTGGTCATCGACTCGGTGCCGTCGATTTCGACAACACGTCGATGACTATGATTGCAGTGGCATTTGGCTGGGCCGTCATTATGCCAACACTAATGCTGTTAACAACACGCTTCAATGGCTACCAGGAGCGTCAGCCATCAAGCTATCAGGTGAAAACGATATGAGTGAACTCTGGCAAACAAGTTTATATGGTCTGGGCGTCGTGCTAATAATGGCTGTCATAGCGTGGTGTTATAGCCTGTATCGACGCAACGTCAACATAGTCGACAGTCTATGGCCGTTGATGTTTCTTGCGGCCGCTTTGGTCTACGCATCTCGTGCAGACACGCTGAACGGCGGTCACATTCTGCTACTAGTCCTGGTTGCAACCTGGTCGTTACGCTTGTCGATTTTCTTGCTCGTGCGTAATTGGGGTGAAGACGAAGACAGGCGTTACCAGGAAATACGTGCGAACAACGAGCCCAATTTCAACTTTAAAAGCCTGTATATCGTATTTGGGCTGCAAGCCTTGCTGGCGTGGATCATATCGGCTCCACTGCTGCTGGCAATGTCAGCAGCAGATCTATCGGAGATCGTCGTGATCGCAGCCGCTGCAATGTGGTTGGCCGGTTTCATCTTTGAAGCGAGTGCCGACGACCAGCTCTATCGCTTCAAGTCGAACCCAAACAACAAAGGTAAGGTGCTCAATACCGGCGTGTGGGCATACAGCCGGCATCCCAACTACTTTGGCGAGTTCCTCATCTGGTGGGCCTATTTCTTGTTCGCGCTGTCTGCTGGTGCGTGGTGGACACTGTTCTCACCGCTGTTGATGACCGTGTTGCTTTTAAAGGTATCAGGAGTGTCCCTGATGGAGAAGGACATTAGCGAACGCCGGGCGAAATACCGTGAGTACATGGCGTCCACCAATGCATTTTTTCCCGGCAAACCAAAAATACGCCGCAGCGATGTTTATATCGAAGGAGGTCAAAGACGATGAAATTCTGGTTATCCAAATTGCTATTCATCATAGGGTCCGCCATGTTGTTAAGCGAGTTCAGCATGGCGAATGCAGTCAACGCAGCCGACACAACTCGCTCCTGGCGCTTCACAGTCTGGCTGGATGACACGCCGATTGGGTACCATCAAGTCAAAATCGAAAACAAGAACAACAGTAAAACAGTACATACGCAAGCAGATTTTGATGTCCGCTTTCTGTTCGTACCTGTCTATTCCTACGAGCATGAAACACGTGAACGCTGGGTAGACGACTGCGTGGTCGGCATTACATCGTCCACGAACGACAACGGTGAAGATTACTTCATCAATAGTTCGCAACGTGAGCAACAGCTGGCGGTAGAAACGAAGAACGGTAAGACCTCACTCGACGGTTGCATTCGCACCTTTGCGTATTGGGACATCGAATTGCTCGACAGCGAACGTTTGTTAAATACGCAGACAGGTGAGTATCAATCGGTCTCGGTAACTGACATGGGAACGGGGTTGCTTGAGGTTGATGACGAGCAGATCGCAGCAAGGCTTTTCAGGCTGGTCGCTGAAGCGTTGACGATCGATCTGTGGTACACAGAGGACATGCGCTGGCTCGCGCTGGAGAGCGTCACCGAATCTGGCGCAGTACTGCGCTATTTACCTGAAAACATTAACGAACTCGCCCAGGCAGCACGAACATGAAAACTCAAATAGCAACACTGGCCGCGATACTACCGTTGTATGCCTGCAGCCATCAGCCGCCGATGGCGACGGTCGACTACGTTGATATTGATCGTTTCATGGGTGACTGGTACGTGGTCGCAAATATTCCAACATTCCTTGAAAAAGGCGCCCACAACGCTGTTGAAACCTACAGTAAGAACGACGATGGCACGATTGCCACGACATTTACATTCCTCAAGGACGGTTTCAACGGCGAGCGCAAGACCTATAATCCCACCGGGTTCATCAAGGACACGCAAAGTAATGCGCTTTGGGGAATGCAGTTTGTCTGGCCAATCAAAGCAGATTACCGCATTGTCTATCTCGATGATCAATACACGAAAACGGTGATCGGGCGCCAGGCGCGTGATTATGTCTGGGTGATGGCGCGCAAGCCATCACTTTCGGACGACGAATATCAGGAAATCGTACAATTTGTCGACAGCATCGGTTACGATATCAGCAAAATGAATCCGGTACCACATAGCTGGCCAGACCAATTTGCGGAGCAACGTGGAGAGGAATGCACAACATGAGAATAGCAGTAGTGGGCACGGGTATCGCCGGCAACACGGCGGCTTTTAAGCTGTGCCGGGACCACCAGGTTACCGTTTACGAAGCCAACGATTATGTCGGCGGTCACACCAATACGCACGATATTGTGATGCAGGACCAGCATTATGCGATCGATACCGGATTCATCGTATTCAACTATCGCACCTATCCAGAGTTCACCCGTCTGTTGTCTGAACTGAACGTCGATGTGCAACCCACTAATATGAGCTTCAGCGTCAAGCACGAGCTTACCGGCCTGGAGTATAACGGCAATACCATCAACAGTCTGTTTGCGCAACGACGCAATTTATTCAGACCGTCGTTTCTGCGCATGGTCAAGGACATTTTGCGCTTCAACCGTGAAGCGGTGACGTCGCTTGAACACGAAGACGCGGAACTGCCACTGGGCGAATATCTGAGCAAGCACCGGTACAGCGATGAGTTCAAAAACCATTACATCATCCCGATGGGTGCGGCGATCTGGTCAACCGATGCCGAGTTGATGCAGTCATTTCCCGCGCGTTTCTTCATACGGTTTTTCCACAACCACGGCCTGCTCTCAGTTAATGACCGCCCGACCTGGCATGTTATCAAAGGCGGCTCCAGGCAATACCTCGAACCGCTGATCGCGCCGTTCGAGCACCGTATCCGCTTGAATACACCCGTGCGGCACATCCGCCGCTTCGAGCACCACATCGAGATCGAGACCGAGCGTCACGGTGTCGAACGTTATGATGCCGTTTTTATCGCGACGCACACGAACGAGATTCTGCGTATGGTGGATGATCTGACAAAGGCGGAATCCGAAGTGATAAACGCGATCCCTTACCAGAAAAACGAAGCCGTGCTGCATACTGACACGTCGTTGTTGCCCAGGCGACGGTTGGCGTGGGCGGCATGGAACTATCACATTCTGAAACAACAACGTGGCCAGGTGGCGTTGACCTATAACATGAATATTCTCCAGGGTCTCGAGGCACCAGTCACGTTCAACGTCACTCTGAACAACAGCGATGCGATCGCTGCTGACAAAATACTGAAACGGGTCGAATACGAACACCCGATGTTTACACCGGAGTCCGTTGCTGCGCAAGCCCGCCACGCTGAAATCAACGGGACCAGGCGCACATGGTATTGCGGTGCTTATTGGCGCAATGGTTTTCACGAAGACGGCGTCGTCAGTGCGCTCGATGCGGTTGACCACTTCAACGAGGCGATGTATGAAAAGCTGCATTTACGAAGGGCAAGTTAGACACCGTCGATTTTCACCGCGGCGGCACGAGTTCAGCTATCGCTTGTACATGATGTACCTTGATCTCGATGAATTGCCCGGACTGTTCGACCGTTTCTGGCTGTGGTCCGCCAGGAGTTTCAATCTGGCCTGGTTCAAGCGCTCCGATCATCTGGGCAAACATCACGAATCACTCAAAGCGTCTGTAGCCGAACTGCTCTATCAACGGACAGGGCATCGGCCCGAGGGCCCGATACGGTTATTGACGCATTGCCGCTATTTCGGTTTTGGCTTCAATCCGGTAAGTTTCTACTACTGTTTCGACAAGACCGGAAGCTATGTAGAGAACATTGTTGCCGAAGTCAACAATACACCCTGGGGCGAACAGTATTGCTATGTTCTGAGTGAGGCCGATGATGTGATTAGTGCCGCTGCAGAATCGTCGCACAAGCAGTATCGGCCCCTAAAAAATTTCCATGTATCACCTTTCATGCCGATGAATATCCACTATGACTGGCGGTTTCGTCAGCCGGATCAGCGTCTGACGGTCCACATGCAAAACAACATCGATGAGGACAAGATATTCGATGCCACGCTGGATTTGCAGTACCGGCCGATCTCATCGGCGAACATGGCACGCGTCTTACTGCAGTACCCCGTCGTAACAGCAAAAGTCGTCATCAGTATCTACTACCAGGCATTGAGACTGCTGCTAAAACGCGTACCGTTTTACGATCACCCAGCAACCTCCGAAAATTCTGCTTCCACGAGTTAAGTTATGACTAGATCAATCGTACCTTTACCATCCAATCTGATTGCCGGGCACAATCCCGGACTGTTGACGCGTGTTGCACGCAAACTGGTCCACAATCAGTTGAGTAAAATCACACAGGGCGAGATCGTCCTGCGTGAACACCACAACGAGTACTATTTCGGAACAGTCAGCGATGATTTTCCTGTACGTGTTCACATCGACGTGCTCCACCCGAGTGTTTATCTCGACGTTGCCTTTGGTGGCAGTCCCGGCTCCGGCGAAGCCTACATGAAAGGCAGTTGGCAATGCTCGGATCTGCTGGGTCTCGTGCGCATCTTTTTGCGCAACCGTGATGTGCTCGATTCGATGGACTACGGCCTTACGCGACTAAAAGCGCCTTTGCACAAGGTACTGCACATGTTCAGTCGTAATACCCGTAGCGGTAGTCGAAAGAATATCAGTGCGCACTACGATATCGGCAACGATTTGTTCAGGCTCTTCCTCGACGATACGCTGATGTACTCGAGCGCGTACTATAAACGGTCGGACATGTCGCTCGGTGAAGCAGCGGTGGCGAAACTCGATCTGGTTTGTCAAAAGCTCGACCTCAAACCGCAGGACCATCTACTCGAAATCGGTACCGGTTGGGGCGGGCTGGCACTGCACGCGGCGCAGCATTACGGTTGCGAGGTCACGACGACGACCATATCTGAAGAACAGTACCAACTGGCGTCGGAACGAATCAAACGTCAGGGGCTGGATCATAAAGTTCATGTGATCAAACAGGACTACCGCGATCTGACCGGAAGCTATGACAAGCTGGTATCGATAGAAATGATCGAAGCGATTGGTCACCAGTACATGAAGACCTACTTCGAAAAATGCTGCAGCCTGCTGAAACCGGATGGCATCATGCTGCTCCAGGCCATTACCATCAAGGACCAGTTATATAAAACAGCACTAAAGGACGTTGACTTCATCAAGAAATACATATTCCCGGGCGGTTTTTTACCGTCAATAGCGGCGATGTCGAATACCATCAGCAAATACACGGACATGAAGTTATACCACTTGCAGGACATTGGTCCACATTATGCGCGGACCCTGAAAGACTGGCGCAAACGTTTCTTCGCCAAGCTGGATGATATCCGCAAACTGGGTTACCCCGATGAATTCATCCGCCTGTGGGAATACTACTTTTGCTACTGCGAAGGCGGCTTCATGGAGCGTGACATCGGTACCGTGCAGATGGTGCTGACGCGGCCGGATAACCGCCTGGAGACTGTTAGGCTCTAGCCTACGGCTGTAGGAGCGGCTTCAGCCGCGAACCACAGCGCTGTCATTTCGACCGAAGGGAGAAATCTCCATCGGTTCGGGAGATCTCTCCCTTCGGTCGAGATGACAACAACTAATTTTAGTTTATCGCTAGCAGCTTCTGAAACACGTTATTTGGCAAGCTGCCATCCGGATTGTGACAGCAGTGCGGGCCGGAATCGGCGAGGGTCATGTCTTTTTGATGGTTTTGTAACGCTCCAACGCCCGCTCCCGCGTCGCCTTCAAATCAGCAACGGGTGTCGGATAGTCTCTGCCCAGTACAATTCCATGTTCACTCAGCAGTGCTTCAGGCGCAGCCCAGGGTTGAGCCAGAAACTTATCGGGCAAGGCTGCGATCTCCGGAATCCATTTGCGAATATACCGTCCACCGGAGTCAAATTTCTGTGCTTGCGTGACCGGATTGAAGATACGGAAGTACGGCGCCGCATCGGCACCGCAGCCAGCGGTCCATTGCCAGCCCAGCGTATTGCTCGCCAGGTCCGCGTCGACCAGTGTATCCCAGAACCAGTGAGCGCCTTCCTGCCAGGGTATCAACAGGTTCTTGGTCAAGAATGAAGCCACGATCATGCGTACACGGTTGTGCATCCAACCGGTGTGCCAAAGTTCACGCATGCCGGCGTCCACCAGTGGTATCCCGGTGCGGCCCTGCTGCCAGGCACGTAAATTCTGCGTGTAGCGATGCTCCCACGGGAAGTGATTGAAGTGCTCGTGAAGCGGTTTGTCGACTGTATGCGGAAAATGGTAGAGCAGGTGATAGGCAAACTCGCGCCAACCGATTTCGCGGATAAATGATTCGGCGTTCGCCACTATGCCGTGCTGGCTGTCGACATTCATCACATGGCGGGTTTTTTCAACGATCTGCTGCGGGCTGATCTCGCCGAAATGCAGATGCGGTGACAAGCGCGATGTGCCCTCGATAGCGGGACGATCGCGGCCTTCCTGGTATCGTGCGACAGCATCGTCAAGAAATGCGTCAAGCTGGTGCTGGGCGCCCGACTCGCCTGGGTGCCAGTAGTCAGCAAAAGCAGCGTCCCACGGAATGTTTGGCAGCAATTCCAGCGATTCCAGCTTGTCCGAGCGGAACTGTTTGTTGACGGCAGGCAGCTGCACCGGTGCGTCGCTCGGGCAGCCCGGCAATCCCGTTCTGTTACAGGCTTTCCAGAACGGCGTAAAGACGCGGAAGGGATCACCATCATTTTTTTGAATCTGCCAGGGTTCAAACAGCAAGTTGCCAGCAAAGCTGCTGACCTCAAGACCCTGGTCGAGTAAAGTTTGCTTGATTTGTTTATCCCGTTCGATATGGTGGGGTTCGTACAGGCGGTTCCAGTAGACATGCCGGGAGCGTGTTTCTTTGACGAGTTCGCCGAGAACGTACTGGCAGTCTTCGCCGCTGCGGATAATCAAACGCGAACCGAGTTCCCGCAGCTTCCTGGAAAGCGCCTTGAGACTGTGATGCAACCACCAGCGCGAAGCTGCCCCATGTTGCCATTGATTCGATTCATCGTGTTGATGAATAAATACCGGGATCACGCGTTCATGATTTTTTAACGCGGCGTTCAAAGCAGGGTTATTGCTCAGGCGCAGGTCCTGACGAAACCAGACGATAGCGGGTACACTCATGGTTTTACCGATTATGGTGATCAACTATTAAGATTCTATCAATCACTTATCCTGTTGTCTTACGACGTGATCCCAGAGCATCGCGACAGGGTAGAATTGCGATGCCTGTATAATTCGCGTTTCTGTCTCAAACTTGTGGTGTAATTGCGGGTCATAGAGACAGCAATATAATGGTGTGCCAAACAAAGGAAGACCACCGTAGGAGCGGCTTCAGCCGCGAACCTTCAACCACTCTTCGTCATCTCGACCGAAGGGAGAGATCTCCCGAATGGATGGAGATCTCTCCCTTCGGTCGAGATGACTGCCGTGTTAATCGCGGCTGAAGCCGCTCCTGCAAAAGTTAAATTCCGATCGTTTTCACTATTACCAACACAACGAGGTGACGATGACAAATCTAGGCCATGTCGTGTTCTATGTACGCGACCTCGAGCAATCACTGAAGTTCTATACCGATGCCGTTGGTCTGTCCCTGAGCGGCAAAATCTTTCAAGGCCGGGCCGCCCTGTTAACCGGCGGCAGCACCCATCATGAACTGCTGCTGATCCAGGTCGGCGAAGCCCAGGGTCCGATGCACGGCAAACGCATCGGCCTGTATCACGTTGGATGGAAGATTGGTG
>JAAUYJ010207084.1_pt1 | contig 13370 bp, 14 predicted proteins | sample 7278031 | NCBI WGS metagenome assembly JAAUYJ01 (sample SAMN14350222, study PRJNA611818) | marine sediment metagenome | isolation source: surface marine sediment (1.8m) | place: French Polynesia: Moorea | collected 2018-08 | reverse complement strand
TACCGCAGGTTTTGGGTTGGAGATATCAACCTGGAGCGCATAAATTAGATTATTGTGGTTGTCTTGTTTGCACGCGACCTGGAACAATTCGTTCTCGAAAGAAAAATCTAAAATGGGAAGAAGAGCAAGGAAATTAAGATAAATTCAATAAATGGTATCTAATAGTCTTTAGACATAATTTTCACTTGTGCCTAAAATAAAATGCCTCTCCTGAGATACTCAAGAAAGGCGTTTTTGTAGATTGTATTAGGTATTAAGCTGTAGCTTCTGCAACGGGATAGACGCTGATTTTTTGTTGTCCTCTTTTTCTGTACTCAAATTTCACTACACCTTCAATGAGAGCAAAGAGAGTGTCATCACTACCGCGACCCACATTGTTCCCAGGATGGAATTTAGTTCCTCTTTGGCGAACTAGAATGCTACCAGCAGTGACTTTTTGACCGCCATAGCGTTTTACTCCTAGTCTTTTAGAGTTCGAGTCACGACCGTTACGGGTACTACCTGTTCCTTTCTTATGAGCCATGTTGTTTTTCTCCTTAATATTTTTATAGTTGGGTTTATTCTGTTACCACTTCTACAGGTGCTTCTACTACTTCTTCTTCGGTGGTATTGGCAAAAGAAGCTAGGGCTGAACCACCCATGTTAATAGAATTCACCATGAAACGGGTAATTTCTTGACGATGTCCCCGTTTTTTGCGAGTTTTCTTTTTGGGCTGCATCTTATAGACGATGACTTTTTTGCCACGAAGATGCTGCATTATTGTTCCTTCTACTGTAGCTCCATCAATGTAGGGCTGACCTACAGTGATTTCGTTGTCGTGATTGATCAATAAAACTTTATCTATAGTGTAATTAGATTCGGGGTCTGCATGGAGCAATTCTATATCGTAAAAGCGACCTGGTTCGACTTTGAGTTGTTTCCCACCAGTTTCAATAATTGCGTAAGTCATAATGATTGTTTAGAAGTAAAGTTGCCGTACGGGTAGCCAACACCAGTTTTTTGGGTTTCGATTTAGCTCGATCGCCTATTATTTTAGAGATGGCATTTTGAGGTTCTAACCCGATCCGAGCAGGATTAGACACACAATCTATAATTATCCAGAATTATAGAGTATCTTGTCAATAAAAGGATGAGGAATAAAGGATGAAAGATGAGGTATGGTTTCGCCCAAAGCTCTTACTCCTCGGGAGTTGGGCTTGAAAACTAAGGTTAGTAAATTTAGACAAGACAACCAGAGTCTATATTAAGCGGGCTTTCCTAGAACAACTGACCCTAGTGACTGATGCAGAAATGGTATAATTATATACTCTTGCACCAAATCAAAAAATGTTTGAGAAAGACCGAATGTAAGGGCGCGGGTTTCCTTACGCGGTTACAGAATATAAAAAATTTTATCGATAAACGCGATCGCATTTATTATGGATACAGTCAGTAAAAAATACAATATAGTTACTTTCGGATGTCAGATGAATAAAGCTGACTCAGAACGCATGGCTGGCATACTGGATACTATGGGTTTTGAGTGGGTAGAAGAGCCAGAAAAAGCCGATCTAGTTCTCTATAATACTTGCACGATTCGGGATAATGCAGAACAAAAGGTATATTCTTATCTAGGCAGACAAGCTAAACGCAAACATCAACAACCTGACCTTACTTTAGTGGTAGCTGGATGTGTGGCGCAACAAGAAGGAGAAAAGCTATTAAGGCGTGTACCTGAGTTAGACTTGGTGATGGGACCTCAACACGCTAACCGTTTAGAAGATTTACTGCAACAGGTATTTGATGGTAATCAGGTAGTTGCTACCGAACCCATACATATAGTAGAAGATATTACTAAACCCCGTCGGGATAGTAAAGTTACTGCTTGGGTCAATATTATCTATGGTTGTAACGAAAGATGCAGTTATTGTGTCGTACCCAATGTTCGGGGAGTAGAACAGTCTCGCACTCCTGAAGCTATTAAAGCAGAAATGGAAGAATTAGGCAGACAGGGTTATAAAGAGATTACCCTACTGGGACAAAATATTGATGCTTATGGTAGAGACTTACCAGGAAGCACCCCCGAAGGAAGACATCAACACACCCTTACAGACTTACTCTACTACGTTCATGATGTCCCAGGAGTTGAGCGTATTCGTTTTGCTACTAGTCATCCCCGTTACTTTACCGAAAGACTGATTAAAGCTTGTAAAGAATTACCCAAGGTTTGCGAACATTTCCATATTCCTTTTCAGTCAGGAGATAACGAAATATTAAAGGCGATGAAGCGCGGTTACACCCATGAAAAATATCGTCGTATCATTGATAAGATTCGGGAATATATGCCTGATGCTGCTATTAGTGCTGATGCGATAGTGGGTTTTCCTGGGGAAACAGAAGAACAGTTTGAAAATACCCTCAAGTTAGTAGATGATATTGGTTTCGACCAGTTAAATACTGCTGCTTATTCTCCTCGTCCTGGTACTCCTGCTGCAATATGGGATAATCAATTAAGTGAAGAAGTAAAAAGCGATCGCTTACAAAGATTAAACCATTTAGTAGCCACAAAAGCAGCGGAGCGATCAGCGCGTTATCAAGATAGAGTTGAAGAAGTATTAGTAGAAGACCAAAACCCGAAAAATCTTACTCAAGTTATGGGTAGAACTAGAGGTAATCGTTTAACTTTCTTTGATGGCAATATTGAGGAGTTAAAAGGGAAAGTAGTTAAAGTCAAAATTACTGAAGCTCGTGCTTTTAGCTTAACTGGAGTACTATAGCAAAAAAACTCAATTTTTAAATTTCTAGGATAATATTTCATCAATGCGCCCACTACTCACAGATTAGCTTTATAAGTTGGAGTGACATCCTCCTACGGTAAATCTTGCGATTATACCCTAGGCTTCCCAACATCGCTGCTAGGCATTGCTACCCTGCGCCACTTATCTAGGCAAAATGCCCCCGACAGCCCGACTTGATAGCCAATTTCTTTCCCCCAGAGTCCCTGGGTACTATGTTTTTCTATACCTCGGTTACATATTTCTTGTGCGCTGGCTATATCCCTATCAACAGGTTCATCTACTCCATAACCACACTCATGACAGATATGGTATCTATCTTTGAGTTCTTTTCTGGCTTCGCTACGGCAATTAGGACAAGTTTGGGATGTGCCTCTATGGTCAACTTCATCGACAAACACACCTCTACGTTTCCCTACATACTTGAGTATTTGCCTGAACTGACCAAAAGCAGCATCTAAGGTATGCTTCCCTAAAAATCCTTTAGCCATGATTCTAAAATCACAATCTTCAACAAAGATTGTATCTGCCATATCACAGAGTTTATGAGCCAGCTTGAATTGATAGTCTTTACGCTGCCAAGCTATATGATTGTGCATCTCTTCTACTTTCAGTCTAGCTTTTTCATAGTTAGCAGAACGTTTAGTTTTCTTAGACAAACGCTTTTGCAGTACTTTCAACCTACGGTAGCTTTGTCTAAAAAATTTACTCGGTTGCTCTACAAATCTATCTGAGGTACAGCAATAAGAAAGTAGCCCCACATCAACCCCAATACAATGACCATGGGTCGTTGGTTCTGGTACTTCAATATCTGACCCAATAGCTACAACAGCAAACCACCGAGATGCTTTCTTGAGAATCCGCACTTGCTTGACCACAAAACCATCTGGGATAGGTCGATGTAGGTTGATTGGGATTAGTCCTAGTTTGGGTAATTTGATTTGCCACCCAGTTATGGGATTGGTTTTGAACTGAGGAAATAACATTGATTTCATCTGTCCAAATTTTTTGAATCTAGGAAATCCATAACCTCTCTTCTGAAAGAAGTCCCAAGCATCATGTAGCCTTCTGATGTTGGTTTGAAGAACTTGTGAAGGTACTTTTTTGAGCCAGGGAAACTCTTTTTTAGCCTTGGGTAAGTTGTTTTGCTGTTGGTAATATCCAGGAAACGGATAATCAGCACTCATAATATACTCTGACTCCAAACTACACCTATCTATTGCACATTTACGAGAGTGCATCCAATCTTTGAGTTCTCTAAGTGCATAGTTATAAGATACACGACAGATATCAAGCCACTGGTTGAGAGACTCTTGTTGTTGGACATCTGGATAAATTCTATAGGTGTAGTTAAGTATCATACAATCAATGATACGAGGTTTGTGATTTATGGTAAATGCTAATTATACAGGCATCGAACCTGTATAATTAGCCTGGGTTGTCCATGTATCCCAACGCCAAATCTCGCGATTATGGCGTGGGACTTATAGCCCCCCAGACCCCCGAGTAGTTAAAAAATTACATAATTTCAGGGATTTCAGGAATTAATTAATAACTGAAACAATTTTTGCTTATAGCGATCGCATAATTATATTGGATCAAAAAAATCGCTTAATTGTTACTATTTTAATAGACAAAAATTGAAATAAAAATAGCCCCCAAATGTAATACAAAATATTTATGTAAATTAGGTTTAAGCGATCACTTAAGATAATTAAATTAAATTTCATCTCTGTATGCTTTGCCCAGTAAGAGTTTTAGGTGTAGGTTTTGCACCGTCGGACAAGAACCTTCTATTTCCCCCAAATTGCTGCTTAATCAATTTATTTTGTGCTGACTCTTACTCTTTTCAGTAAATTTTCAGTTATTTTTGTCTAATTATTTCACAATTTAGCCTCATTATTTATCGCCAGTATCTCAAATTTCTATTTTTAGAAAAAATCCTCAACTTTCAAGGTTAACAATAGTCTTTCAACTTAATTTGTGAGAAATACGGGAGAATGACTTTATTTTGAGTTTACCAAAAATTACTGTATATTGAATTAAGTAAAAGACTAAATCCTTGCCCATACCACAAAATAGTTAGGCAAAAGTTATTCAAAATATTAATTTATTTGGATATTTATTAAGACTTAAGTAGTTAATTTTCGTCTAGTTTGTTAGTGAAATCTACTTGATTTCATTATTCTCTTTAGCCATAATTAAATCGTGAAAGAAAAGCGTTGGTCAAAACTCAATTTTCTTTCATTGAATAGGATTAACTAAAAAGTTAAGGAGAAAAACAATGGCTGAAATCAAACTATCCGAATTACGTCCTGCTGGTTCTGAATTGTTAGAAGATTCTGAAAGCTTTTTAAATGAATTGAATGATCGCGACTTAGAAAATGTAGCTGGTGGGTTATTTGCTGGGAGTATTGCGAGTGTTGCTAGTCAAGCAAGCGTTTCCGTAGGTACTATAAACACTGTTACTGATGTAGGTCAAACCCAAACTTTTGTTACTTTCTAAAACCCTAGTTAGGTTAATGGGAAGAGGAAAAGGTCTATACTAAATTTCCTTTTCCCACAAGGGTCAAATACCTAAAGTAATAGATATAACAGGAAAAAAGCAATGGCTGAAATCAAACTATCCGAATTACGTCCTGCTGGCTCTGAATTATTAGAAGATTCTGAAAGCTTTTTAAATGAATTGAATGATCGCGACTTAGAAAATGTAGCTGGTGGTTTTAGTATTGTCTCTGTTGCTAGTCAAGCTAGTGTTTCAGTAGGTAGTATCAACAGTTTTAGTGATGTAGGTCAAACCCAAACTTTTGTCACTTTCTAAAACCCTAGTTAGGTTACTGGGAAGAGGAAAAGGTCTATACCAAATTTCCTTTTCCCACAAGGGTCAAATACCTAAAGTAGTAGATATAGGAGGAAAAAAGCAATGGCTAAAATCAAACTATCTGAGTTATGCCCTGCTGGTTCGGAACTATTACAAGATTCTGAAAGCTTTCTCACTGAGTTGAGCGATCCCGAACTAGAAAATGTAGTTGGGGGAAATAGTCTTATTGTTATAGAAAAACCTTCTTTCTCTCTAGTTACGATTACCAAGGATATATTAATTGGGATTAGTATTTTCTGGGATTAGTATTTTCTTTCCTTAGTCAAGTCGTAAGTTTTGATCAGTCTAGTCATACATCTTACCGACAACAGGAAGATTAACCGACGTTAGTGATCAAACTTGGGTGTCAGTTGATTACTTTATCAACAATAACAACTTTTTGCTGTGGAAATTAATGGATTGGGAAGGGAAAAGCGTTGGTCAAAACTCAATTTTCTCTTCCCCTAGGAATAAAATTAGATGGTTGTAAATCAAACTATCCTAATCTTACTATCCTAATCTTATCTTATTTAGGAGGAAAAATACCATGGCTAAAATTAAAATATATGAATTACGTCCTGCTGGCTCAGAACTATTACAAGACTCTGAAAGCTTTTTGAATGAATTAAGCGATCACGACTTAGAGAATGTAGTTGGTGGGGATAGTATTGGATTTGCTACTCAACAAACCGTTTCTGCCGCTAGTGAAGTTAGGGGTGGTTTACAGATTTATATAAATCCCTCCGTAGTTTACAGATTTATATAAATTCCTGCTTAAAAGAACCCGAACGTTATTTGTACTACTAGTACAGCTTAATACTGTTCGGATAAGCTTAGACGCACCCAAGTTAGATTTTTTCTATTGACTCCCCTATGGTTTGTTAGAAGAATCTGAGGATGCAGTCAGGACTTAGGCACTGAGAACTAAAAAACATCTCTAAGCCTAGATTCTCTGTTCCCTGTTCCCTATTGCCTCAAACCTTCATTTATCGTTTTACTGCCTAAGTTCTAGCAGTTTAAATGGGTCTAAGCTTAAGCACTTTCAGTAGATTACAAACTTATCGGTGAAAGCAGGGTGTGGGGAATTTATCATACGAGCGGGAAGACCCTCACTTAGAGTGAAGGGGTCGCTCCGCGCACCTGCGGTGAGAGAGCGAGTGACGGTTGCAAATGTCTTAAACTGTAGTATAATTCCCAAAGTGGTAATGCGCAGTATAAATATTGGGGACTGACCTCCCTTACCTCAGATCGTCGGAACTTTCTATCGCCCTAGAAATTGTAATGGTGACGCGGGTGGCTATTAGGTAAGCGCAATGATAATGCACAGTCAAAAAAATTAAATAGAATTTAGATCCGTTTGCGGTCGGGCGCGCCGTGAACGTTAAACAAATATCCCAGTAATGGCGGTCTGTCGGGGTCTTAAACTTTGGGAGATAGTATATCGCTTGTACCAAAGCAGACTAGATAAGAGTCTATATGGGAATCCCGAAATTTTCCGATGGGAGGTTCAATACCTCTGCTGCTATACATCTACTATTTAAAAATCCCTTAGCGACCAAAATTTCTCGTCTGCCCTAAAAACACCTTTTAGAGCGACCTACTCTTTACTGATATTCATTAAATTGACCAAAAGCGTGCTGTCATTTTTGAAACTGGTATTATAGCAATGGTACTTCTACTAAGCTCCAAAAATATTTTTGATTATTTAAAGCAAAAAGGCATTTGCTCAACAACAGAAACGGAATTTGGTGACATAGAATTAAAATCCGCGAAAAACTTTAACCTACTTGTCACATTACCCGATCGCAGTAAGTTACTGATTAAACAAGAAAGATTTGATCGCGCAGGAAAAACCGCAGGAGAATTTAAGCGGGAATGGCGCATTCAAGAATTTGTCAGGCAATTTTCTGAAGTAAATAACTTGCGGGTTTGGTTGCCAGAAATACTGGATTTTGATACAGAGAATTCAATTCTCATTGTTAAATATTTAGACGAATATCAAAATTTAGCAGAATTTTATGGACAAAAAAATATCTTTACCTCAGAAATAGCAAGTTCAATTGGCTCTATCATTGCCACAATTCATCGTCAAACTATTAACCATCAAGATTATCAAGACTTTTTTAGCCACAAGACTAGCGACCCATCTGCAAGATCAACTCAACGCTTAACGCGGGGCTTATCCAGGATCAAACCAGAAATCTTTGGTCAAATACCTGCTGATGGGCTGAAATTTTTTGCCTTGTATCAACGTTATGATAGTTTAGGCAAAGCACTCGCGGAACTTAACGAATCATTTAAGCCTTGTTGTCTAACTCACAACGACCTTAAGTTAAACAATATACTAATTCCTTCTAGCCCCAATACCTCTACAACCAATAACCATGATCATCCCCAAGTTGAACTAAAGCTGATTGATTGGGAAAGATCTGGTTGGGGAGATCCTGCTCTTGATCTTGGTACTGTGATTGGTAGTTATCTAATTATTTGGTTGCAAAGTTTGGTAGTAAGTAAATCGATCGCCATCGATGAATCGTTGCGTTTAGCGACAATCCCTTTAGAAGTATTACAACCATCTTTAGCAGCATTAACTAAGACCTATATCGCTTGTTTTCCTGAAATTCTCCAACATTATCCTGACTTTTGGCAAAGGGTAATGCAGTTTGCAGGTTTGGCACTGATTCAATCAATTCAATCGACTTTGCAGTACCAGAAATCTTTTAACAACACGGGAATATGTATGCTTCAGGTAGCTAAAAGTTTGTTGTGTCGTCCTGAATCCTCTATTTCCAGCGTCTTGGGTATTGAAATTAACGAACTCGATTCCTCTAAGGATCTATCCCCATCAGTACTACGGTAGAAAAGACTAAAAAAATGCAACTGCTAGATTCTCAACCCCGTCAAATATTGACTCCTTTACAAGCTGCTTTAGAAGACATTGTCAATCAAGTAGAAATTGAGTCCAACTTTTGTATTCGTCATCCAGATTATCAACCTTTAGAGCTACCAACCGCAGCAGTAGAAAGGTTTGAAAAATTGCCGACAGACTTACAATCTAAATACCTCTCTCAGATGCTACAAGGCTTTCTCTACGGTATTTATTATAATGGTTCTCTCAAAAAGTCTTTGGCTGTGGAAAATCAGAGTGACCACTCACAACTTTATCAAGACTTAGAAAACAATACTTTTCTAGGAGTAGATTTAGACTTCTATGATCGATTACACCAGAGTAATCAAGGTCAAGGTTATTTTGATCCTGGTTGGCTGGTCACTGGGTCGGAAGATGACAATATTTTAGTTGTTACTAAAGGTGGCTTGACACTGCACGTCGAAGCAGGAGTTCATTTACTTTCAGAACAGCAAAATGCCACCATAGGAGATATAGTATCAATCTTATTGCCTAAAAATCGGGTTCAAAATGGATTTTATATGGCAGTGGGTAATACAGGTGCGCGTCAAGACAATCCTTCGGACGGACAAGACGTAACTGTACGCATTTATTTTAATCTTACACCAGATGGTGCGATCGCAGTGATGGCGAGTCTAACCAAACAACTCAACCTGATAGCTATTCCCTTTTCTTTCAAGGCTCTTTACAATCCTTCAGATTACGGACGACATGACTCTGCCGTACTTTACTTCAACAGTAGTAATTATGAAGCAGTCAAAGGAGTTTTAGAAAATATTTACTGTCAACATCAGAATTACTTTCACCCTGAAATTCCTCTATTTACCAAGAAGCTAGCACCAGGATTGGCTCTAGCAGAAGAGCCAGACCAGAAATTTTCTAGTAAAGATAGCTTTGGTACTAATCGCTGTCAGATTATCGCCAATGGTTTGTTGGCTGCTAAAAAAACAGGAGATAATACTCCAGCCAGTCGGATGGAAGCAATTGTACAACAGTTCGACCTACTAGGAATAAAACTAGAACGTTCTCATCTTAATGCTAACTCGGAAGACATTTATACGACTTTAAACCTATGAAGTTAACGGATCTAAAACCAACAATTGCTAGTAAGCCAGAAACCAAGATTGTTATTCCTCAGAAACAACAACCAGAATCTGACCTACCTTTCTATCGTAAACTGGGACGTACTGACCTAACCGTTAGTTGTTTAGGTTTAGGTGGAGGGGGACATATTTCTAGTGATGACACTCTCTATGCTTTCGATCGCGGTGTTAACTACTTCTTCTATTCTAGCGATTTACATCACTATCTCTATAGTTCTATGGGAGAAGCTTTACGTAAACTCTGTGGTCGTGGTTCATCCTATCGGGATAAGGTAGTCTTGGCAACAGTAACTTATCTTGTAAAAACCCCAGAGGCAGTATTGGCATCTTTATTAGACCAGTTTGTCGATTTAAAAATGGACTATATAGATGTCTTCTTTTGGGGTTGGATCGACACCGATAATGAGCATGATTTTAATAAGTGCATGGCTGCGTCTAATGACTTGCGAGGTGCTAACTCCGTCTATCAGCGTACTATCGAAAGAATGTTCGAGACTTCCGAGCGGATGAAGAAAATGGGGATAGTACGCTATATTGGTGCTTCTTTCCACAGCCATGATCTTGCTAATCAATGGCTGAATAGTCCCTTGTTAGATGTGGTTATGGTGCGTCATAATGTTGCTCACCGCACTGCACAACAAAAAGTTTTCCCTTACCTTGATCCCCAAGACCCCCAAAGACCAGGAATAGTGACTTTTAAATCGGCAGGAATGCGCGGTCATCTCTGGGACCCACCACCCTTACTACCGTCTGGATGTTGGCAACCTTCTGTTCCCGACTTATATCGGTATTCTCTTAGTCAAAACAGTGTCGATGTTGCTTTGGCAGGATGGACTAAGCGGAAACACATCGACGAGGCGATCGCTGGAATAGAAAAAGGGAAACTTACTGCTAAAGAACTAGATTATCTCGATCTTTACGGGGATTTACACCGCAATCGCTTTAAAAAGAACGAAATTCCGCGCGAGCGTCTGATTTATCGCTCCTAAATTTAACTAAGATGCCAAAGGAACTAGCAATCTCTTTATAATCCCATATCACTGATTACTGATTATGACCAACAACACTATTGAAATTCAAGAAACCAATCCCAATTCATTATTCCCCACGATCTCTCCTGTTACAGATGCAGAACTGGTCGATTATCTGCGTCATTCCTATAAGTTTGCCGAGATAGCCACTTTGGCTGAAGAAGAGGCTTTTATTGTCAAACTTTGTCAGCATTTTGACATTCAAGTCAGTGATGAAGAATGGCAAGCAGCAGGAGATGCTTTTCGCCTGGAACATAAATTGTTAGGAGTCAAAGAAACTACTGACTGGCTAGCTCGACAAAGAATTACCGTAGAAGATTGGTCGGAGGGAATTAGGCTGAGGCTATTAACTAAGAAACTAAAAGAGTATTTGTTCGGTGCCAATGTCGATATGCACTACATCAGCAACCGCGAGCATTACAAAAGAGTTGCTTTATCTCAAATCCTTGTCCTCGATCTCGCAACTGCATCTGAGGTAATGCGCTCCCTCTCGGAAGAAAAGACTTCGTTTTGTGCTTTAGCTTTAGAATATTCCAAAGGCAAACAATCTCATACTAACGGTGGTTTTCTAGGTATTCTCTACGCATCGCAACTAGCACCAGAAATAGCATCAGCGATCGCTGATGCGCCAGTAGGAGCAGTGATCGGTCCAATCCAAACCGAACTTGGGTATCACATTATTAGGGTTGAAAAATGGTTCCCCACAGAAATGAGCGAATCTGTCAGAGAAGAGATTTTAAATACTCTTTGGCGAGTTTGGCTCAGAGAACAAAAAGACCAAAATGAAATTTTGGCAGAAAAAGATTAAGAGATAAATCATCTCAACCAAATGTGAATGATTAATTTTATTTAGGAGAAAACAAATGGCTCAACTTAAATTATCTGAACTAAGTCCTCCTGGCTCCGAACTATTTCAAGATTCAGAAAGTTTCTTAGAAGAACTAAGTGATCGCGAACTAGATTTTGTTGTTGGAGGGGATAGCGTTGAGAGCGTGGCTACTCTAGCTAGTGAAAGTGTAGGCAGTATTAACACTGCTACTATAGTCGGAATTTCAGCAACCAACGTAAGTGTTAATATTTCTAATGTCGATGTAGATGTCTCCAATGTCAATGTTCCTCCTACACTGCCATAAGTTATAAACCTACACTTCCATAAGTTATAAATCAGGGAAAAACTTATCTAAGCGGAACTAGATAAGTTTTTTCCGACTATTAAACTGGCACAGATTCTCTATCCTGATCACTTAGTTCTGATCCCAATTCTAACGATAAGAGAATATTTGTCTATAAAGTCGGTTACACCATACTCCCATTTGAGAACTCCTTGTTAGCTTTCCCATTATATAACTCTATTTCCTCCCCATTTAAATCCATCTCAATTTCTACATCTTTCATTTGTCTTTGTAACCATTGAGAAAATAACTCGCCAAGAATTTGCTTCCTAATTTGTTCATTAAATTGTGGCTGGATAATTTCTTCAACCAAAATTAGATATATCCCTGTTGACGTAGTGATAGGTTTGAGAAGCTTTGGCGGATGAGCAGCAAAGACAGCATGGGAAATTTCCGCTGGTAACTCTCGACGACTTAATATACCGCGATACCCTCCAGCTCGTCGCAGATCTGGTTCCTTAATATATTGACGCGCAACTTCATGAAAGCTAATTTCTTCTTCTTCTAAGGCGCAATATAGTTCTATGGCGATATCTTCATCATTTAACAACACTTCATATATAGCTGCGCCAGCATAATCTAATTGATGTTGATAAAAATGAGCTTCTACGCGATCGCTAAATAAGTGTTCAACTAATTTTTGAGAGAGTACATTAGTATAAATTAATTTTTCAAAGTCATCTAACGATAAATGGTGTTTTTGCAGCCAAATCTCAGTATCTTGAATAGTCTGAAGTTGTTGACTCAGCCGAAAATTATCCGAAGCTTTTTGCAACTCTTTTAGATTAATAGTTAACCCTATTTCTGCTGCTTTACTCTCAATAATCTTACAGGTAATAATGCTTTCTAGGATACTAGGAAATTGGCACGATACCTTCAGATGATTGAAAATATCTTCACTATTGACACTAATTGCTTTTTTCATAATTAGTTTAGTTCAAAGATTAATTCTCTAAGGAATTCGCTGACTAGAGAAACGATCGTTTTATGGGAGACTGTCAGTTACTATCTTATATTGTCACTTTTAGCTATCAAGAGCGTATAAGTGATATTAAAATTTAAAGACTTAACAATCTTAGTTTAGTCATATTTATTATTTAAGATTTAGCATTTATCATAGTGTTCTAAACAGGTTTAAGGTGCTGCCAAAATCATTTGTACCCTTAAACGAGGCTTGAATTCAGTGGAAGTGTGTAGGGATTTCAAGTATCCCAACGCCATAATCGCAAGATTTGGCGTGGGACTTATCCTTTTTTTCAGTCTTAATTCTCTCAATAAGGGGTCAAAATATTTTTTAGACTTGAATGAATATACAAAAAATCAAAATAAGACTATTACAATTATAAGTGGCTAGAAATTTAAGGCTCTACCGAACCTGCGATGTAAAACTGTTAGAAACTAGTCATTAAAAGTCTTGCTGTGCAAGACTTTGAGTTCTTAATAGTTTGATTTTGTATGTTTTTTCCTAAATCCGTTTACAGATAAGCCTTTTACCCAAATTCAACACTGTAAGTTCGGTAG
>JAAUYJ010073975.1_pt1 | contig 13376 bp, 13 predicted proteins | sample 7278031 | NCBI WGS metagenome assembly JAAUYJ01 (sample SAMN14350222, study PRJNA611818) | marine sediment metagenome | isolation source: surface marine sediment (1.8m) | place: French Polynesia: Moorea | collected 2018-08 | reverse complement strand
TCCTATTTCGAGCACCCGGATTACGTGCCGCTGCTGCGGCGCAGCTATGAATTATGGGATGCGCTGGACCCGGCCCTGTTGACCCGCAGCGGGATTTTCTACGCGGGACCGACTGACAGCGAAATCATCAGGGGCGTGCTCGCCTCTGCTCGCGAACACGGGCTTGGGGTGGACATTGTTGACCCCGCCGATTTCCCGCACTACGCGGTGCCGGAGGGTCACACCGCCCTGTTCGAGGCGGACGCCGGCTGGCTGCCCGTGGAGACCTGCATTCTCACGCACCTGGCGCGGGCGGCCGATGCCGGCGCCGAACACCGCTGGGGCGAATCCGTCACAGCCTGGCAGGAAGTCGGCGACAGCGTGCAGGTCAGTACCGATGCCGGGGACTACAGCGCAGATGCGCTGGTAATCTGCGGCGGCGCCTGGAGCGGAGAGCTGATGGCCGGCCTGGGCCTGCCGCTGACGGTCACCCGCAAGCACCTGCACTGGTTCCAGTGCGAAGATGATCGCTACCAGAGCGGGTTCTTCATCGAACTGCCCCACGGTCAGTTCTATGGCTTCCCCGCTGGGGATGGCCGACTGAAACTGGCCGAGCACAGCAGCGGCGAGCCCATCTGCGACCCACTCAATGCCTCCCGTGACCAGGACCCTGAGGACGATGCCCGTATCGAGGATTTTGTCGCCAGGCACCTGCCAGGGGTCAGTAGCACGCGCCTCGAACACGGCAGCTGTTTCTACACCATGACGCCGGACAGCGACTTCATTGTCGATCGCTACCCGGGCAGCGAGCGTGTCACCTTCGCCGCCGGGCTGTCAGGGCACGGCTTCAAGCTGGCCCCGGCGCTGGGTGAGCTGCTGGTCGATCTGGCCACTGGTTCCGACACACCCTTCGATACCCGGTTTATTTCGCTTGAGCGCTTCGCCGCCTGAGGAGGCAGTCATGACGTATCACAAGACCACCGTAGAGCTGGAGGCAGGGCTTGATCATGTGCGCGCCGCACCCAGTGACGTCGGCGAACTCAAGTTGGTGGTGCGACGCCCTGCCAACAACGAGCGTGAGGTGCTCGCAGAAGCGCAACTGTGTACCCAGCAGGGCCTTGAGGGCGACAACTGGAGCACCCGCGGTTCACCGCGCATGAAGGACGGCAGCTCACACCCGGACATGCAACTCAACATCATGAACGTGCGCGCCACCGCCCTGGTTGCCGGGCCGGAGGAGCGCTGGCCGTTGGCCGGCGACCAGCTCTATGTCGATATGGACCTGAGTGAAGCGAATATGCCGGCGGGTACCCGGCTGTCGATCGGCGACGCGCTGATAGAAGTGACCGACCAGCCGCACCTGGGTTGCCAGAAATTTCGCGAACGCTTCGGCGAGGACGCCCTGCGCTTCGTCAATTCCGACATCGGCGAGCAGTTGCACCTGCGCGGCATCAATGCCCGGGTTATAGAGCCCGGGACCATCCGTCCGGGAGACACTGTTCGCAAGCTGGCTTGACCCCGCTTGTCGGAACTTAATCTGGAACACTTCCGCAACCGGCTGCACCAACTGCAGGCAAGCGGGCAGGCTAGCCAGGGTCAGGAATAGTCGAACATGGGGTCGAGTGATTGCGCCAGCTGGCGGTCAATGGCCTCGACTTCGTCGTCGTTGAAGTAGTCCCGGTAGCCGCCGACCTTGGCGCGGCGCACCTTGTAGCTGTTGGGGTTGTCCTTGTCCCGCGGCATCATGCGGCCGCCCGCCAGCCGAAACTGCTGCTTGCTCTCCATCTTCTTCATATTTTCGTAGGAGGAGTACTCCACGGCGGCATCGACGTGGGCATCGCTGGCGTCAACCTGCATGAAGTCCAGCAGTTCGCGCAGCTTGCGGTGGGGTTCGGCGCGCAGGTCCTCGTAGCGCAGCAGGAAAAAGTTCTCGACCTTGCCAGCCTCCGCGGCCCACAGGTTGAGGTAATCGCACACCGCGTTAATGCTGCCGCCGTTATCACCGGTGACAAAGTCGAACAGGCTGATCTCGGAGCCTCGCGGCGGGTAGTTGTTGATGGCCACCTTGGAGGGCTTGATACGGAACTTCCACTGGAAGAACTGCGATACCGCCACGTCTCGAGGGTCGCGGGCCAGCAGTACCACGCGTTTGTCGTAGAAGGGCTGCTTGGTCTCGAAGTCGCCGGTGAAATCCTTGATGTAGTTATCGTGGGTGAAGAACACCCGTGGTACCGCGCGGTTCAGGTTGTGGAAGTTATCGAAACCGAGGATGGCATTGTCGGGCAGGCCGTACATCACCCGGAACAGGTGCGACACCATGACCCGCAGCCAGGTGCGACCGCTCTTGCCAAAGCTGACAACCACGATGTCCGCACGACGCAGCTTGTCGTACTGTTCCACGCCGCGCAGCTTGCGCTCGGCCTCGAGAATCTCCGCCTCAGACTGGCCGCGCATGCGCCAGTGCAGGATACGGCGCGACAATTTTTTGTTGGCGGTCTGCAGCGCCTGGCGCAGGTTCTGGATCGCCAGCCTCATGCCGCAGACTCCTGTGGTGAGGCATACCCGAACTGCGAGTCGAGCCGGGCCACCATGGCATCGAGTTCCGCGCACTGCTCGTCGGTAAAGTAGTCGCGGTAGCCGCCGACCTTGGCCTTGCGCACCTTGAAAGACTGCGGGTTGTCCTTGTCGCCGGGTTTGACGCGCGCGCCTGAGCCCTTGAAGTGGCGCTCCTGCTCCATCTTCTTCATATTCTCGTAGGCAGCGAACTCCACCGCCTCGGCAATCTGTGCGTCGCTGATATCGGTACCGGTGAAGTCGAAGATCTTGCGCAATACGGCGCCCGGGTCGGTACGCATGTCCTCGTAGCGAATGACCAGCACATCTTTCAGCTCGGGGATGGCATGCGCCCAGCCATTGAAGTAATCGACGATGCGCGGCACCCCGGCCTCAACGTCCTGTACAAAGTCCCAGACGTCGATGTCTGCACCGTGGGGCGGATAGTCGTTGATGAACTTCTTGTTGGGGCGCATGCGGAACTTCCACTGGAAGAACTGCGACACCGCCACATCGCGCGGGTCGCGCACCAGCAACACGATGCGCTTGCCAAGGAAATGCGCCTTCGATTCCCAGTTGCCGGTGTAGTTGCGCAGGTAGTTGTTGTGGGTGAAGAACACCGCCGGCAGCGAGGCATCGCTGTCACGGAAATTGTCGAAATCCAGCAGCTCGTCGGAGGCCAGCCCGCCCTTGAGCTGGTAGGCGCGGGACAGCATCACCCGCAGCCACGTGCGGCCGGATTTCCCCCAGCTCATCAGCACCCAGTCGCAGCGCTCGAGCTTCTTGAATTCCTCGCGACCCCGCAGCCAGCGTTCCAGGCGCTTGCGGCGCTGCGCCGGCAACCAGAAGCACAGCAGCATGATCAGGATGCGCGCGGCGGCGCGGGCTTTGTCGCCCATGGGCGGGGAATTCTCCGGCTTGAAAAGGCGGCGCATGATACAGGAATTCTTGATTTGCCGCACTATTACCGGGCCTCTCACTTGCTGCGGTTTCGCGCCTGCCCGTACAATTCGCGCATGTCACTGATCAACCTCGACGCAGTCCGCAGAGCGGACCTCAACAGCGATCCCTTCGACTTCATGGTGGTGCCGGACTTCCTGTCCGCCGACGCCCTGGCGAAGGTGAACGCCGACTACCCGGCGATCGACACGGCCGCCAATCACGCTCTGGACAACCTGAGCTACGGTCAGGCCTTCGGCGCGCTGATGGATGAAATCCAGGGCCAGGCCTTCGCCGAGGTGCTCGGTGAGCGATTCGACATGGATCTCGCCAGCCTGCCGACCACGGTGACGGTCCGCAAATTCTGTGAGCGCACCGATGGCAACATTCACACCGATCACAAGAGCAAGGTGATCACCGTACTGGTGTACTTCAACGAGGGCTGGGATCACGAGGACGGCCAGTTACGCATGCTGCGCTCGAAGTCCGATATCGGGGATTACGCGGCCCAGGTCGCGCCGCTCGGCGGCACCCTGCTGGCCTTCCGCCGCACCGACCATTCCTGGCACGGCCACACCCGCTTCGTGGGTGAGCGGCGCATGGTGCAGCTCAACTACCTGGACCAGAGCCCGCTGGCGGTGGCAGCCCAGCGCATCAGCCGCTTCGGCACCCACTTCATGAAGAACGTTCTCGGGATGCGCTAGGCGGAACCTGCCTGGCTGTCTGCCGGAAACAGCGCCTCAATCCGCTTGATCACCACGCCCACATCGTCGGGCAGTGCAAGCTCGTCCTTGCGAAACGCCTGGCCAGCCCACACCGCGTAACCATTGTCGACCAGCAGCTTGTGGAAAGCGCGGAAGTCGCGGGTGGCACTCAACACCTTGAAGTAGTCGATGTGGTGCACGCCCCTCGCCACCGCGTGGCGCAGGCGATCAAAACCTGACGTCAGTTTGGGCCGGAAAAGCCAGTGCGCCAGTGAACGGCGCAGCTGGTCGATCCTGCCCAGCCAGCCACCGGGCAGCGGAAAGATCGCCAGCGGTTTGTGCAGCTTGATGACTTCCACCATCATCGACACGCTGTCGCCGGTAACGATAAAACCGTCGGCAGAGCCGAGCAGTGCCCGGTAGGGGTTGTCCGTGGCGTCCGCTGACCACTCGAAGTAGATCGCCTCTTCCGGCAACTCGGCGCGCAGCACTTCCAGCACCTTCGGCGTGGTGCGACGACTGGTGGTGATATAGGGGGTACCCCCCAGTTCATCCACCACCCAGCGGGCGGTGGCCACCAGGTCCCGCGCCACCTTGCGGTTCATGATAAAGGGATTGGTTTCGCCACCGATCAGCATGGCGATCAGCGGCCGTTTCAACTCCGCGAAGCGCTCGCGCCAGGCCACCGCCTCCTCGGCCACATCCTCTGCGGTGATACGCATCAGCGGCAGCGTGGTGGCCTGGAAGTTGTGCAGCGGCGGCATCTGGTTCTCGGCACTGGCCACCACCAGCGAGAAGTCCAGCATATGTCCGGAGGGTTTGCCCACCAGCACGATCTTCGTACGGTTGCCGGATTGCTTGCGAATCCACAGCGCCACCATGGAGGGCCGTCGGCCCACGGTGATAATAAGTTCCGGCCACGGTGCTTCCAGAGCGTCGGACTGGCTGAGATCGAGGTGATCGAGAGAGGGGCGATAGCGAGGTTTTCCCAGCACCCACTCGGGCTTCATATGCACATACTTGTGCTCTATCGGCCAGCCCAGGGCTTCGACGATGGTGTCTACCTGCCCATTGTCGCCCCGTTTGTCACTGAGGATGACCCAGGTGCGCGGCGGCATCTCAGTCCTCGCGGCTCTCTGGGCTGCTTTCCTGGCTGCTTTCCTGGCAATAGCCGAGCTGGGGAGAAATAAGGTCGCGCACCAGCGCCTCGAGCTCGGTCACCTGCGCCTCGTTGAAGTCTTCCCGGTACCCTCCGACCTTGCCGCGGCGCACCTTGTAGGTGCTGGGGTCGTTCTTGTTGACCAGCTTCATGCCACCCTGGCTGAAGGTGCCGCTGGTCTCCAGCTTCTGCAGGTTGTCGAAGGAGCCCCACTCCACGGCGGCGCGCACCTCTTCCTCGGAGAAGTTCTCGCCCATGTGCTGGACGATCCTGTGCAGGGTTGGCACCGGGTCGGCGCGCAGGTCTTCATAGCGCACCATCAGCCCGCGGGGCAGCTCGGCAATCGCCTCGGCCCACTGGTTCTGGTAGTTGATCAGGAATGGCAGGCCGATGTCGGAGTGGCGTACGAACTCCCACATCTCCACCGTGTTGCGGTCGATGGGGTGCTCGATGGAATGGTTGATCAGTTCCTGCTTGGCGCGTGACTGGCGCTTGGTGAACTGGTGGTACCAGCTTACGGCGATGTCGATCGGGTTGCGGGCCAGGAACAGTACCGGCTTGTGGCGCAGGGGATTATCCGGTGCACCCACTGCCAGCAGCTTGCCGACTTCGCCCTCGTAACTGTAGACGCCGTTGGTGGCGGCCAGCCGCGGGATTTCCGGGATCTTGCGGGCAAATTCGTCAGTGTTGATCAGCTTGGACTCGGGCAGGTCGTAACGCAGCTGGTAGAGCCGCGAGATCATCACCTTGAGCCAGGTATTGCCGCTCTTGGGATGACCGATAATCAGGAACTGCGCTGCGTGGGCCTTGGCCAGTTCCAGGTTGGCCAGGTGCTTGCGGCGCAGCGCCACCCGGGTTTTTGCGGGCAGGGGCTGCGTGGGAATGAGAATCAGCGCCTTCTTGACGCCGTCGCTCAGCTTAAACATCCGACTTTCTCTGGTTTGGGCTGGAGGCCCTCTCTTGGATTTGGGCTGGAGGCCATCATGGGATTGGACGGGGGGCCCCGCCTCGAAAAGCGCGCAATTATGCGCCAAGCGGGCCAAAATGGCCAGATGCACCCCTCTGGGAACCGGTTGCCGCCCGCGTCGGTCTTACTGGCTTGCGTTACAATGCGCGGGAACCACCCCCCGCTGCGGACAGGGACCGCTCGCTTGATCGTCGATCGCTACATCAGCCTGGAGATTTTACGCCCCTTCGTGTCAGGCCTGGGCCTGCTGGTGCTGGTGTTCATTGGCTATTCCGCCTCCGTGCAGCTGGGCCTGGCGGCCCAGGGCAAACTCGACATGCTCACCGCCTTCCAGCTGGTAGGGCTCAATACGCTGGTCACCCTCGAGGTGCTGCTCCCCTCGGCCCTGTTTTTCTCGGTGCTGGCTGCCATCGGGCGCATGTACCGGGATGCGGAAATGAACGCCCTGTATGCCGCGGGCTTGAGCCGTGCGCGGATTCTCGAAGCGGTGTTCAAACTGGCGGTAGTGGTGGCCATCATCACCGGCGTTATTTCCATACTGGGTCGCCCCTGGGCCTACCGCGAGAGCTACCGACTCGAGGCTGAAGCCGCGGCCCAGTTCGACCTGAAGAAAATGGCAGCGGGAGAGTTCGTGAATATGGAGGGTAGCGACTACACCTTCATCGCCGAGGGCCTGGACCTGGAACGCGGCCTGCACAAGGGAATATTCATGCAGCGCCATTACCCGGGCAAGGGTCGCGAGGAGATCATTATCGCCGAGTCGGCGGCATTGCCCACCCTCAACCCGGGCCAGGCGCTGACCGCGGAATTTCACAACGGCTACAACTACCTGCTCGACAAGCGCAAGCGCCAGGACATCACCCTGAAGTTCAACCGCATGGAGGTAAGCCTCGCGAACGAGGAGGCCCGCGAGCAGTATCGTCGCAAGGCGGAAACCACCCTGAACCTGTCACTTTCCCCGGAGCCCAAGGACATCGCCGAGTACCAATGGCGCATCACCACGCCGTTGGCCACCCTGTTGCTGGCGCTGGTGGCCGTACCGCTGGGACGCACCGCGCCGCGCGAGTCGCGACTGCGCAGTTTCTTCATCGCCCTGGGCATCTACATCGGCCTGCTGAGCCTGACCGCCGTCATGCGCACCGGCATCGAACAGGGCACAGTGCCGCGCTTCCCCGGCCTGTGGGCGGCCCATGCGGTGGTCGCCGTGATCCTGGTGCTGCTGGTCAACCCGCCACGCCTGCGGCGCAGCCGGCGCGCGAGGAACGCCTCGTGATCCTGCGCCGCTACATTGCCGCCAACCTGGTACGTGGCTGGCTGATGGTGCTGCTGGTCGTGGGCGCTGTGTTCGGGCTGATTGCTTTCATCACCGAACTGGAGCGCACCCGCTTCGATTACGACGCCCTGGCGGTGGCCCGCTATACGATCTACACACTGCCCCAGCAGCTGGTGGGACTGGCGCCGGTGATCGCGCTGCTGGGCAGCATCATGGCCCTGGCCAACCTCGACCGCTACAACGAACTCACCGTGATCAGCTGCGCCGGCGTCTCGCGCAGGTCGCTGCTGACCGCCATCGCGCTGCCTACCCTGCTGCTGATGACACTGCTGTGGGCCGGCCTCGAATTCGCCACCCCAAGGCTGCACCAGCATGCGGAACAGGAACGCCAGTATCTGCGCTACCGGGGCGACGTGCGCATTCCCGACGGCGGCGTCTGGTCACGCAATGAGCGCCGCTACGTCCACCTTGCCCGGCTCGATGAGAACGGCGTACCCGGCGGTATCGACGTCTACGAGTTTGACGAGGACGGCCAGCTGGTGCGCACCCTGCACGCGGGCGCTGCAGAAGTCCGCTCCGGGCGGCGCTGGCTGCTCAAGCGGGTGCGAGAAAAATACCTGGTGGATGGCGTGTTCCGCACCCGCGGCCACGCAGAGCTGGAGGTGGGCAACATGTGGGACAAGGACGAGTTGCCCTCCCTGGCGCTGACTGCCGACAGCATGACCCTGTCAGTGCTGTACAAGTACAGCCAGTTCCTGAAGGCCAACGGCCAGGCATGGCAGAGCTACTTTGGTGCCTTCTGGCAAAAGCTGGCCCTGCCACTGACCGTGGGCGCCATGGTGCTGCTGGCCACACCCATTGCCGCCAGCCTGGGCTCGCGGCGCAGCAGCAATTTCGGTGTCAATCTCGGCATCGGCGCCCTGGTGGGCATCCTCTTCTACCTCGGCGCGCAGATCATCTACGCACTGGGCCAGTTGCTCTCCCTGTCGGTACCCGTGGTGGCCTTCCTGCCCACCGTCATCGTGTTCCTGGCGGCCCTGCTGCTTTTGCGCAGGATGCGCTGGTGAATGCTGCCGGTTTGAGAAGCGCTGCCGCTGTCGGCATAATGCCGCGCTTCGCCCAGCGCCCCACCGGAACCGCTCCATGAAACTCATGCTCAGCTTTTTCCGGGCCTACCGTCTGCACACCGTGCTGATGCTGCTGGCCCTGCTGCTGTCGGGTATCGCCGAGGGTGTCGGCCTGTCCGCGTTGCTGCCACTGCTGAACATCGCCGTGGGTGGCGAGGCGAGTTCTGCAGCCGCCGAACTCGGCATGGGCGCACAAAGTGAAGCGCAATCCGGCTTTGAGGCCGCAGTGCTCAATACCCTCGACGGCCTCGGCATCGCGCCCACCCTCGGCAATATGCTGCTGATCATCGTCGCCGGCGTGGCCCTGAAGAGCGTGTTCCTGCTGATTGCCCAGCGCCAGGTGGGCTATACCGCGGCCCAGGTCGGCACCGACCTGCGCCTGCAGATGCTGCGCGCGGTGCTGCGCAGCAAGTGGGAGTACTTCCTGCACCAGCCGGTGGGCAAGCTCACCAATTCGCTGGCCACGGAGGCCCAACGCTCCTCCGCCTCTTTTGTGCACGGCGCCACCGCCATTACCTTCCTGATCCAGGCGGTCATCTATGGCGCCGTTGCCTTCGCCCTGTCCTGGCAGGCGTCGCTGGTGGCCATCGGCGCCGGTGCGGTGGTCATCGGGCTGTCCCACTTCCTGGTGCGCATAACCCGCAAGGCAGGCCGCAAACAGACCAACCTGATGACCTCGCTGATCGCCAACCTCACCGACACCCTCCAATCGGTGAAACCGCTCAAGGCCATGGCCCGGGAACACCTGGCAGACACCGTGCTGACCACGAAACACGGCGGCTCAACAAGGCGCTGCGAGTACAGGTGCTCAGCGCCGCGGTGCTGGATTCCGCCCAGGAGCTCATGTTCGCACTGTTCATCTGCCTGGGCATCTACGTGGCGCTGGAGGGCTACGGCATGGCGCTCACCACAGTGATGGTACTGGTGGTGACCCTGGGCCGCGCCTTCAGTTTCCTGGGCAAGGTGCAGAAGCAGTACCAGAAACTGGTGCAGGGCGAGAGCGCCTACTGGGCCATGCAGGACAGTATCGCCGCCGCCAATGACGCCCGCGAACAGCTGCACGGCGGCAGCACGCCAAGCCTCGACAGCAGCATCCGCTTCGACCAGGTGAACTTTGCCTACGACAAGCACCCGGTCTTCAACGGGCTCACCCTGGAAATTCCCGCCGGTTCGCTGACCACCCTGATCGGGCCATCGGGTGCGGGCAAAACCACCATCATCGACCTGACCATCGGCCTGCTGCGCCCCGACAGCGGTGAAGTGCAGCTCGACGGTCGCTCCCTGGAGGCACTGGATATCCGCGCCTGGCGCGACATGATTGGCTACGTACCCCAGGACACCGTATTGCTACACGACAGCGTCCTTCACAACGTTACCCTTGGCGACCCGACGCTCAGCACAGCAGACGCCGAACGTGCACTCAAGGCCGCCGGTGCCTGGGACTTCGTGGCGCGACTGCCAGAGGGCCTGGAAACGGTGGTGGGTGAACGGGGCGGCAAACTCTCCGGCGGGCAGCGCCAGCGCATCGTTATCGCCCGCGCCCTGGTCAACAACCCCAAACTGCTGATCCTGGATGAGGCCACCAGCGCACTCGATCCCGACAGCGAGGCCGCAGTGCGGGAATCCATGGAGCAGCTCAAGGGTCACCTCACCATCCTCGCCATTTCTCACAACCGCGCCATGGTCAGCGCCGCCGACCACGTTTACCAGTTGAGTGACGGCAGCGCTCGTTTACTCGAGGTCGACAGCCTGGGGCTCGCCAAGTAGTGCCCGGGTGGCACTGACTGCACGGGCGAGATCATTGACCGGCGCCTCGGCCTGCGAGGGCGGCGCCTCGCCCAGCCAGCTGGCGCGTTGCGCTGCCAACAGTTGCCGGTGTACCAGGGTGATGTCGCGACTGAGCCGCTGCCAGAGCCAGCGCATCAACAGCCCGTAGAAAAACCCGCCCCAGCGAAAGTCGCGCTCGACGGGCACCTCTTCGCGCATGCCGCCCAGGTCATAGATATAGACAGGTTTGCCGGTGGCGCAGGCCTCAGAGAGCATGGCGATGCTGTCACCGGTGACCACCAGCCGCTCCGCCAGCGCCAGCATCCCCAGGTAAGGGTTGTCCTGGTCGTCGGGGCGCCAGCGGTACACATGACAGGGCACATCGATGTTCCGCTCAAGGATATCTGCTGCCGCGACCGGGGTGCGCGAACTGGTGGACACCAGCAACGAGCCACCCAGTTCCCGCGCCAGGCTTGATGCATCCTGCGCCAGCCGCTCAGCCGCCTTCGGCCCGAAAGTGAACGGCCCGCTGTCGCCACCGATGTTCACCGTCACATAGGGTGGCGGCAGTGACGCAAAGGTCTCGGCCCAGCGTGCACCGGCGGCCTGCAGGCGATCGCCGTCAAAGCTGTGCAGGGTGAGTTCGTTGTTGACCACATTGGCCCGATCGGGCACGCGGTACTGGGGCGTGGTCACCACCAGGTCGAAACTGTCGAGCCGACCCCAGGGACGGCCCAGGTGCAGGTAGCGGGTGTGCCCCCCGGACTGTTTGCGGATCCAGCGGCACACCGGCTCATTGCGCACTCCGCAGGTAATCACCAGGTCCGGCCAGGGCGGCGCCAGCGCCCGGCGCGAGGCCTCGGTAATGCCGCTGACACTGGCCGCGCCAAGAATATGCGGCAGGATGATGTGCGAGCGATAGTCCAGCTCGATGCGGCGACAGGGCCAGCCCAGCGACGCCGCCACCGCATCTGCCAGCGCACGCACCTGACCGCGCTCACCTGCGCGGTAAGCGTCTATTAACCAAATCGCTGGCATTGCGGGGGTACCGTGGGTATAGTTCCGGCTTTGAAATCTAGCGACTTGCAATTAACGGCGCAAGGGCACGGGCAGGATGGCCGACTACCGCGAATACCTCGAATTCATGTACGGCGCGCTTGGGCCGCTGAACAAAAAAAACGTTGAGCTCACTGAAACCACCGACCTGGTGGCGGACATCGGCCTCAGCTCCCTGGAAGTCATGGAGTTCATCGAGAAGATCGAGGATCACTTCGATATCTCCATTCCCCTCAACATCCTGCCGGATGTAAACACCATCGGTGAGCTGGCCCAGAAGGTCCAGGGCCTTAATCCCTGAGCGCCGGTTCCGGGTGGCCTCAGGCTGCAAAATTTACCGTTACTATTTACCGTTACTACGGTCGCGATCTTCGCGACACTATCGGTAGCAAGCCGCGCGATAGATATTAGGTTATAAGCAATGCTATTTGACAAATTCCAGGAAATGGCCGACTTCCAGGCGGAGCTGGCCGGCAAGCACGTCAAACCGTTTGGGGCAGTCACAGAAGAGCTGCTTACGGCTACCACCGGTATGGTCCAGGGCAAGCAGGTTATTCTTGCCGGCACCAACAACTACCTTGGCCTGTCCTATGACCAGCGCTGCATCGAGGCCGCCGAGGCCGCACTGAAGAAGTGGGGCACCGGTACCACCGGTTCGCGGCTGGCCAATGGCTCTTTTGCCGAGCACCAGGCCCTGGAAGCGGAAATGGCGGATTTCTACGGTGTCGACCACGCCATCTGTTTCAGCACCGGCTATGCGGCCACCATGGGCATGACCGCCACCCTGGCCGGCCCCGGTGACGTTATCCTGCTCGACGGCGACAGCCATTCCAGTATCTATTCCGGCGTAAAACTCTCCGGCGCCGAGGTCATCCGCTTCAAGCACAGCGACCCCGACGACCTGGCCAAGCGCCTGCGCCGGCTGGGAGACCGCACCGGTAACACGCTGATTATCGCCGAGGGTATCTACAGCATGCTCGGCGACGTGGCCCCGCTGCGGGAGATCGCCGCCATCAAGCGTGAATACGGCGGCTACCTGATGATCGACGAGGCCCACTCCATGGGCGTGATGGGCGAGACCGGTCGCGGCGCTGCCCAGGCCGCGGGCATCGAGGACGATGTCGACTTTTTCGCCGGTACCTTCAGCAAGAGCCTGGGGGGCATTGGTGGTTTCTGCACCAGCCGCCATCCGGAGCTGGAAGTCATCCGCTTCTGCATACGCGCCTATATTTTTACCGCTTCATCGACGCCGTCGGTGGTCGCCTCCACCCGCGAGGCGCTGCGCATCATTCGCGCCGAGCCCGAGCTGCGCGACAAGCTCTGGAACAACGCCAACCGGCTCTATGCCGGTCTCGAAAACCTGGGCCTGACACTGGGCCCGCAGGTGAGCCCGGTAGTGGCTGTGCAACTGGCGGACCGCAGCCAGGCCATCGACTGCTGGCAGGCGCTGCTCAATGCCGGCGTCTACGTCAACATGGTGGTACCGCCGGCAACGCCGTCGACCAACTTCCTGCTGCGTAACAGCGTGAGCGCCGCGCACACCACGGAACAGATCGACCAGATCATCGGCGCCTACGCCGGCCTGCTCGACAGCGGACTGCTCAATCCCGACCAGGCAGCTTGATGGATAAAATTCACGTCACCGGCAATGGTCCGTTGCGCGGTGTGGTGCGCATTGCCGGCGCCAAGAATGCGGCCCTGCCGGTTATCGCCGCCGGCCTGCTGAGCGCCGAACCCCTGTCACTGTCCAATATTCCCGCGGTGAAGGATATCGATACGGCGCTGCAGCTGCTGGAGCTGCTGGGCTGCACGGTTGAGCGCGACGGCAACGCCCTGACCATTGACAGCAGTG